>Ga0194049_1000551_pt1 | contig 12741 bp, 13 predicted proteins | sample JunL2225m_MetaG_FD_148665 | JGI IMG/M metagenome (GOLD analysis project Ga0194049, IMG submission 148665) | Anoxic zone freshwater microbial communities from boreal shield lake in IISD Experimental Lakes Area, Ontario, Canada - Jun2016-L224-25m | ecosystem: Environmental > Aquatic > Freshwater >... | reverse complement strand
GGCCGATCTTGCCGCCCGCGGTGCGACGGTCGATGAGATCGAGGTCGATTTTTCCGATGCGCGCGACGCCTTCATGGTGTTGCGCGGCGAAACCATGGTCGGCAACCACCTCGAGCGCCTCGGCCGGCTGGATGAGATCGGCATCAATACCGCCAATAACATCCGCGCCGGTTTGCAAGTGACGGTGACGGACATCGCGGCAGCCGAAAAAAAACGCGCCGAGGTCTGGCTGCGTTTCGCCGCGCTGTTCGAGCGCTACGATGTGCTGCTGACACCGACCGCAACCGTGCCGCCCTTTCCGGTGGAACAAAACTATCCCGAGTCCATCAACGGCCGAAAGCTTGACAACTACATCGACTGGGCATCGCAGACTTTCCTGATTTCGCTGCCGGCGCTGCCGGCGGCGAGTGTGCCGGCCGGCCTCACGGCGGGCGGCCTGCCGGTCGGCCTGCAGATTGTCGGGCCGCGCTTTGCCGAACCGGTCATCCTTACGGTGGCAAAAATGGTGCAGCAGGCGCATCCTGTGGGCTTGCCTGGGCTTGTCGCCGTGGCGACAGGCCGAGCGCAGGGCCGCAGGTAAAAGTGTATAGGAAATTCAAACCACCTTTTTCCCCACACACTGTCTGTACCAGCCTGAAAAGTTACACTGACCCTATTTACGAATAATACATTCTAGATCCCTTAAAAATCGGGGTGCCGGGGCGGGCTTGCTTACCCCGGCGCCCGCTGGCTCAGACGATCTTCCACATGGCCATCATGCCGTGGTCCTCGTGCACCACGTTATGGCAGTGCATGGGGTAGATACCCTTGTAATCGCGAAAGCGCATCGCCGTGGTGATGGTCGCGCTCGGGTCGATGCGGTACACATCGAAGCGCCCGTTCTCCAGCGCGCGGGTTGGGTCGGGCTGCGCCGCGCCGTTGTAGTCGAGGATGCGGCCCTCTTCATAGTGCACGTGCAGCGGATGCGACCAGGAGCCGCCGCCGTTCTTGTGCGTCCATATCTCGGCCGAGCCCTCGGTCACTTCGTAGGGTGCGGCAAAACGGTCGAACACTGCGCCGTTAGCCACCCAGGTGCCGCTACCCCGGCCCCACACCCATTCCTTTTTCTTGAGCACGGGCAGGTTGGGCAGATCGGGCAGCGGGCGCAGCGCCATGCCGGCGACGATTTTGGTGCTGTTGTCGGTGAGGCCGGTGCGCTTGGCCTCGACTACGAACTTGATCGCCGCCTGGCTCAGCGCCGGGTCGAGCAGTTTGCCCGACGGGCCGCGACCGCTGGTCTGCTCGGCGCGGTTGACGAAGTAAAACTCGGTGCCCGGCTTCATGTTGGTGAAATCGAGGATGACGTCAAAGCGTTGCGCCACACCCTGCTTGAAACTGGTCGTGGTGACCGCTCTGGGCATCAGGTTGCCGTCGTTGCCGATCACCGTCATCGGCACAAAGTTCGCGCCCGTGCCCTGACGCAGCCACCACCAGTAGAAACGGCTCGGGCCGCCGTTGTACATGCGGATGCGATAGCGCCGCGGCTGCACGTTCATGAACGGCTGGATCGTGCCGTTCACCGTCAGCTTGTCGCCGATCGCGCCATCCAGGCAGGCGAGCGGGTAGAAGTCCACGCCCTTGGGGTCGAACTGGCGGTCATGGAACATCATCGGCACGTCGAACTCGTAGGGGAAGCTGCCCGCGTCCTGCGAGTGGGTCGGGAAGCGGATGCCGGTGGTGCCGACCACGGTCTCGTCGCCGGTGTCGCACTCGTCATAGATCGGCGCCGCGCCGAACAGGCCGGCGTAGACGTTCTGCGCAGTGAAGTCGTGCTTGTGGTCGTGGAACCAGAGCGAGCCGAGCGCCTCGCGCCAGTCCCCGCGCACGCCCGCCTTGTTGGCGGGGATCTTGTGCTTGCTGTTCGGATCTTGCGATTCGAGAATGCCGGCGTACAGGTTGGGGTAATGGTGATCCCAGAACTTGCCCGGGTAGTTGTAATAAAGCGGGCCCCCGTCGCTCTCGGAGGGGGTGTGGAAGTTGTGCATGTGGGTCGCCATGGTCGAGGTGCCAAAGCCCAGGGCAGAGGTGGCATTCACGGCGCTGTCAGGCAGCTCGTTGTAAATGCGAATCAGCGGCGAGCGGCCGTACTTGGTGCGAAACACCGGGCCGGGCACGCCGGTGCAGCGGTTCGTAGCCGCCAGGCCAGTGGTGCTGGCTTTTACGTCGAAATCGCGGTCGACAAACCCCCACGCCGGCTGGCCTTGCAAGCCGGCCGGCATGTCGGTGTGCCAGACGTGCTGGTGCTGAACGGCGCGCATCTCGTAGAAGTCCTTGGGCGGGGCGAGCAGGCCGGTGTCCTTGTCGGTGCCGTCCCAGGCCTGGTGGCGAAGATTGGCGTAGGGCGTGGCAGAGGACATCTCCGGGTGCTCCTCGAGCAGGCGCAGCTTGGAGTCCAGGGGGTTGCTGGCTGCCGCGGTCGGCTTGCCCCCGCGCAGGAACATCTCATCAGTCAGTTCCGACACGCTGCTCTTGACGCTGTACGTGGGGTTCATTTCTTCCAGCCGGTTGAACGCGTCCTTGAACGGGGTGGTGCGCGGGCTGATCAGATCGACGCCCGGAATCGGACAAACCGGGGTGGAGGCGCCATAGGCCGCGCGCATGCTCAGGCCCTGAATGGGCAGCAGCATGCCGGTGCTGGCGCTCAGCACACCAAGCTTCAGAAGATTGCGACGATCGAGGCCCGAGCGCGTGAGTTCACGCTGGGTGTCCATGGTGCGTTGAATCAGTTGCTGCTGTTTTCTGTTCATTTGAGATTTCCTCCGTGGTTTATTAATTGTCAAGCGATGGTTGTACTTGCTGAGTAATCCATTTATTTCAATAAATGACATTTATTTCAATAATTTCTAAATGGATCGGAGCATTGTTTGTGCCAGACAGAACGCTTATCTTTTTTTTCTATAACTATATGTTTTTAATATAAAATAAAAAAATAGATTTTAAGTTCCCGGCGAAGCAATTGGGTCATTTGATCCAAAACCCCCAATTTTTTGGGTTAACACCCATTCCCCCCCCCCAGAATTCACCTCAGGCGGCAACCTTGCTTGTTGTCGTATTGTTTGAAATATATGCAAACATGCTGAAAATTTTCTTTGCGCCAAAACGGCACAGAACGCGGTGTTCATCGGCGGCCCCGGTACGGACAAGACGCGTTTGGCCACCGCCATCGCAGTGTCCGGCATCGCTTTGCAGGGCAAACGGGTGCGCTTCTACTCCACGGTCGATCTGGTCAGTGTCCTGGCGCGGGAGAAGCACGACGGCAAGGCCGGGCGGATTGCGCGGTCGCTGATGCGCATGAACCTCGCCATTCTGGATGAGCCTGGGTATCCGCCGTTTAGCCAGGCCGGGGGCGCGTTGCTGTTTCACCTGCTGCCCGAGCTCTACGAGCACACCAGCGTGGCCATCACCACGAACCCGAGCCCCCGAAGGTCACTGGCAACTCTGGGGAAGACGGATTGCTTACGATGGAGGAAATACTTACGCTCAAACTCAATGCCGACTGGGTGGTGCTCTCAGCGTGCAGCACGGCTTCAGGCGCTGGCATCGGCCGCGAAGCGGTGTCCGGGCTGGGACGGATGAGCAAGTAGAACGATGGGGGCGCGCTCCATCCCCATTTTTTTGGGGGGGTATCGGCCCCCATATGGGGAACAAAAATATCAAAAATTTCCCGATCCGAGAGATTTTTCTCGGTTCTTCAATAACTTGCCCCGTACAGGGCAAGCTAATACCCGTTAAAAAATGATTGCTTTCAGCTGGATGGGAGCTTCAGCACAACGGGACGAGAACCCGGTCCCACGCGGAACCGGAAATATGTTCATACGTACCAGCAGCCACATTTAGGCCCAAGGTCTGAAAAACAGTTGTTTTCCAGACACCCCCCTTGATTTCAGTTCGGCATACGACTTCGGGGTTGTCAGGATTACCTATGTAATCCCAACGTCCCAACCACATTGATTTCAGTTTTCAATCAAATCTGAGCGCCCCCTCGAGCCGATCGTTCTAGCGAGAATGCGCGAGGTCCATCGCGTCACAGAAAAATTAGGGAAGCTCTGATTAAGTCCATAAATCGTCATTCCCGCTTTCGCGGGAATGACGGACTTAATCAGAGCTTCCTTAGGTGTGGATTATTTTGTCGCAGGCGCAATGGCGCGGGACATTCTGCTTACAAATGGTTCGGAACATAGCAATGTTCGGGAATACAGTTGTATTCCCGCCGACCCCCACCAATGCCAGTAGTTGGGGAGGCGGAGGAACCGGCCAATCACCGGCCAGAAAATCCTACACAGCGCCTACATCGAAACAATATTAACAAACGACTCGAATAGAATTTAACTTAAGTCATTTTTTTATTGGTGGCCAGGGACGCAATCACATACACCCTGAAGACCCGCATGAACGCAGGGGTCTGCCTCGGGGAAGATTCAAATCTACCCCCGGAATTACCCCCACATTGAAATGCGGGGTTAAATATTTATCGGCAATGTAAATGGAGTGCCACAAACAGGCTGACTCTGCCGATTTAGCCAGTTAGTTTTCTGGCCAGTTATCCCAGTTCCATTGCATGGACATGTCTTTCTCAAAACGGTTTTTCGGACTACCGCCTGAATCTTACCGGAAATCTGAGCCCCCCTCAATTCTCCAGTTTTATCAAGCTCCCCAAAGTTCATAGTCGAGGAATGCCGGTACTTCCCGGTGCTCGGAAAGACGTTACACCAATATGCAGCAAGCAGCGAATAGCGTAGCAATTGTCACAGGTTTTCCTGGTGGAGAAAGACCACCACGCAACCTGACGATTCTCCGCCTGAATCAAGTCAAAGCGATAACAGGGCTGTCCCGCTCAACCATCTATGCCCGTATTGAGGCAGGGACATTCCCACGGCAGGTCAAACTCGGCATTGGAGCACGTTGTGTTGGGTGGGTGGCTGAAGAACTAAATGACTGGGTTATTGAGCAAATAGCCACTCGTGGACCGGATCACGTGTCCAAGCACGACGGTGGTAACAAATGAATCCGCACACATCCGCAGAAACCGTCGAGCTCATCCGTGCCGATGCCATCAACGCAAGGTCAACCTCCTCGCTCTGGAAGTATTTCTTGCCTGCAGGGAAACTGAGCCTGCTGGCCGGACCTCCCGGAACGGGGAAGACCACCGTTGCCCTGGCCCTTGCCGCAACACTCACCCGTGGCCACACCTGGCCCGATGGTTCGGTGGCCACCCCCGCCAAGGTCCTGATCTGGTCCGGTGAAGATTCCAAGTCCGAAACCCTGGTCCCACGTTTGACGGCAGACCAAAACGAAATCATGGCCGCTGCGGAATGTGCGGGGTTTAAGCCCAGGTCGGTCCAGAGGGCACGGGTGGCGTTAGGCATTCAAGCCCGTCAGTCCGGCTTTGGCGCAAAAAAACGCTCCCACTGGGCCCTCCCCGCAGCATCGGTGCCAATTATGCCAAGCGAAGTCGCTGGCACGGATGGCACGGATGAGGCCGGCGGCGCAGCACCGAGAGAGGAGGCACACCCCAGTTAAGGAAAAGGACTCGCAATTCGGATTAGGTTCACTGCAGTAGATTTACCCGAAACATGAAATATATGAATATTCAACAGAAAGAAAAATATGCTAGCCGTAGTAAATATGTTTGACCAAAAAGCAAAAGATCTCTGGAGCATGCTTGAAAAGCATGCGGACGACGAGATGGAAATGGAAATAAAGTACCAGTTATCAATACCCGAGATCAACACCACAAGGGTTGTGGCTGACCTCCCGACCAACCTGTTTGGCACGGCTGTTCCAGTGAGCGTGGGATATTCCCCTGAAAAGAACGCGCACATCGTTACTGGGGACGTTAAGGCGAAATGCACGGAAAAGAATTTTCACCTCTTCCGTCACTGTTTGCACGAGGCGACGATAGGTTTCCAGTGCGATCTCACATCCCTGCACGTAAAAATCGGGGACTGTTACGAAGTTGAGTTGGTGGAGGTGCAACTCTAGACGACTAACCCTCCCTCAAACCCAGCCCCGACCCTGAAAAGTCGGGGTTTTTTTCGTCCATCAACACCACGATGGTATAAGGACTGCACCCATCGATCTCCCACCATCGTCCATGAAGCCGAGCACGACATACATCAACGAACTTTGCGCGGCCATCAATGGCATCGTGCGTTCACCACAAGCTTTTTACTGGCTCATGCGCTACAAGTTTGGCGTGGAGGATGAGCGGGGCCTGACGTCACTTAACCGCCGCCGCTTTTGGCGCTGGAATTACTTTCGGACTCTGACTTGAAGCAGGGGAAGGGACGTTTTGCTCCTGAGCCCTTTCCGCCAACTCCCCAATTCGCACATCCACTCGTCTAATCTCATCCATAACTCTGCCTATTTTTTCCCGCTCCGTTTCTATTTGTCGGTTATACGCCGTCATCTGTTGCTGATACTCGTCCACGAGCTTGTAGTAATTTTTATATTCTGCAAACTCATTGTCTGAGAGCGATTTATAAAGTGGTACGGTGTGGGACATGCCTCCCACGAAAAAGTTTGCCGACTTTGGCTGAGGAATAACTAATAGAGTTACCACGCCACGATTGGTTATGGGTTTGTAAGAGTAGAGAATGCTCGGCTCACTTCTATCGACTCGAATGCCGAAATACGCATATGGTGTTTGCGGAATACTTTCAGGAAAGCTGAATACGGCGGGATCACCAACCTGAGGCTGCCTACCAATGGCAATAGTGAGAGAAATGTACGGGAACGTTTTCGGCACTACAGGCGTTGGCGCTTTAAGTGCGGTGGCCATTTTTATGTGTATCCGAATTAATTCAATTTCAGATTCACGTTGTGAGACCTGAGCGGCAGCATCCGGGTCAATCGGTGGGGTACTCAACAGCCACTTCAGATTTGCCAGGTCTGAACTTGATTGATCCGCAAGTCTTCGCAGCTGATTAAATGCCTCCTCTGAAGAGGCAACCGGTTTTACGTCTATGTATTCGATAGCCCTCTCAAATAGAGCGGCCCTCCATGTAGCCCCCTGCGCCAGCAGCTTAGCCAAAAGGGCACTGTCTGCTGCGTCCTTTCGTTTAAAACTAACCAACTCTGCCAAGTTTGGATAGGAGCCCTTTTCTGTGATTCTTAAGAGAAGAGCCTGCTCAGAATAGACTTTGAAAGCATCTCCATGTGCGTCCGGTGTCGGCGGAGAAGTGCACTTGACTGTTTGTTGCTCAGCCAGCGCCACAACTGGTTCAATTGCCTTTGCTTTTAACTGTGAAGCGGTAACAGCAATTCCGCAGTTCCCATCTTCTTGTGCGTTATAAAGAACACTGGCGATGTACTTCAGTTTGCCTTGCGAATTTAAAGCATACCGAGAGTCCCTGGTACCGCAGTTACCGCCAGCCAAACTACCGCAAGAAAAAAAGTAATCGTTAAAAGCGTTGTCTGAAGAGCCTGTCAGTATGTAGTTAAGCCCTTCAGTTGGCGTCGGCAATCTCCTTCCATTGTTCAATTCGTATATTCGAAGGTAACTGGACTCTGAGAAATTCTCCGATCTCACGGAACGAACGAAAACAACAGGGCCAATCTCAGTGTCTACTTGCCGAACTAACTCCGGATCTCCTTCCTCTTCACCTATCGACTTCAACGCTGCAAAAAGTTGAGGGCTCGCCGTTTTCCGGTCAAATGGCTTACCGAGTTGCTCAAACTCAACCAACGTAAGCGGCTCCTGCGTTGCTTTCGCTGTTCCGGATATGGCCGTTGACAGAGAGATGAAATCAAGCCTCACTTTGCTTGATGGTGCTTTATCGGAAAGCTTGGAGTAGAAGTCCGCCTGCACAGCTAGGGGAGCTTCAGCAGCAATCCTTCCAACCACCTTATCTACAGAGTCCTGCTGCTCCTTACTCAGAGTGCAAGCAGCGAGAAGTTGCACCGTATTTTTAGCGGCATCCTCGAAGGGTAGGCTAGGTTCCGAAAGGCTTTTGAGTAATACGTCTCCGGGAACATTTGGTTCACATACAACCGAGGGACCACAGCCCGCCAGTACAAGCAGGAGGGGTAATGCAGCAGTGCGAATCCCTCGGCAAAGCCAGCACGTAAGTTTCGTCATGACCACACCCTCTCGTATGCCGTGAAGGTTCGGATGGTTAGTTAGCCAAAACCTTCATGAATAGATTTTTCTGGAATACATTCAGAGCGGCGTCATATTTTTCTTGGTACTTCGGATCATTCTGCGCTTGCTTCGGCGGGACAAAGCATTCGGGCCCAAGCGATTTGTTCGTGAAGCGCAGGCTGAGTTTTTGCGCTTTGCCGTCGACATCAACTATTGCTCCTTTGTTTTCGCAAGTCATCTTTCCCTTGAATTTCTTGACGATATTTCGAGCGATTATGAAAGCGGACAGTTCACCCTTCTCGTTCTTCATATATCGAATAGCAGTCTCCGAACCATCATTACCCTCAATTTTAGAGAGCAGGAATGGCTCATCAGTAATGAGGCGAAATTGCTTTCCCGTTTCCAAACTTGCTATTGTGTTTAGGCTGCACCACTCTGAACTTCCATCACCAGCAGATTCGCAAGACGTAGCCAAGACAAATAGGCCTTTACCGCCAGCGATTCCGATTACTCTCGATGGATTGGACATTGTCGCCCCCCCGGAGTCTTCCTCAATATTGAGTTTTTTTAGTATTGCGATTTCCTTTTGCCCAAGCTTCTTCAGAATAAGCGGTTCCCCAAGATGCTCGAAGTCAACCAAGGCGCTCGTTGTCTGGGCTAGAGTTCCAGTTGATCCGACTACCAGAACAAATAACGATATTGCTATAGCGTGGTAAGTGCTTTTCATTTTTTATTCTCCCTTTGGATAAGAAATCAAAACGGCACACACTCTTGCTTCATAGCGCTGTGAGATCTGGGCGATCATTTCCACCAAGTGATAGTAACGTGAATTGTTACTGGCAAGAAGGACCGGATGTTACAAACCAATAGAGACCAATAGCGTTTTTGCTCACGGGTACTCAATTTCCGACCTACCCATTGGTATAAGAATAAAGATGACAGGGGTAAAACCTTGTTGTCTTTACTCAACAACCAACAGGGGTGCCACATGCTCACGATTTACCGCAATACCGTCCTGATGATTCTCCGCACACTGGAAACCATCAAACGCTTCTGGGATTTCCTCAAGTCCAAAGTCCACGGCATCATCGACATCATTCTGGACAGGATTGTCGTGTTCCTCTGCCGGCACTACCAGGGGCCGGACGTTTACGGCAACTACTAAGCCAACCACACCGCCACCACCAGTCACACCCGCTAGACCTTTCGAGGTTGGCGGGTGTTTTCATTTGAGGAGTGACAATCATGACGAGTCAGGAAAGCAGTGTGGTGCGAAGGGCATTGGCCGTACTGCAGAAACAGATGAGAGTGGCGGATGCCCTGGCTTCTCCCCAAGCAGTGCGTGACTATCTTGTCCTGCTGTTGGCAGGCAAGGAACGGGAAGTGTTCGTCGTGATTTACCTGGACGCACAGAACAGGGTCATCGACAGCGAGGAAATGTTCCAAGGAACGCTGACGCAAACAAGCGTGTATCCAAGGGAGGTCGTGAAGGGAGCCCTTGCCAACAATGCGGCGGCGGTACTCCTGGCTCACAACCATCCTTCTGGCGTGGGGGAACCAAGCCAAGCCGATGAGCTTCTCACCAGAACTCTCCGCCAAGCCTTGGCCTTGGTTGACGTTCGGGTGTTAGATCACTTCATCGTCGCAGGTGGTCACTCCATTTCCTTTGCCGAACGTGGTCTGATCTAAGGGGAATCTCATGGCACACGAAGTAGAAGCGATGGCCTATGTTCAGGAAACTCCCTGGCATGGATTGGGTATCAAGCTCACCGAAGGTCAACCCTTGGAAGTCTGGACACGAGAGGCAGGAATGGAATGGGACATCCGTGAAACACCAGTCCACTTCCTCCCGAACAACGGTGAGTTCGTCAAGGTGGAAGGTCAGAAAGTTTTGTTCCGCAGCGACACGGAAGCACCACTGTCAGTTGTCAGTGATCGTTACAAGCCGGTGCAGCCACGAGAGGTTCTGGACTTCTACAAGGACCTGGTTTCAGCCGGTGGTTTCGAACTGGAGACTGCGGGAGTGCTGAAGGGTGGCCGCAAGCTCTGGGCATTAGCCAGAACAGGCCAGGAAGCAGTGCTAAGGGGTGGTGACAGGGTAAGGGCGTATCTGCTGCTCGCTACCGCTTGTGATGGATCCTTGGCTACTACGGCCCAGTACACGTCCGTGCGAGTGGTTTGCAACAATACCCTTCAAATGGCAGTGGGTAACACCACTGGCGCAATACGTGTTCCCCATACCGTGAAGTTCGATGCACAGGCAGTAAAAGATGAACTGGGCCTTGGCTTTTCTGCCTGGGACACGTTCAAGCAGAGCATTCACGCCCTTGCAGCACGTACTGTCTCTCCGGCTGAAGCTCAGGCCTATCTCGCTAACGTCTTGGGGGATTCAACGCTACCCCTCGATGAACAGCCAAGGGAACGGCTACTCAAATCGGTGTATGACCTGTATGCCGGTGAAGCTGTTGGCTCTGACCTTCAAGCGGCCAATGGCACTGCGTGGGGCCTGCTCAACTCGGTGACGGAGTACCTCGACCATCACCGAAGGGAACGTGTCACAGGTGGCCGTTTGCATTCGGCATGGTTCGGTCAGGGTGCGGCAGTGAAGAAGCATGCACTTGATGAGGCATTGAAGCTGGCAGCCTAGTAACAGCAACACCCTTAGAGCCCGGTTGAGGACATTCCTTCACCGGGCTTTTTCATTTCTGAACTCGGAGACTTACCATGAGCAAAGCCACCACGAACAATTACTTTTCCATCCTCAATGGAATCAGCCTGTCAGAGCTGATTGAAAAGAAGGGGCAGTTCAACTATCTGTCCTGGCCTCATGCAGTCGCAAAGCTGCGTGAGTTTGACCCGGAAGCCAACTGGGAAGTGAAGCGATTTGAGGGGAAGCCCTACCTGCAGACTGATCTTGGCTATTTCGTGGAAGTGGCCGTGACGGTACAGGGAAGCACACTCAGCCAGATTCATCCGGTATTGGATGCAAAGAACAAGCCCATCCTGGCACCGACGCCGTTTGACATCAACACCAGCATTCAGCGTTGCCTCGTCAAAGCCATCAGCCTGCATGGTCTTGGCCTGTCCATCTATGCCGGTGAAGACGTTCCCACCACCAGTGACATCGAAACCCTGTCGGATCAGCAACAGGCTCACATCAAGAAACTGCTCGGTGAAGTCAACGGGGACCTTGGCCGATTGCTCACGTACTTCAAGGCTAACAACCTGTGCGATATCCCTGCGTCGGACTATGACCGTGTGCTGCGTTCATTGAATCGGGGAAGGAAAGCTGCATGAGGCAGATCATCGACCTCGTGCAGGGTTCGCCGGAGTGGCTGGCCCACCGACTCAAGTACCGCAATGCCTCTGAGACCCCTGCCGTGATGGGGCTATCTCCTTGGGTAACGCCAGAGCAGCTACGGGAGATCCGGACAGGGAAGCGGGTTCAGGAGGTCACTTACCCCATGCGCCGGGGAATGATGCTGGAACCCACGGCCAGGGCAACCTACGAAGACGAGACCGGCATCGTGATGGAACCAGCAGTCATGGTGGATGGGGAGTATTCAGCTAGTTTGGATGGGCTGACATTCCAGGGGGATCTGATCCTTGAGATCAAATGCCCGATGAAAGGTCGGGAGAGTGAGACGTGGGAGGCTGTAGCCGGTGGGGTAGTGCCTGAGCATTACTACTATCAGGTGCAGCACCAGTTGATGGTCTCAGGGGCAGAGCTTTGCCATTTCTACGTGTTTGACGACAAGGAAGGGATGGGGACCATGATTGAAGTCCAGGCAGTACCGGAGCATATACAGCGGCTTCAGTCGGCCTGGGAGTCGTTCCTTACCGTGCCGGTCCTGAGGGTAGCAGCGTGAGTACCTTGCTCAGTCTGTTCTATTGGCTGGTGGGGATGCCGATGGCTGTAATTGCCGCCTGTGGGCTCTGGCTCCTGCTTCTGTTTGGGGGGATTCAGTGGCTGGCTGGGTATGGGAAGTAGGAAGTGCCCCTGCTAAGGCGGGGGTGGTATCACCATTTTGAGTCAAAATGGCACATAAATTGGAGGACTGATGGCAACTGGAATAACCACTCGAAAAGCCGCTGCAGCCTTCAAGGCAATTGTGGAGAAAGTTGGCCGAGACGATGTTGCAGAGATCCTAGCCAACTGGAATGACTACGAGCTGAGTGAGGACGGGAGCAAGATTGTTTGTTACGTCGGCAGGGATCGTGAAAACTCACATGGTACTCAGGGAGGCAAGGGAACCGTCAGCAAGAAGGAGTTTCTTGAATGGCTGCTGAGTGATGAGCCTTTTGATAAAGGCGTCTATGGGGAAGGCATCCTCACCACCCAAGAATGGGTCGGAAAGATCGAGTCAGCGAGGAAGGCGTCGAGGTTGGGCGAGATGGAATCACCATAGGCCCATTTGGCTTGGTTGTCTGATTTAAGGCTTTAATTCCTCGCTCGGCTTCGGCCATTCAAAGTAGGTCGTCCGTTGCGATTGAATTTCGCTAGGCAGCCAAGAAAGGTCAAAATTAGCGGCCTTCAGGGAACACTCCCATATAACTATTACACCCCACCCGTCTTTGATTAACTGGCGAATCTGCCTGCTATCCCTGTCAACATTTTT
>Ga0194049_1000550_pt1 | contig 12743 bp, 14 predicted proteins | sample JunL2225m_MetaG_FD_148665 | JGI IMG/M metagenome (GOLD analysis project Ga0194049, IMG submission 148665) | Anoxic zone freshwater microbial communities from boreal shield lake in IISD Experimental Lakes Area, Ontario, Canada - Jun2016-L224-25m | ecosystem: Environmental > Aquatic > Freshwater >... | reverse complement strand
TTGCAGCTGTGTAGTTAGTGGCGCGGTGGACAACCCATGTTTATCCACCGTCTGTGCACCGTCTATGCACACGGTTTTCCACAAAGGTTGTTGCAGTGAAGCGATCATGTTTTGTACGTTACGAAGTCTTAAATTTTTGAACGAGTTCGGTTACTTGATCGAACACTTGCTTGCGCTCGCTCATCATTCGTTGGGTTTTGTCGACTGCGTGGATCACAGTGGTGTGATCTCGCCCACCAAACAACCGTGCGATCGCCGGGTAACTGAGCTCGGTGAGTTCACGGAAAACATACATCGCTGTTTGGCGCGCCGAAACCAACGGACGCTGACGGCTTTTGCCCTTCATTGCCTCGACATCAAAACCGAGGTGGTCAGAAATCTCGATCAACAGCTGCTCGCCCGTACGAACCTTTGGGGCAGTGCGAGTGAGTAGATCAACAAGCAGTTTTTGAGCCAATGAAATATCAACAACTGTTTTGTTGAGGCTGGCATACGCACCAACACGAATCAGTGCACCCTCAAGCTCACGGATGTTTGACGTGACGTTGCTGGCAATGAACTCGAGAACATCGTTGGACACAAACGTGTTCTCTCGCTCGGCCTTATTGCGCAAGATGGCCAGGCGGGTTTCCATATCTGGCGGCTGAATGTCGGTGATGAGACCCCAACGGAAACGGCCACGCAAACGATCCTCAAGGGTTGGAATTGCGTCTGGTACACGGTCGGACGAAATCACAATTTGTTTGTTGGCTCCGTGCAGCGAGTTGAACGTGTGAAAGAACTCCTCTTGCAAACCCTCTTTGCCCTCCATGAACTGAATGTCGTCAATGAGCAACACATCAACTTCGCGGTATCGGCGCTTAAAAGCAGCAATGGTGTTGGAGCGAATGCCGTCGACGTACTCATTCAAAAATGTTTCGGTGGAAACATAGCGAACTTCGTAATGGGCGTAGTGCTGGTGAACGTAGTAGCCAATTGCGTGCAACAAGTGTGTCTTGCCCAAACCCGCCGAACCATAAATAAACAATGGGTTGTAGGAGCGGCCGGGTGTTTCGGCCACACGTTGAGCAGCAGCCAAAGCAAATTGGTTGGATGCCCCTTTTACGAAAGTTTCGAAGGTGTAGCGCGGGTTGAGACCCACCGCTGTGCCTTTGCCAGTACGGCTTTTGAGGGTTTGACCAAATGACATGGAGGCGTCACTATTTTGTGAGTTACTTGATTGGTCGTTCAATGACTCGTTCAGTTGAACAGGACTGTCAAGCGAAGTCGGCGAGGTATTGAGGCGATGGATCACGTCACTAGCGGTATTGGTCTGAACATCGATCAATAGTTGGCGATCGCTCGCACCCACTTCGTTGAGGGCATCTCGCACCAACGACATGTAGCGAGTCAAAATTCTTTCTCGCACATACGTGTTGGGAACCTGGAGACGCAAACTCATTTTGTCATCGGCAACAGCAACAGCGTCGTTGAATGTAGAGAACCAAACTGCTTCCGAAACCTGGGCTCGTAAAACTTCGGCTGTCGCACGCCACACATCGTCATGATTGTCGACGTCTAGTTGGCTCTCAATTTCTTGTTCCATAGTGCTCTCGTTCTGTTTGATTTGTTGCCTAAAACCGTTACCCAATAACCACTTGCCATGATCCACAACACTGTCCACAGGGTGTGGATAGCCCCCCCAACATTTCGGTGGGAGAAAGAAGGTAGCAGGTTTTCCACAGGTGAAAAAACTGGCTAGTCCCTGTAGAGTTGGTCACCTTAATCAACGTCGTTTCGAGGTCAACTCGGGCGCTACTCAGGAGGGGTGCATGAAACGTACTTTCCAACCAAACAACCGTCGCCGCTCCAAGAAGCATGGCTTTCGCCATCGCATGAGTACCCGCGCCGGTCGCGCGATTCTGAAGTCTCGCCGGGCAAAGGGTCGCCACCGGCTTTCCGCTTGATCGGTCGAATCCGTCACCGGGAAGTCTTTTCCCGATTGTCTAATGAGGGAACATATGTTCGCTCGCACGGGTTGTGGTGTTCGTTACTGCTTGATGATTCGCTAGAAAATGCCCATATTGGCTATGCCATTGGCCGCCAGGTGGGTGGAGCAGTGGAGCGAAACCGCATCAAACGCCAATTACGAGCCCTTTTTGGCACCCGTAGCGGTCAATTGCGACCTGGTTGGTACCTGATTGGGGTAACTCCAAAGGCGTCTGGTTCCACGTGGGACCAACTTGGAGCCCTGGTGGACCGCCTGATTGGCCAAATTGGCGCCAAAATCAGCCAGCCAATGCCATGAATTCAGCCCATAACCACCCCAATACCCGGCTTCAGTTGGCGATGCTCCGCAGTATTCGCTGGTATCAGTCTTTACAGCCCAATAAGCCCTCACCGTGCCGCTTTTTCCCCTCCTGCTCCGAATATGCCCATGAAGCGATCGAACTCCACGGTTCCAGCCAGGGTGGCTGGTTAATGATCAAGCGATTATTGCGCTGTCACCCCTTTGGTCCGTCAGGGTTTGATCCAGTTCCGCTGAATATCCCCGAGTCAGGCGTCAATTCGGCCGTTTCACCGCCTACCGTCTCTACTGGCCAAAGTGGCCCCCACGAAAGTTGTTGACCCCAGATGTTTGAACTTGCTTCCCGATTAATTGCGCAGTTTTATTCGCTCACCCACAACTACGCCTTGGCGATTGGTTTGGTGGCCGTGGTCGTGATGTTGCTCATCACCCCGCTCACACTCAAGAGCACCAAAGGCATGCTCGAGATGCAAAAACTGCAACCAGAGATGCGACGCCTACAAGCCGAGTTCAAAGGTGATCGCCAAAAATTAAATGAAGCGATGATGAAGTTGTATCAGGAACACAAAGTCAATCCAATGGCTTCGTGTTTACCGATCGCGGCGCAGATGCCGGTGTTCATCATTATGTTTCGTTCATTGCGTGGATTGATTTATCGGCCTGGCGGAATTGGAACTGCATTCGCTCCGAAATATCTCGATCACACATCCGCGTTGTACAACTCGCTACTTGGCAAAACAAAAATGTTGGCGTTTGGTTTAGATCTCGCAGAAACCCCAGTCGCTGCAGTTAAAGCCAGCGTTGGTAAGGGCATGATCTACGTTGGCTTCGTAGCGTTGCTTGCAGGTTTGTATTTTGTGCAACAAAAAATGGTTGCATCGCGCACAGTGAGCCCAACGATGTCGGCGAGCCAAGCCAAATTAATGCAGTATTTGCCAGTGTTATTTGCTGTTTTTCAGCTTTTCCTTCCTACTGGTTTGATCGTCTATTACATGATGCAGGCAATCATTCGCATCGTTCAGCAGTTCTACATCACCAAACGTTTTTATGGACACGATTTGTCGCTAGGGCGTCAAGCACAAGCTGCGAGTGCTCAAGCACGTGACATGAATCAAAAAGACAAAAAAGATAACAAGAAGGAAATTAAACCTGCAGCAAATCCTGATGCGCCGTTTTCGAGCAAGCGCGTCACTCCCCCAAAGGGAAAAACTTCTGGCACTTCGCGACGTCCGCAAGCTCCAGGAAAAAATCGCAGTGGTTCGATTGCTCGCCGACCAAAACCGTAAACATTTTATTCGCCACATCAAATAAGTAACGAGGACATGTATGGAATGGGTAGAGACAACTGCTGACACACTTGAAGCAGCAAAAAATTTGGCACTCGATCAGTTGGGTGTTTCAGAAGAAGACGCCGAGTTTGATGTTCTTGAAGAACCAAAACCAGGTTTGTTCGGACGCACGCGTGGCGAAGCACGTGTTCGCGCCAGAGTTCGTCCAACAGCACCAAGGTCAAAACCAGAACGCCGCGATCGTGGTCCAAAGCGCGCCACTAGCAAAGAGGGCGATGCACCAAAAGGTCGTCGTGGGCCAAAGTCGGCAGCCGGGTCAGACCGACCACGCCGAGAGCCACGAAAAACGTCGGATGTCGAGCGCACCCCACGTCCAGAAGGCCCCCCAGTAGACCCAGCCACTGTGAGTACTGCTGCGACCACATTTCTAGAAGGAATGTTGACGGCTGCCGGACTTGTTGGTCAAGTGACCTCCACGCTCAACGGTGAAGATATCGATATCAACGTCATTGGTGACGATGTCTCAGTATTCGTTGGTCAACGCGGTGCCACATTGATGGCAGTGCAAGACCTCACACGAGTTGTCAGCCAACGCCGTCTTGGCGACCACGACACCCATATGCGTGTTGATATTGGTAGCTACCGCGAGCGTCGCCGTGAGGCCTTGAGCCGTTTTGCCCTCAAAGTGGCCGACGATGTTCTTGCTACTGGTCAACCACGCGTGCTCGAGCCGATGAACTCTGCCGACCGCAAGATTGTGCATGACGCCCTTGTCAACTCGACAGGCGTGAGCACACATTCGCAAGGCCAAGATCCGCATCGACGGGTAGTGGTTGCGTTGGCTGAAGCAGTCGAAACAGCCGAATAGCCCTGTGGGCGCAGGGCTTACACAATAAAGCCCGTATCATGAGGCCCGCAGATCACCCAGGTCTTCGCCGTATCTTCGGGGAAGCCCAAAAAATAGGAGCTTTAGGGTCTGCCCCCCTGTCCGAGATCATTGAACACGCAGCAACCTTTGCCCAAGCATTGCCAGTCGGGGTCACATCCTGTGTTGATTTGGGCAGCGGGGCAGGAGTTCCTGGCTTGGTCATTGCCATTGTCCGCCCCGAAATTCAGATGACCCTGATCGATCGGCGCGCCAAGCGCACCGACACACTGTTGCGTTCGGTCCAGTCGTTGGGGATTCAAGACCAGGTTGAAGTGGTATGTGGCGACGTGGATGTATTGCGGAACCAAGATCGCTTTGCCCATGCCTTTGACGCAGCCTGTGGCCGCGGCTTTGGCCCCCCACTGCAAACCCTGCAATGGGCAGTAAGTTTGGTCAGGCTGGGCGGGTATGTGGTGGTGAGTGAACCCCCACCCGGTAGCCCAGACCGCTGGGCCGATGTAGATCTGAGGAGGCTTGGAGTTTCCGCCCCAACACGACTTGGTCCGGTCGCATTGTTCCACGTGGAACATAGTTAGACCCCAAATCAATCATTCCCACTCAGGATGTTCCACGTGGAACATTCCTCACCGCGTCCGTATCCCCCGTTGATTGGCTCCCCCTCGGTAGAATTGGGATGATATGAACTCGGCAAAACCTGAACCCACTCTGCCGCATCCCGTTCCGCGGGTGATTGCGATGGCTAACCAAAAGGGTGGGGTAGGCAAGACCACAACCACCATCAATATGGGCGCTTGTTTGGCCGAACAAGGATATCGAGTGTTGATTGTGGACCTTGATCCGCAGGGCAATGCCTCGACTGGCTTGGGTTTGAATACCCGCGAAATGGAAACCAGTGTGTATGACGTGTTGTTGCATGACACCCCGATGGAGGACTGTCTAGTGCCCACGGCGGTTCGCAACTTGTTTGTTGCTCCGTCCAACCTTGATCTAGCCGGCGCCGAAATTGAGCTAGTACCTGCCATGGGTCGCGAAACCCGACTCAAAAAAGCGATTGAGTCTGTGTTGGATCAATTTGACTACGTGCTGATCGACTGTCCGCCATCGCTTGGTCTTCTCACAGTGAACGGTCTCACCGCCGCACGCGAAGTAATCGTGCCGATTCAATGTCAGTACTACGCGCTTGAGGGTTTGGGACAGTTATTGCGCAACGTTGACTTGGTGAGCCAAAACCTCAACCCTGACTTGGCGGTCAGCACAATTATTTGCACCATGTTTGATACCAGGACCAAATTATCTGCCGACGTTGTCAGTGAAGTTCGAGAACACTTTGGTGACAAAGTTTGTCAAACGGTTATTCCACACACCGTGCGACTTGCTGAAGCTCCATCACATGGCAAACCAATCACCACATTTGATTCAAACTCGGCTGGTGCAAAAGCCTACCGAGCTGTTGCATTGGAGGTGAGTGGTGGCGCGCCGCAGCGGATTGGGTAGAGGCTTAGACGCGCTCATCCCCACCAATCGAAATACCAGTAATACCACAACTAGTACTAGTACCAGTGACGGTACAAATACAGAATCAGCAACAGGGCTCAAAGATATAGCAGTTAATGCGATTGACCCAAACCCAAACCAGCCCCGAGTGCATTTCGATGAAGCCTCACTTGCTGAATTGACCGCATCCATTTTGGCAATTGGTGTGCTACAACCAATTTTGGTGCGCCCTGAAGGAAGTGATCGATATCAGTTGATTGCAGGAGAGCGCCGCTGGCGCGCCGCATCACGTGCAGGATTGCAAATGATTCCGGCAATTGTGCGCGTCACCGATGACGTTTCATCAGTAGAGCAGGCCCTTGTCGAAAACTTGCACCGACAAGATCTCACTCCTCTAGAAGAAGCTGCTGCGTATCAACAACTACTCGAAGACTTCAACATGACTCACGAGCAGGTGGCGAGCAAAGTGGGCAAGAGTCGGTCTGCAATTACCAATGCATTGCGACTACTCGGGCTGCCACCATCAATTCAGTCGTTACTGGCCGATGGACGATTGTCGGCAGGTCATGCAAAAGCGTTACTAGGAACTCCTGACCGTTTGTTGCAAGAGCAACTTGCTAAACGCGCAGTTGAAATGGGCTGGACGGTTCGAGGTGTCGAAGAGGCAGTTCGAGACAGCCAACCTGCGTCAGTTACCACGGGTGGGGGATCAGGCACTGGAAATACGGGCAAGACTGCTGGAAAATTGGCAACTTCAACTGGGGCAAAGTCGACCGCATTGCGACCCCCGGGCCTACTCGAACTCGAAGGGCTTCTTGCCGAGCACTTGCAAACATCGGTTGGTGTCACCATGAGTGGCAAACACGGCAAGGTGATTATTGATTTCGCCGACCTCGAAGACCTCGAGCGAATCTACCGACTGATGACCGAAGGGCCAGCCTCAGAGGATTAATCAGCTCGTGTGCAACCCTGTCTCTCTTGTGGAGCATGAGCGTAAACAACAACTTAACAGTCCTCACAGACTGTGTGTAAACCTGTGGATAACCCCTGAAAGGGTTGTTCAGATGGGCTTTTGAGGGGCAAACCAGCCATTGACCGCTGTACATATGGCGCTGGCAATGGCATCAAACTCGGGTTGAAGGCTCTGCCCAAGAACGCACAAGACGGCAGGCATTCGGGTCGCTCGCAGGATGGGAAGACGCATGCCTTTGACTGCAAATTGCCCGCAACCAATCTCGCTGAGTTGTGCCCCGATGGCCTCAGCCAGTCGGTGACCCCCTGGGGAGATGAAACCTTCGGTTTCATAAAAAACAATCTCGTGGTGTTGTGCCGATGCTGCTGCAATACCAATATAGACATCTGCTTGAAAACTATTTGCCGATGTTGCGTGCAAAGCTGAATCCGACTCTTCAACCGTCATAACGTCGTTGTACTGCTCACGCAATTTTCGAGTTAGACCCCTCGAGACACGTTGTAGGTCACCAAAGCAACCCACCACTAGCTTGAGCGAATCACCAGCCCGAGCCGCGTGATGAAGTTTTTCTGATTCTCGCACCGAAACTATTCCTGGACCAGATCCAGTTTGGCTACGCATACGTGACAAGGCCTGAAGTGTTTCGGCACCACAAATGCCATCGGCAACTAGTCCGTAGTTTTGTTGAAAGTCGGTAAGACAATGAATTGATTTAGGCCCAAGTATTCCGTCGATGTGTCCGCAATCGAAACCAAGTTGCGCGAGATTTGTCTGCAGTGCAATGACATCATCACCGCGTTGATGAGGAGATGTGAGATATAACAAACGCGCACCACTCACCCATGAAGCCTCAATCAATGCATCCCATGCATTGCGATCACAAACACCATCTTGAGGTAAACCTCGATTGGTCTGAAACTCACGAAGTGCCGTATGGGTGAGTTCGCAGAAATAGCCGCGCTCCACAAGCGATTCATCAAGTATTCCAAGCGTAGTGAGGCGCTGCTGCATTGCAGCTACTGCGTTATTGCGCTGCTTAATTGTTAGTGGGAAGTTGGGAGAAATTCTGCAAGCTCCTGTAGCAGCTGACCCTTACCTTTTGCTCCGACCAAACGCTTTTGCACTTCACCGTTATTGAATATCAACAATGTTGGAATACTCATCACACTGAAACGTTGTGCAATATCTCCATGTGCATCAACATCCAATTTTGCAATGGTCACTTTTCCAGCAAGTTCGGTTGAGAGTTCTTTGAGAACTGGTGCAATTGCTTTGCATGGCCCACACCACTCTGCCCAAAAGTCAACAAGTATCGGTGTGGTCGAGCTCTTTACGGTCTCGTCAAAGCTGTTGCTTGTGAGGGTGATAACTCCGTCGGCCATGGTGATCCAGTCTGTTTAGTGCGCTGGGTAATTTGCGCTGTGCAACATATTACCCACGCCAACATTCAACTCTGGATTATGAGTGCTGTGCCTCTAGCCACCGCTCACAATCAATTGCCGCCATACAACCAGAACCTGCAGCAGTAATGGCTTGTCGGTAGATGTGGTCTTGCACGTCTCCACACGCAAATACTCCGTCAATGTTGGTGTAGGTCGAGCCAGATTTCGTCGTCAAATATCCGGTGTCTTCCATCTGCAAGATGCCCTTAAATAAATCGGTGTTTGGTCGATGACCAATCGCCACAAATATGCCAGTGACATTCATTGTTGATTGCTCACCTGTGACGGTGTCGGTCATTTCGATCCCGCTCACTTTGTCCTCACCGAGAACGCGAGTTACTTGCTTGTTCCAGATAAATGAAATCTTGTCATTTTTGAAGGCGCGGTCTTGCATGATTTTTGAAGCGCGCAAAGACTCACGGCGATGAACGATGGTGACCTTGGATGCAAACTTGGTGAGGAATTGCGCTTCTTCAAGTGCAGAGTCGCCTCCACCAACAACAACGATTTCTTGCCCGCGGAAAAAAAACCCATCACATGTTGCACATGTTGACAGGCCATGACCAATTAATCGCTTTTCTTCTTCAAGTCCGAGCATCAGCGACTGCGCACCCGTGCTGACAATGATTGAGTCGGCGGTGTATTCGGTGTCGCGAACCCACGCCCGAAATGGCCTCGATGAAAAATCAACCTTCGTCACTTTTTCGGTAAGAAATTCGGTTCCAAACCGAATTGCCTGATCACGACAACGCATCATCAACTCTGGTCCCATAATTCCTTCTGGAAAACCAGGGAAGTTTTCGACTTCGGTCGTCAACATCAATTGGCCGCCCGGTTGGTCGGAGGTAGAAGAAGGCTCTCCCTCAATGACAAGCGGTTGCAGGTTGCCGCGAGCGGTATAAATGGCCGCAGTGAGTCCGGCAGGGCCTGATCCAATTATCAATACTTTGCTATGTAATGGTGTGCTCATGGGGGGTTTCTTTTCTGTTGTATGGAATTTAATCTTGTGGGTGTCGGCGGCGCATCAACACCATACCTGCGACACAAAATACTGCGCCAATAATAAAATAAGAAGCCCACACTGCGGTATCGCGCGACCACCAGATGTCAAGCAGCGAATGTAAACCGCGAATACCACCAATTACAAGAACAATCAGCACAAAGATGACACCAACAATTGCCATGCTTCCAAAAATAAGACCCCGAACAATCGCTACCGCGGGGCGCGTAGTTCGGTCGCGCACAAAGGCAACAATGCGGTCGATTGCGTCTACCGTGCGAGATGCCCACTGCGGGTCGGTAAACGGATTAGAAGGCATACAGCAAGGCTAACTTGCTTGGAACGTAACTCCCGAGAGCAACCCTTGATACGGATTGGCCCCACTACACATTCCACTTTTTCCAATTTCACGCAGTGCGAGTAACACATATTGCGCTGGCTGAGCAATGATGAAGTTGGCGCCGCGCCGCTTGGTGTTATTGCCGGTGGTGATGCGTGGCCCCCAGCCAGCAAGCTGGGGTGGAGCAGAATCAAGCGCTGTGTATACATCTATTTTCCATGGCGCATTACCCATAAAGACATTCAGAGTGCCAGTGGTGGGTGCAGAAAATTGAACGATCAAACCGACAAACTCTTTGCTCCCGAAAAATTGATTTGAATAACAGGTAGTTGTCCAGTTTGTCTTTGGGTTGCTGTCGAGAAGCAAAGGAACGAGCGCTTCGTTCTCTTCGCCATCGTTACCGCTTGGGTCGTAACTCATGATCGAGACAATTGATGCTGGCTCGATGACAGCAGGTGCGACTACGTCCTCAACTGGAGCGACAACCAGTGGCGTTGTTGTTGGTTTGCCGGTAAACCACAACGCGCCTCCACCAAGCAGGCCAGCAACAAGTAGTCCAGCAATGATTTGGCGCAGACTGTTTTTTTCTGTATTTACTGTTTTTGCAAATCGTGCATTGTCTTCTTGTGTGTTGTCGTATGTATTCTTCATCTCGCGTTGTCCGCGCTCGGAATTATCCAAGAGTGGCTGACCAACAATGGCAAGTTTCGCGGGTCGCGGTTTTGTTGGAGTGGTTGTAACAGATCGTGAAGTTGATCTTTCCAACATTTCTCCACCCACGACCATTAGCCCAGAGGGGGGAGTGATTTCGGTGGTGCGATCAAGTTCACCACTACGCGCTGCACGCAATGCAACAATTGTTTCGGCAGCAGTTGCATATCGGTGATCAGGATTGCGGGCGAGAAGTTTGTGAATTACTTTGACCAGGTTTGGTGAAAGTGACGGACGCAAGCGAGCAAGGTCGGTTGGCTCACGCTGCAGCCTTGCAAGAGCCGTGTCTGCGTCGGTTTCACCAACAAACGGCACGCGACCTGCAAGGCACTCATATAAAACAAGCCCAAGACCATAGAGATCGGCTCGGCCGTCGAGTGGTTTGCCGCGCACTTGTTCTGGTGAAAGGTATTTCGCTGTGCCCATCATGATGTTGTCGTTGGTGAGGTCATCACCACTTGAAACAAGTGCTTTTGCAATTCCAAAATCTGCGAGTAAACAACGAGCATCCTTTGTCAACAAAATATTTCCTGGCTTGACATCGCGATGCACGAAATTTTGTCTGTGCGCTTCTTCAAGTGCTGCTGCCACAGATAATCCAATATGAATAGTGAGTTGCGGCTGTAGTTTTTTTTGCTTGTCGAGTACATCGCGCAAACTTTTTCCTTGAACAAATTGCATAATGACCGCTTGACGACCACCGTGTTCGATGCAGTCATAGACCGCAACAATATTTGGGTGAGTGATGCCGGCACATGCGACCGCCTCTCGACGAAAACGTTCGGCCACATTGACATCGTTTGCTAGATGGGGCTTCAGTAGCTTGACGGCAACTTGGCGATGAAGAAATGTGTCGCTTGCTAGCCACACTTCGGCCATTCCGCCTCGGGCAATGCGGTGTTCAAGTTGGTATCGGCCGCCAATAAGGCGTGAAAGTGGGCTGTCCTGACTCATCGCTGTGATGCGACAATACTTCCCAAACCCCTTATGAAGCGGGGATATCTAACAGTTCTGCAACTTACTTAGTGTGGAAAGTTACACCGATGGCGCGCGGCCCTGTGTGTGAACCGATGATTGCACCAATGTCACTGATCATGATCTCGCCTGGATAAAACTCGTGCAGTGCGGCAACAAACTCTTGCGTGTCATCACCTTCAGCCTGCAGAACTGAAAGATTCTCGATTGCTCCAGCCTCTTTAACCTTTTCGATGAGTGCGACAATTGCTTTGCTGCGCGTGCGTTGCTTGCCGCCTTCTTGAATCAAGCCGTCTTTGATTTGCAAAATCGGTTTAATCGCTAGTGCCGATGCAAATAATGCCTTGGCACCGCTGATGCGACCACCCTTTTTGAGGTTTTCGAGCGTGTCGAGCGCGGCCCACACCTGTGTTCGGGCGGCAAGATCATTGGCATATGCGGCTACTTCGTCCAAACTTGCGCCGCTTGCAGCCTTTTTTGCACAAGCAACGGCGGCAATACCTTGACCCATCGAAGCCGAACGGCTGTCCACTACTCGCACTGGAATATCACCGGCAACTGCGCGAGCAGCCAACTCGGCGCTTTGCATTGTGGCCGAGAGTTGAGACGAAAGCGAGATGACGACGATGCCAGTTGCCCCAGCAGTTAAAAGTCGACGAAATTCGGCTTCAAATTGTCCTGGCGACGGTGCTGCGGTCTCTGGTAACACAGCAGACGAACCACATCGCTCCCAAAATTGCGCAACGGTCAATTGCTGGCGATCAATGAACTCTTCATCACCGAAGCGAAATGACAGTGGAACGATGGAAATGTTGTTGGCGTCTGCCAAAGACTGAGGAATGTCTGATGCACTATCGGTAACGATGCGAACGGTCATAATTTTTAGCCTACAGCGGACTTTTTAGCCTATTGCTGGGTGTTTTTTTGCAGCCAACTTCCGGCGATTGACGCGCCAATGGCTTAACCACCATGCGAGCAAAACAAGCGCGGCAGCGCCACTGACCACGAGTCCGAGACCAGCAATGGCGGCGACTCGCGCAGTGAGTTGAACACGTTGACCGGCCTGCACTAATCCGTCTGGTGTGTAGAGCACGACATCAATGGGAAAGCGTCCGCTCGCGCGAGCAACAACAGGAATCACCAAGTCGATTGCGCCATTTGCCGGCACGGTGACAACACGGTCTTCGTCGGGAAATTGCAACTTGGCACTTGAGATCTCTACCGAAACAGTGAGGTCGACTGCAGCATCATTGCGAAGTTGCAAGCGCAAATCACTCTTGCGTCCACCGAGCGTAAAACTCAACGACGCTGGCACCTTCACCGATGCCCGAAGCAATCGAAGT
>Ga0194049_1000545_pt1 | contig 12774 bp, 10 predicted proteins | sample JunL2225m_MetaG_FD_148665 | JGI IMG/M metagenome (GOLD analysis project Ga0194049, IMG submission 148665) | Anoxic zone freshwater microbial communities from boreal shield lake in IISD Experimental Lakes Area, Ontario, Canada - Jun2016-L224-25m | ecosystem: Environmental > Aquatic > Freshwater >... | reverse complement strand
TTTTTGGTTTTCAACACACACAGGGACGGCAGATGGAACTCGAACTCGAGGGCAGGGTTGCGCTGGTTACAGGCGGTACGCAAGGCATAGGCCGCGCCACGGCGATGCGGCTGGCGCAAGAGGGTGCCGCTGTGGTGATCGCGGCGCGGGGAAGGGAAGGACTCGATGCCGTCGCCGCGCAGATCGGAGCCGCCGGCGGCAAGGTGGCGGCGGTGCAGGCCGATGTGGGCAAGACGGCGGACTGCGAGCGTCTTGTCGGTGAGGTAATCAAGGCCTTTGGCCGCCTCGACATCCTCGTCAACAACGCCGGCACCTCGTCGACCGGTGAATTCGAATCGGTCACCGACGAAACCTGGCGCGAAGACCTGGAGTTAAAACTCTTTGGCGCGATCCGGCTCGCGCGCCTGGCAATACCGCACATGAAGAAGCAGGGTGGCGGTCGCATCGTTAACATCACCACCATAGGCGCCAAGCAACCGCGCGCCAGGTCCATGCCCACCACGGTGACGCGTGCGGCGGGCCTCGCTTTTACCAAGGCCTTGTCCAAGGAATACGCCGCGCACAACATCCTGGTCAATACCGTGTGCATTGGCCTCATCCGTTCGGCGCAACAGGACGCCAAGGCGGCAAAAGCGAATCTGACGGCTGAGCAGTTCTACGCCAACCTGGGGAAGGACATACCGCTGGGCCGTGTCGGCCTGCCCGAAGAGGTGGCGAACGTCATCGCTTTTCTCGCCTCGTCGGCGGCAAGTTATGTCACCGGCAGCAGCATCAACCTCGACGGCGGAACCTCAGGCGTGCTCTAATCGGGCGTTGTCCGGCCCGGTGGTGTATCGGGCCGGTTTAATTTTCGCGGTACTTCCTCCCCTTGCGCGCCACTCCCGCCCACGCACTGTTGTTTGCCGTCGTGTTGTCCACGGTATCGGTGATGACCCAGCTCGCCTTTGCTGCCGGCAGCAATGCGCTCACGGTGGTGCTGGTGCGCAACGGTTTCGGCACGCTCGCCATCGCGCTGTTCTTGCTCGCCTCGCGCGCGCCGCTGGGCTTGCAACTGCGCGAGCGGCGTATTGCGCTGGCCATCGGGCTGATACTGGGCTTTAACAACATCACGCTCAACCTTGCCATCGAGCGCGTGCCGGTGCCGGTGGCGATCCTGGTGTTTTATACCTACCCGGTGTGGATGGCCGTGTGGAGCTGGATGCGCGGACACGAGCGCTTTCGCCCGGTCGGTGCGATCGGCGTGCTGCTGGCCTTTACGGGGCTGGTGCTTACCCTGGGGGTGGGGCCGGTGATGCCCGACCCGGTTGGCGTGGCGCTGGCCCTTTTCAGCGCGCTGGCCTGGGTGGCGGTGCTGCAACTGTCGACGCACTACCTGGCGGCGGCGCCATCGCATGCGCGCAGCCTGCACATGTTCATGTCCGCCACGGTCGTGATCACCCTGTCGCTGTTTGCCTTTGGCACGCCGACCATGCCATCCGGTGCGCTGGGCCTCACCGCCCTGGCGCTGGTTCCGCTCGCCTACGGCGCAGGCATGCTGGGCATGTTGTGGGTGACCGCCGGCCTGGGCCCGATGCGCACCTCGTTCTACATGAACTTCGAGCCCATTGTGTCGATCGCGCTGTCGGCGCTGGTGCTCGGACAGACACTCACCGCGCTGCAACTCGTAGGCGCGGCCCTGGTCGTTGTGTCGCTGGTTATTTTCCGCCCTCCACCCAAGACGCCTGCGCCGCCTGCCGCGACCTAGTCTGCGCGCCGGATTAAGGCCACGGCGTTGTTTGCTTATGCCCGGCCGCAGGTGGTGGGCGCGGGCAAACAGGCGCAAAATAGCCGTTCTTTTTCAGCAACCCACACCGGGAGTTTTCGATGAAAGCCAATTCCGTACTCGACACCATCGGCGGCACGCCGCATATCCGCGTCAACAAATTGTTCGGCGCCACGCACAAGGTGTGGATCAAGTCCGAGCGCAGCAACCCGGGCGGCTCGATCAAGGATCGCATCGGCCTTGCCATGATAGAGGCGGCGGAAAAATCCGGCGCGCTCAAGCCCGGCGGCACCATCATCGAACCGACCTCGGGCAACACCGGCGTCGGCCTGGCGATGGCTGCGGCGGTAAAAGGCTACAAGCTGGTGCTGGTGATGCCCGACAGCATGTCGGTCGAGCGCCGCCGCCTGATGCTCGCCTACGGCGCGAGCTTTGACCTGACGCCGCGTGAAAAAGGCATGAAGGGCGCCATCGCCCGCGCCACCGAACTCATCGCCGCAACGCCAAACTCGTGGATGCCGCAGCAATTTGAGAACGCCGCCAACATCGAAGTGCATGAACGCACCACGGCGCAGGAAATCATCGCCGACTTCCCCGAGGGAGTGGATGTGCTGATCACCGGCGTGGGCACCGGCGGCCACATTACCGGTTGCGCACGGGTGCTGAAGAAAAAATGGCCCAAGCTCAAGGTCTATGCGGTCGAGCCCACGGCCTCGCCGGTGATCTCCGGCGGCGCACCCTCGCCCCACCCCATCCAGGGCATAGGCGCGGGCTTTATCCCGAAGAACCTCGATGTCAGCCTGCTCGACGGCGTGATCCAGGTGGAGGCCGAGGCGGCGCGCGAAATGGGCCGCCGCTCGGCGCGCGAGGAGGGCCTGCTGGTGGGCATTTCATCGGGTGCGACGCTTGCCGCCATTGCGCAAAAGCTGCCGGAGATTGCCGCCGGCGCCACGGTGCTGGGCTTTAACTACGACACCGGGGAGCGTTACCTGTCGGTCGAGGGTTTTTTGCCGGCCTGAAGCCGGTGACGCGGCAGAAGATGCCGCGGAGCAACCGGTTTCCAATGGGAGGAGAGAGCCCCGGGAAACCGATTGCCCCTTGGCGGGAAAGAGTAACCGCGGCCACTGGACGCTACGACCGGCTTGAAGTCGGCTGAGTTAGAAGCGGTGTAAGTGCCAGTGACTGCGGTTATTTTATTTATCGGCAATGCACGGGGGAACTTGAACCGGGCAGTTAATTTTCACCGCGGTTGGCTGAAAAGGCCCGGCCGGCGCGGGTTTCGGGGTGCTTGCCCCTGCCCGGGGTGATCGGCCGTTCAGCAGCTTGCACAGCGCATTCGTGCGGCGTAGCATGGCTGGCGCAGCGGTGGTCCGATCAATCCGGTTTGAACCGGTGGCTGCGCTTTGCCGCGTCCCGCCCGGGACGTTCCCGCACAACAGGAGGAATAAACATGGCGTCATTTACCCTTAATGGCAAGCCGGTCACCGTGACCGGTGATGCGCAGACAATGTTGTTGTGGGCGTTGCGCGACGATGTCGGCCTGACCGGCACCAAATACGGTTGCGGCGCGAGCCTGTGCGGCGCCTGTACCGTTCACGTCAACGGCAAGGCGGTGCGCTCCTGTGTCACGCCGCTCGCCTCGGTCGAGGGCAAGAAGGTCACCACCATAGAGGGCTTGTCGCCCGATTCCTCGCACCCGCTGCAAAAGGCCTGGATCGACAATGCGGTGCCGCAATGCGGCTACTGCCAGTCGGGGCAAATCATGAAGGCGGCCGAGTTGCTGTCGAAAAACAAGAAACCGACGCGCGCGCAAATCGTCATCCACATGAACGGCAACATCTGCCGCTGCGGCACCTATCACCGCATCATTGCGGCGATTGAACAAGCCGCGAAGGAGGTCTGATCATGACAACCTCAATCAAAACGGGTATTTCGCGCCGCAGCTTCCTCAAGGGCATGGGCGGCATGGCCTTTTGCGCCGCCGTCGGCACCGACAGCATCAAGCTGATGTCCGAGGCCCAGGCTGCGGCCATGGCCAACGCATTTGTCACGCCCTGGGTGCGCATCGCTCCCGACGGCGTGGTGACCATTCTTACCGCCGGCGCGGAAATGGGCCAGGGCTCGATGACCTCGCTGCCGCTGATCCTTGCCGAGGAGATGGATGCTGACTGGTCCAAGGTAACGATCGAATGGGCACCGCCCGAAGTGGACAAGTACGGCTACACCGACCCGATCGGCAAGGACAAGCTGATGTGGATCGTCGGCAGCCGCGCCAACCAGCTTTACTACCTGCCGTTGCGCACCGCCGGTGCACAGGTGCGCAAGGTGCTGATCGCCAATGCCGCGCAAAAATGGGGTGTCGACGCGGCAACCCTGGTTACCGAGCCCGGCTTTGTCGTCAACCCGGTCGGTGGCGCAAAGCTTTCGTATGGCGAGATTGCTGCATTCGGCACGATTCCCGACGTGTTGCCGGCGGTCGATCCCAAGGAACTCAAGGCGCGCAAGGATTTCCGGCTGATCGGCAAACAAGTGCCGCGCCGCGACCTGCCGGCCAAGGTCAACGGTACTGCGCAATACGCCATGGACGTCAAGCTGCCAGGCATGGTCTACGCGTCGAGCCTGCATTCGCCCGCGCACAACGCGCCGGGCAAGGTGTGGGAGCAGGACGGTGCGACCACTTCGGCCGCGCCCGAGTCCTGGAACGATGCCGAGGTCAAGCGCATGCCCGGGGTGATCGCAATCGTCAAGCTACCCAACGGCCTTGCCGTGGTGGCCGATAATTTCTCGCACGCCAAGGCGGCGCGCGCGGCACTCAAGGCGACCTGGCAAAAGGCGCGGGCCGACGGTTTTGATTCGGCAACGGCCATGGATGATTACCTCAAGGTGCAGAACGATCCGGCCGCGCAGGTCGTCAAGCTCGAGACCAAGGGCGACGTGAACGCGGCGTTCGCCGGCGCCGCCAAGACCTACAGGGCGGAGTTTCGCAGCGACTACGGCTATCACGCGCAAATGGAGCCGCTCAACGCCGTGGTGCGCATCAGTGACGCGGGCGACAGGGTCGAGGTATGGGAGGGCAGCCAGTCGCCCGATGACTCGGTCAAGGCGGTGGCCAAGGTGCTGGGCGTGAAGTACGAACAGGTGACCTTCAACCAGTGCTACATGGGCGGCGGCTTTGGCCGGCGCACGCTTGGCGACTACGCCGCCGAGTGCGCGCTCATCGCCAGGGAAGTCAAAAAACCGGTCAAACTGATCTGGACGCGCGAGGAAGACATGGCACAGGGCATGTTGCGCCCGCAGTCCTTCCAGCGCCTTGAGGCGGCCACCGACGCCGGCGGCAAGGTCACCGGCTGGAAGCACAGCGTGGTGGGCGAGGGCGAGTTCCTGCTCATCACCGGCATCAAGATCCCGTACTACGGTGTGCCCAACCAGCTGATCGAGCGGCGCGGCGTATCGCACGGCATCAAGGTCAAGCACTGGCGCGCGGTCGGCCACGTGTTCAACACCTTCGCCATCGAGAGCCTGGTCGACCAGATGGCGGTGGACCAGAAAATCGATCCGATTGCCTTTCGCATGGACAGCATGGCGGCACTGCCCAAGACGCGCAAAGTGTTCGAGGAGCTGGCCGGAATGGTCGACCTGAAGGCCAAGCTGCCCGCGGGTCACGCCATCGGCATATCCATTACCGAGCGTTCCGGGTCACTGGGGGCGGGGGCGGTGGAAGTGTCGCTCAACAAAAAGACCGGCAAGATCAAGGTGCACAAGGTCTGGGTCGCGGTCGACGGCGGCATCATCGTGCAGCCTGAGCAGGCACGGCACAACGTCGAGAGCGCGATCATCTACGGTATTTCCGGCACGCTGCATGAGCGCGTGACCATGAAAAACGGCGCGGTTCAGCAGTCGAACTTCCATGACTACAAGCTGATGCGCATGGCCGACCTGCCGGAGGAAATGCACGTGAAGTTTGTCGACGTCGACACGCGCCCGACCGGGCTGGGAGAAATCGGCAACCCCTTCATCGGCGCCGCGGTCTCCAATGCGGTGTTCCGCCTGACCGGCAAGCGCCTCACGCACCTGCCGTTCACGCCCGACCGGGTGCTGGCTACGCTCAACCAGGGCAAAACCAAGGCCTGAGTCTTCCGGGCATTCACCAACGGGGCTTCCGCCCCGTTTTTTTTGCCCGGACATGCTTCGGAAAAATTAGAAATGGCGGCGGCGTGCGCCTGCCCGATGTTGTTCGCTACCCCGCAGGATTCAATGCGGTTAGAATCAGTCCGCACATAAATTCCAAATACAGGACGCGACAAAATGACCGCATTCAAATCCGAAATCCGCGACGGCATGCGCATCGACTGGGATGTCCCGGTCACCATGGACGATGGCCTGGTGCTGCGCGCCGATGTGTTCCGGCCGGTGGCCGAGGGACGCTATCCGGCGCTGATGAGTTACGGCCCCTACGGCAAGGGATTGTCCTTCCAGGAAGGCTACAAGACCGCATGGGACATCATGGCGAAGGAGAACCCTGATGCGCTGGCGGGTTCCACCAACAAGTACCAGAACTGGGAAGTCGTCGACCCGGAAAAGTGGGTGCCCGACGGTTACGTCTGCATACGTTTTGACTCGCGCGGCGCCGGACGCTCGCCCGGCTATCTTGCGCACAACAACAAGCGCGAGACGCGTGACTTTCACGAGTGCATCGAATGGGCAGCGGCCCAGCCCTGGTGCAGCGGCAAGGTCGGCCTGAACGGCATTTCGTATTACGCCAGCAACCAGTGGCGCGCCGCCGCTTCGCAGCCGCCGCACCTGGCGGCGATCTGCGCCTGGGAGGGCTGGAACGACGCTTATCGCGAGTCGCACCGCCACGGCGGCATCGCCTGCACTTTTCGCAAGAACTGGCAGGAAATGCAGGTCAAGACGGTGCAGCACGGCGTCGGTGAGCGCGGCAAGAAACACCCGGTCACCGGTGAACTCGCCTGCGGTCCCGAGACCCTGTCCGAAGCCGAGCTGGTGAAGAACCGTGAAGACATGTGGCTGGCGGTACTCGAGCGCAAGACAGACAGCGACTGGTATCGCGAACGCAGCGCCGACTTGTCACGGGTAAAGGTGCCGCTGCTGTCGGCGTCCAACTGGGGCGGGCAGGGCCTGCATCCGCGCGGCAATTTCGAGGGCTATGTCGGTGCCGCGTCAAAACAGAAGTGGCTGGAGGTGCACGGCGGTTCGCACTGGGCGCCGTTTTACACCGACTACGGTGTCGGCCTGCAAAAGATGTTTTTCGACCACTTTCTCAAGGGCATAGCCAACGGCTGGGAAAAGCGCCAGGCAGTGCAGCTGCAGGTGCGCCATCCGGGCGAAAAATTTGTCGAGCGTTTCGAAAACGAGTGGCCCATCGCACGCACCCAGTGGACGCATTTTTATCTCGATCCCGCGGGCATGCGCCTGTCGGCCACGCCGCCCGCAGCGGAGGCGAAGCTCGACTACGACATGATGGGCGATGGCGCCACTTTCTCCACTTCTGCGCTGGAGCAGGCGACCGAGATCACCGGTCCGATCGCACTCAAGCTGTTCATCTCGTCCTCGACGGTGGATGCCGATATTTTTGCCGTGCTGCGGGTGTTCGACCCGGCCGGCAAGGAGGTGGTGTTCCAGGGCGCGCTCGACCCGCACACGCCCATCGCCCAGGGCTGGCTGCGCGCTTCGCACCGCAAGCTCGACGTCAAGCGCTCGCTGCCTTACCGTCCGTACCACAGCCACGACGAATTGCAGCCGCTGAAGCCCGGCGAGGTGGTGGAACTGGATGTTGAAATCTGGCCGACCTGCATTGTCGTACCCAAGGGTTATCGCATCGCGCTGACGGTGCGCGGCAAGGACTACGAGTACGACGGCGAGGCGGCGGTGCTCTCGAACATGAAAAATCCGATGAAAGGCTGCGGCCCGTTCATCCATGACGATGACACCGACCGGCCGCCGGCCATATTCGGCGGCAAGGTGACGCTGCATAGCGGACCGGGGCACAAGGCCGGCGTGCTGTTGCCGGTCATCCCGACAAAATGAATTTCACCGTCAATCCAGGAGGAGGTCTGAAATGAAGCCCAAGTCACTGATGTTTTTCGCCGTCGCGGCGGCTGCGCTCGTTGTCAGTGCCGGCGCACATGCGCAGGCCTGGCCGAACAAGCCGATCAAGATCATCATCCCCTTCCCGCCGGGCAACACCACCGACATCATGGCGCGGCTGATTGCGCCGCGCATGTCCGAGCGTCTCGGGCAACCGGTGATTGTCGAGAACCGTCCGGGCGCAAGCGGCATGCTGGGCCTGGACCTGGTGGCCAAGGCGGCTCCCGATGGCTACACCATAGGCGCCGGGCAGGGCGGCAACCTCGTCGTCCTGCCGCATACCAGCAAGAGCATCCCCTACGATGCGTTGAAGGACTTCACGCCCATCGCCGTCTCCACCACCAACTACCTGGTCGTGGTCGGTAGCACCGGCGCGCCGTTCAAGACGCTGCCCGAGATGATTGCCTGGGCCCGCGCCAATCCGGGCAAGCTGACCGTGGCCTCCAACGGCGAAGGCGGGTTTCCCCATCTCATATTCGAGCACCTGCGCATGATGGGCGATTTTTCCTTCAACCACATTCCTTACAAGGGATCGGCGCAAATCGCCACTGATCTGATAGGCGGGCAGGTGCAGGCCGGCGTCGACGGCGTCACCGGCCTCACGCCGCACATCAAGTCTGGCCGCATCAACCTTCTGGCCGTCACCAGCAAGAACCGCGCGCCGCAGTGGCCCGATGCCGCCGCCGCCTCCGAGGCGGTGCCAGGCTACGAGTCGGGCGGCTGGTTCGGCTATGTCGGCCCCGCCGGCATTCCGCGCGACATCGTGGCAAGGCTCAACGATGAGATAAACCGTGCCATGAAAAACCCCGAGGTTGCCGACAAACTGGTGGCCACCGGTCTCAACATGGTCTATGAACCGCCGGAGTATTTTGCCGAGATGATCAAGAGCGATTACGCCAAGTACGGCAAGCTGGTGAAAGACATCGGCTTCAAGCCGCAATAAGTGAAGTTGTTGTCATTGCGAGCGAAGCGAGGCAATCTCGTGGGAATAGTGCATGGACAAGCTCTTTGCCGTCTACATCATGACCAACAAACAGGATCAAACCCGGAATGGCGGGATATTTACGATGAGATATGAGTGGCGCTGAGATTGCTTCGCTGCGCTCGCAATGACAGATATTTTTATACTTTCTTGAAAAGAACCAATACATGAATGCACCAGTCGCCACCGGCACACCGCCCCAATACGAACCCTTTGGCTGGCACCACTGGCCGGACCATTTTTTCATGTCCTACCAGTTTCGCCGCGGCCTGGGCGAGACGCAGGAGGGCGGCGGTGCGGTGAGCGAATGCTTCCAGGCGGCGAGTCGCATGATTCCGGGCGACCTCGACAGCTGGCACAACGAATGGATGGTCGTCGCCGACCGCAACGACAAGCGCGGCGACGCGGCGGAAAAAGAGGGCAACATCCGCACGGCGATGAATTGCTGGCTGCGCGCCGCCGATTATTTTCGTTCCGCGGAGTTCTGGCTTGCGTCTGATGATCCGCGCCGCCTGCCGACCTTCACGCGTTGCGAAGCGGCCAGCCAGAAGTGGCTGCGCCGCCTCAATCCGCCCGGTGAGGTGGTGGAGATTCCCTACGAGAACGGCAAGACCCTGCCGGCGTATTTCATCAGGTCACCGGCCTACAAGAGTGGCGGTGAAAAGCAACCGGTGCTGATTTCATTCGGCGGCCTTGACTCCTTCAAGGACGAGTTGTGGTTCATGACCGGGCGCGGCGCGGTGCAGCGCGGCATTTCAGTGTTGCTGGTGGACGGCCCGGGCCAGGGCGGTGCGCTGCGGCGCCAGAACATTCATTCGCGTCATGACTATGAAGTGCCGGTCGGCCGTTGCATCGACTGGCTGGAAAAACGCACAGACATCGACCCCCAACGCATTGCCGTCAGCGGTTCTAGCATGGGCGGCTATTACGCCGCGCGCGCCGGTTCACGCGAGCACCGCCTCGCCGCCTGTATATCGCACGGTGCCATCTGGGACATTGAAAAGCGTTTTGCCGACCGCGGCGATGACCATGCGCTTGCCGGCCACATGAAATGGGTGATGGGCGCCAAGTCCATGGCCGAGGCGGTCAAGCTGGCCAAGCCGTTCAAGCTCGAGGGCGTGCTCGATGACATGCGTTGCCCCTACCTGGTGCTGCACGGCGGCCACGATGTGCTGGGCGTGGACACCGTCAAGCTGGTGCACGACTACGCCAAGGCGCGCGGCATCGACGTCACCCTCAAGCTGACCGAAGCCGAGGAGACCGGCGCCGAGCACTGCCAGCACGACAACCCGACCCTGGGCCAGGAGATCATGGCCGACTGGCTGGCCAAGGTGTTCAAGATCGACCAGTCAAAGTTGTCCTTCGTCCCGGGCTGAGGCCGGCACGGCCTCCCGGGCGGGATGTTATCGTGAAAGCAATTGCGTACAGCAGGGCATACAACAACAGGAGCAGGTCGACATGAGCGTCCATTCCCTTAAGCAGGGCAAATCGGTGCGCGAGCAGGTGAGCAAGGAGGAGTGGGAAAAGCGCGTCGACCTTGCCGCCTGCTACCGGCTCATCGACTTGTACGGCATGTCGGAGATGAGCGCCAACCATGTCACCACGCGCGTGCCCGGCGAAGACGACGCCTTCCTCATCAATCCGCACGGCATGCTCTACGACCAGATGACCGCCTCGTGCTTCATCAAGCTGGACCTCGAGGGCAACGAACTCTTTAACCCGACCGAATACAAGGCCAACCGCGCCGGCTATGTCATCCACAGCGCCATACACCGCGCCAAGCACGAGGTCGACTGCATCATCCACACACACACCATCGCCGGCATGGCTGTCTCGGCAATGGAATGCGGACTGCTGCCACTGGCGCAGACCTCCATGCGGTTCGCCAAAATCGCCTATCACGACTACGAGGGCGTGGTGCTCAACCTCGACGAGCAGGAACGCCTGCTCGCGAACATGGGCGAGCACGAGGGCATGATCCTGCGCAACCACGGCCTGCTGGTGGTCGGTGCCAGCATCGCCGAGGCCTTTAACAGCATTTTCCGCCTCGAGCGCGCCTGCCAGGTGCAGGTGGCGGCGCTGGCCGCCAACGTCAAGATCAAGTTGCCGCCCGACGAGGTGGTGATGGGTTCGTGGAACCAGTACCAGCCCGGCGTGCGTCGGCGCTTCGGCCTGCTCGAATGGCCGGCGCTGCTGAAAAAGCTCGACCGCATCGATCCTTCGTTTCGCGACTGAGAAAAGTCGAAAAAGCCCTGATTCGTCATCCCCGCGCAAGCGGGGATCCAGTGTCGTTGGGTTGAACATCGAAAGTCACTGGATTCCCGCTTGGCCGTTCCTCGAAACTTCGCCTCGCTTTGCGAGTCTCGTTTTCGCGGGAATGACGGCCTGGTGACTGTTTCGTTTTTTTAAATTGAATTACAGGCACATGAAATCAATATGCAGACAAGAGCGGCATTGGCATTGAAAGGCTTGATCGCGGCGGCGGTATTGTCAATGGTGAGCGGCGCTGTGTCGGCACAGGGTGCCTGGCCGAGCAAGCCCATCACCATCACCGTCGGATTTACCGCCGGAGGCAGCACCGACATTGTGGCGCGCATGGTGGCCGAGGAAATGCGCAAGACCTGGGGCCAGCCGGTCATCGTCGAGAACAAGCCCGGCGCCGGCGGCAATATCGGCGCGAATATTGTCGCCAAGGCCAGGCCCGACGGTTACAGCCTGCTCATCGGTTCGGTCGGCCCGCTTGCGATCAACCCGACGCTGTACGAGAAAATGCCCTACGACAACATCCGCGATTTCACGCCGGTGTCGCTGATCGTGCACGTGCCTAACATGCTGGTGGTCAATCCGATTCCCATGCCGGTGCGCAATATTGCCGAGTTCGTGAGCTTTGCCAAGGCCAATCCGGGCAAGTTTTTTTACGGCTCGACCGGCATCGGCACCTCGGCCCACCTGTCGGGCGAGCAGCTGAAGATGATGACCGGCATCGAGGCGACGCATGTGCCCTACAAGGGCGCCGCCGCGGTGACCGATGTGCTCTCGGGCAACCAGGGCCTGTTCATGTTCGCGACCATTCCCTCGGTCATCCAGTATGTGCGCGCCGGCCGCCTGCGCGGCATCGCCGTCACCAGTCTCAAGCGCTCTGCCTCGGCGCCTGACATCCCGACCCTGGCCGAATCCGGTTACCCGGATTTTGAGGCCTCGTCCTGGTTCGGCCTTCTCGGTCCGGCGGACATGCCGCGTGACATCGTCATTAAGCTGCAGGCCGAGATCGTGCGCATCCTGAAAATTCCCGATATCCGCGAAAAACTCAGCCAGCAGGGCGCCGACCCGGTGGGCAACACTCCGGAGGAGTTCGCCGCCTATATCCGCGCCGAGACCGCCAAGTGGGCCAAGGTGGTGAAGGCATCGGGCGCGAAGGCGGAATAGAATTGCAGCGCGCGGTCTGGTGCCCTGTTATAGCAAGCGGGCATAACAGATAGTGCAAAATCACCGTGTATTTCCGATGTGGTTCAGGCAACATTGCAGGCTTAGGTTTTTTGTCGTGAAACCAAAAAAAGCTCGTCCAAAGAGTCGACTGCGTCATCACCAAGGGGGTAGGACATGAAATCAACATCAGGTTTTCGTTTGGGCGTGGCGGCGGCAGCCGTTGCCGCGTCACTTGCCGTGGCGCCGGTTGCGCTTGCCGCGCCGATTCCCGGCCTCAATGTCGGTAAAACCGACCTCGGCGGCGTTGTCACCGGGCCCAAGGGCCCTGAAGCCGGTGTCTGGGTCATTGCCGAGACCAGCGACCTGCCGACCAAGTACACCAAGGTGGTGGTGACCGATGACCAGGGGCGTTACCTCATCCCCGACCTGCCCAAGGCCAAGTACAGCGTATGGGTGCGTGGCTACGGCCTCGTCGATTCGGCCAAGGTCAAGGCTT
>Ga0194049_1000544_pt1 | contig 12789 bp, 13 predicted proteins | sample JunL2225m_MetaG_FD_148665 | JGI IMG/M metagenome (GOLD analysis project Ga0194049, IMG submission 148665) | Anoxic zone freshwater microbial communities from boreal shield lake in IISD Experimental Lakes Area, Ontario, Canada - Jun2016-L224-25m | ecosystem: Environmental > Aquatic > Freshwater >... | reverse complement strand
GTTTGCCATGAGGTGCATGACAGGAGCGTCAAAGCTTGCTTTGACGAGAGAATTGGAAATGCGAAGCTTGCTTCGCCTGTCAAAGCTTGCTTTGACGCTCCAATTCTAGTCTGCTGCGTAACATCAGACATTAAGATGCTTGCCGGATTAGGCTTGATTATCGGACAATGCGGGTTGATTAAGCAAGGAAAAACCCATGAACGCCGTATTGAATCCTAGCCTGTACGAACAATTGATGGATTTGCCGGAGCATGTCACCGGCGAAATCCTCAATGGCGAGTTGTATGCCATGTCGCGCCCAACCGGACGCCATGGTTTAGTAGCCAGTTCTTTGAACACCGATTTGAACGCCCCATTTGGATTTGGCCGAGGCGGGCCGGGCGGCTGGTGGATCATCCAAGAGCCGGAGGTGCATTTCATCCGTGATGTGGAAGTCGCCGTGCCGGATTTGGCCGGATGGCGGCGCGAGCGGATGCCGTCCGTCCCGGAAGGCCACCGTTTTGAGGTAGTCCCCGATTGGGTGTGCGAAATCCTATCGCCTTCCACGGCAAAAAAAGACCGGGCTGTGAAACTGCCCCTCTATGCCCGTTATGGCGTGGGGCATGCTTGGATCGTGGATCCGGCGGCGCAAACCTTGGAGGCTTTTGAATTGTGCGCGGGCCGGTGGACGCTTATCAGTACGCTGAAGGAAGACGACCGGGTTGCCGTGCCGCCGTTTGCCGCAGTGGAGTTTTCATTGGCGGATTTGTGGGCGTGACGCTTGGCGGCTCTTAAGGGATCGCTGATGAAGCCCTTCGACTTCGCTCAGGACGAACGGTAAATTCTTGATTCCGTTCATGGTGAGCTTGTCGAACCATGAGCGGAATCAACTTATTCACTGACGTTACGCATGGAGCGTCAAAGCTTGCTTTGACCGCATGTCGCAGACAGGCAGGGGGGTTCGTTTGGAGCGTCAAAGCAAAGTATCCGTCAAGGCTTCGCCTTGATGTCAAAGCAAGCTTTGACGCTCCAGCCCTAGGTCCGTGCGTAACATCAGTTATTCAGAGCTTCCTTAAATATGCCGCATCTTGATATTCAAAATCCTCACCCGGTAGGCAATTTGCCGGGGTGTCATGTTGAGCAGGCGGGCGGCCTTGGCCTGCACCCAGCCGGCCTGTTCCAACGCGGCGATGACCTGTTCGCGCTCGTCCATGCCTTCGGTGTTGAACTCGGGCTTAGCGGTACCGGGGGCGCCTAGGGGCAATTCGTCCTCGATGCCGGTGAGGGCAATCGCCTCGCGGTCGATGATGCCTTCGGAACTCATGATGGCGGCCCGCTCCAGGGTGTTTTCCAACTCCCGCACGTTGCCGGGCCAGTCGTGGCGCATCAGGATGCGGATGGCGCTCTCCTTGATTGCCAGCGGGCGGCCGCCCTGCTGCTTGGAAATGCGGGCGAGCAGGAAGTCGGCCAGTTGCGGGATGTCCTCCAGCCGGTCCCGCAACGGCGGCATATTGATGGGCATGACGTTGAGGCGGTAATAAAGGTCCTCGCGGAACTGGCCATTCTCCACGGCGTCCTCCAAGTCGCGGTTGGTGGCGGCGATGATGCGCACCCGCACCTTGAGGGTTTGGATGCCGCCAACCCGCTCGAACTCGCCCTCCTGCAAGACCCGCAATAGCTTGGCCTGGAACGAGGCCGAGATTTCGCCGATTTCGTCGAGGAAAATCGTGCCTTGGTTGGCCAGTTCGAAACGCCCCTTGCGCAGGTTGAGGGCACCGGTGAAAGCGCCCTTTTCGTGGCCGAACAGTTCGGATTCGAGCAGGTTGTCCGGCAGGGCGGCACAGTTCAACTTGACGAAGGGGCCGCCGGCGCAGGCGGAGTGGTAGTGGATGGCGTTGGCGATGACCTCCTTGCCGGTGCCCGATTCGCCCCGGAGCAGCACGGTGGTGTTCCATTTCGCCACTTGGCGCACCAGATCGAACACCCGATGCATGGCGGGCGCGTGGCCGATGATGTTCTCGAAGCCGTAGTTCTTGCGCAGGCTTTGTTTAAGCTGGTCGCGTTCCTCGGTCAAATCCCGCTGCCGCTGTTCCATTCCGCGCAGCATTTCCACGCTTTGCGCAATCAGGTTGGCCACCATTTCCAAGAAGCGGGAACGCTCGCCGAGCAAATCGGCATCCGCCGGTTGCGCCGCCAGCACCCCCACCACTTCGTCCCCGTCCACCCGGATGGGCGCGCCGATGAAGGGCAATTCGGCATCGTAAAGGCCCGTCTTGCCGAGGAAGCGCGGTTCGTCGGCGATGCGCTCGACGACGATGGTGTAGCCCTCGTCGAGGATGGTGCCGATCAGCCCCTCCCCCGGTTCGTAGCGGACCGGCTCCCGGCCAGCCATGCCGCCGGCCCCTTGCCGCACCGAGCAAACCACTAGGGCGTCGGTGCTCTTCTCGCGCAGCGCCAGCATGCCGGAACGCATGCCCGCCCTTTCGTGCAGCACCTCCAGAATGCCCTGGAGCTTGTCCTTCAGCGGCAACGGGCTGTTCAGCACCCGGCTGACCTGGTACAGCGCATCCAATTCTTGTTCGATGAGCCGGGTGCGGTCAGCCATGGGCATGGATCCTTTGTCCGGTGTTTTGTTGCGCATGGGTTTGCAATTGAATATGCACCCGGCAGCCGTGCCGGTAGTTTGGATCGAAGCGGATAAGCCCCATGTGCCGGTTGATGACTTCCTGGGCCATGGTCAGGCCCATGCCGGAATGATGCCGCCCGCCGCCGCTTTTGGTGGAAAAGAACGGTTCGAAGACCTTGACGCGCAGGTTTTCCGCAATGCCCGGCCCGGTGTCCTCGATGCACACATGGACAATCTCCCCGTCCGGCCACGTAGAGATACGCAATTCCCGTTTGTCGACGCCGCTTTGGTTCATCGCCTCGATGGCGTTTTCGATGATTTGCTTGAATAGGGCGCGCAAGCGGTTTTCCAGGCCCATGACCATGGGCAGTATGGGCGTCGGCTGCCAATCGATCACCACGCCCGCGGCCAACAGGCCCGGGGTGAGGAGGACGATGCACTCGTGCAGGATTTGATTGAGGTTGACCATGCTCATCGCGGCCTCCCCGGCTTCGGGGAGGCATTCTTTCAAGCGCTCCAGCGATGCCTCCCCGGCACTGAGTATCTGTTCGAGGATGTCCAGCAAGGCGGGGTTTTGGCGTTCCCCCTGACGCCGTTCGAGCAAGGTCTTGGCCGCATTCAGCAGGTTGACCGGGCCTTGGATGTGGTGCATCGCCCCGAGCAGGGTTTCCCTGATGCTCTGGACTTTTTCCTCTTCCGCCATCAGCGCCTTGAGGGCGTTGATGCGGATTTCCGCCTCGTTCTTTTTTTGCTGGGTGATGTCATCCAAGGTCAGCAACAGGTAAGTGCAGGCACTTTGCTGGAAAAATGCGTCCACGCCGCCGCCGCCCTGGCTGAACCAAGTGCCGGAGCAGGCAAACCAGCGAGGCCCGTGCCGCCCGCCCCGGTCGTAGCGGATTTCCCGGTTGTGGAAGCCCATGCCTTTGTCTTTTAGCCGTTCCCATTCCTCGCCGATGTCTTCCCGCAGGATTTCCAGAAACATCTTGGAGGGTTCGCGCAGCCCAAGGTCGCTGTCCAGTTTTTTATAGGCTTGGTTGTCCAGCACGATGCGGCCCGTTCCGTCCAGCAGGACGGCGGCAACCGGCATGGAGTCCACCACCGTCTCGATCAGCAGTTTCTGGTTGGCCACCTGCTGTTGCAATTGGTGGACATCGGTGACATTGCGGTGCATGCCGATGTAATGGGTGGTCTCCCCCTGCAAGTCCAGGATGGGGGCGATGGTCAGGTCCGCCAGATAGGGGTGGCCGTCATGGTGGCGGTTGAGCAGCAGGCCCCGCCAGGGAATTTGTTGTTCCAGATTGCACCAGAGTTCTTCATAGACTTCCCTGGGGGTGCGCTTGTCGGAAAGCATGGATTGGTTGCGTCCGATGCTTTCTTTTGGTGCATAACCGGTGATCTCGGTGAAAGCCTTGTTGACATAGAGGATGTTGGCCCGCTCGTCGGTGATGGCGATGGCGACGGGGGCCTGCCGCACGATTTCGGCGAACAACCCGTGCGGGAGCTTTGACAAGGGGTGCGGGTCTTCGCGGCCCGAAGGGTTTTCCTGCTCCAAGGGAGGGGCGCTTTGGTCTTTTTTCATGGTACGCCTCTTGATTTTTCGTTGACTGCTTTTGAATTCCCTAGCAAGCTTGATGCCGTTGGCTTGGGCGTGGCTAGTGGAATGGACTTTATCGGAAACCTTGTTAAATATCGCGCTGTTGCGGCATCGGCAAATGGTTTCCGATAAAATCCAATGATTTTGGGCTGTGTCCAAAGTGACGGCTTGTCGCAAACACGACAATCGATGGCGGATGTCCGGTCAAGGCTGTGCGGTTCGCGACAAACGGCCAGGGTGCAGGGATGCGAGGATTTTTTTGGGTGGCTTGCTGTGTGGAATACCGCTTCGGCACTCGGGGCGATGCACTACGCCAACCGTCGAAGCTGAAACCCTGTTTACCGCGTCAGAACAACGCGCCTTCAATGCTTGTTAAAAACGCGTCGAATGCGGGAAGTTGTTTTCGAACGCTAACGTAGAGTTCTTCTAACGACAGTGCGTTAATGGTTCACGAAACGCGCCGTTTTCTCTTCTGTCCCCGTGAATCGATGTACTTTTTGTTGGCAAGTCTATAGATTTCGTCGAGAACCTTTGCCGGATGTTGCCACGAGTCAGCTAAGTTCCCCACTATGTCGAAGCCATTGCCTACAATGAACGGCACTGTTAAAGCGTGGTCAATACGAGCGAAATGAGTAGTCTCACCAATAAACCATGCTTCCACTTCCATGACCGCCAAATGCATCTGAGGAGTCACGGTGCCTGTTGGTAACCCTGCGGAAAGATGAGCCTGGATTTGTGGTATGTCACTGCATGCCAGTGGATAAACATCGCGCAGACCAATAATAGCCGTATATCCGGTTGCCACTAATGTCTGATACTGGTCGCGTATCTGCGTATTGACTTGCCCGTCATTCGCACAATCTACGATCAATACATAAAAATCAATATCTCCGGTCGGAATGATCGGGGCAATTGTAACCTTGCCTTTCCACTGGCGACCCAAAACCACATGAAGACCCTTGTTACCCACAAGAGCAGATACTAGGCGCACGGCAAATTCCTGTTCCGTCATCCCTTCGACAAAGATGGCTATCTTCTTCAATGCAGACTCTTACTGGAATGTCGCTGATGTGAAGAAATCAAAGTTACTAAGGCCCATGTACTTGAACTCAGCGAACTCCTTCGGACAGTTGCGTTCGGTATAGGCGTGAACGGTCGCACCTGTTCTGCGAAGTAGCGACCAGTATTCCAACGGAACGCGATTCATGACGAACCTGTCGTTGGTTGTCATGATGATTTGCAGATCGGTTTCCTTTGCATGGCGGGTCAAGACATCAATCAAGCTGGCTGATCGCTCAAAATCAAGACCTTCACCAATGTCATCAACAAGGACTAATGTGCGTTGCTTGCCGAACGAAGCAACATTGATATGGATGACTAATGCAAGCGCCCTGAACATTCCTTGTGACATATACATTTGTGGCAGTTTGGCATCCCTATCCTTCTCCCGGACAAACATGCCAAATAGCGGCTCGGACAAGTTTAGTTGAAGTGGGAATTGCCTCATATCATCCATACCTACTTCGGTTAGGTTGTAACCAAGCTGTCCCATATCGCGAATTACGGCTTTATCGAATGCCTCTCCGTATTGATTAAACGCCTTGGTGTATGTGCTGATCGGACTTTCGACATCACCATGGCCTTCTTGTTTTTCAAGCAATACCTCAAGGCTTGCAAGTCCGACAACCCGATCCTTGCCAAGAGACGATCCAAATAAGTAAGCTTGACAACCTCTAGCCCATTTCGACAACTCCACAACGAATGGGTGTTGCAGCTCGTCTCGACGTTGCTGGATCGCTATTGCAGTTGGAGGGACTTGGAATTCGATGAACTTGCCTTCCTGCTCGTAGTAAATTTTTCCCTTGCCATCCGCATCCCTTGTTAGCCGCTCGTCCTTATCGACTTTGAGCGACTCTTTGATAACCTGACCATTGGCAAATTCAAGACACAAAGAATAAACCTTGCCGGAAAGAGCAATTTCCGTCTGATAGGTGCCTGACTGGAAGGCTTCTGTGGTTCGGGCACTCAATATTTTGCACAGGCCATTAATCACGTTCATCAGGCGCGTCTTGCCGGTGGCGTTACGACCAACGATCAAGTTGATCTGTGAAAAGTCGCACTGATCTAGCTTCCAATGCTGAGGATCGTTCTCGAACTCTGTGTAGCTAAGACTCTTTAGTGACATGTTCAGCCTCTGAACTAAGATAATGGCAAACATTCTAGCGGGATTTTTCTTACGGTAATAGGCATATGATGCTTACAGCCCCCAAAGGTTCTGGCTTCCCTGCCGGAATCACGGAATGGGTCAATCGCCTTCGCTCAAAGTAAAATCGCCGCCTGTCGCAAATAAGACAATTCGCCCCGACACGTTCCCCCCTGTGTTTTTTCTGACAAGTCCACAACCGAAGCCGTATACCCGATAAGTCTAATTATCAAGGCATTGCAATTTTCGGACGCATTGGCACAGCCTATGCTTCACAGCTTACAAACCAAAGGAGGAATGCTTGTGGGCGACTATCTAATGCTCTTGCTGGGCACGGCGCTGGTGAACAATGTGGTGCTGGTGAAGTTTCTGGGGCTGTGCCCGTTCATGGGCGTGTCCAAGAAGCTCGACTCCGCCATCGGCATGGGGCTGGCGACGACGTTCGTGCTGACCCTCACGGCGGTGGCAAGCTGGGTCATCGAACATTACCTGCTGATCCCGCTGGGGATCGGCTTCCTGCGCATCCTCGCCTTCATCCTGGTGATCGCCGCCGTGGTGCAGTTCACCGAGATGGTGGTGCGCAAGACCAGCCCGGTGCTGTACCAAGTGCTGGGCATCTTCCTGCCGCTGATCACCACCAATTGCGCGGTGCTGGGCGTGGCCTTGCTGAACATCCAGCAGGAATACGATTTTATCCACAGCGCCCTGTTCGGCTTCGGCTCGGCCCTGGGGTTCACGCTGGTCATGGTGATTTTCGCCGGCATCCGCGAGCGCCTGGCCTTGATGAATGCGCCGGAGGCGTTTGCCGGCACCCCGATAGCGTTTATCACGGCGGGGATTCTGTCTTTGGCATTCATGGGTTTCGCGGGTTTGAACACGCATTGAATCGGGAGGACACACGTTTATGTACATTCTTCTTGCCGCCGTCACCCTCGCCGCCTTGGGGCTGGCCTTGGGGTTCCTGCTGGGTGCCGCGTCGCGTTACTTCAAGGTCGAGGAAAACCCGCTGGTCGACGAGATCGAGCAGATGATGCCCGGTTCCCAGTGCGGGCAGTGCGCCTTTCCCGGCTGCCGCCCGGCGGCGGAGGCTTTGGTCGCGGGCGAGGCCCCGCCCACGCTCTGCCCGCCCGGCGGCAAGGCGCTGGCCGAGCGCCTGGCGAACAAACTGTCCATCGAGTTGGACTTGTCGGGCATGGGGGATCGGGTGCCGCTGGTGGCGCGGGTCGACGAATCCCTATGCATCGGCTGTGCGCGTTGCATCAAATTGTGCCCCACCGATGCCCTGGTCGGCGCGCCGAAGATGATCCATGTCGTGGTGGCGGACGCCTGCATTGCCTGTGCGAAGTGCGTGGAGGTCTGCCCCACCGAATGCCTGAAGATGCACCCGGTGAAAGTCAACCTGCGCCTGTGGCGCTGGCCGAAGCCGGAAACGGCACTGGCGGGGGCATGAACCATGGCTATCTTTGACATGCACACGCTGTGGTCCGGCAAGCAATTTGACCTTCATTCTCTGTTGAACGGCAACCGGTTTGACCTTGACGCGCTGTGGCCCGCCCATCAGACTAAAAGCAACCAACCCAGAATCCGTGGCGGCGTCCACCCCGAGCAGCGCAAGGAAGCCACCGCCGACCGGCCCATTGACTTGGGGCTGCCGCTGCCGCCGATGCTTTACCTAGCCTTGCAGCAGCATGTCGGCAAGCCCGCCGAGCCAATCGTGAATGTGGGCGACCGGGTGCTAAAAGGCCAATTGCTGGCAGTCAGCCAAGGCTTGGTGTCCGCGCCCATCCACGCGCCCACCTCCGGGGTGGTGGCCGATGTCATGGATTACCCGTCCGCCCACCCGTCCGCCCTGCCCACGCCCACCCTGCTACTGGAACCGGATGGCGAGGATCGTTGGATAGCCCTACCCGACAAAATCGACCCGTTCAGCCTCTCGCCCGAGGAAATCAGCCTCCGCGTCGGAGCCGCCGGCGTGGTCGGCCTAGGCGGGGCGGCGTTCCCCTCGGCGGTGAAGCTCAATTTGGGGCGGCGCACCAACATCCAGACCTTGCTGATTAACGGCGGCGAGTGCGAGCCTTACCTGACCTGCGACGACCGGCTGATGCGCGAACGGGCGCGGGTCATCGTCGATGGCATTCTCATCATGCTGCATGGCTTGGGCTGTCAAAAGGCCATCGTCGGCATTGAAGACAACAAGCTCGAAGCCTACACCACCATGCGTATGGCGGCTGCCGAACTCAGCGACGGAAAAATCGACATCGCCCTCGTCCCCTCGTTTTATCCGATGGGCTGGGACAAGCAACTCATCGGCTATCTGACGGGCAAAGAGGTTCCCGCCGACGGCCGTGCCACCGATGTCGGCGTGTTGATGCACAATGTCGGCACGGCGTATGCCGTGCAGCAGGCCATCCGCCACGGCAGACCGCTGATCAGCCGCATCGTCACCGTCAGCGGCGGTGCGGTGGGCTCGCCGCGCAATGTCGAGGCGCTCATCGGCACGCCCTTGTCCAGCCTGTTGGCGCATTGTGGTTACCGGCCTAAGGATGCCTTCCGCCATGTCATGGGCGGGCCGATGATGGGCGATGCCCTGCCGCACCCGAATGTGCCGCTGGTCAAGGGCGCTTGCGGCATCCTGGCGCTGACCCGCGAGGAAGTGTCGGCCACCGACGCCAAACCCTGCATCCGCTGCTCCCGTTGCGTGACGGCCTGCCCGGTGGGCTTGCAGCCGTTGGAAATGGTGTCGCGGATTCGCGCCGGGCAATTGGAGGCGTCGTTGAAGTTCGGCATGAAGGACTGCATCAGTTGCGGATCGTGTTCCTACGTCTGCCCCTCGGAGATTCCGCTGGTGCATTATTTCAAATACGCCAACGGCGAACTGCTGACCCGCGACCAGGCCAACCACAAGGCCGAACAGACCAAGAAACTGGCCGAGGAAAAACTGGCCCGGCTGGCACGGCAGAAGCAAGAGGCCGCTGCCGCCGCCGCACAACGCAAAGCCGCCGCCAAGAAACCCAAAATTACGGAGGAAGCGGCATGAGCACACGGGTTTTGAGCGCGCCGTTTGCCCGTTCGGACATTCAAATCCGCTCCATCATGTTGACGGTGGTGCTGGCCCTGACCCCCGGCACGGCGTGGGGGATTTTCATCTTCGGCTGGCCCGCGCTGTTTTTGTTTTTAGTGACGGTGCTATCGGCCCTACTGCTGGAAGCCGGTTGTTTGCTATTGGCCGAGAAGCCGGTCGCCGCGACCTTGACGGACGGTTCGGCCTTGCTGACCGGTTGGCTGATCGCGCTGACGCTGCCACCGTGGGCACCCTGGTGGATCGGCGTGGTGGGTTCGTTCCTCGGAATCGTGGTCGGCAAGCAAGTGTTCGGCGGCCTGGGCCAAAACCTGTTCAACCCCGCCATGCTGGCGCGGGTGGCATTATTGGTTTCCTTTCCCTTGGAGATGACGGTGTGGCCCAACCCCGCCCCGCCTTTTTCCGCCGCCGCGCCGGGCTTTTTGGAGAGTTGGGCGATCACCTTCGCCAGCCAACTGCCGGCGGACGGGTCCACGGGCGCAACGATGCTCGGCTGGGTCAAGACCGAGTTTTCGCAAGGCCGGCATTTGGGCGAGTCGCTGGCATCGGGTGACTACGGCTTTTTCAAATCCCTGATAGGCTGGACCGGCGGCAGCCTGGGGGAAACCTCGGCCTTGTTGTTTGCGCTTGGCGGCGGTTGGTTGCTGAAAAAACAGATCATCACCTGGCACATACCGTTGTCCATGCTTGGCACGGTGGCGCTGCTGGCCGGCGTGTTTGCGCTGGCGGACGGCGGGCGCTATCCGGGCCCGATGTTCCACCTCGTCTCCGGCTCCTTGATGCTGGGCGCGTTTTTCATCGCCACCGACTACGTCACCTCGCCGAACAGCAAACCCGGACAGGTGATTTTCGGCGCGGGCTGCGGGCTGATCGTTTACGTCATCCGCACCTGGGGCAGCTACCCCGAGGGCGTGGCCTTTGCGGTGTTGCTGATGAACTCGCTGACCCCGGTCATCGACCATTATGTCCGCCCGCGCATCTACGGGCGGGATCGCAAGGGCAGGCCGCTGGAACTGCCGGAGGGGCGCGAATGAGTGGCGTGACTTTCGAAAATATGCGCGATTTTGCCGCCAGCCGGTGGGAAAAGCTGCTTCGGCAGTTCGACGACCTCGACGCACTGCGCCAGCGATTGGATTATCAGACCTATATCCTTGCCGCCGCCGGGCTGGTTTCCAGTCTGTTGTTGGGGTTTGCCGACCTGGCCACCCACGGTGCCATAGAGGCGCGCCGCAACGAAGACATCCAAGTGACCTTGCAGCAGGTGCTTCCCGACGGCTTGCACGACAACGTGCTACTGGATGACGTGAAAACCATTGTCGAGCCAAGCAAAACCGGCACATTGGCCACTTCGGTTTACATCGCCCGCCGCAGTGGCGCGGTCACCGGCGTGGCGTTCAAATTCACCGCCAACGGCGGCTATTCCGGCCCCATCATATTGATGATAGGCATGGACAAGGATGGCACGGTGTTGGGGGTTCGGGTTGTCGCCCATGCCGAAACGCCGGGCTTGGGCGACAAGATCGAGCGCAACAAATCCGACTGGATTGAATCCTTCAAAAACCGCTCTCTGGACAACACTTCAGCCCAACAGTGGAAGGTCAAGAAAGACGGCGGCGATTTCGACCAGTTCGCCGGGGCGACCATCACCCCCCGTGCCGTGGTGCATGGGGTGGAGTCGGGGTTGAGGTTTTTTCAAAGGCACAAGACGGAACTTCTTGAACCACCGTAGGGGCGGGTTCAGGCCCGCAAGGGCCGCAACCCGCCCTTTCCATGGGCCGGGTTCCAAACCCGCCCTCATCGCATTGGGTTTTATCCGGGCGGGTTTGGAACCCGCCCCTACAGCAAGAGGCCACACCATGAACGAAGAATTCCGCAAAATCACCCGCGACGGGCTGTGGGACAACAACATCGTCTTCAGCCAGAGCATCGCCTTGTGCCCGCTGCTGGCCGTCACCGGCACGGCGGTCAACGGCTTGGGGATGGGCTTGGCGACCACTGCCGTGATGGTGGTGTGCAGCGCCTTGGTCTCGCGCACCCGGCTGTTGATCCCGCCGGAAATCCGCATCCCCATCTTCGTCGTACTCATCGCCATGGTGGTGACCCTGGTGGACATGCTGATGAACGCCTGGCTGCATGAAATGCACAAGGTGCTGGGCCTGTTCATCCCGCTGATCGTGACCAATTGCGCCATCCTGGGCCGGGTCGAGGCGTATGCGTCGCGCCAGCCCGTCCCCGAGGCGGCGATGGACGGCTTGATGATGGGCATGGGGTTCACCCTGGCCCTGGTCGTGTTGGGGGCGGCGCGGGAAATCCTAGGCGCGGGCACGCTGTTTGCCAATGCGTCATTGTTGCTGGGTGAATCCTTCGCTTGGATGGAAACCGTGCTGATCGAAAAATACCGGGGCTTCCTGCTGATGGCCCTGCCGCCGGGCGGGTTCCTGATGCTGGGGTTCATTTTGGCCGGCAAGAAAATCCTAGACCGCAAGCTCCAGGCAAGAAGCAAAGTGGTGTCCATTGACTTGGCGGAAACAGTGCGACAGGAGGGATGAGGCTATGAACGTGGGCGTATGTTACGCGGAAGCCGACCGCCAAGTCTGGCTGAGGCTGGAAACCCCCGACGGCAGTTCGGTGGAACAGGCCATCCGCCATTCCGGCATACTCCGCCAGTTCCCCGAAATCGACTTAGGGAGCTACAAGGTCGGGGTTTTCGGCAAGCTGGTCAAGCTGGACTCGCCCGCAAAGGAAGGCGACCGCATCGAGATTTACCGGCCCATCACCGCCGACCCGAAAACCGTCCGCCGCAGGCTGATAGGCGGCGAAGACGATGACGACGATTGAGGGAGTCCCATGTATATCTGCATCTGCAAGGCGGTGACCGACGGCCAGATCCGTGAAGCCATCAACCAAGGGGCTTGCACTCGCAAGCAATTGATCGAATGCCTCAGCGTGGGTAGGGACTGCGGCAAATGCAACGCCGAGGTTCGGGAACTGCTGAATAACCATGCGCCTAAGGTTCAATGCCCCCAACAGCCGTCCGCCTGCGGACAATCCAATCCATCGGTGGCTTGAAGGCCACGCTACAGAAGGTAAATAGTGCCAGACAGAAAACCCCGTTTTTTTAAAAAACAGGCACTATCCCCTGACGGTTTTTTCTGCGCTTTTCGTCTTTTTCCGGGTGACTTGTGGGCAGGACTCTCAGTTGCGGCGCGTTATTGATAGCGGTTCTCATTTGCGCTGATTTTAGGGCGCAAACCTCCCGCCCCGCTTGCCAGCGATGCCGTTCTGACGATGTTCAGGCCGCTTTTTTG
>Ga0194049_1000533_pt1 | contig 12907 bp, 10 predicted proteins | sample JunL2225m_MetaG_FD_148665 | JGI IMG/M metagenome (GOLD analysis project Ga0194049, IMG submission 148665) | Anoxic zone freshwater microbial communities from boreal shield lake in IISD Experimental Lakes Area, Ontario, Canada - Jun2016-L224-25m | ecosystem: Environmental > Aquatic > Freshwater >... | reverse complement strand
TTGCTTGCCATATCGGCGACGAATACTGAAACAGGTGCCGCAAGTCCAGTACGAGTAGTATGCAGCTACTTAGCTATCGGAGAAAGTAATTGATTTTGTTATTTCTTTGCGTCTTGGCTTTGGGCGTACTTATCCAGCTCGTAAGGCGGAACCATGGACGGGTTCCGCCGCATGGAAAACAAGGGCAAAGAGCAAAAGCCCTGAATCCCCGGCATTGTCTCACTGCCCACCCGCGAAGCGCGACGGGTTTGTAACCCCGTCGCTTACGTTTTGAGAAGTCCATGAGTCTTTGGGGTAACGGAAAAGAACGGGGTCAGGTCTTGCCTTTTGCCTTTTTAGTCCATCGGCACAATAGCGGTTTCGCAGAATATTGCGCCGAATGGAAAAAAAGGGCCGTAGGGCGCAATAGCGGCTCCGCCGCGTATTGCGCCGTATGTAAAAGTTGAAACATTCGGCGGAATACGCTAAACCGCTATTCCGCCCTACTGGTTTTCACGATAATTTAACAAGCAAAGAGGAAAAAACCCATGAATTCCCGGCCTTGTCTCCCTTCCCACCCGGCTAACCCGCCGTTCCAGCCGACCCGCGTGGACGTTTGGGATTTTTATTCCGGCTCCTTCCGCGCGGGCGGCTGAACGGGGTCGTTAGGCTTATGCGGGGAAAGGCCGATTGGGTGTTTCGGGATTGTCGGCAAGAGAGATGTTCCTCCGCGCCGATGGGGTTGAATCCGTTTGCGCCACGCGGCATTTCCCCGGCTTTGGCTTTGGCTTGTGCGAATGGTTTTGTCCTTCGTCCCGGTCCGCCGTTGTCGCGGGGGCGTGGCGCAAGCCGGTTTTGCATGGCTGCAAGTCCCGGCCTTCCATAAGGTTTCGGGCGTGTGGGTTGTTTCGGGTTTTTGGCTTCGTCCGCCGCGCCGCTTAATGGGGTCGTTAGGCGTCAGTTGGCCGCACTTCGTATGAGCCCGATGTCATTAGCCTAGTGGTTCTCTCAATCCGCAACCCTAGGGATGCAGACGACGCCGCTCACGATACAGTCGCATTTAATGGTACAGCATGAAGGAGGATCGAAATGAGTATCACGCACACAGTCACACTTATCGGACAGATTACCGACAACCTGTGTTGGTATGCTGTCTATCAGATGCTTGAAGCTTGGTACAACCGCATACAGCCGAAACGGCCTCCAGCATTCACATCCAATCAGTTAGCGCGCCTGAAATCGCTTAATTGGGGAGTAAAACCCGAAGCAGTGCCTGGATTTGCCAATCTAATGGGACTGAACGTGCTTACGCCGACCCCATCCGTCTCAACTGTAGAGCAGTTGCTTTCGACGTATGGACCGATCTGGTACCCAGGCAAGAACCTTGGATTCATTCCCTCCACTGGAACGCACCACGCTGTACTAATTCGCGGAATCACGGGACATGATCTGCTCATAAATGATCCATCTCCAGTCGGTATTGGGACTAGTCGCAGAATGCCAGCATCCGCCTTCTTCCAGCAGCTCCAACCTGTCAATAACCAGTTCTTGGTGATGCTCGCAAACTCGAAACCGAACATTGCGGCGATCCAAGCAGACCTGGGCGTCAGGTAACTGTACGAACGGTTCTGTATGGAATCTGACGCCCAACATGGCGCTCAAAGGGACGTGCCGTTTCTTGGCGGTTTTAAAGTTTTGTAATTATGCAAGCTTTGGGGCTTCGTTCACCGTCCGTGAACGGCACGCCCCTTAGCTTTACGTTAGGTTTTTGCAAGTGCAGTGTTTTTTACTTTAATTAACTAACTGGAGATGTATCATGAAAAGTATAAATTCCGTTAACAGATTTTTTATTTTTCCATGGGTGTTTTTGTTGGCAAGCATCAATGCCTATGGGTACGATTATTTTGGCAGTGACCTTGCAAGCTCTTTGGTAACCACACCTGACCAGTGCGCATCGGCTTGCACAGCCAATGGTAGTTGCCAAGCTTGGTCATTCGTAAAGCCCCCGTTAAAACATCCAACAAGCGCAGTTTGCTTTCTGAAAAAAGCCATACCAGTACCGTCATTGAATAACGTTTGTTCATCAAATTATGTTTGCTTGTCTGGTATAAAACGCACTGATGGCTGGTGCGGGGAAAGCCCAAATAGATTTGTTCAAGGAAGTCAAATATTGGGGCAAGGTCAAGTGCTGACTTGCTCAAGTGGGAAAAGTTGCGCTCCAAAAACCAGTACGGTATGCGATGGGTGGTGGATATTTAAAACCTGCTCAAAAATACAAACTGTAGACTTTTTTTGCCAATAACCCGACCTAACTCAACGCTCAAGCGGAGCTTCGCTATATTCCGCTACGCTCCATTTCGCGCAGCCCGCTTAGCTCTGCGTTAGGCTCTGGCTCGATTCTGGGTAGGCGGGTCGAGAGCCAATATCCCCTACCCTTTAATTTGGAGGTTCAAATGGCTTCACACGGCAATGTTTATCGCTCTGGAGACGCACCACCCAGTTCAAAATTTTTCGATCAAGGCAAATTCGGGCGAATGTTTCCAACATTACCCCCGTTTTCACTCGACTCGCATACACTTCGCGCGACACTCCTCAAGGTAGGCGAACGCGGCGGTATTATGGACGCAAAGGATAAATTAACAAGTGATCCTAAGCTATTGATTACTGATACCACTCTTTTTGTCAATAACCCTGATAACCCTGACATGACAGCGGGGATGACTTTTCTGGGGCAATTTCTCGATCACGACATGACGCTTGACATTACGTCTAGTTTAGAACAGCAAGTTGATCCCGAGATGATTAAGAATTTTCGAGTACCGACCTTTGCGCTTGACAGTGTGTATGGTTCAGGCCCTGAAGGTTCACCATATCTTTTTGATCAAACTATTGACAATGGCCGCACTACGCTATTGGTAGAAAAAAATACTGGTTCTGACGCTATCTCGCGTGATGGTTCAATGAAGTTTGATTTGCCCCGCAACAGCCAGGGTACGCCTTTAATTGGTGATCCACGCAATGATGAAAATCTTGTGCTTTCTCAGTTACAGGTCGCGTTCATCAAATTTCATAATGCCCTAGTCGCCAAGGTGAAAGTAGACTCTGGCTTGACCAATCCAATAGAAGTTTTTCTTGAGGCACAACGGCTGATGCGTTGGCATTATCAATGGATTATTTTGCATGAGTTTTTGCCTAAAACGATTGGTCTACCACTGGTGGATGACATTCTCCAAAATGGGCGTAAATTTTACAAATGGCGTAATGCACCTTACATTCCAGTGGAGTTTTCGGTGGGCGCATATCGATTTGGTCACTCTCAAGTGCGCCCAAGTTATCGGGTGAATTTTGGACGTGGAACTAACCCAGATAGGTTTGCTCTTTTCTTTAACGATAATCTTGTAACAAATCCCGATATAAATCCTCCTGTAATAATGGATATGCGCGGTGGTTCCCGTGTATCTAATCGTTTCATCGACTGGCAAACATTTTTTGATTTTGGCGATGGAAAATCCCGTAACAACAAACGAATCGATACCAAAATTTCGACCGTCATGTTTGACCTCCCAGGATTGCCACTAGGCGGGCCGCAAGCGTTAGCTCAACTCAACCTGTTACGCCACCTTACATTCAAAATTCCGTCTGGTCAGCGCGTTGCGGCAGCAATGGGGTTGCCAGTTTTGTCCGAGAGCGACCTTGCTGATCTGAAGCCATCTAACCTACATAACCGCACACCATTGTGGTTTTACGTCCTGCGCGAAGCCGATGTAACATCAGATGCTAAGCGCTTAGGACCAGTAGGCGGACGTATTGTCGGCGAAGTAATGATCGGCTTACTACAGGGTGATAGCACTTCATATCTCTCGCAAGACCCAGATTGGACACCTGATTTAGGCGTAGCAGGTAATTTTACGATGGTGGATTTGCTCAAGTTTGCAGGCGTTGTAACTGTTCTTTAGTCTTAATCGTAACTTCGAAGCGCGACGGGGTTTTTGCAACCCCGTCGCTTACGTTTTGTGCGAAGTCACGGCACCCGGGTCGGCACCAAACGTTTCGGACGGGATGACATATCCCGTCCGGCTTTGTATTATGGCTCAACGTATCGGCCTAACTGGTCATTCCAGCCGACCCGGCGCGATAAAGCCGCGCCGGTCGGCTGAATTCCGGCGTTAGGCATTGCTTGGCAGGTTAGTAGTAAATGCCAATTACCACAACAATTTCAGACAAGTCGATTCATTACACGTCTACTAAAGTTTGCGGTGGATGGTACTTTGGTAGGGGGTCTTCTGTAGTCTGGTTTAACTAAACAACCGATGCCACACTATTACCACGGATAAGAGGGTTGTGGGCGCAATAGTGGTGCGACGAAATGAGCAAAGAGCAAATGCCATGAACCGCCTGCCTAGTCTCTCTCTGCCCACCCGCCTAACCCGCCGTTCCAGCCGACCCGCGCGGAAGTTTGGCATCATTTTTCGGGTTCATTCCTCGCGGGCGGCTGAACGGGGTCGTTAGTGCGGCAAGCGAAGCTTGTCGTTTCTTTCAGGGTGAAAGTCCCTGACGGGAAGGCAAAGGATTGTCTTCATAAGGTCTAACCAACCACCCGTATCGAGTGTTGCGTGTCCGGCGGAGCGTTGCAGGCGGTTTCGACTGCGGCAAACGCGAACAAGGGAGACGAAGCGTACACAGAGAACCACATAGGCCACAGGGGATAGATACGCATATCCCTGAAGCCAGGTCAGCATCTGCTGAGTAGTTTCTAAATTTATTTATAATCTGTGGCTACTTTGAGAAGGAGGTATTTTTTTCGTGTTTACCAAGAAGTGGATATATCCATAAGGAATTGAAATCTAATGTCAACCTGAACCAAATTAAGGAGCGTGTATCATGCCAGCAAATTCAATAAACTTCGTTAATCAACTTATATACGGTGATATGGGTAACGCCGAACTTGGTGCGTCAGCCCCACCGCTTCCAGCGGGTGAACTAAACCATTTACGCTGGACGCTTAGCTTTACACCAAATTCTCCCACTTCAACTATTACCGGAAAACAATTCCTCACGCATCATCTGGACTATATGCTTGCCCGCTACGAAGCCTGGCAAAGCAAATATTTTTTGCCGCCGCTGCGCCCGTGGAACGGACAGGATATGTATCCGGGCATGGGAATGCCTGAAGGCCCGGTTTTGCCTGCCACCTTGAACGGAAGTCCATTTCCTGGCGGTTGGACACAAAACGACCTGGGCGCTACGGTAAGAACTTATTACAATAACATGAGGCACTATTCGGGATCTGAGGGTAGAACCGAAATGAGCAGGGATGAAATAAAAGCGCCTTATAGTGTCCGCTATTGGGCTTTTATCAAATGGGTCAGCGATTTGAGAAAGCGGCTGTTATTTCAGACGGTACTACCTGTTTCGACGGTTTATGATAAAGACGGAATTGTTCTTACCGACAAAGATTTTACCGACATTTTTTATCAGGTGCATCATATATGGCATCCGAATGGACTCGAAGGGAGCGGCTGGACTACACCTACGCCTTATTTTAAAACCAGCGTTGGACAACATATCGGTAAAAAAGAAATCAGCCGCACTCAGGTGGGTGCAGAATTTTTTACTTTTCATCGGGATCATCTGGAGATTTTTGATCGTTGGCTCGCGAGAACCGGGCAAGACGCTGTTCAATCCCACAATACTTGTGCTCATGATACATCGGGTTTCGGTTCTGCACCTTCCGATGTTGATGCTGACGATTCCGGTAATCCAAAAATTGCCTGGAGTTCATCACCAACCAATCCTACAGTTGATTTCAATCCCGTTCACGCTACCTATTGGAATGGCGATTTGCATGAATTTTCTAACCTTGGCCTGATGGGACAATTATTTGCTACTGATAATAATCAGTTTCCGTTTTTAACCGTATCTGGCACTTCACATGCGGGCTATCATGCAGATGGACATGTGCTGAACGGAGACTTATATTGGGCGGTTCCGAATAATCATGCCCCACGTTTTTTTGCCTGGCACGGTTTCATTGATGATCTTTGGACGAAACGGCGGCCCGATTTCAATACGCTCGATTTTATCCTTGCGACCGATGCCGCTTTTCCAGCGCCGCAAGTACTCACCATACTCCGCGATTTAAATTTCAGCAACGATAGTGTGGAGCCGGCCGATGCCATCCTGGCAATTGACCGGGTCAATGGTCATGGAACCTTAAAAGTTAAAATAAATGTCCGGACCGATCCGTTTAGCCGTCCCCTGGAGTTAAAGCTGCGTTGCGACGTGTTAAGAGAAAGTCTCAGCAATACGCCGGTTATTTCCATAACCCGCAATTTGACCGTTACCACCGACCAACAAAATACCGATTTTGTTGAATCATTTATATTCGATGGTTCGGCCGGTAAAGTAGATGCTTCAGGAAAAGGTCCATTTGTCGCCGATAATTTGCTGTTTTCGCCGACTGCCACGGGTTTCAAAAATAGTGCCATACGCATCACCGCATATCTCACTTGCAATCGCTTGGCAGACAATAGCACTCCCCCAGTTTCAGGTACTATATCCAGCAGTGGCGTTAATGTGACGGGAGCCGGCACGGCTTTTAGAACCCAGTTTAAACAGGGTGATTTGCTCCGTGCCAATAATCAGGTACGAGCGATTGCCTTGATCAACTCGGACATGTCAATCACGCTGATTGATGCGTTCGATGCCAATCTTCCGGCGGTAACAAGCTACGAACTACTCGACGGTTTCGATTTTGAAAAGACTATTGAGTTGCCGTTGCTACAGGAGAAACAAGCCCCTGAAATTACCACTTACCTGAATCGCAGTTCATTCAGCAAAGACGAAGTCACTGCTATCGCATCATTAGAAGGACAAAGCGTATTCAGCAATGCTTTTTATGTCATTTTGCAGGATCGCACCAGCAGAGCCGCCAACATAGCTTGGCCTGTCGAAGTGGAACCGCGGTTACGCAATCTTATCGCGCCACCCGTTTATTGTGCGGGTATTTATACCGATGTCGACCATCAGCCACTGGTTGAGCTGAAAAACCTTGAAGACAATTCGGTGCCAGGCGTTTCTGTCACTATCACCTCGATTGCCCGGGAAAATCCTGGCTTACATCCGGCTATTAGCCAACGGGTGACTTATACCTGCCAAGTCAGATTTTCCGGCGCTGCGGCTTTTGCCGAGATGAAAGCGGGCGATGTAAAAGATTTAAAGCTAGTGATTACCGCAACTGACCGTTCAGGTAATCGAACGGTGGATGACAGTAAGCGGGTCCGGTTACAAATCAATGCCAACCCTTATATGCTGGATGGGCTCACTTCCTGGCTTAGCGTCGATACCCGCGTGTTCAAGATTCCACAAGGCGAGGCGAAATTTGGTGTGCCCGCAGGATGGAGCGATCCGAACGCTTTCATTCAGGGGGTTATCGCCAATCTTCGTGCAGGAAATGGTACTGCGGGTGGAGATAGCTTTGATGCGCTTACGCAAGATCAAGCCGCATCGGTGCTTGAATACTCCACGCAGGTCAATGGCGTGACGTACTACAATTTTGCCCTGGCGAAAATGCGCTTGCAAAGTGTCACGGGGGCAACAAATGTCCGTGCCAGTTTTCGTTTTTTCCGCTGGGGAACAGCGAATGTGGAATTTGATAACACGCTGGCTTACCGGACTGCGCCAAGCGGCATTGCCTTATTGGGAAGAACGGCTACCAATGAATTGGCGTCTATACCCTTCTTTGCTGAGCCCAGGTTTCCGGCTTCCGCCGATATGACTACGCAGACTGATCTGAGCAATCTTGTCGATTTTGCGCCGACAGGCGGTGGTGAAGCCTTGAGTTTCTTCGGCGCCTATTTGGATATTAACCAAACCGATAATCGTTTTCCTAATACTTATACCGGCGATGGCGGTTTCGCTGGAACCCTTTATTCGATCAGGAATCTGTTGCTGGGAAATCATCAATGTATGGTAGTCGAAGTCGTATTTGCCGGCGACCTCACCGTAAACGGAGCGACACCGGGAACGTCAGACAATCTTTCACAGAGAAATCTTCTGATTGTCCAAACGGCTAATCCCGGCAATGAAATAACCCGCACCGTTCAACACTTGTTCGATATTGATCTGAGCCGGAAAAGACGGCATCACCGGCTTGACGGAGATCAACCTCACGACCGGCCGGATCACGATCCCGGTCTTATGGCTGCAACCCGGCATCTTAACCCGGATGCCAATTGTTGCGGGCCGATTGAAGTAATGCAGCCCGGCATCAATTTTATCGATCCGGAAACCGAAAGCATGCACATTGAGCATTTGCAATCCGGCTGGCTTGCCCAGTTTCCGGATCTACTTGAGAAAGAAATGCAGAAAATGCATGCCGCAGAAAGCAGCCGTAAGCAATGGCGGTTCGATTCAGTGGATTGGAAGCCGGGCACCGGTTTGGATGAACTGGTTTTCTTCTGGAATAATCTCCCGGTAAATTCGCTGGTGGAAGTTTATATACCGGGAATACCCGTCACTGATATTTTCAATTACCGGAGTTTACGGCATGCGCCGAAATCAGTTCAAATCGTTAATGAAAATACCCTGCGCCTGTTGGTTGAAGAAATAACCTATCTGCCTATACCGCCGTTTTATGGCGACAATCTCGCCGGTTTAATTACTGTGCAATTGCCCGAAGGGATAAAAAAAGGCCAACGTTTTAAAGTTGACGTTTTGCAAATGCGTTCGTATGAAACTCGAGTATTGGGCGGTTTTCAGTTGAACATTCAAGTCGAGAAGGCATTTGAACTGGTTGAACAGGAAACGAGAACACTTGAGCTTTTTCACCGCCGTTTGAGCTTAACGCCGAAAGATAACCGCTGGCTTCCGATAATGCAAAAACAAGTTGCATTCATCCGGCAACGGGCCAAAGGCTTGGTCGATTTGGCGAATGAAGAGCAACCGTCTGACCCGCCCTTGCAATGGACGGATCCGACCATCAATCAAAAAGGCCAACGGTTGCGGGTAACTCTTGAAAAAATCCAAATCCTGGATGACTGCGAACCTTTCTTTAAAGGTAAAGGTGAATTCAGATTTTATTCTAAAGTTTACACACCCGATAATGGTGAAATAATCCAAAAAAATACTTTTCCCATGAAGGGCTATTTTAGCCTCGGCGATATGACTGGAGAGAATGAAGTTCAACTCGATCAAGTGATCTTTGATGATTTTGTTGAAAATACCCTCTTTATCCAAATAGGTGGACTGGAGTTGGATACATTCGATCCTGATGACCAATTGTGTACTTACAAGCGGGTTTTCGAGGGTAGTCCCGAAACATGGATCAGCTCATACGCAACACATGACGGAGAAATGAATATCGAAAATATAGGTGGCTGGAAAGTTTGGTATCGTATGGAATATTCAGGTTAACAACAAGTACGGCAAAATATTGGGATGAGGGGGATTTAAATAGGTTTTTCCTTATATTTATTTTCCCTCACTCAACCCCTTCGTCGCTGCTCAGGGCAGGTCTCTTCCGCAGGAAATGGCTTTGCACTACTTAAGTCAACAGCATTGCGTCAACAAAGCACGGAAGAATGGGAAGAATGGGGTCAGTTCTTTACTTTACAGAACTGGCATAATCGGTGGGCAAGCAAAAAGACGCTCGCCCACCCTAGGAGATAATCGGATAATCGGGGTCAGATACGAATTAAATGGATAATCGGGGTCAGATACAAATTAAATGTTATAGGGCCGTAGGCCGCAATAGCGGTACTCCGCGTATTGCGCCGAATGAATAAAAAGAGCAAAATCCATGAACCCCCGGCATTGTCTCATTGCCCACCCGCCTAACCCGCCGTTCCAGCCGACCCGCGTGGACGTTTGCCGTGTTCATTCTGGCTCCTTCCGCGCGGGCGGCTGAACGGGGTCGTTAGGCGTTTATGGTCTAGTTATCCCAAAACCCACCAGCACGAATAAATGGAGGTAAAGATCGCATACAATAACGACCCTAAAAATCAAGAGACGCAGGGAGCAACAATCTCCCCCAAAAATATCCAACCAAAATTTTAAGAGGAAAATCGCATGACAGAACCAAAATTGACTCTTGCTGGGACTGGCCCATCCTTGGATGACCAGCCTTTGGTAACCGACAGCACACCCAAACCCCTCCCTGCTGGAGAAGCATTAAAAAACGACCCAAACAAATGGTATTACCTTAAGGTGAACTTTGTTGACGAGTACGGGAAGCACGTTACTGGGTATGCTTACCCTGTTGGGCAGAATGCATCCACGGCATTCTGGGAGTTCGTGGTATTAGCAGCAGGGACTCGTGGAAATGGCGCATTAAAATTTAAGGTTTCACTCGATGACCAGGGATGGCAAAGGTGGGACATACACGATGATGATTGTAATAGGGGTTATCACTTGTCCTGCAAAGCCACAGGCTGGCTTTATCGTGCCTCGGAGTATGACGTAAAATTTCGAATCGTTGACAGCAAATTGTATTGCAGTTACTGGAATGGTCCAGTGGGCTCTACATATCGCTCTTTCTTGGTTTCCGCTGGTCAATATGCAGGGATGGACTTACCGGCGTTCACATGCGAATTAGAATTAGCCGGGTAAACGCGGTAAGGCGCAATCGTTAGGGCGCAATAGCGGTACTCCGCGTATTGCGCCGAATGAATAAAAAGAGCAAAATCCATGAACCCCCGGCATTGTCTCTCTGCCCACCCGCCTAACCCGCCGTTCCAGCCGACCCGCGTGGACGTTTGGCATAATTTTTCTGGCTCCTTCCGCGCGGGCGGCTGAACGGGGTCGTTGGGCTTTACAAAAGAGAGAATTATGAGAATCGTTAAACGACATGATGCCCCTGAATCTGCAAGGCAAGGCGAATACCATATTCTGACCTTTGCTGAGACAGGCTTTGCCATGCTCAATATTTATGGTGAGGCTTTCTGCATTGTCAGAGATGATTTGCAAAAATTTTCAATGAAGGCAAATAGAGAAGATGAATCAGGTAGTTTGCATCCGAAGGCTCCAATTAGCATTGTGCCTCGACGTTACATTAGAGATTTGATGGATGCGGAAAAATTAGCAGGGCAGATCATTGAATTTTTGAAAGCAAACCAGAAAACAATTCATGCGAAAAAATACTTTTTGATTTTCGGGCAGGGGTCGATTCGTTTGTGATCAAAGCATGCGAAACTGCGCTACAAAGCCCATATGCAAACGGCATAGAAGATGCTGTAATTATTGACGAAAATTAAACTAGGTAGTCGGGCAATGGAATCTATCGTTATCCGACATTTTCGTTTAATATACCAGCCTAACCATTCTTTCGGAGACTATTCGTTTGAATAAAGAATTCATAATTCTTATGCAAAAGCGAGCTGGAAATGGCTCAGTAGGTCCATCGACGGCTAGAAGCATGGGTCCACCCGGAACAATTGGTGCAGCAAAAAGTTTTTTCCACGATTTTGATCTTCGATCAATCAAGGCTAATAAAGAAACGATTTTTCTCAAAAAGCTTAATGAAGCTACTGAAGATTTAAAGAGTAGTTTGCCAAAGGGTGGCAGGTTTTGGGGAAGTTCTCGTAAATTCCTCAATATATTTTTGCGCAACTGCTTATATAATCAATACTTATGTGAACACTATGAACTCAATAATATTGAAGAATGGTTGGAAGTTCCTCTTGATAGTCATGTAGGTAAAGGACTTAGGCTTGAGCCACAAGGTCAAAGCCTACCACGTTGGGACACAGTGATAGGGCTAACCTTAGAACTGAGCAATCAATTTCAAGAAGTAGCACGATGTGTGGCTGAGTCCAAAGGAATAGCGCGTGTTCACCTTGATCTAAAATATTGGCGAGGTGTGCATATAACTAAAAATGAATCTAACTTAACACGGTAATACTCAATAGCGGTACTCCGCGTATTGCGACGAATGGATAAATGAGCAAAATCCATGAATACTTGGTTTTGCTCTCTACCCTCGGCAAATGAAATTTGCATAACAGGAAACTGCCTTGCCTACAATATCCATATTTTATGGAATTTTCATTCGTATGTACTTTGCTCCCGGCGAACATCCGCCTCCGCACTTTCATGTCTACTATGCTGAATATACCGCTACAGTAGATATACGCACTTGTGAGTTGATTGAAGGAAATTTGCCGAAGAAGAAAATATAACTTGTCTTAGCATGGGCTGAATTACATCAAGAAGAGCTCATGCATGATTGGGATTTGGTTATGAATGGAAAGGAACCCTTAAAAATCCAACCATTACAATGAGAAGATATAATATGTACCCATCAGTATTAACTGTTGTTCCAAAAGCTGATTACAGCGTTTTCAATATCAATTGATTACTTTATTTAAGCCGTAGGAGCGGGCCATGCCCGCGATTGATTGGGCCGATTCAGCAAAAATGGGCTATTTATCGCGGGCATGGCCCGCTCCTACATTTTGCGTATATTCATTTTTAAGTAACTATTTGATATTAAAAGCGCTGTATGTACTTGATATTACCTTTAATAATGGAGAATATGGCACGTTAGATATGAAGCCATATTTAGATTTCGGAATTTTTAGTCGAATTAAAGATTACAGGTCTTTTGAAAAAGTTACAGTCGCCTTTGACACTATTGAATGGGAAGCTGGTGCCGATCTTGACCCTGAATTCGTCTATGATAAATGCAAAAAATCAAAATAGGGCCGTAGGGCGCATTAGCCGAGCCGGGTAGGGTGGGCAACGTCTTTTTGTTGCCCACCGTTCGAGCCGCTTCCGCGTGGGCAAACGATGGAGCAGTTTGCCCACCCTTGTATGATTATTTTTTAAGCACGTTTAGCCGGAAACCGCTAAGCTTTAACCGTTCATTGGGAGGCCGCCCCACCCTGAGGACTGGGTTATCCAGAGCCTGTTGGTAGATTGGCCCCCGCCC
>Ga0194049_1000531_pt1 | contig 12924 bp, 12 predicted proteins | sample JunL2225m_MetaG_FD_148665 | JGI IMG/M metagenome (GOLD analysis project Ga0194049, IMG submission 148665) | Anoxic zone freshwater microbial communities from boreal shield lake in IISD Experimental Lakes Area, Ontario, Canada - Jun2016-L224-25m | ecosystem: Environmental > Aquatic > Freshwater >... | reverse complement strand
GTCATGGCTGACCGCATTGTCCAACAGCCGGGAAAGGCCGGTCGCGGTGGTCTGCGCGAACGAACTGATCAGGTAGTCGCTGTACAAATCTAAAAGAGGGTTTTTCATGGGACACGTTTCCAATAAGCCAGATCAACAGCGGCATTTTATGCCTTTATCAATGCCCGTGCGTAACATCAGTTATTGTTAAGGCCCACAAGGAAAAACTTCGAGATGAGCGAATCTGACTCACCCCCCAAACGGGTATTCATTAGCTACAGCCACAAAGACGAAGCTTGGAAAGAACGGCTGCAAGCTCAACTGAACGTATTGGAGTTGGAAAATCAGCTTGGGGTATGGGAAGATCGCCAAATTGCCGCCGGCGATGACTGGTGTCCGGCCATCGAAGAAGCTCTCAACTCGGCGCAAGTGGCTGTTCTGCTGATTAGCGCCGATTTCCTAGGCTCGAAGTTCATCCGCAGCGAAGAAGTCCCGCGTATGCTGGAACGGCGGGCCAAAGACGGTTTGCGGGTCATTCCGTTGATTCTTAGACCTTGTACTTGGCAAGCCGTCCCATGGCTTGCGTCCATTCAAGGCAGACCCAAGGACAACAAGCCGCTGTCCAGCCTTGACGACAACAACCAAGAGCAATGTTTGGCTGATTTGGCATTGGAAATCCTTACTCTGCTCAAGCAAACGCCCAAACCCGGCGACCCCGGAGGTAATGGGTTTACAAACTCCATCACGCCAAACACACCATTAAACAACCTACCCTACCAAAGCCCAGCAATTCTCATTATGAGCCAAAGTGCTGATAGACAACTCGTCATTCCGGCATGGATGCCGGAATCCAGTCACAAGGATGTGAATCCAGGTGTCACCATCAAGCCTTTTTCAAACACTTACGCAACCGACATGTCACCGTCCGTGGCACTGGATTCCGGCATCCATGCCGGAATGACGGCAATGGAGCCATAATGAGAATTGCTGGCCGTTGATGCGCAGAGCGTTGAAAATTGATGAAACGAGTTCCGGGCCAGACCATCCTAAGGTCGCCACCCGTCTCAACAACCTCGCCGCGTTGTTGCTAGACACCAACCGCTTGGATGAAGCCGAGCCGTTGATGCGCAGGGGTTTGTTGATTTATTTAAGCTTCACTCGCAACACCGGACACATTCACCCGCATTTGCCAACGGTTTTAGGCAACTATTTTGGATTATTGCAAGCGATGGCGATTGCCGAAACTGATCTGATGGCGAAGTTGTCATCCCTAGGCCCGGAAGCAGGTTTCACCGATGAGGAATTCCAGTCATTGCTGGCAAGGATATTTAAAAACTGAGGTTACGCCCATGTCGGCAAAGGGTTGCCGACCTACGGGCTTATTCATCGTTCCAACGCTCCGGTGTCACTGCCATTAAGTCAAGCTAAAGTGTGGGAGCCGCGCCTCGCGGCGACTGAACAGGCGAATAACATGTCCTTGCTCTCAATCGCCGCGAGGCGCGGCTCCCACAAAACCATATGCCACTCATCTCCTAAACCTCGGATTGGAGCGATGATTTTTTGATGGTTTATCCTAAATTCGGCAGTTGGAATAGCTGTAGGGGCGAATTCATTCGCCAAATCAATGTATTATCGGCGAATGAATTCGCCCCTACAAAAACTCGCATGTTCATAATTGTTTTGACGTTTTATGATCAACTGCCGAATTTAGGTTTATTCACTCGCCAAATTATTCCGCCAAATCTGGCTTTCCTTCTCAAACAGGCGGTTGGATTCCTGCGGACCCCAAGAACCCGCCGGATAGGTCGGGATGAAGTCACGCTCCACCGCCCAGACTTTTAAGATTGGATCGACCACGCGCCAAGCCCAGTTGACCTCGTCGGAACGCAGGAATTGGGAATGGTCGCCTTCAATCACGTCCAGCAACAACGCCTCGTAGGCATCGAGATGATAGCCTCCCGCGCTGGTGCTACAGGTGCTGGCATCCAACTGGGTTTTGCGCGTCCTCATGCCGATGCCGGGTTCGCGCACTTGTAACTCGGCACGGATACACTGTTCTGGCTGGATGCCAAGCAATAGCCAGTTGGGGGCGATTTCCTGAATCTGGGTTTCGCGGAACAATTGCTGCGGCGTATGTTTGAAACGGATGCTGATCATCGAGTGGCTTTCCGCCATGCGCTTGCCGGTGCGCAGATAAAACGGCACATTGCGCCAGCGCCAATTGTCAATGTACAGCTTGACGGCGGCATAGGTTTCCGTGGTGCTTTTTTCGGGTATGCCTTTTTCCTCCAAATAACCCTGTAGGTTTTTATCGCCGAGCCGACCCCGGCCATATTGGGCGCGGAAAGCATGGGCATGGACGGCGCTTTTGGGGATGGGGCGGATCGACTTAAGCACTTTGACCTTTTCGTCGCGGATGGACTCGGCATCCAAATTGGGCGGCGGTTCCATGGCGACTAGGGTGAGCAGTTGCAACAGATGGCTTTGGATCATGTCACGCAAAGCCCCTGCGCTATCATAAAATTCGGCGCGGTCCTCGATGCCCGCCACTTCGCCGTGGGTGATCTGCACATGGTCAATGTAATTTCTGTTCCACAAGGGTTCCAACAATAGGTTGGCGAAGCGGAACACAAACACATTCTGCACCGTTTCCTTGCCCAGATAATGGTCAATGCGGTACAACTGGTTTTCTGCGAAATCCAAGCGCAGACTATGGTCCAGGGAATTTGCATCTTCCAAGTCATAGCCAAAAGGCTTTTCAATGACCAGCCTGCGCCAACCGGCTTCTTCTTTGTTAAGCCCGTTAAGGGCCAGCCGGTGGGCCACCATTTTGTATTCGGCAGGTGGCAAGGAAAGATAGAAAACATAGTTGGCTGGAAAGGAGGGGGTTTTTCCCAAGTATTCCCCGAGTAGCCTAAACGTTTCTTCTTGCTCAATGTCGCCGAGAAAATAGAAAACCTTCGCCAGGAAGCGCTCAAGGCAAGCCGCATCCAGACCTTCGCCGATGCGTTCATCGAGCCAGCGGGTGACTTCAGCGCGCCAGGTCTCGTCATTCCATGGCCTGCGGCCCACGCAGACAATGGCTACGCCAGCGGGCAACCTGTTTTCTGCTTCGAGGTGGTAAAGCGACGGCAACAACTTGGTGCGGGAGAGATGACCCGTCGAGCCGAAGATGGTAAATACACAGGGATCTAAGACTAGCATAATGAGGGCTTTCCTTTATTGATACGACTGGGGACAATATAAACCGAACGGGCGACTTAACCAAGTGTGCAAACTCCCTTTTTGCCAACTTATGTTATGCGCCGTAGGCCGGAATAAGGTCGTGCAGCGACCGTTTCCGGCATAAGCACCCGGACAAGTGCGGCTTACTTCGCCGGAAACACCCGCCAAAGCGGGTTTATTCCGGCCTACCTAGTGGCTTCAGCGGTACAGTGCGTAACTTCAGTGACTAAATGGATGACCCATGAGCAAAGACAGACTAAGCAAAGCCATCGCGGCAATTGACCAAGCCGACAGTGAAGACCCTATTTGGGAATTTTGGCAAGGCAAGGAAACCCCTAAAGAATTGCTTTACTCGAATCGGATGACAGAATGGCTGTGGAAACTAGACCCTTCCCCTTCCGCAGCCCGGCAAATTGCCGCCCGCGCCCAGCATATCCGCCGTTGGACCGTGCCGAGGGAAGATTTTCCGGCGGGGCGTGAAGGCTACTTGCGTTGGCGCACCTCTCTTTATCGTTTCCATGCCGACCAAGCCGAGGCGATAATGCGTGAGGCCGGTTACGAAGAGGAAAGCATTGCCGTGGTCAGGAAGATGGTGGGCAAACAGGGCATCAAGCGCGACCCCGACGTGCAGTTATTGGAAGACGTGGCTTGCCTGGTATTTCTTGAACATTATTTTCCGGCGTTTGCAGAAAAACACGACGAGGAAAAAATGATCGGCATTGTTCGTAAAACCTGGAAAAAAATGTCCGAAGTGGGCCGCAACGCCGCACTTTCCCTGCAACTGACGGAAGAATTGGCGGCGGTGGTTGGCAAGGCACTGAATCTAACAGAGGAAAAATCAGATGGCGAAACGGAATAAGCAAGAAGAACCAAAGCGTGATGAACCTGAACGCCGCTGGCATAGCCTGCCTGCGGATCAAGCCTTGGCCGGCTTGGAGGGTGACAGGGAAAGAGGCTTATCCTCTGAGGAAGCACGGCACCGGCTCGAACGGTTCGGTCGAAATGTGCTCCCCCAAGCCAAACGCCCCAGCCCCTGGCTGCGCTTTTTCAGCCAATTTAATAATGTGCTGATCTATGTATTATTGGCCTCGGCGGCGGGTGCAATGCTCACCGGCGACACTGTGGACGCCGCCGTCATTTTCGGCGTCGTCCTTATCAATGCTTTAATCGGCTTTGTCCAAGAAGGCAAGGCGGAGAGCGCCCTGAATGCCATCCGCAACATGCTTTCCCTCTCCGCAACGGTATTGCGCGATGGCGGCCGGATTTCAATACCCGCCGAGGAACTCACCCCCGGCGACATTGTTTACCTGCAATCGGGCGATAAAGTGCCGGCGGATTTGCGCCTATTGGACGTGAAAAACCTGCGCATCGACGAATCCGCCTTGACCGGCGAGTCCGAGCCGGTGGAAAAATCGGTCGATCCCGTGGCGGAAAACGCCGTACCGGGCGACCGCCTCTGCATGGCATTTTCGGGAACCCTGGTGGTTTACGGACAAGCCGAGGGCGTGGTGGCAGCCACCGGCACAAAAACCGAATTGGGCAACATTAGCACCCTGTTGAATCAGGTCGATTCCCTGGACACTCCGTTGCAGCGGCAACTTGCGCAATTCGGCAACTGGCTGACGGTGGCGATTCTGTTGCTGGCGGCGGCAAGCTTTGCCTTCGGCGTGACTTTTCGCGGATATAGTATTGAAGAAATGTTCATGGCGATGGTGAGCATCGCCGTGGCGGCAATCCCCGAGGGCTTGCCTGCCGTCGTCACCATCACTTTGGCTGTGGGAGTCCAGCGCATGGCAAGGCGCAATGCCATCGTCAGGAACTTGCCGGCGGTGGAGACATTGGGTTCGGTGTCGGTAATCTGTTCCGACAAAACCGGGACGCTTACGCGTAATGAGATGGCTGTCCGCTCGGTTGCCACGGCAGACACAGATTTTTCCGTGGATGGAGTCGGTTACGAGGGCAAAGGAGGCTTCAAGGCGGATGGCAAGACAACCCATGCCGCCGAACATCCCATTTTGCTGGAAATGGCCCGCGCCAGTGCGCTGTGCAATGATGCAGTTGTGACGCAGAAAGACGGAAATGCATTTTTGCAAGGCGATCCCACCGAGGGCGCTTTGCTGGCTTTTGGAATCAAGTCCGGCTTGGACATCGCAACGGTGCGCGTTGATTTTCCACGCACCGATTCAATTCCCTTCGAGTCCGAACACCGCTTCATGGCGACCTTGAATCGCGGGCCAACAGATCACGGATTGATTTATCTCAAAGGCGCGCCGGAGGCTGTGCGGGAAATGTGCTCGCGGCAACGGGAAGAAGGTGGCGATGACGCTTTGGATGTGGATTTTTGGCATGGCAAAGTCTTGGCGATGGCAGAAAAGGGCCAACGAGTCTTGGCACTGGCGGTCAAATCCGCGCCAGTTGAACTTGAGCATTTGGACTTTTCTTCCCTGGGCAAAGACTTTGTTTTGCTCGGCCTGTGCGGCCTGATCGACCCGCCCCGCGAGGAAGCAGTTCGCGCCATTGCCGAATGCCATCAAGCCGGCATTCGCGTGAAAATGATCACCGGCGACCATGGGGTGACTGCCAACGCCATTGCCGGGCAACTGGATATAGGCGCAGGAAAATCGCCGTTGTTGGGCGTCGAGATCGAAAAACTATCCGACCGGGCTTTGGCCGGGGCGGTACAGCAGACCGATGTGTTCGCCCGTTCCAGCCCCGAACACAAATTGCGCTTGGTTGAAGCTCTTCAATCCAAAGGCGGGATCGTCGCCATGACGGGCGACGGGGTGAATGACGCCCCTGCCCTCAAACGCGCTGATGTGGGTGTGGCGATGGGCATGAAAGGCACGGAGGCGGCAAAAGAGGCGGCGGTGATGGTATTGGCCGACGACAATTTCGCCACCATCGTCCATGCCGTGGAGGAAGGCCGTACCATCCACGACAACCTGAAGAAGGCCATCATGTACATCCTGCCGACCAGCTTCGGCCAGGCCGGTGCCATCATGGTGGGTATTTTGCTTGATCTGCCCCTGCCCATCACCCCGTTGCAGATTCTCTGGGTTAACATGGTCACCGCCATTACCCTGTCGCTGTCGTTGTCCTTCGAACCGCCCGAAGACGAAGTCATGAAGCGCCCTCCCCGCGATCCCAAGGAGGCACTGTTAAGCGGCTTTTTCCTCTGGCGCATATTTTTTGTTTCGCTGTTGCTGGTCGGTGGCCTGTTGGGTTTGTTCCTGTATGAACAACAGTTGGGCGCGACGGTGGACGCAGCGCGCACGGCGGCGGTCAATGCCTTAGTGGTAGGCGAAATCTTCTATCTTTTCAACAGCCGCTTCATTCATGCCTCATCCCTATCGACACGCAGCCTGTTTGGGAACCGGTATGTGTGGATCGCCATGGTTTTGCTGGTAGTGCTGCAATTGGCATTCACCTACGCCCCGCCGATGCAGGCTTTATTCAAGACCACCTTCATCGACACCGAATCCTGGAAGCGCATAGCCGCTTTTGGTTTGCTGCTGTTCTTAGTGGTTGAAATGGAAAAAGGCTTGGTCCGCATCGGCATGGCATGGCAGAAAAAATCACAGGCCAAACACCTACTTGAAACTGCCAAGAATGCACCGAAAATAGCCCGGTCGTCGTTGACCCGCTACGCTTGGCTGTCCATCGCCGCTGCCATTGTAACCATCGCTCTGAAAACTTGGGCCTGGTGGCTGACCGGTTCGGTGGGTTTGCTGTCCGACGCCATGGAATCAGTGGTCAATTTGGTGGCGGCGATTATGGCGCTGGCCATGCTAGGCCTGGCCGCCCAACCCCCGGATGACCAGCATCATTATGGCCATGGCAAGGCCGAGTATTTTTCCAGCGGGCTGGAGGGTGCGCTGATTCTGATCGCTGCCATCGGCATAGGCATTGCCGCCTATGACCGGTTGCTCAATCCCCAACCCTTGCAATCCTTAGGTTTTGGCTTGGGGGTCTCGACTTTGGCGGCGTTGGTCAACTGGGCCGTGGCTATGGTTTTACTCAAGGCGGGGCGTCGCCATAACTCAATCACGCTGGAGGCGGATGCCAAGCATTTGATGACCGACGTGTGGACTTCCGGGGGCGTGTTGCTGGCCTTGGGCCTGGTGACGGTCACCGGTTGGCAACAATTGGACCCCATCATCGGTTTTGGCGTCGCCATCAACATCATCTGGTCTGGGTTCACGCTGATGCGCCGTTCCACCGACGGCTTGTTGGACGCCACCCTGCCGGAGGAGGAAAACGCCCGCATTGACGATATTCTTGACCGCTATCGCCGGGAGGGTGTCGAATTTCACGACCTGCGCACCCGCCAGGCCGGCGCGGACCGTTTCATGACCGTGCATGTGCTGGTTCATGGCGGCATGACGGTGAAAGCCGGCCACGACCTGCTGGATCGCATTGAAAATGACATCCGGCAGGCCGTTGGCGAGATTATCGTGGTCACCCATCTTGAACCGATTGAAGACCCGGCTTCCTTCATCCACGGGGAAAGCGGGGACAAGCCGCATCCGGGCAGGGAAAGCCTGGCCCCTGCCCCGATGCCCAGGCGAAACGGCCCGAATGGGGGGAAAAGGCGGTGAATAACTACGAGAGCGTTTCACTATGAGCCAACTCCAGTCAATCACCATCAAAGGCTATAAGTCGATTCGTGAATTGGACGATTTTAAGCTACGCCCAATCAATGTGCTGATTGGAGCCAATGGCTCAGGTAAAAGCAACTTTCTCAGTGCGTTTAAGTTTTTGGCTTCGGTGGTGGGCGATAACTTCCCGGTGGATGTGCAAGTATGGGGTGGGCCGGATGCTCTGTTACATTATGGGAGGAAAACTACCCCTAGCCTAGAAATGGAGGTTTCTTTTAAGCCTGACTGGGGACGAAGTGGTAAAATGCAGAATGGGTATAAATTTGGCTTGTATCCAACTCAAGATAATCAATTTGTGTTCACATACGAAATGCCATGGATATGTGGATATGCCTATAAAGGATATTCATTAGGTACTGGTCATGGGACTGCCCGTGTACTTACCGACCAATATGAAGCCAGTAGAAAAGTCAGTGGCTATGTTGTCGAAAAGCTCAAAAGTTGGCGACAATACCATTTTCATGACACTGGCGATACCGCACTGGTAAAACAGCTACATCGGACTAACGATAAGTTAAGGTTAAAACCGGATGCATCCAATCTCGCCGCTTGTTTGCGTTACTGGGCCAAATTTTCACACTATCAACCGAGTTATCTACGCATCGTTGAAACCATACGCCTAGTCGCCCCCTTTTTTGGGGACTTTGTGTTTCGAGATGATGAAGCCGAAACCATACAGTTGGAATGGACGGAAAGAGGCGACCCGGACACTCCATGGAAAGCCCATGTCTTGTCGGATGGAACTTTGCGCTTTATGTGTCTGACAAGTTTGTTGCTGCAGCCCATACAGTTACTGCCTGACATAATAATAATTGACGAGCCAGAGCTTGGGCTGCATCCGTTTGCCATCAATGTGCTGGCCGGACTCCTCAAACGCGCCGCTGAGGAAAAACAGGTAATTGTCAGCACCCAATCAGTCGAGTTGTTGAATGCTTTTGAACCAGAGGATGTAGTAGTCGTTGAAAGGGAAGACAATGCCTCTGTGTTCAAACGGCTGGACACTGACGACCTGAAAGACTGGCTGGAGGATTACACGCTAGGGGAGTTATGGAAGCGAAATATCCTCGGTGGCAGGCCCAAGCCATGAAGCGCGTGTGCGTGGTTTGTGAAGGTCAGACCGAGGAAATGTTCGTTACCAAAGTGGTGGCTCCTGTATTCTATGACATCGGTTTAAATTTGACCCCGCAAATGATTGAGACATCGCCAGGGCATCGCGGCGGTGCTTTGTCTTATGAACGAGTCAGACGGCATCTGCGCAATACCCTGCGACAGAAAAGCTCGCCAACAGTCACAACATTTTTTGACCTATACCGGCTGGACAAACGCTTTCCGGGGTTTGATGAAGCCCACCAAGAAACTTTGCTGGCCCGAAAGTTGGACACCCTATGCAAAGCGTTGTCCAAGGATATTGTCGCAGTGGCTGAATGCTTGCCTAGCCGCTTCATTCCGCATATTCAGCCCTATGAGTTTGAAGGGCTATTGTTCAGCGATGTGGCTACATTAGTCAGTGTCGAAAAAAACTGGGCCACTGCGCAAGTGAATTTGTCGCGTGTCCGTGCTGAGGCTGAAACACCCGAACATATCAATGACCAGCCTGAAACTAAGCCAGCCGCCCACCTTGCTCGTGTATTGAAAAGTCCAAAATTCAGCAAACTTGACCACGGCCCCATCGCAGCGGCTAAGATGGGCTTGCCGGTGATTGAAGCCGAGTGCAAATTCTTTGCGGCTTGGATCAACCAATTGCGGAGCTTGGCAAATGCTTGAACTGCTTTAATTCACATTAACGAAATTAATTGGCACTTCTCCTCGCCATGTAATCGGCAAATACATTCTGATCCAAACCCCGGAGTTGTTTTCTTAACGAAACCAGTGCAGTGCTTAAGCCATTTTTCTCAAGCTTGATGATTCGTGTCAATAACTCGAATACCCGCACTGCCGCTGTTGCAAGCACCGGCATCGCATCCGCTGCGAAAGGCGAATCCGTATGTTCGAGCAAGTACCAAACGGGAAACCATGCCCCCATCGTTTCATCATCGGGGTCGAGCCAATCGAACCCGCTCTTGAAGGCAATCCAATCCTTTCTAATTTGCGCGTCACCCATCCCATTAATGGTGTCTGATAAGCGTTGTGGTGATAAAAACGCCAATCTCATCAACACAGATTGGCATCCATTGAAGCCGCCGACCCGGTAACGCGCAAGGCAAAGCAAGTGCAGCAAATCGGGAATCCCCTCCCAATTCGGAACCGATTCCACCGCCTTTATTGCAGATAATCCATCCTCACATCGAATATATAGACCCGCACAAAAAGATTGCGGAAACGCTGCATCGTAAACTTGGCTACCGGCAGCGTTCGCGAGTTCGAGCCAATACGGACGGATGAAATTTACTGCCTCTCCCCGCATTAAGCTTTCTGCGGCAGGTTGTACTTGAACCTCCAGCCTTCGAATCGCTTCGGCCAACTCCATCGGGTTGGAACAAGGAAACGGCCAGTCCTGAACTGCTTGGCAAAGAGTCTGCAATGCGCCAAGTGTGCAATAGCCGGGTTCTTCATCAATGATCCGCCGTATGCAATCTGCGGCGCGAGTGGCATCGCGCTTATGCAAAGCGGCTAGAGCGTCGTTGGCATAAACGACTGCGCCAGAATCGTTGAACAGATCAAGTTGGGTTGTTTGGGAGGTTCGAGAAGTCATGGCCGTTTATTTTACCAATAAGACTGGCGTCGGTTGCCTTGATCCAAAAAATGCGATGCTAGCCTATTGTTTTTGCTATCATGAGCGAATTAATTTTTAAGTGAGATTGTTATGAAAGCTAAATTATTTCTGTCATTTGATGCATGAATAGGTTACTTCCCATCGGCGTTTTCGATTCGGGTGTGGGCGGATTGTCGGTGCTGCGGGATATTCGCAAGGAATTATGCAATGAGGATTTGCTCTATGTGGCGGATTCCAATCATGCGCCATACGGAGACAAGGAGGCTGAATATATCGAAACCCGGTCTGTCGCCATTGCCCAATTTTTGGTCGATCAGCCGGTCAAGGCCATCGTTGTTGCTTGCAATACCGCGACCAGCGCCGCCGTCGCCCAATTGCGGGCGAGGTTCAACGTGCCTATCGTCGCGATGGAACCCGCCGTCAAGCCCGCCGTCGAGAAAACCAAATCCGGTGTCATCGGTGTATTGGCCACCTGCCGGACGGTTTCCAGCGATAATTTTCTAAACTTGCTGACACGGTTCGGCGACAATGCCGACATTGTGGTCCAGCCTTGCCCCGGACTTGCCGAGCAAGTGGAAGCTGGCGATTTGTCCGGCGATAAGACCCGTTTTTTATTGGAAAAGTTTGTCTTTCCATTATTGGAAAAAGGGGCGGATACTTTAGTTTTAGGCTGCACCCATTATCCTTTCCTGGCGCCGTTGATACAGTCCATGGCCGGTATTGAAGTCACCCTCATCGACCCCGGCGAGGCGATAGCCCGCGAATTGCGCCGTCGTTTGGAAGCAGTTGGCCAATTGTCCCACCGTGAACGCCTGGGCACTGAACAATTCTGGACCAGTGGCTCGCCAGACACTGCGAAAGAATTGATCTCGCAATTATGGCAAACCGATGTCGAGGTGGGGCGGTTGCCGGAAGTTTAACTACAATGGCATTGATGGACAAAAACAAACTTAAGCCATTCGCGGCAAAATACATCTGGTGGAAAACGCCGGATGAGGCGGTGGAATGGCCCGAGCGGGTCATTGCCCAAACCATGAACATCGGCGATTATGACGACATACAGGCGCTGGCCGATATGCTTGGAGATGATAGGCTACGCAGTGTGCTGACCCACGCCGAAGCCGGATGGTTCGACGAACGGTCATGGGCCTACTGGCACTACCGCCTGGGGCTTGCCGATGCCGACAACGACCCTCAATACTGTTGAATTAAGCCTATGCAACAGAATCCGTAGGGCGGCAACCCTTTGCCGCCGAGGGAAGAACAAGTTCATTGTCGGCATGGGGATGCCGACCTACTCCTTAATTCAACAGTATTGACAACGACCCCCCGCCCATGCCTTCCAGGAAGTTCGCATGACCGCAATTGACACATTCAAACCCTGCATGGACGGAGATTTGGTAACGCATCAAAAGGAGGAAAGGCGGGTGATTCTCGAAGTGGCCAGCAAAGTGCGCGATTTGCCGGTTGTCAAAGTGCTGGATAGGCGGCTTGGGTGTTTTGGATGAACCTTGAATTTGCCTGATTAGAAAGATGTTGCAGTTACTCCGTCATACCGGCAGGGAACGCCGGTATCCAGATTGCAGGGATGCCCCAAAACCCTGCCGTCCATGGAGCCTAGATTCCGGCGGTCCATGCCGGAATGACGAGCTTCGCTCGTTCCCAAGCTCCCGCTCTCGCCGTTATACAGAAGTGTATGGATGTCGTTCTATTGCAACCCGTAGGGTTGCCAGCCAAAAGCCTAAGGGTTGAGCGAAGCGACACCCCCGGATAATAGGGAAAAAAACCCACGACCCCGGAGGGGTCGCAGCAATCGGCCCATGAACCTAGGCGCTCTTCCAAAAATGCTACAAACGCTTGGTTCAGACTGGTGGTATCCTAAGGCTGCGCCGAGAAGACTGCGACCCCTCCGGGGTCGATGTTTTATTCGGTTTGCCGTCCGGGGGTGTCGCTTCGCTCAACCCCCGGCTAATAGCTTGAACCCCTTCGGGGTTCTGCTGCTCCCGCAACGACTTGTGTATAACGATGAGAGCTCCCGCTTGGGAATGCGTTTTTAGAAGCTCCAGTTCCTGAGTCATGGCAAGCTAGAGCTTGCAAGTCAGGGGTTCCCAAGCAGGAGCTTCAAAGCCATTAACTTAAGCCTAAAAGCACGCTTTTTTGCGCCGTTGCTGATAGTTGAGGCGGTGCGAAAGGGATTTGCCGAGGCGGGGTGTTTCCCGCTCGGGACGCACACAGGTCGGGTTCTTGAGAAACAATGCGGTGAGCCGGTCGGCCAGACGGTCGAGGTCGGTCTCACAGTCCAGAAGGTCGAGCGCCCGGTTCTTGATGGCATTGAAAGACACCGCGTGG
>Ga0194049_1000528_pt1 | contig 12962 bp, 13 predicted proteins | sample JunL2225m_MetaG_FD_148665 | JGI IMG/M metagenome (GOLD analysis project Ga0194049, IMG submission 148665) | Anoxic zone freshwater microbial communities from boreal shield lake in IISD Experimental Lakes Area, Ontario, Canada - Jun2016-L224-25m | ecosystem: Environmental > Aquatic > Freshwater >... | reverse complement strand
AGGGATGGATGAAGTGCCTTGCATTGAGCTAGCACACCTCACAAAATCCCAAAAAAGGGCTTACATCATTGCCGACAATAAGCTGGCACTAAACTCTGGTTGGGATGACGAGATGTTGAAGCTGGAGTTTGAGCAACTAGAGTCGGAAGGGTTCGCCGTTGAGCTAACAGGTTTCTCGGCTGATGAAATTGCAGCGCTGTTTCCAGAGGAAGTGGAAGGCTTAACAGACGAGGACGCTGTGCCGGAAGTGCCGATCAATCCAGTAACAAAGCTCGGTGATGTTTGGTTGTTGGGTAAGCACAGGGTGATGTGTGGCTCGTCAACGGTTATCACCGACATGGAGAAGTTGGTCAACGAGCGTCAGGTCGATATGTGGCTTACCGATCCGCCGTACAACGTTGCTTACGGGGCAGACGCGGCGTTCAAGAATAAAGGCGATGGTGGTGCGCGTATCGAAAAAACCATTCTCAACGACGATATGTCCGATGAGAATTTCCGCCAGTTCCTGCGTGACGCATTTGTCACCGCTGACACCGTAATGAAACTGGGAGCCGTGTTTTACATCTGGCACTCGGACACCGAGGGTTTTAATTTCCGTGGTGCATGTCAGGATGCGGGCTGGACAGTACGCCAGTGTTTGATCTGGAAAAAATCCTCACTGGTGATGGGTCGCCAAGACTACCAGTGGAAGCATGAGCCTTGCCTGTATGGCTGGAAAGACGGGGCTGGCCATTTATGGTCAGCCGACCGCAAGCAAACCACCATTCTGGAATTCGACAAGCCTTCGCGCAACGGAGAACACCCGACAATGAAGCCAGTGGAGCTGTTTGAGTATCAGATGCTCAATAACACGAAGGGCGGTGACATTGTGCTTGATAGCTTTGGTGGGTCAGGCACGACCATCATTGCAGCAGAGAAGAACGGGCGAGTTGGCTACGCTATGGAACCCGACCCCAAATACGTTGACGTTATTGTCAAACGCTGGCAAGAGTTTACAGGCAAGACAGCCATGCTAGAATCAACAGGAGAGAGCTTTGTCGCTAACAGCTAAACAAGAAGCGTTCGCTCAAGGGTTGGCTAACGGGCTAGGACAGGCTGACGCTTATCGTGCGGCTTATGATGCTGAGAACATGAAGGATGCGACTATTTACAACCGCGCTGGCGATCTCATGAAAAACAGTGAGATTACGGCGAGGGTTGCTGAACTTAAAAAAGCCGTTCAAAACAAATTGTTGTGGAGCAGGGAAATGTCGGTCAAGGCACTAATGCAAGCGTATAAAGAAGGCTCTGGATCAGTTAAGGTCGCTGCAGTCAAAGAACTAAATCTTATGCACGGTTACAACGCTCCAACAGAAGCAAAAGTCGATACAACAATCAGAATCATCGAGTAATGGCTGAGATTTTACTGCCTCACAATGGATGGAAGCCTAGAGCATATCAGCGCAAAGCATGGGATTATCTTAGGGGTGGTGGAAAACACGCTGAGTTAATCTGGCATAGACGATCTGGCAAAGACGATATTTGCTTGCACTTTGAAGCAATATCAGCAATCAAGCGACAAGCAACTTATTGGCACATGCTTCCTGAGTATTCTCAAGCTCGCAAGGCAATCTGGGATGCGATTAACCCTCACACTGGCAAAAGGCGTATTGATGAGGCGTTCCCTATGGAGCTTCGTAAGCGAACACGCGACCAAGAGATGCAGATACAGTTTATCAATGGCTCAGTGTGGCAAGTGGTTGGCTCTGATAACTATAACGCCCTAGTTGGTACTGCACCAGCAGGCATCACTTACTCAGAGTGGGCTTTGGCTAACCCGTCAGCTAGGGCATATTTGCGCCCGATCATCGCTGAGAATAATGGCTGGCAGATATTCATCACAACACCTCGCGGTAGGAATCACGCTCACACCACATTTAAAGCAGCAGAAAAAGACCCTAACTCATTCGCTCAAAAGCTATCAGCTTTGGACACTGGTGTTATGAGCAAAGAAAAGCTAGAAGCTGAGTTGGAATTTTACATAAACGAGTTCGGTAGTGACTACGGCAAGGCTATGTTTGAGCAAGAGTATCTTTGCTCATTCGATGCCGCTATTATGGGTTCTTACTATGGTTCGCAATGCCGTGACGTTGAAGCAAGCGGCAGGCTAACAAGAGTTGAGTATGACAGGCAATATCCTGTTTACACGGCCTTTGACCTTGGTTATAGTGACGATACTTCGATATGGTTTTATCAAGTAATCTGCGGTGAGGTTAGGGTGTTGAAGTATTATGGAGCTAGTGGACTGACGATGGATGATTACTTTGATGTGTTAGCAGGCACTGGTTACAATTACGGTATGCACTACTTCCCACATGATGCAAGGGCAAAGACGCTGGCTAGTGGTGGCAAGTCTATTCAAGAGATGGCACAAAAGGCGCTAGGTGTCAGCAAAGTAAGGATAGTGCCTTCGCTTTCAATTCAAGATGGTATTCAAGCTGCGCGTCAAATGTTTCCTAAGTGTTGGTTTGATAAAGAAGGCACTGAGGATGGTTTTGAGTGTTTAGCCCAGTATCAACGAGAGTGGGATGATACTAAAAAGGCATTCCATGAAAAGCCAAAGCATGACTTCACCTCTCATGCGGCTGATGCGTTTAGAATGATGGCTATTGCTTGGCGCGAGGAGTTTAAAGAAGCAAAACGACCTGAGCCTAAGTTCTGGCATGAACAAAGCCTCAATGAGCTTTGGGATAGCAATGGCAAAAAATCTAGCCGTATCTGAAACTTAGTGTACAATATGCAGAATTACGCTGTATCTGGAGCTTCTTATGGACAAGCAATCATCACAAAAATGGCAAGACGAACTCACGCGCTACAAAGAAGCGTATGAGAAATTCACCGAGCGCGGTGAGAAAATCGTTAAGCGCTACCGTGATGAGCGCAAAGATGCTGACAACATCGAAGCGCGGTTTAACATCCTCTGGTCTAATGTACGCACGTTAAAGCCAGCAATCTACAGCAAGACTCCAAAGCCTGAAGTATCGCGCCGCTTTAAAGACAACAACCCTGTTGCTCGCGTTGCATCCACTATCTTAGAACGTGCATTGTCATTTGAAATCAAGCAGTTTGGTGACTTTCATAGCGCAATGTCTAACTGTGTTGAAGATCGCTTATTATCAGGGCGTGGTGTTTCATGGTTACGCTATGAGCCGATAACAGAAGAAGTCGAAGAACCGCAGCTAACAGATGATGCAGAGATTGGCGAAGGTTACGATGAGTCAAACGAGACTAATGCAGAGAATCCACTAGCTGGCGAAGAAGCAGAGCCACTAGAGCGTATTACTCAAGAAACCAGCCCAGTTGACTACGTTTACTGGAAAGACTTTGCTCACTTGCCAGCCCGCACTTGGGAAGAGGTAACGTGGGTGGGTCGCCGTGTGTATCTTGGCCTTGATGAAGGTGTTGAGCGCTTTGGTGAGGACTTTAGGCAAGTGCCTCTCACTATGTCGCCTGATGATAAGGATAAAGAAAAGCACAGCACGAAAGAGTTAAAGAAGGCAGAGGTATGGGAAATCTGGTGCAAGCCAACTAAGAAGGTTTATTGGATTGCTACGCACTATGACTACATCCTAGATGAGCGCGATGACCCGCTTGAGCTTGAGCAGTTCTTTCCTTGCCCTAAGCCAGTGTACGCAACAATCACTACGGGCTCGCTAGTGCCTGTAGCTGATTTTGTGCTGTATCAAGACCAAGCAGACGAGATTGACATTCTCACTAGCCGCATTCAGCACCTAACCAAATCCATGAAAGTGATGGGTATCTATGCTGCTGATGAAGCGTCGCTAGGTCGATTACTCAAAGAAGGCAATGATGCCGTAATGATTCCAGTGACTAACTGGCAAGCATTCATGGAAAAAGGAGGCTTGAGCCAAGCAGTTCAATTCATGCCACTTGCTGACGTAGCACAAGCATTGCAACAACTGTATGCAGCGCGTGAATCGTGTAAGCAGATTATTTACGAGGTTACTGGTATCAGTGACATTGTGCGTGGTGCTTCACAATCAAACGAAACCGCAACAGCACAGCAAATCAAGTCGCAGTTTGCATCTATCCGTTTGAATGACCTCAAAGATGACGTAGCTCGCTTTGCGCGTGACATACTACGTATGAAGTCTGAGATTATGTGCAGCAAGTACCAGCCTCAGTCATTGCTTGATGCTTCTGGCATCATGTACACGCCTGATGCTCAGTACGCAGAGCAAGCTATTCAACTGCTACAGAATGAGCCATTGCGTAACTTTGCGATTGATATTGAAAACGATACGCTCGTTGAGATTGATGAGCAGGGCGAAAAGCAAGGCCGCATGGAGTTCTTGCAAGCAATAGGAGCATTCTTGAAAGAGGCTATGCAAGCATCGGCGCAAGCACCTGAGTTATCACATTTGCTAGGTGAGATGCTCATGTTTGGGGTGCGTGGTTTTAAAGTAGGCCGTGATATTGAGTCTGTATTTGAACAAGCCATGCAGCAGATTGAGCAAAAGCAACAACAAGCCAGCCAACAACCACAACAACCTGATCCTGAGCAAATGAAGTTGCAGGCTTCGCAACAGGTAGAGCAAGCAAAAATGCAGCAATCAGGTCAAATTGAGCAAGGCAAGATGCAAATTGAGCAAATGAAGATGCAGCATGAAGATAGATTAAAAGGTCGAGACTTAGAGTTTGAAAAGTATAAACTTCATGTTGAAAATGAAACTAAGTTAATCATCGCCCAAGTATCCGCGCAATCTTTAATCTCGCAACAACAAGATGACGCAGCGGATGCCGCTCTATCGGACGAAGAGATTGAGCAACAACGTATCAGCAAATTGCCGCTATCTAATCATCTTGGGCATAGACTGCATCGTGATGCTAACGGTAATCATGCTTATGTTGGACAGAATGGCGAAGTGATCGAGGTTTAAAATGGCTTTTGACATAAATACAGCTAGATTAGTAAGCCGATTCAATCCTGCAACGGCTCAGCCAGTGCATGAGGGGATGGATCATTTGACATCGTCTGGACAAGCTAGCCCATTAGCTGATTTGCTGATTAAAAACAATCTAACACAACGTGGAATTATTCCAGAGGAAGGCTTGCAAGGCGGTGTGCCAACTGAATCATTCACAGGCCTTCAGTTATCCCCGCTGGATTTAATCGGCACTGGACTAGGTGCTAAGCTAGCCGGCTTTGGAGCTGCTGGACTGTCCGCATTGGGCGCTACTGCTATTGCAAGCAGGGCAAGCAAAGGTGCGAAGTTCCCTGAGCTTGCAAGTGCATTGTCTGGTCAGCGTGGCGCGACAGCATGGCATGGTTCCCCTCACTTATTCGATAAGTTTAAGAATGAGGCTATTGGTACAGGTGAAGGCGCACAGGCTTATGGCATGGGGCATTATTTGGCTGAGAATCCAAAGGTTGCGCAGAGTTACAAAGAAACGCTGTCTGATAAAAAGGTTACAATTAACGGTCGGCCAATCAATATCGCCTTACCTGATGAATTGGCGGCGGCTGTGTTAGTGCAGAGCAAAGGAGACAAAGATGCCGCAATCCAGTATCTAAAATCAAACTTGCAATATGCAAAAGGCGATTCTGTCACTAAGTTAAATAATGCAATTGAGTCGCTGAATTCTGGCCGTCAATTGCCGGTTGCCGAAACATCAGGCGCATTCTACAAAACCGACATCCCCGACGCTCACATAGACAAGATGCTTGACTGGGATAAGCCACTGAGTGAGCAACATCCTGATGTGCAGTCAGCTATTAAAAACGCGTCTATCGCGCATGATTTTCCTATCGACCATAATCCAACAGGTGCGGAAGTTTACGGAATGATGCGCGCACCTACTGATGTTGGAAGCAAAGGCGCGTCAGATTATTTGCAATCGCAAGGGCTGACTGGAATCAAATACCTAGACGGCTCAAGCCGCACCGCTGGAGAGGGAACACGAAACTTTGTGATGTTCAACCCTGGTGACATTCGCATCCTAGAGCGTAACGGAGTACCAACAGGCCAAAAGCCTTGGGATGCACCAAAATAATTTAATTTAATGTGGACGGAGGGTGTCCTGTAATGGATATAAGCGCTTGTGGTGCTGTTAAGTCTGAATGGCTCGCTTCATGGAACGTGCCAGAATCAGAGCAAGAGACAGCATGGGATAATAAATGTCGCATGGATGAAAAGGTAGCCATGCAAAATGGTAGGATTGTTCCAAATAGTGGTATAATCCCCGACATTCAGCCTTATAAGTCTCAAATAGATGGCAGTATGATAGAATCACGAACAAAGCATCGTTCGCATTTAAAGCAACATGGTTGTATTGAAGTAGGCAATGAAAAGATGCCAGAAAAGAAGGTAGAACGCAGCACGAAAGAGAAGCAAGCATTACGCCAAGAGATTGCAGCACGTTTAGATAGTCAACCACGATAAGGAGCATAAAAAATGGCAACAGCAGAGAACTTGGCAACCCAAGAGGTAAGTAACGAAGCACCAGCAGCAGAGGTTTCGCTAGATACCCGTGATATTGTTGCCCGTGAAGTAGAAAAGTTAGAGCAGTCCACCAAAGATGAATCAAAACCACGCGAGCCTGACGGAAAGTTCGCTAAAAAAGGTGTTGTGCAAGAAAAAACCGCTGATGAAGCACCAAAAGACGCACAGTCAGAGGATAAAACAGTCGCAAAAGACGAGAAAACAGAGGAAAAGCCAGCAGAAAAGCCTGCTCGCAACCCATTCTCAGCATGGAAAAAAGAAGCACAGCAGGAGCTTAGTGCGCTGCCTCCTAACATTCAAGAGCTAATCATTGAGCGTGAAGGCCAGTTCCATAAAGGCATCGAAAAGTATAAGGCAGAGGCGCATGTTGCTCGCAGTATTGAAAAAGCTATAGCACCCCATAAAGATTACATGCTACAATTAGGCGTAACACCTGAAATTGCATTCGCTAATTTGCTCCAGACTGAGCGCACACTCAGGACTGGCAGTGCAGAGCAGAAGGCAACATTACTCAGGCAGTTAGCAAACGATTATCAAATTGATGTATCTCAAGTGGCTGAAATGCCGTTTGATCCAAAGATGCATGAATTACAGCAGCAAATATCTAGCTTGCAGTCTCAGCTAGGTAACACCCAAGCCTCTCAACAGAGTGCCGAGGTCGGACAGATTGAACAGAGTATTGAACAATTTGCCCAATCGCATGAGTATTTTGAAGACGTTAAGTTGCACATGGCTGACTTGTTAGACAAGGGCTTCGCAACCACTCTTGATGATGCTTATACGAAAGCAATTAGACTTAATGACGATGTGTTCGGCAAGTACCAAACAAAACAGTTTGAGGAAAGCAAGCGTCAAGAGGTTCTAAAAGCAGACCAAGCTGCGAAAGCAGCAAAGGCGGCAGCGGTATCTGTACGAGGCGCACCTACGGGGGCAACTCACAATCCTACCCCTGCCACAACTGAAGAGGCTGTCCGTCAAGCAATGCGGCAGCATGGGTTAATAAACTAAAGGAGCTTTATCATGGCATTTGCCAACTCAGCAATCAGCGATATTATCGCAACAACAATCGAGAGCCGTACTAAAAAGGCTCAAAACAACCTCACAGCTAACAATGCGTTGTTAATGCGTCTCTCTGAGCGCGGCAACATCAAAACCGTAAGCGGTGGTTCTACAATCCTTCAGGAAATCACTTACAACGACCCAGCTACTAACTTCGCTGGTTCTTACAGTGGTTATGAGACAATCAATATCTCTCCAGACTCACCAATCAGCGCTGCTCAGTTTACTCTGAAGCATTATGCTGATGCAGTGACAATCTCTGGCCCTGAGATGTTGCAAAACAGTGGTTCAGAAGCAATGATTGAGTTGCTTGCGACTCGCGTTGAAATCGCTGAATCTCGTTTGCGTAACAAGATCGACCTTGACCTTCACGGTGATGGAACAGGCAATGCTGGCAAGAACTTGGTAGGTTTAACTGCCATGATCGCAACTAGCCCCGCTACTGGCACTTACGGGGGTATTGATCGCGCTGCTTATACATTTTGGCAAAACGGTTCTTACAACGCTGCAACAATCAACGGCGGTGCTTCTACAGCAGCTAACATCCAAAACGCTATGAACACAGTGGCTTTGAGCCGTGTTCGTGGTGCTGACCATGTTGACTTGATCTACGCTGGTACAAGTGCTTACAGCTTATATCTGTCTAGCTTGCAAGCAATCCAGCGCATCACTGATGACAAGATGGCTGCCGCTGGTTTCTCAGCATTGAAGTTCTACGGTGGCGCTGGTTCTGCTGACGTTGTATTGGGTGGCGGTATCGGTGGTAACGCAACAACTGGTGCGATGTACTTCATTAACACCAAGTTTGTTCATTTCCGCCCTCACAAAGATCGCAACTTCGTTGCAATCGGCGGTGACCGTCAAGCAGTTAACCAAGACGCTGTTGTTCGCTTGATGGGCTGGTCTGGTGCTTTGACTTGCTCTGGCGCTCAGTTCAACGCTTACATGTCTTTGGCGTAATAGTTTAGGGGTGGTTAATTCCGCCCCTTCTTAAATGATTTAAAGGAGATTTAAAATGGCTTATTCATTAGTAACCCCACGCGTTGGCGTACAAGGCATTACAGTAGTCGATACTGTACAAAACTTACCTCTTGGTACTTTAGTCCGTGCAACTGACCCAACATATGGCGAAGGTGCTTTTATCTACATGAAAGGCATTGCATCTGTTGCTGTTGGTGACGTATGTTCTTTTGATATCAAAGCAGGCACAGCAACACGCTCTGTTGGAGCAACTCGTGGCCCAGTTGGCGTGGCAATGGCTGCCGTAGTTGCAAACACTTACGGTTGGTTTCAAGTAGAAGGTTCAGCAGTTATTAACTGCGCGGCAGCTATCTCGGCTGGTGCTTTGGTTTATGTATCTGCAACCGCTGGTAGCTTGTCAACTGTAGTTGCGGCTCAAAAAGTTGATGGCGCTGTATGTACAACTGCTTCTGTAGGGGCAGGAACAATCGTTGCTCAGATTATGCAACCATCTGCAAACGGTAACGGCTAATTGATTTAAACCTCTTGGGGGCGGGTTAAGCCCCCTATTCCTTCTAGGAGAATTAAATTGGCTGATGAAATTGCTTATGTTGGAGATACCTCTGGCGATGAGAGTTTAGATGTTACGTTTTACAAGAATTACGTTGATGGAAAAGAAACAGATTTTGTTCGCATTGCAATACTAGGCGACAAGACTTTAACAGTTGATACGATTGTTGAAGAGCAGCATAAAAGACGCTTTGCTAGAAAGTGGCAAGCGTACACAGGCTTGCAAGCATTAACAGGCACTTCAATCATGGAGTGGGTAGATATACCTGAAACATTGCGGCATGAATTTAGTTATCAGGGTTTCAAGTATGTAGAGCAGGTAGCAGGTGCACCAGATTCGGCATTCACTCGCATCATGGGTGGTGTTCAATGGCGCACAAAGGCTCAAGCGTATTTGAATCGTGGCAAAGTAGCTGAAAGCGATACAATTAAGCAACAAGCTGAAATGATCGCTAAGTTACAAGAGCAAATGGCTCAACTCTTAGGTGAAGCGCCCAAAAAGGGTCGCAAGTCTAAAGAGGAAGTTGTTGAAAATGAATAAATAGGAGAAAAGTATGGCTACCCTGCTTCAAAACATTCAAGATGTTGCATTGGAGTTAGGGTTGCCACCTCCAAATAGCGTTGTAGGTAGCTCAGATACCACAGATTTACAGCTTCTAGCGTTAATGAATCGTGTAGGCGATTCACTTCTAACAGAGCGAGATTGGCAGACTTTAGTTGCCGAGCATCGTTTCCAAACAGTCTATTATCAATACACTGGCGATACTGTTGCTGGTAGCTCAACAATTAGCAATCTAAGCTCGGTTGTTGGTTTGACTACTGCATTCACCTTGATGGGTGATGGCATTCAGCAAGATAACTTCGTGACAAGCGTTGGTGCTAATAGCGTGGTAATGAACGTACCAGCTACAGCAACAGCCACAGGCACTTTGTTTACCTTCGGGCAAGTTAAGTACGATATGCCTGCTGATTTTGAGCGCATCGTAAACAAGACGCAATACAACAAATCAAATCGTTGGTCGATTATCGGGCCAAAAGACGCACAAGAATGGCAATGGCTTAAAAGCTCATACATCACTACAGGTCCTCGCATGAGGTTTCGCTTAACTGGCGATAAATTCACGATCTGGCCTGCTCCTAGCGCGGTTCTGACTATGGGATATGAGTATATTTCAAACTCATGGGTTGTTGATGCTGGTGGCACAGGTAAAAAGAAGTTTACTGTTGACACTGACACAAGCAAGTTGCCTGATCGTTTATTAATTCTAGGCACTAAGCTCAAATTCTTTGAGATCAAAGGCTTTGATACAAGCACCTTGCTTATGGACTATATCCGCGAGTTAGATAAGTTCAAATCCACTGAGGCTGCGGCTGACACGCTGAGCCTTGCGCCTAAGTACGCAAATATCTTGTTGACGCAGAATAATTTACCTGATACGGGTCTCGGGAACGTGGGGGCTTAATGTTTGCTAAAAAACGACAAACCGCAAAGATCGTCACTTCGCCAGCACCTATTGGTGGTTGGAACGTGAAAGACCCTTTGCCACAAATGAAGCCGATTGACGCTGTTGTGCTTGATAATATGTTCTGCTTACCTAGCGAGTTAATGATTCGCAAGGGTTATACAGAGTGGGCAACAGGCTTAAATGGTGTAGTTGAAACGATATTTGACTATGATGCGCCAACAGTTTCAAAGAAGTTTGCTGCTGTAGTATCTGGCACAACCGCTGTCAATATCTACGACATTACAACGCAAGGTGCAGTTGGCGCACCAGCGATTACAGGCTTAACGTCTGCGCGTTTCAAGCATAGCCACTTTTCAACAAGTGGTGGTACGTTCTTGCACTTAGTTAATGGGGTTGACCCATTACTGATTTACAACGGCACAAACGTTTACTCGGTCAGCGATGTTTCAGTGCCGTATGCAATCACTGGTGTTCTAACTTCAAAGTTTATTGACGTTATTCAGCACAAGCGCAGATTATGGTTTGTAGAGAAAAACTCAATGAATTGCTGGTATTTAGACACTGATGCGATTGCTGGCGTTGCCACTAAGTTTGACTTCGGGCCAATCTTTACGCGAGGCGGCTCTATTGTAAAGATAGACACTTGGACGCTTGATGCTGGTACAGGTGTTGATGATTACTTTATGGTGTTCACAACTGCTGGTGAGGTTGCTGTATATAGAGGCACAAACCCTGCAAGCGCCGTTTCATGGTCACTAACTGGTATTTTCTACATCGGCACACCAACAAACACAGCAGGGAGCGCTGCATACACTTGCAAATATGGTGGTGACTTGCTCATCATTAACAAAGACGGAATCGCTCAAATGAGCAAGTCTTTGATGAGTTCAAGGGTTTCTACTCACTTGCAAATGACTGAGAAAATCCAGCCTCAACTAGCCCAAGACACCACTGATTACGCCACTCAGTTTGGGTGGGATATTCTGCTCTATCCACCTCAAAATATGCTACTGGTTAATATACCAATCAGCACAACAGCAAGCTATCAGTATGTGATGAACACAATCTCAGGCGCATGGGCTAGATGGACTGATATACCAGCTAAGTGCTGGTACTTTAGCGATGAGCAACTGTATTTCGGCTCGACTGATAAAGTTTACCGTATGTGGGACACTCAAAACGATAACGGCGCATCTATTCGCGCAAGTGTACTGCCAGCTTTTCAGCAGTTTGGCACTGAAAGCCAGCTAAAGCGTTGGAATATGGCGAGGGTTATCTACGGTTACAACGCAAACGTAGGTATTGGCAGTAAGCTATCAATCGACTTTGACCGTAACTTGCAATCAATCACTCTGCCCGTATTGGCTGATATTGCACCCGCTATTTGGGGTGTTTCAAAGTGGGGTGATGGCTCAGTTTGGGGTGGACAGATTTACACTGATCGCAAGTGGAAGTCAGTATCAGGATTAGGCTATTGGGGAACATTGCAAGTCAGCATTGAATCGAAATACGCTGATGTGCGCATATTCTCTATTGACTACAGCTTTGAGCATGGGGCAAAATTTTGATCGTAACAAATCGCCAACAAGAGCTTGGCGAGTGGGTGTGCAAGCGCCTCGACAAAGAATATGTGCATGGCGAAGCTCAATATATTGGGCTTGAAATTAAAGGCAAGATCGTAGCAGTTTCAATGTGGGCTGGTTTTAATGGTGCGTCTGTTTACAGCCACATTGCAATAGAAGGAACACTAAACAAAGAGTTTTTCGAGTTCTTGTGGTTTAGCTTTTACTATGCGTTTGAGCAGTTAGGCGTGAAAAAGATCATCGGTTTAGTTGAGGCAAGCAACGATAAAGCGCTAAAGCTAGACAAGCATCTAGGCTATGAGATTGAAGCAACGATTAAAGACGCATCACCAACAGGTGACTTGCATATTTTGACGATTACAAAAAGTCAATGCAAATACTTGAAAAGGCGTTATAATGTGGGCGTGGAAACCCACAGTTATTGATTAAATGGAGTAATAACTATGGGTAAGCCGTCAGCACCACTAGCACCAGACTATACAGGCGCAGCGCAAGCCACTGCTGCTGGCAATCTTGAAGCTGAAAAATACCGCACACAAGCTAACCGTGTAAACCAATACACTCCGTATGGTTCTACTACTTATTCAAGTACACCTAGCACACAAACAAACACAGCTGGCTATGAAGCAGCTATGGAAGCTTGCAGTTATTGATTAAATGGAGTAATAACTATGGGTAAGCCGTCAGCACCACCAGCACCAGACTATACAGGCGCAGCGCAAGCCACTGCTGCTGGCAATCTTGAAGCTGAAAAATACCGCACACAAGCTAACCGTGTAAACCAATACACTCCGTATGGTTCTACTACTTATTCAAGTACA
>Ga0194049_1000524_pt1 | contig 12985 bp, 9 predicted proteins | sample JunL2225m_MetaG_FD_148665 | JGI IMG/M metagenome (GOLD analysis project Ga0194049, IMG submission 148665) | Anoxic zone freshwater microbial communities from boreal shield lake in IISD Experimental Lakes Area, Ontario, Canada - Jun2016-L224-25m | ecosystem: Environmental > Aquatic > Freshwater >... | reverse complement strand
CGCCGGTCGCCGTGGAGGCCATGTCGATGGCGGATTGGGTGTTTTGGCCCGTGCCTTGGACGAGTATTTTTTCAGCCTTCACCGTCAGGCCGGCCCCCGCTGTCTTTTCGATTTTCCCGCCCGCCGTCACGCTGACGAGTTGGGTGTCGACGGCGGGGTTGGCCCCCGGTGCCACGTCGCCCACTTGCAGGATGCCGGTGTTGGCGCCGGTGATGGCGCTGCCTTGCCCGGCGACTTCGATGCTACCCGCGTTAGCCAGCACAGTCATGACCCCGGTGTCATTCCCGACAATTTGACCGCCATTCCGTACCGTTAAAGCCTTTAAAGTTTGCTGTACGTTTTTCGGGTCAAGGTTGAATTCGTCGGCAGATGTCGCCACCACATTAAAATCGCCCACAGGCTGGAAACTAGGGTTTGTAGAGTCACCTGCGATGATTTTCGAGCCTACATCCTCAACCAGCACACCTTGGCCTTTAACGGTCAAGCTACCATCGGCAGGTTTTTCAATCACGCCTTGATTGTGGACATACACCAATTTAGAAGTGACAGGCAGACTTGTTTGATAATTTGCCCCGTAACCAATGTTCAGCGGCCCGTTGTTATTCCCGGTGATCTTGCCCCCATCCACGTTAACGGTGCCTAGGTCCGCGAAAACATTGACGCTTCCGGAGTTATTGTCACCCAGTATCTGCCCGCCGTTGCTAACCGTCAGTGCGTAGGGCGTTTTCGATGTTGCTTGATCGGTTCCGTCGCTGCCCGTCGCCTCTACCGTAAGATTCCCAGGACTGGTCTTACTGATTTTTGAACCATTGCCGTCCACCAAAATGAATGGGGCAAATATAACCAAATCAGTGTTACCAATACAATTAGCTGGAACGGCACAGGTGCCATTGATCACCCCCCCTTTTTCCACGGTGATCTTTAAACCGGCTTTCACTAAGCTACCTACTGGCAACTCACCCGAGCTAGTCACAATTATTTCTTTATTTGCCTCACGAGTATCTTTGTATCCCCATTTATTATTAACGATTAGGGAATCAGCAACCAGATTTATATAGTTAACATTGCCTTCTATCTTGGGATTAAATTGAGATGTTATAATATTATACGAAGCTAAATGACCATTTGCTGTTACATTCAGGCTACCGTTCACGCTGCTGGTAACACCACTGTTACTGCCACTGAGGAATTCTTGCCCCAATGTCACAGTACCCTTTCCATTGCCATCGATAATTATATCGCCCGTAGATGACACATTACCATCCACATGCACGTCTGTTGCGTACAAGCTTAAGGTTCCTGGGGTGGCTCGCTCAATTGTACCCCCAGCAGTCACTCTAAGCGTACCCTTTACGGCATTTGATGCCTTCACATTCATCAGGCCCGTGCTGCTAAAGGTTATTGTGCCTTTGTCCCCGGTTGTTTTATCTCCCACTAACAGCGCTTCATTAACGACCTGGCCAATAACCGTGTCGTTACCCTTGGCCTCGACGGTCAGATCCCCCGTTTTTGTTTTCTCAATTGTACCGGCAGATGTACCGACAGCACTTACCTGCAAGGCTGAATTCGCAGTGACTGTCAGATTGCCGTCATTATCACCTTTAACCAAGCCATTAATGTTAACATTATTACCGGCTATATTAAAATCACCTGTTTTGGTATAAATCAAAGACTGATTAGCCTTAATCGTGTAATCGCCGTCGGTTTTCAGAGTCAAATTGCCGTTCGTGCTTTTGACAATTTCACTCGTGGTGTCCGCCGAATCACTTCCAATTGAGCCAAGCGACAGGCCGGCATCCTTGTTGTTGACCGTCAGGTTGTTTATTATTCCGTTGCCAGCCACTCCCGTCTCCTTGATTTGACCACCGCCAGCAAATTGGATTTGCTTTGCAGTGACATTCAAATCTCCATTATTAGTTCTATTAATCACGCCGCCGTTAATGATTTGGACGAGTGGTGAAAACGAAGCGCCCAAATGATCCTGTCCCACGTAGAGGGGATTACTTGAATTCGCGCCAGTGATTGTCCCATTGTCCACCGTGACATTGTTGCCACCCCAGACTTCAGCCCAGCTTCCGTTTTCGGCCTTGACAGTGCCGGCGACCTTCACGTCGCGGACCGCCCGGACTGTCGCCGTGCCGGTGTTGGCAAGGCCGACCTCGCCCTCGACGTTCACATCCCTCGCCGCGAAGACCGTGGCCTCGCCGCCATTGGTGCCGGTGATCTTCCCGGTCGCCTTCACATCGACCGAGCCTTGGGGATTCGTCGCCTGGACGGTCATGTCGCCGACGTTGCGCCCGATGATTTGGGCGTTCGCGCCAACCGTCAGAGCACTGGCACTGGCAGCGCCGTCGGCTGCAGTCGCCTCGACGGTGAATGCACCGGTCGGCTTGACGTTTGCGTCTGACGGATTGCCCGCGATGATCGTTCCGCCGGTGTCGACCAGCACCGACTGGGCTTTCACGGTCAGGTCGCCGTTCGCGGTCCTTTCGACCACGCCACCATTGATGACCTGCACCAGCTTGGCAACGTTGACCCCCGCTTGGTCTTGACCGACATACAAGGTATTGCCCGTATTTGCGCCGTTTATCGTACCCCCATCCACTGTGACAGTGCCAGTCGCCAAAAGGGATAGCCACCCCGCATTGCTCGCCACTACCGAACCTGCCCCGCCCGCCCCGCCCACCAAGACCGAAGCACCCTGCGCGGTCAAATTCCCGGAGTTGGTCAATGTGCCGCCGCCATCGACCAAAAGCTGGTTGGTGGCGGTGACTGCCGTGCCGCCCCTCAGAGTGGCATTCTGCTCTGACACGGTGACATTTCCGTTCAACGCGGTAGTCGATTTTGCCGTGGTAATGCCTGAATTCAGCACCCCATTGACAACGACATTCCCGCCTGTCGGATTGACATCACCCGCCGAGGTGGTTCCGGAGTTCAGGACACCTGTGACATTGACATTATTGCCCGCCGAGGTGGTTCCGGTGTTCGTATTAAATATGGCTGGCAACAGACCGAGGGCCGAATTTAGGGCGACGGTGACATCACCTGCATCCGATTTTAGTAGACCATTGACAAACACGGTCCGCGCACCGACTTCAAGCGTACCGGCGGAGGTTCGCTTGACCGTGCCACTATTGCTCACATTTACCGTGCCATTGGCGTTTGAAGCCAATATTTTCATTTCACCAGCATTATCACCTACTATTCGACCGCCGAAAATGACCGTTAGTGCGGTCGAACTTGGTAGGGGAGCATTGATTGGATTGTATAGGTCGGCACCCGTGGCCTCCACTTTAAAATTTTGTGTGCCGGATTTGCTGACGATCTCGGCAGTACCTTGGACGCCGGGTGCAGTACCATCCACTACGACACTATTGCCGATGATGTTGAAGTTCCCCGCTTGGCTGTATGACAAGGAACCAAGTGCCCTAAAAACACCTCCGGCTTTTAGCGTCAAATCACCAGCGGAATATTTGTTAACGCGGACAACCGGGTTACCTGGCGATCCAATAAAAGAATATTCCATGTCGCCTGTTGTCGTCTCAACAGTCATGTTTCCTGGGGCTCCGGTATGTGTGATCTGACCAAATTGATTCGGCACTGTTTCAAAAGTTATTGCTCCCCCTTTGACCACCAAATCACCGCCCGCTGATTTCTGGATTATCCCGCCATTTACCAGTGTCAGTGTTGAGTCTGCAGTCACTGTCAGCTTGGGTACATTATTCCCGACACCGGTATTATTCCCGACAATAGCCGCTACGCCATTGACATTGCCACCATCCACTATGACCTTTTGGCCGTGTACTGTAAAATCACCAACCTTGGAGTACGTTAAATTGCCTAAGGCGGTGAAATCGCCCCCGGTTTTCAACGTCAGATTGCCGTCATTGATCTTGATGATCCTGGCAGCATCACCAGTTTGAGTGCCAATGCTACTAAACGACAGACCACCAGATTTACTGTCAAGGCTTAGGCTTCCCGTCCCTCCTGTCTGTTTGATGTGGCCCAATCCAACTGGTGGCTCTGCTGATGGTAATTCGAAGATGATGTTGTTGGCGGTGACATTCAAATCCGTACCCAGAGCCTTTTCGATAACCCCGCCATCCAGTACGCTGACTTCGCCACCCTTTATATTCACAGCCGCGTTATCACCTGCTGTCACCGTCAGTAAGCCAGTGTTATTGCCGTAAATCCTGCTGGCGTTCTCCACCCTAATCGAACCGTTGGGAGCAAGTATGGACATGTCCCCCTTGTTGACACCCTTGTTATTCCCCTCGATTGAGCCGCCCGATTTCACCCAAATTTCTGGAATATCCGGGTTTGGCACATTGCCGCCCAAGCCCGTGGCTTCCACTTTGAGATTTCCATTCGTCGACGAGGACGTGATCTTGCCGCTGTCGCTGACCAGCACTGCGTTTCCGGTCACCGTCAAGTCACCGCCTTGGTCGCGCAGGATGCCGCCGCCGCCGGTCACGGCAAGCGCGCCGGTGGCAGTGGCGTTCTCGGTGGTGAGGGTGCCGCCGGTGACGTTAAGGTTTAAGGCGGCGGTGGCGATTTTGGAGTTGAGTGCGCCGGTGACGTTGAGGTTTTTACCCGCCTGAGTGCTTCCTGTCGTCGCCGTCAGAATGGAGCTAGCGTTGCCGGTGACGGAAAGGTCGCCAGTGGACTTCAACAGCCCGTTGACGTTCACCGGGCCGGTGACGGCTTCGACGGTGAGGTCGCCAATCCCTTTGTCTTCAACGGTTCCGTCCACTTGCAGAATGCCCCTTGCACTGACTGTGCTTGCTGTTGCCACTGTAGATGCCGTATTCACCGTGCCTTGCACCGTGACATCGCCAAAATCCGACTTCAGTGATGACACCTTGTCAATCGTGGCCCCGCTTTCAACCGTTATGTTGCCCGATTGTTTATCAACACCACTATTGCTGGTTTCAAGCGTCACTTTCCCGCCTGACGATTCCGTGACGTTACTTCCTTTGCCTATCGTTATGCCGGATGTACTGTTGCCGACTTGGATAGCCTTGATATCCAAAGTGCTGCTTGTAGTATTAGTGCCTTTGGTGTTAGCATCCAGTTTGCTTTCTTTGACAACTTCCACCTGCTCGGCACTTAGTTTGACCGGGCCACTTGCAGTAATGTGGACTATGTTTGGATTTACCGTAGTTCCATCATCCGCACCTATTCTTATCTTGCTTGTTGAACTTGAATTCAAAAATCCAAAGGATTGTGGATCATTGAATTTTAGATCCGAAACATCATTAACTCCATTGTTAAGTATCCCGCCGTCATTAAAGTTAAGGGTTTCCGTGGCACCAATATGTAGTGCTCCAGGAACATTAATCGAGGCGTTTTTCCCGAATATCACCCCTTGATCGCTAAGCAGGTAAAAAGCGGCACCTGCGTTCGTAGTCTGATTTCTAATGTTTGAAGTTAAACTTCCATAGATTTCTGCGGGATTGCCGACTACACGCGAGATGACATTGTTGGTACCCGCGCATCCGCCGGCAGAGCAAGTAAAAGTAGCCGAATTGCCTTGATCTATGACGAAATTGGAAAAACTAAAAAAAACACTGTTATGGGTAGAGGAGAAAACCCCTATAGTTTTAGCATCTATACTAGCGTTTGGATCACTACCGGGCCCAGCCGTGCTCAATGGTTTAAAGCCTGCCGTGCCATCGGAATTGAACCCGGTAAGGTTTCCATCCAATGTCAAATTGTTACCGAGTCCAGGCCCTACAGAATCAGCCGCATCAGCCTCCCCCAATCCAGTCAAATTCATCGCAATGACGATGGCACAATAAACTTTGGTTCTACGGAATTTGTTCATTTTATTCTCCGTCCTTATCCTATAAGGACAATACGATAAATGTCATAACTGGCGCGAACTTCAAATAAGCTTTATACAGCTCTTTCGTGGCGCAACAGTCTTGATTTGGTTGGGATTCTTTGCCGGACAACACACAAAAAACATTGGCATGCCATGCAACAACACTAGAAAAAATCAATTGGGGGATTCTAGTGCATTGCAAACCACATAACAACATGGATTTTCCAACATCCCCGGAGCAACATTTAAAACACTTAAAATACAATGGCATGGAAATTTATGCGAACATATTTTGGGCGCTTGCCCTATTAGGGTGCATGGACAAACCCGTATTCATGCCCTCTTTGGTGCAAGCGACAACTGCCCCCGCCGTTAAGCTACGGGCAGGGGCCCGTCTTTGCGCAGATATGGACCAACGCCCCGACGGCCTGGGTTTGTGGATTGCCCAGCCTTTCCTGCAAAAACCCAAGGACTTCCCAGATTCGCAGTTCGAGCAAGCCACCATTAACCCGTGTCTTGTCTTTTGCGTACTGCTGGAAGAGATTACTGGCATCCGGCACGGTGAACGCCATGAACCATGACTTCCCGAAAGGAGGCCCGGCTATGATCGGAGGCTTGCCATTGGGCAAATTGATTGATCCAGGCCCAACGCGATTGTTCTTAGCATATTGGCTAGGAAATATCAAGGTCGCCTTGCCGTTCGGCTCAAAGATAAATACATGCAAATATCCCGCAGACGGGAGATTGAATTTGAATTTGATCGAATCGTTTTCCCGATAGACACCCCCTTGGGAAAGGGATAACGGAAGGCTGTTGATTAAGGGGACGAACTCATCCAGTTGTTTCTCCAAGTCCGTGGAGTAGGCTTTTGGATCACTATCGCCTTGCTTTATCTGCGGCAACCGTTCAACCAGTTGCTGCCCGGCCGATGGCTGCGGAGGGGGGGCTGGCTCGGGTTTATTTTCCGTCGTCGCGGTGGCATTGGCTGGCGGTTTATCCTCCGGCGGCTTGGCTTCCACTAGCACGGGATTGGCTGCCGGGACGGGCGGGGATTCTGTTTGCCGGACCTCCTGCGTGACCTTCTGCGCCTTGCCGGTTTCGGGTTTTTTCAAAAAACTCACGGTTATGCCGACGCCAAGGGCAAGGACGGCCATAGCCCCCACCCATGCCAAAACGGGCTTGCCTACCGGTGCTTTATGGTGCGAAACGGAGGTTGCCGGAACCGATTTATCCGCATTGCCGGTAACTTGCGCCGCTGTCGGGCCGGTGACAGCGTTATTTTCCTGATTGGGCAGGGGGGCATATCTAGCCGTCTGCCCCTCTTGGCGCAGCCGTGTATTCCCCGACTCGCCACTGTCCAAAGCATCGACGAACTCGTTCACCGATTGCTGGCGATCTTCCTTTTTGAGGTTGAGCGCCTTCATGATCGCATTGTCCACTTCGGGCGGCATATCAGCGACGATTTGCGACGGGGCAACCAATTCCTGGCCTGACAAGCGCGAAAACGCACCCGGCGGATTCGTTCCAGTCAACAGTGCGTAAAAGGTCGCCCCCAGCGAGTAAATGTCGGCACGCATATCGGTGCCCGTCCCGGCAACCTGCTCCGGTGAACTGAAGCTCTCGCTCACCGCGTTGGCCGATGCACGGGTGTGTTCAGAAGAGAACTCCTTGGCAATCCCAAAGTCGATAAGCATGATGCGCTCATCTTCGTTCAGCAGGATATTGTCCGGCTTTAAATCACGGTGGATGACGGGCGGGTTCTGACTGTGCAAATAGACCAACACTTCACAGAGTTGCCTCACCCAAGGCAACAGTTTGACTAGGGGGATGCGTCGGTCCGGTGATGACTTGCGCTCACTGCCCAAGGTACGGCTGCCGCCAAATTTCAACACCATATACCGCATTCCGTTGGCAACCAGATTGTCGATGATGTCCGGGATTGCGGGATGGTCCAGACGGCCTAGCAGCGAAGCTTCGTATTTGTCGAATAATAATTCAGGGACTTCCTTCAAGGCGCGGTGCTTGCCTACCCTTAAATCGTCTACAAGATAGGTCGCGCCAAAGCCGCCCTTCCCTAGCACCTGCTTGATCTGGTAACGATCATGGAATACTTCTCCGACGGGTAGCAGCCATCCAAAAATTCCCCGGATGGTTTCGTTGGGTCCGACGTCCAGGTGTGCCATTTCAAGGCTACACTTGCCACAGCGATAATCCCGCCTCTGCAATTGCTCCAAAGAGTTGGGCATCCCACACATGGGGCAGACATGATTTTCTATCTCCTTGCGCGAAACGATGACGGTTTTATCATCCATTTCAGGAATGGTACCTGATGTTTCTGTATTCATTTCCAATGATCCATAAAACTAAATTGCAGCGGTGGCCCGATTGTTTGGACAGAATTCCCCGATTTTAAGTGGGTTTCTGCGGTTTCGGAACAGGAACGCGGATGGCGGCACCATTGCCCCCTTTTTTGACGACAGTAGGCATGGCAGTTTCCTCTCTAAAATCAAGATGCATACACTCTAGGCCAGTCTTTGATAGGTGTCAACATTGTTCATACCTTGCCAATGGCACTGGTCATGGCCACAAAGACAGCGAGGGTGCTGGTCAACCAAAATCTCAACGAAGGGGTTGGCAGGGGGGTTGAATGTAGCTTTGGGTTCCGCTTATTATGTACCTTCTATCGTCGTGTTCCACCTAGGCATCCAGGCAAGCTTGTGGAATTCACTGGCGATGACACCGGCATCACTCAGGTCGCCTTCGGCAATGCCGGCAAAGTGTTTCGCACAAGCAGCCAACCCAACAAATTGACAAGGACACTGTGCTGAAAATTGCAAACGTTGCAGAACTAATGAACGAGTCATAGCCTCGCAACATGATTGTCTTTCTAAGAAACATCCCCAATGACACGCTTCGAAGCGATATTGCCAAATTTATTTTCCCGGCGATTAAAGGTGGATTATTCAGGGAAAAAGGTGAAATTAAATTCATCAAACTCTTAGCCATGCGAGGCATGTTTGTTAAAACCGTGGAACACCATGCCCTAGTTGCCATTGAGCCTGATAAAGTGGCCCTGAGGGTCATCAAAAAACTTCACAGCACACATCTTAAAGGGAAAAGAATAACCGTTCGACAATACTCTCCCCGTGACAAAATACGCGGATATTATACGGCACATAATGACCAGCGCAGAGAGTTGGAAATAACGGAGATTGATTCACCGCAAGTCATTGGTGACCGCAAGTTCCATCGCATCCATGCATCCAAGTTCTAATGGTTGCTTACAGACGGAGTTACAAACCCCGTCGCGCCCATTTCCATACCCCGGCCCGCTTCAGTATCGCTGGAAGCAGCGCGAAATGCGGCAGATTTTTACTGTATTTCTAATGATATTTAATCACCTTGCGAAGATTATCTAGCACGGCATTTAATTTCATTGGTGGTGATTCGGCTATTGTTTCCTGTTCACCTAGATGTTTATGAAAAGGAAAGTTTGTTACTCCCTGATGATGTGGTGCATTATCCCATCGTACAATACAGTTTCCTTGTGCATCTTGCCAATGGTAAGAGTATTTTCTTGTGCCATCCAGAAACAGGTAATCTTTAACGTGCAATTCGGTTTGATTTATCAAGCACACTTTGGCAACAAATTGATACGATGCGCCCACCATTCTAAATTGCAAAATATCATAGTTGGCAATAATGTCTTCATATTCATCCAAAACGTCTAAAAACATGCTTAACTCAACAGCTTTTGCCAATATGCAAAACTTTCTACGGCAAATTTCCAATTGAGCCAGTCATTTTCCATCTCATAGTTTGCAGTTCGGATTTGAAAGGCCTGATTAAATTCTGCAAAGGTTTGTTGATATTTTTTTTCAAAATATTCTGTTTCCATGCGGTATTCGGCAAGCTGTTGTTTACCCAGCAACAAAGAAACTTCATTCAGTAGGTTTTCTTTAGAAATTTGCAGCTGCTCAAGGATGGTTTCCGAGTTTATCATTTATTTATCCTTTATATTTCAATCTGGTAGTTCGCGTGAAGCAACACGGATGCGGGAAAGTCTTGCCATGATTCCCCCACATTTCATATCAATGGGTCAAGGAGTGGTTTTAAATGATGCTCCAGCATATCCAACTATGTCAACGGGTGGCGCGGAAATCTCCTAAATCCTACCCTGACCTGCAAGAGGCAAATATCAATAAAGCCGGACGGGATATGTCATACCGTCCGTAACGCATCAGCAATTGCTGCTAATATCCAAGTCGATGCCTCCAAATCATTCTTAGGTTCTGGTATCAATTTCCAAGATTTATTGTATTCTGCTACAGCATCATCATATTTATGTTGGTTAGCTAACTCGTCGATATTTTTGCAGAGCCGTGTTATTTCTTCATAGGTTAGCTTATCCAATTCTCGCGCTTGTGAAGACATGATTAATTACTTAAAACCATAAAAGGTCATGGCTCCGAATAGTTAACCTTAGCATTACCAAAGTATTTAATAGCAGCTAATGATCTTCTGTCTGACACGTCTTCATCATTCTTCACCTGATCAGGATAAAGCAAATCAATGTTGAAATTTCCATTATCAATGACGTAACATAATACACGCCATTCTTTATTTCCTTGAAGCTTTTGCCATTCTTGCCATAGCTGCATAATTAATTTACGAACTGGTCGGGGACAAAATCGAAAGCGAACTGAACCCGATGGATGGTTCACATAAAACATATCGGCAGAAATAACTCCATCCAAATCCTCCCGCGACTTCTGGTTCTATCACATAATATTTTGAGGAAGAAATGCGAGGTTCAAGCATCAAAATACCACCAACTTTCCATTAGGAAAATTGCCTTCCCATCCGCATGGAAAATGTCCTTTTATATACCAAAAAGCTTGACTGGCAAAAAACCCGGGGGGAAATATATCAGCATATTCCGCCTCCATACATAAATTCAGAATATCCCATTGTACAGTATCAATAAACCCTTTCGGCAGTTGATTGGCATCAACCACTTTCTTGGTCTTATTTAGTACCAGGGGTACTGTATTCCCTTTTATTTCGCGAACAAGCAAATTCCAATCACGGAATCGTAGTTTGTCGCGCTCTAACAATCGAGTTCTGTACTGATTTACAGCTTCTTGACAGAGCGATTCCCATGGCTCCCCCATGCAACTTTTTATAGCTTCGTCCCATCCCGTCAAAAAAACAACATGGTCAGAGTCACGCTTACCAACATTGACAAACCAATTTTTACTTTCCAATTCGGTTAAGGTTGCAATAGTTCTTTGATGCATCTTCATTTCCTGCCTGATTGGTAAATCTTACGGGGAATTCTAGGTATGATATCTTCCGGCATTAAACCATAAAGTTCTCGATTAGTATTTGCTAAATCACTCAATCGCTGAGTTTCTAAACCATTGATACCAAAATCTTTAAGTGCTTGTTCAATCGCATCGCCATACTGCGAATTAGTTGGTACTTCACCAAAGAGATCACCTCCTTTTCGATATGAGTCCCAGAAGTTTTCTAAGGAGCGGTGAAATTCATAATGTGGTGTGCCAAGTTCAGTAAATGCATTACCACGAATGCCGATGGCAAATCCTTCATCTTTAGGTATTACAGAATTAAACGCCGCATTCTGATTCATATGATGCCTCTGAAACCCTTTGTCTAATGTTCCAGCCAATTCACCATAACTTCCTTCTCCTTTAACCAATGCGTCATGTGTTTCAGTAGATACCTTTGTTGCTGCGCTTCCGCTCTCTTGGTCTCCCGCCGCCTTCAACTGCGAAGGCGTAGCAGCATTCGATGCCGCAGCCGCGCTACTGACCGGATCGGCTTTCGCACTTTGTAATTTTGGATTTCTGAGCAAATCCTCCCAGTTTTGCTCAACCCAGTCGCGAATGCCTTGGGCAGCTTGCTTTGCCGCAATTGCGCGACAACATCCGCCACCGTGACATCCGCCGTGCCTTGGATGCCTTTGGTTAACACCGAACGGCCCGTGGACGCCATCCCCTTACCCACGGAAACGCCGCCTTTTCCTAAGATCAAGGCCACCACGCCTTGCAGGATCAAGCGGAACAATATCCCTACGCAGCGCGCCAGGCCACGGGCGGCTTGGTCAATTTCGTAACTAGGGAACATTCTGTCGTTATCCGCCGCAATCCATGCCCCCCAAACGGCATTTTCCAAGGTCGAAACCAATTCGCCCAAACCTTGGCCAATAGCCTCCGCAAGGAATTTCAGCCCCATCCATGTCAAGATGAAAGTGCCGATGTCCAAACCAAACTGACTGCCGGCCACCGCGCCCGGAAAAGCGCCAACCCCGCCGAGAAAAAAGCCAATGGCCGCACCGGCCCCCGCACCAGCCACCGCACTTAGGCCAAGCACCGCCAGCATTTGCAACAGTCCGGGTAGGAATCCCTTGATAACTTGGTCTAGTTGATAGCCGGTTTCCTGATAAATAGCCGACGGGATTAATGGCAAAGCTTCCCGGTAAGCCTCCAACAGGCATTCCACCTTTTTGGTTATGTCGGCTCTGCTCATGGGTATGATAGCGTAATATGACTTTGAGACTAAGAATTTTTAATGGAATCAACAGGTAGTTCATAGGGCGGGTACAGGGATTTAATCCGCCGAGTGAGAACGACTGAGATCATATGAATGTGTCGAGTAGCGTAGGGTGGGCAAGCGTTTTAGCTTGCCCACCATTCGTCGGATTTTGAGGTTTCGTTCCGCGTGGGCAAACGGTGAAGCTGTTTGCCCACCCTTGTATGATTATTTTTTAAGCACGTTTAGCCGGAAACCGCTAAGCTTTAACCGTTCATTGGGAGGCCGCCCCACCCTGAGGACTGGGTTATCCAGAGCCTGTTGGTAGATTGGCCCCCGCCCTATTCACCCATGCCGTGGAGTATCCGAGGCTTAGAGCCTGCATACACAAGGGTGGCAGGTGCATGCGCAGGGTCGGGAACCGATGGATAGCTTACCCCCCCCCACAACCGGATTGACAATAAAATGACTCACAACCCACTGCAAGAAACATCGTCGCAATCGACACCCCGCCTCTTCGCCGGCATTGATGTCGGATCGGAAGAACTGGTTCTGTTGGTGCGCAAGAACGGCAAGCCACTCGATCCGCAGAAGTATGCCAAC
>Ga0194049_1000522_pt1 | contig 12999 bp, 14 predicted proteins | sample JunL2225m_MetaG_FD_148665 | JGI IMG/M metagenome (GOLD analysis project Ga0194049, IMG submission 148665) | Anoxic zone freshwater microbial communities from boreal shield lake in IISD Experimental Lakes Area, Ontario, Canada - Jun2016-L224-25m | ecosystem: Environmental > Aquatic > Freshwater >... | reverse complement strand
CATCCCCACGAGGTCTGCGTGTCCGGGCCGAGGAGTGGAGAGCACCGAGCTCGGGGCACCGGGGGCGGGAGACATCTCCTCGCTCCAGCGCTCCCACTCGGTGTTCTTAATCTCGATGGCCACCGGTGAACCGAGGGTGCGGCCATGGCGGATGCCTGCTGTCAGCGTGATCTCATCCACCTCGAATCGCATTCGAGGACCACGGCCGAAGCCGAGTCGGCGACGGGCTAGTTCGGCCTGGATCTGTGACTCGACGATGGGGAGCCCAGCAGGCAACCCTTCGACGATGACAACAAGGGCCTGGCCGTGGGATTCACCTGCGGTGAGGAAGCGGAGCACGGGTCAAGACTACGCGTCGGCCGAGCGCTGCCCGGGACTGACGGTTGGCTCAGTTCTCGAAGAACGGGTTGGCACCCTGCGCGTGGTCGGTGACATCGACCACACCAGTCAGCTCCGGGATGGCGTCACGCAATGAGACCTCGATGCCCTGACTCAGCGTCTGACGGGACATGGCACAGCCCTGGCAGCCTCCGGAGAGGGCCAAGTAGGCCACCCCGGTTGTCTCGTCCATCGCCACGAGGTCGGCCCGACCACCGTGTCCTGCGATGGAGGGATTGACCTCGGCCTCAAGTGTGGCGATCGCTCGCACAGCCAGCGGGCCAGCGATCCCCTGCGCCAGCACCTCCTCAGGGACGCCGGGGGCGATCTCCTGTGCTGAAGGGACGTTGGGGTTGACCATCACAAGCCCACCTCCGCCATCGGCCGAGAACTCGAGTCGGGCGCCGGCCAGTCGACTGACGCTGCCCGATGGCACCACCACGGTGACGCCATCGACGACATAGGTGACATCGTCGTCACCGGCATCTCCTGCCGCCTGGAAGAACAGGTCATAGGTGAAGCGTCCAGCCTCGACGCCACGTACCTCGAGCCAGAGGGCGAGGTCGTCGGCACCGGGCTCGGCGGCCAGTGCATCAGCCACGACGGTGCGGGCCTCATCGGTGATCTCGACGACGACGTCATCGGTTGTGGTGTCAGTGATCTGCGTCATGGCTCCATTCTACGGGTCGTCCGCAACATTGGGACGGAGGCTAGGTTGCGCTGGTGGCAAAGGCACCGAAGGACGCGCATGAATGGGTCAGTTTCGACTCGACCGAGGAGGAGCGGACGTGGCGCTTCGACCTGACGTACCTCGAGAGCAACTGGACCTGCATCTTCGGAGCTGGCTGCCAGGGAGTACTCACCGAGGATGCCAGCGACCTCGTCCAAGGATGCTGCAGCTACGGCGCCCACCTGCTCGACGATGACGACGTCACCAACACCCTGGCCAAGGCGGCGCTGCTCACCAGCGAAGAGTGGCAGTTCAAGGACGAGGCACCAGCCGATCTGATCGCCACCAACGATGCAGGGGAGACGACGACCGTTCTGGTCGATGACGCCTGCGTCTTCCTTAATCGTCCCGGCTTCGCAGCCGGGCCCGGCTGCGCCTTTCACATCGCGGCGGCCAACCACGGCGAGAGCTTCGTCGCTTGGAAACCCGAGGTCTGCTGGCAGCTTCCACTTCGCCGCGAGGACGAGGTTGCCGACGACGGCTACATCATCACGTCGGTCGGCCAGTGGGAGCGGCGTCACTGGGGGGCCGGTGGCGCCGAGTTCCACTGGTGGTGCTCAGAGGCAGCAGAGGCCTATGTGGGAAACCAGCGGGTGGTCGATTCGATGCGAGACGAACTCGTCGCCACGGTTGGCAAGAAGACCTATGCCCGGCTCCTCGCCTTCATGAACGAGCGAGCGGAGCGTCTTGCCACCTCCACGCCGCTGCCCCACCCAACGACTCGGCGGGCCGTCAAGCAGTAGAGCGCTAGGAAGGCTCGTCGTCGAGCGGATCATGCTCGACGACCGAGGAGCGACCGTCCTCTCCGAGGATGCGATCATAGGAGTCCTCTTCTGCAAGGCACCATGTCGCGTGGACATCTTCGGGCTCGGCGCCACACTCGGCACAGGAGACCGCTTCTCCCCCGAATGAGCGCTTGAGGCTGCGGGCCTCTTCGAACCGACGGTGTCGACCCTTTTTCACGATCACTCCTTGCTGCCCGGATGTGCTGATTGCGACAGAGCGAGGCTGTCGACTCCTTCTCGGGGAGGAGCGTGCTCCGCCGTCCTCCCGACTGAACCCACATGCTACCGCCACCACCGCGCCACCCGCCGCAGCCCCACCGGTAACATCGTCAAATGACCGAAGCCTTCGATCCCGCCGAGATGATCATCCGCTTCGGCGAGCGGGCTGCCGCCGTCAAAGAGCGAGGGATGCCTCCGATCGAAGGGCCCGAGCGGGCAGCCTGGATCGCGCGAACCAAGCTCGACTTCATGGACTACGCCATGCTCGCCGATGCCGAGGCCTCCTTGGTCGATGGGATCTTGACGCTTCGGGTCGATCTTCGTCCGCCGGCAGCGACGTGAGTACCCGCTAGCCGCCGTAGCTCATCTTCGTGTCCTCCATTCGAAGGACATCGAAGGCTCGCGCGGAGGCTGGGCCATCCACGAATGCCTCAGATGCCGATGCCCCGAGCACCTCGCCGAGGTAGAGCGTATGACTCGCAAGACGGGTGCATCCGACCACGGCGAGATCGAGCCACGCCGCGGCCACCGACAACACCGGTGCCCCACTCGCCACGACGTGCACCCGATGGCCGGACAATTCCTCTGGAGTGCCATGGCCATCGATCACGACGTCGACCACCGGCTTGACGAACCGTCGCACCACCGCTCGATCTGCTCGGGCAAGCAGCGAAAGAGCCGCCACCTGACCTTGGTCGAGGAGTGCCTCAGAGACCGAACCGGACTCAACGCTGAAGCCGACCACTCTCGGCTCGGTGGCCACCTGGGTCACGAGGTTGATCGTCATGAGGTTCCACGGCCCCTGGCCGGGCTGTCCCACCGTGCCGAGCACATAGAGCCCTGTCGGCAGCGACCAGAGCACCCGCCGGGTCACCTCGTCGCCCTCGATCATGCCGCCGAGCCGGGATCAGAGGGGTTGGTCGTCGAGGTCGACAGCGGATGGCCCATCAGCGATTCGGCCCGAGCCGCTGCCTGACTGAGCGCCGCAAGACCCTGGTGGCGCTTACCTTCAAAGGCTGCGATCTGCGTCGGTGCGAAGCCAGAACTTCCGCAGCTCGTGGCGGCTGCACCGAGGTCGCTGTAGGCCGCGGCCAGCAGCGACGAGAGCACCGTGTCCCCTGAAGCTGGGAGGTCGCCGTTGGCTTGCTGGACCCCCAACAAGAGCACGCTGCAGACGGTCTGGCGATCATTGGGATTCGATGTCTGATCGGCAACCAAGCGCTCGATTGTCGCCATCGTGTGCTGGATCGACGCGATGGATCCCCCGAGGCCCGTCGCAGTGATCCAACGCTGTGTGGCGTGCTGCTGCGATGCCGCGGTCGTCGGGCCAGCACAGGCCGCCAAGGCCATCGATCCCAGGATCAACCCGGTGATCCGTCGCAGGCTCATGTCACCGTCACGAGGTGGTAGTTCCGCTTCCCTTTTCGCAGCACCACATAGCGACCGTGCAGCAGGTCTCGTGCTGACACCTCGGCATCAAGGCCGGTTCGCACCACATCGTTGACGAACGCACCGTTCTGCTCGACCGTTCGTCGGGCCTCACCCTTTGACGCCGCGAGGCCGGTGGTCACGAGCAGGTCCACGAGCAGAAGCCCTGGGGCGATGTCGGTCATCGAGATGCTCGACGTCGGGACGTCATTGATGACGTCGAGGAGCGTCGCCTCGTCGAGGGTCGAGACCCTGCCGCCAAAGAGCGCTGCTGACGCATCGATGGCCGCGTCTCGTTGGTCGGCGCCGTGCACCAGCGCCACCACCTCCGAGGCCAGCGCCCGCTGAGCAGCTCGCTCGTGCGGGCGCACCTCGGTGGCGAGATCCAACGTGGCGATCTCTTCAAGGTCGAGAAAGGTGAAGTAGCGCAGGTAGGTGCCCACCATCGCGTCCTCGACGCCGAGGAGGAACTGATAGAGCCGATAGGGACTTGTGCGGGCAGCGTCGAGCCAGACCGACTCGTTCCCCGCCTCAGACTTGCCGAACTTGGTCCCGTCAGCCTTGGTCACCAACGGTGCCGTCAGTCCATAGGCCTTGTCACCGGATCGCCGATGGATCAACTCGATGCCCATCGTGATGTTGCCCCACTGATCCGAGCCACCAATCTGCAAGGTGCAACCATGATCCTCGTTCAGGCGAGCGAAGTCATAGGCCTGCAGGAGCATGTAGGAGAACTCGGTGTAGGTGATCCCTTGGTCGGGGCGCTCCAGGCGCGACCGGACCGATTCCTTGGCCACCATCTGATTCACGGTGAAGTTCTTGCCGATGTCGCGGAGGAACTCGAGCACGGTCAGCGGGCTCAACCATGCGGCGTTGTCGAGCAGCAAGGCCTGGGACGACCCCGCCGAGTCGTCAAAGTCGAGGAATCGGGCGAGCTGCCCCCGAATCGCCTCGACATTGGTCGCGATGTCCTCGACGCTGAGCAGGGGACGCTCTGCCGACTTTCCTCCGGGATCGCCGATCATCCCTGTGCCCCCACCGGCGAGGGCAATCGGCCGGTGTCCCGCGAGCTGGAGGCGACGAAGGGTGCACAGCTGGAGCAGGTGGCCGATATGGAGACTGTCAGCCGTCGGGTCGAAGCCGGCGTAGATGCAGAGGCCTCCGGCATCAAGGCGATCGAACAATGCCTCGTCCGTGACCTGATGGATCAGGCCTCGCGCTCTGAGGTCCTCAGTGATGGTCAGCACGGCTCAAGTCTGCCAGAGGGCGGCGCCCAGCTCGACCGGCGCACGGTAGCGTTCGGGCGTGACCGCTGCAGAGAACCTGATCGAGCTCCCTCCGCTGGTGCCGTCGAATACAGCGTCGCTGAGCGGCGGACGGGCACCGGTTCGAACAGAAGCCGATGAGGACGGGCCGTTCACCATCGCCGGTGTCGTGCCACCCGTTCTCGACGGTCAGCTGCTGCTGCTTGGTCCCAATCCGATGTGGGTCGATGACGTCGACTCCCACCACAGCGATGACGGGGACGGCATGGTCCACGCCATCTCCCTCTCCGAAGGTCGGCCCACGTCGACCCGATCTCGCTTCGTCCGCACACGCACCCTCGCTCGTCGATGGGGCGCACAGGCCCCACCAGGGCCGCTGAACCTGGCGGGACCCTTGGCGAATCGATCGGTGGTTCTCGTTGCTGGCCGACTGCTTGCCCTTGACGGTCGCGGCTTCGGATATCGGTTGGCTGCCGGCCTCGACACCGCGCTCGTCGAGGACTTCGAAACCATGCTCTCGACCACCATGGGCTCGTGCGTGGTCGTGGACCCACCCACGGGTCGGTCGACCTTTCTCGGCTCCGGGTTTCGGGGTCCCGATGGCCTCGTCCTCACCGAGCTCGGCGCAGATGGGATCATCGGACGCACCACCCCGCTCCCCCTCCCGTATCAGCCCGATGACCCGCCGATCGAGGTACTCGACGACCTCGTGGCCATCGGGCTCGGCAGCCATGCGCTGACGTGGCGCAGCGAGGAGCACACGGGTGATCCGAACCTTGTCTTCGACCTCGAGCGCCCCTCCGCCATCGGCCTGCTTCCTCGAGGCGGTACATCGGGAGACGTCCGCTGGTGCTCGACGGTGCCCGGAGTCTTCACTGCGTTCATCTCGTTGATCGCCAGTGGAACCGGAGCTGATGGAGTGGTGCTGCGGCGAGACCCCAGCCCGGGTGACGATGGTGCATGGCGGCCTGAGCGCACCGGGGGTTGGCTCGCATCGTTCCAGGCCGACACACGCATGCAGTCGCTCCGCCTTGAGGCCCTCGATGACCTCGAGCTCCTAGGGGTGGCCATCGACCCTGTCGCCGCTCCCGATCTTCGTCGGTATGCCTATGGCGTTACCGCCGACCACTCGGTGATCATCAAGTACAACTTCCGCAGTGGCTCCACCACCCGGACCGAACTCCCCGAACATCTCCTCGCAGGACACCCGCTGTTCTGGCGAGATCCCGAGGGTCGCAGCGACGAGGAGGGATGGCTGCTGGTCCCGTGTTTGGATCGCACGACGCACTGCACTGCGCTGATGATCTTCGATGCCACCCGCACCGCCGCCGAGCCTGAGGCGATCATCGGCATGCCGACACGGATCCCGCTCGACGCCAAGGGCCTCTTCCTGCCCCGAGCCCAGGGTCGCTAACTCAGCCCCGCCGAGGAAGCGGCCCCGAGTGCTGTCGACACCAGCTCAGCGTGCATGTTCACGTTGGTGTCGTGGTCGGGAAGTCCGCAGACGATCACCGTCATTCCTGCTCGGCCAATTGAGTCGATGATGGACGAGACCAGCGTCGCCTGATCGTTCACCTCATGGACTCGAAGGCCGAAGCCCCGTGCGACATCGGCAGGCCGTGGGCTGCGCGGTGTCGTGAAGAGCTCGCGGAATGTCGACTCAGGCACCAGTGATCGCTGAGGCAGGAACGAGAAGATTCCTCCGCCGGCATTGTCGAGCACCACCACGGTCAGCGACCCCACACCGTCGCCGAGCCCCTCGACCAGAGCCGAGACGTCATGAAGGAAGGTGAGGTCTCCCACCACTGCGACCACCGGCAACTCGTCGCCCAAGGCCACCCCTATCGCCGTCGAGACCACCCCATCGATACCGTTGGCGCCTCGGTTGGCGTGCACCACCGACGGCCGAGCGGTCTGGCCACCGAACCACTCGAGATCACGCACCGGCATCGAAGAGGAGACGACGACGGTGACCGGCTCGTCGAGCTGAGCAATCGATCGAAGGACCGCCGGCTCACTCCATGCCGATTCGCCGAGTTGCTCGCAGATGGATCCGTCGATCGTCCGCTGGAGGCTGGCCCACGTCTCGAGCCAGACCTCGTCGATCGGTCCTTGGTTCCAAAGGATGGGCCACACCTCGTCCGGCCGGCCCATGACGAGGTCTGCGGCAAGCTGCGCCGGATGACGGTGGACCGCCCCGTCACCCACCAGCACCAGCGAGGCTCCGCCACGGGCCGCTCCATCGATCCACTCGGCCACAACCTTCGAGGCCCCCGGTGCTCCAGCGAGCACGATGACGTCAGGCCGCAGCGAGGCAGCGAGATGTTCGTCGCGCAGGATCGTGTCGGCCACGGTGATCACCACGGGGTCCTCGCTTCGGCAACCCGAACGTGGGTCAGCGATGACCGGCCACCCCAGCCGATGTCCAGCAGCCAGCACGTCTTCGGCCGGACCAGCATCTGCACCGACCACGATCAGGCCCCGGCCGCTCGGGAGCGTCAGACGCTCTGTGGACGAAGAGGGTCGCCCGGCGATCGAGAACCATGGACGGCCCCCTGATCGACCCGATGGCTGAGCACCGGGCTCCGCCACCAGCGGCTCGACGAAGGGAAGGTTGATCACCACTGGTCCCGGATGGACGCCAGCGGTGGCGTCGAGGACCAGTCGACTGACCAGCGGTCGCCAGGCGCTCAGAGGAAGCGCATGCACTGGTCCCGGATCGATCGCCGAGAGGGCATGGGCGCCGAAGATGCCATGCTGATCGATCGTCTGGGGTGCGCCGACCCCGTGAAGCTCAGGTGGACGATCAGCGGTGGCCACGATCAATGGAACACGGTCCAGATGGGCCTCAACAACGCCGGCATGAAGTTCCGCAGCCGCCGTGCCCGATGTCACGAGCACCAGGACCGCACGACCAGTCGAGCGGGCGAGTCCCAGTGCGACGAAACACGCCGAGCGCTCGTCGAGGCGAATGTGCCGACGAAGCGGGCTGGCGGCGATGGCGAGTGCCAATGGCGTCGACCGTGATCCGGGTGAGACCACGGCATCGGTGACCCCAGCTCGGACGAGCTCATCAACGAAGGTTTCGCAAAACGCTGCCTGGATCGGTCCTGTGGCTACGCTCACCTGACATGCCTCCTCTCGTCACCCGAACCTGGGGGGACGGTCCCCCGCTGGTGCTGCTCCATGGTTTCACGCAGACGGCCGCCGCATGGGGGCCCTTCGGCCAGCTCCTGGGTTGCCATCGAACCATCGTGGCCGTCGATCTCCCCGGACACGGCGGGTCGGCGAGCATCGCAGCCGATCTCGAGGAGACGGCCGATCGGGTCCTCGAACTGTTCGATGACGAACCGTTCGATCTCCTTGGGTATTCGCTGGGTGGTCGTGTGGCGCTCACGCTCGCCCTCACGCGGCCAGGACGGCTTTCCTCGCTCATCCTCGTCGGCAGCACTGCCGGCATTGAGGATCCCGTCGAAGCAGCCGATCGACGACGGCGTGACGAGGCGCTGGCCACCCAGATCGAGGCCGAAGATGACGTTCCCGCATTCGTGGAGCGATGGCTCGCTCAGGAGCTCTTCGCCGACCTTGGTGCCGAGGAGGCCGAGGTCCACGCCCGTCTCGCCAACACTGCAGCCGGACTCGCCGACAGCCTGCGGCGGTCGGGTGCCGGCACGCAGGTGTCGCGTTGGGACCAACTGGCGGACCTGACCATCCCAACCCTGGTAATCGCCGGTGAAGACGACCAGAAATACTCCGCCCTCGGTCGTCGGATGGTCGACCTGCTCCCCGATGGGCGCCTGGTCGTCATCGCAGGGGCCGGCCACGCCTGCCACCTGACGCGGCCGTCCGATACGGCAGCCGTGGTGGAGGGTTGGCTGGGCTGAGCCCAGCCTCACGCGTTTGCCAGGCCAACGGCCAGCAGCGCTCCCACGAGGAGCTGCGCACGGGCTGCGGCGGGAAGCATGGCCAGCAACTCAGGACCCTGGGCGTGAGAGAGGGCAAGTCGGCACAGCGGCACCAGTGGCCCGAGACCAAGGAACGCCACGGCAGCCCACGGTCGCCACAGCGTGACCAGCGCGATTCCCGCCGCGACACCCACGCACAGAACCACGACGAAGTATCCCGCCCGCACGCGGCCGAGCCGGACGGCGATGGTCCGCTTTCCTGAAACGGTGTCGCCGGTGATGTCGCGCAGATTGTTGGCCTCGAGCAGGATGGTGGCCATCAGGCCCACCGTCACGGCTGCGGGCCAGACCACCGTGGGGATGCTCAGCATCTCGATATAGGAAGATCCCACGGTGGCGAGCAGGCCGAAGAAGACGAAGACGAAGACCTCACCGAGGCCGAGATAGCCGTACGGGCGAGGGCCACCGGTGTAGAGCCAGCCGGCCAGGACGGCGGCGGCTCCGAACGGGAGCAACCAATAGGTGGTCATCGAGCAGATGATGAGACCAGCCACCATCGCCACGAGGAACGATGCCATCGCTGCCCACCGCACGGCGTTCGGGCTCGCCAGACCTTGGCCGACCAAGCGGACCGGCCCCACTCGGCGCTGATCAGTCCCTCGAATGCCGTCGGAGTAGTCGTTGGCGAAGTTGGTACCGATCTGCAACGCCAACGCCACAATCAGAGCCAACAGTGCCCTGCTCTCGTGCACCTCATAGGGTCGGACAGCGATGGTTCCAACGACGACCGGGACGATGGCGGCCGGGAGAGTCCGGGGACGGGCCCCGGCCACCCATTGCTTCAGCGTCGCCCTGGACTCGATCGTCACGGGCGGCGCGGAAAACGGCTGAAGTCAGGACGGCGGTGCTCCACGAAGGCATTGCGACCCTCTTGGCCTTCCTCTGACATGTAGAACAACATGGTGGCGTCACCGGCGAGCTGCTGGACACCGGCGAGACCATCATCGGCAGCGTTGAAACCAGCCTTGAGCATTCGAAGCGCCATTGGTGACAGGCTCAGGATCTGGCGACACCAAGCGACCGTCTCGGCCTCAAGGTCCGCCAGGGGAACGACGACATTGACCAGGCCCCAGTCAAGGGCCGTCTCCGCGTCGTATTGCCGACAGAGGAACCACACCTCCTTGGCGCGCTTGAGGCCGATGGTGCGAGCGAGGAGGCTCGATCCGTACCCCCCGTCAAAGCTCCCGACCATGGGTCCGGTTTGCCCGAATCGGGCATTGTCAGCGGCGAGCGAGAGGTCACAGACCAGATGCAGGATGTGTCCGCCACCGATGGCGTAGCCCGCCACCATGGCGATCACCGGCTTGGGGATCCGGCGGATCAGGATCTGCAGGTCCAGCACGTTGAGTCGGCCCACGCCCTGCTTCGCCACTTCATCGTCGCCGATGTAGCCATCTTCGCCACGAATCTTCTGGTCACCGCCGGAGCAGAATGCATCGGGGCCCTGTCCGGTGAGCACGATGACCCCCACCGAGATGTCGTCGCGAGCTCGTCCGAAGGCATCGGTCAGTTCGAAGAGCGTCTGGGGACGAAAGGCATTGCGACGCTCGGGTCGACAGATGGTGATCTTGGCGATCCCCTCGGCCACCTCGTAGGTGATGTCACCAAAGTCACCCGATCGTTCCCACGCAGGGAGGGGGAGGTGGCGGAAGTCGTCGACCGGGTCATGGGGAGGTCCGGTGATCACGGTTGCAGGAGTCTCGTCAGTCACGATCACCACGCTACCGGTGCTCGCTCTGCGTCCTGTCGAACTTGAGGAACCTAGGCTGGACCGACGTGACCAACCTCGTGGCGATCGACCTGCCCCTCGGGCCTGCGCTCATCGACGAGGTGGCCGCCACGCTGCATGCCGGCGACGCCCTCACCATCCTCGATCCTCGATGGGGAGCCGAGACTCGAGCGCAGGCATTGCTCGCCCTGCGACCCACGGTCATGGTCGATGCCAGCGGTCGGAGCCGCCTGCCCGGAGGTGTCGCTGCCGAAGAGGGCGATGCCCTCGTGGTCCTGAGCTCGGGATCAGTGGCCGACCCGAAGGCGGCGGTCCTCACCATCGATGCCGTTGCGGCATCGGCACAGATGACCTCGACGGCCCTGGGCATCGACCCCACCCGCCACCGCTGGTTGGCCTGCCTCCCGCCCTCGCACATCGGCGGCCTCTCGGTCATCGTCCGGTCCATCCTCACCGATACCCCCCTTCAGTCCATCGACCAGCCGACGACTGAACTGCTTGAGACCGCAGCTCGCGACGGAGCCACCCACGTGTCCTTGGTCACCCGACTGCTCGGGCGCATCGATCCCTCACTCTTCGAAGTGATCGTTCTCGGCGGCGCCGCCCCGCCTGCCGAACGGCCCGCCAACACGGTGACTACCTATGGGATGACCGAGACGGGCTCTGGGGTGGTCTACGACGGCAGGCCTCTTGCTGGTGTCGAGATCGATGTCATCGAGCCGGACTCCGACGGGGTCGGGGAAATCCTGATCGCCTCACCGACGCTGCTGCGCGCCTACCGGGATCGTCCGGCCCCCCTGGTCATCGGGCCAGACGCCATTCCGCGCTGGCTGGCCACCGGTGATCTCGGCCGGCTCGGCAGTACCGGCCTCCTCGAGGTGCGCGGTCGAGCCGGCGACGTCATCGTGACCGGAGGCGAGAAGGTCTATCCCGAGGATGTCGAAGCGGTGATCATGCGCCTCGATGTCGTGGCAGAGGTCGCCGTCACCCGCCGAACTGATCCGGAATGGGGCGAGCGAGTCGTGGCCTTCATCGTCCCGTCGGGCGAGGCACCGACCCTCGACGAGGTCCGCGGGATCGTCAGTGAGGCCCTCGGTCGATTCGCCGCTCCTCGCGAGATCGAGCTTGTTGACCACCTGCCCCGCACAGCCATTGGAAAACTGCGTCGCTCAGCGCTCAGCTGACGCCACCAGTGGGCTGATTGGTCGTCCCACCATCGACCACCATGGTCTGACCCGTAATCCATGATGCGGCGTCGCTGAGCAAGAACAGTGCAGCGGTGGCGATGTCATCAGGCTCGCCGAGGCGGCGCAGCGGGAGCTGGGCAGCGATCTTCGCTTCATTGGGCTCCCAGAGCGCTCGTGCCAGATCGGTCTTCACGAGACCCGGGGCGATCCCGTTCACCCGGACGCCCGGAGCGAGTTCGAAGGCCAACTGGCTGGTGGTGTGGATCACCGCTGCCTTGGTCACGTTGTACCAGCCGATGCCCGGCTCGGGTCCGAGACCGCCGATGGACGAGATGTTCAAGATTGACCCTCCGTGCTCCTCCATCCAGGCCCGCCATGCGGCTTGGCACCAATAGAGGATGGAGATCTGGTTGATCTCAATCGTCTTCTGCGCGCGGGTCGCGTCGATGTCCAACATTGGTCCGAAGTAGGGATTCGTCCCGGCATTATTGACCAGGATGTCGAGACGACCGAAGTGCTCGATCGTGGCAGCGACGGCTCGGGCCGCATCCTCCTCCCGGCCCACGTGGGCCGCCACCCATGCCACGTCGCCATCGAGTCCCTCAAGCGTGGCGGCTGCCGCCTCTAGGCCATCGGGCTTGCGAGACACCAACATCACATCGGCTCCGGCCTCTGCGAGTCGAGAGGCAATCGCCAGACCGATCCCACGGCTTCCACCAGTGACCAGCGCCACCTTCCCATCCATCCTGATATCCATGCTCGCAGCGTACTGATCTCCCTCGAGGGCGTCCTAATCTCCACCCATGGACATGCTTCGCGACGTCGCCGATGCGCTGGCGATGGTGGCGGCAGTGCAGGGTGACCTCGTGGCTGACCTCCGAGCCAGCGAGCTCGATCCCAACGCCCCGTGCTCGCTGCCCGGCTGGACCCGAGGGCACGTGCTCGGCCACCTTGCCCGCAATGCCGACAGCGTGGTGCGACGCCTCGAAGCCTCCGCTGCTGGCACCGTGATCTCGCAGTACGAGGGGGGCGCCGAGGGCCGAGTCGCCGAGATAGAGGCCAGCCGTTCTCGTCCCTACGCCGACCTAGTGACCGACGTTGAGGAGAGCGCCGCCCGGGTCCTGACAGCGGCCACGCTGCTCGCCGATGACGCATGGTCCTTTGAGACCCTCTCTGTCGGCGGCGAGGGTCAGAGTGCGCTGATGGTGCTCAAGCGCCGCAGCCGAGAGGTCGTGATCCACCACACCGACCTTGGGATCGGCTTCACTCCGGAGCAATGGCCCGCAACCATCATCGAGGAGTTGCTTGCCGAA
>Ga0194049_1000516_pt1 | contig 13129 bp, 10 predicted proteins | sample JunL2225m_MetaG_FD_148665 | JGI IMG/M metagenome (GOLD analysis project Ga0194049, IMG submission 148665) | Anoxic zone freshwater microbial communities from boreal shield lake in IISD Experimental Lakes Area, Ontario, Canada - Jun2016-L224-25m | ecosystem: Environmental > Aquatic > Freshwater >... | reverse complement strand
TCTGCGGGGGCGGGGGGGCGCTGACGGGGGCGGGCCTGTATGCGGCCTGCGACGCGCTGGTCGGCAAGAAGGATGTTTGCATCGCCGCCGCCGTGGCCGCCGCACTGATCGACGGGCTTAATTGCTGGTGGGAACTCAACCAAAAGATCGTCGAGGACTACGATGACACCAGAAAGACCTTGCAGTATGACCTGAGCCAAGGATACATCGTGAAAATCTTGCGGTTCGACGTTGACAAAGACAGTGTGCGTCCGGGCGAGCAGATCAACATCACCATGAAATACGCGCTCATGTCGCCCGTCAGTGCCATGGACGAGATCAAATTCGAGCACAAATCCAGCTTCCCCGGCGAGGACAAGCCACGCATTGAAGTCATCACCCGCCAGCCGGGGACTTGGGGCAGTGACGAACCTTACACCGCGACAATCCCGGCCTCCACGCCCGATGGCAAAATCGAACTCCAGATGGAATTAACACTGATCGGTCATCAAGGCAAGCAAGTCCATGACCGGCGCACACTGTGCTTCAATGTCAGCCGTGACGGCACACTGCCAAAATCGCATTGCCAGGACTCCACAGGCGCATCGGGCGGCAAGTTGGGAACCTTCCAGGTTCAACAGGATGCGGGCATTCGCGCCAAACCGTCGGGCAAAGCCCGCATAATGGCACCCGTGCGGCGAGGGGAAAGCTTTCCGGCGACAGAGAGCAAAAAACAAGGCGGTAGCCTTTGGTACAAAATAACACTTGAAAACGGGAGAGAAGGATGGATACCAGCCGCGATTGGCCTATTGAAAAAATAGCAAGAGGCGTTGTTTACGGGCTAGTGATGGCTGCGATGCTCGGCCTTTGCGGCTGCGCCACTCTAATGGCCAAGATGATACCCGCACAGAGGATCAAGGTGGAGGATTATGTCGCCTGTGACAAGAACCAATCCCCTGCCAAACACATCACCGAAGATATTTGCGAGCAGGTCAACGATTGGGTCCACAAGGAAGCGAAACTTCCCGACGCAGTGGTGGGCTTCGATTTGACGAAGACCGGCCGTTTGCAATTGGCGGGGAAATACAAAAACGATGACGAGGTCGAAAAGGTTTTCGCCATTACCCAGTCCTTTGTAGGCAGCGACGGGGTGTCGCCAGTCAAACCCGGCTATATCCAAGTGGAGGGCTGGCAAAAGTGCCTGACCGAAAAATTCGCCGGACGCCAATGTGACGACACCGGGGAGGGTTTTGAATTGCAGAAAAAGCCGCCCGGCCCGATCCGCGACCGGTACGCGCTGATTATTGGCGTGGGCCAGTTCCAGAACAAGTCAATCCCCCCCTTGGCCTTTGCTGTCAAAGATGCCAATTCTGTGGCCGCTTACCTCACCGACCCTCAGTTGGGCGGCTTTCCCAGCAACCATGTCACCGTCCTGACCGACGCGCAGGCCACCTCCAAAGGCATAACCGATGCCTTGGCCGACTTGGAACTCCGTGCCAAACCGGACGATCTGGTGGTCGTCTACTTCAGCAGTCATGGAACATCGCCGACCCCTCACGGGCATGTCAACGTCGTGGCCTACGATACCTATGAGAAAAAAGCGGATTTGATCGACAGCTTTTTGCAAAGGCAGTCGGTCTGGCAGTCTTCGGTCCCGCAACAAAGGCTGCACGACTTTTTCCACCGCATTCAGAGCAAGCGAGTGTTGATGGTGCTTGATGTTTGCTTCAGCGGCGATGTCTTCAGCCAGATCCCAGGCTTCAAACCCACCGGCAGCGAGGCACTGGCCACTTACGAGCAAAGCTATGCCAGCGGTTATTCCGCCCAACAATTGTCGGGAATCCTTGGGGGCAAAAACCTGAGCTTGGAAGACAGCGTGGGGCGACCGGTCGCAGCCAAGCCGATGACCGCCCCACGCGCTAACGCCAAGAACCGTCCTGCCACCCTGAAAGCTTCGGGAAACCCCGCGAAAGCCTGGGGCAAGGTTGCCATTTCCGCCAGCGATAAAGACGAGGAATCCAACGAGCCGAACCCCAATGTGGACTCCAGCATACCGAATAGTTACTTCACCTACTATTTTTTGGACAACCTGAAAAAAAACCGGGGGCAAATACAGTCATCATTGCTGTCCGCGATACCTTCGTTGGACGCGGCTCTGCAAGCGGTGACCGCCAGAGTCAGTCGGCAGGCAGGGTCGGGCGGCTCGGCCGCGCCACGCCAGCAACCGCAGTTTTTCTCGATCCCGAATAACGATAACTGGAATTTCTCGGTGAACAAAAACCACTAAAATAGTTGGCAATCCGCATCATTCCCGGCACAGGAGACTGACATGAACAACGAAATCCAAATCCGCACCGTCACCGTCGAATTGCTACGTTCCGGCCCGGCGCACAACCAGTTGCTGTCACCGTTGACCCAGTATCTTGGCATCTGTGGCGACAGCGGCGCGGGGGTGGTCAGTCAACCTTACGAACATGCGACGTTCCTGCGCCGGATCAGGGCGATGCGCTATGAGGGTGAGGGCGAAGACAATAAGGAGCGCATGGGTGTGCTGCGCGACATCGGCGTGGACATGGCGAAGATATTGGGTGCCGTCCCCGGCCTGCCGGGGGCTTTGAATGCCCACTCAGGCGGGGGGGCGGAAACCCTTGTGCATTTGCGCATGATGTTGACCGCCTCCGAGCTTGCACAGTTGCCATTTGAATTGTCGAAAATGCCAATCGGCCCGAACAGTTCGGATAACAGTTGGCTGGCTCTGCAAACCCGGATGCCAGTCTGCATGACCCGTCGCAGCCGCAATGTCTCAACCAAAGGCGGCAGTTGGCCAGTGTTCCCACGTATTTTATTCATTGCCCCAGACCCGGCCAATACCCCGTTTATGGAACATCGTACTGCACTGCTGAATGAGATTAAGCCCTTTCTTTTCTACGGACAAGATAAGTCTAAAGTCTCGTGGGAAGGCAGGCGGGAACAGTTTGGCGATTTGCTGACCATCATCAAAGATGTTTCTTTCGAAGATATCCTCACCGAATGTGACGAAAATCAATACACCTACATTCATATCTTGGCCCATGGCGGGGCCGACTCAAACGCCGAGGAGACCGCTTATGGTTTGGTGTTGCACACCGACAATGGCGATGTCGATATACTCTCCGGCGAGCGCATGGCCTGCGCTTTCGTCCGCATCGTGTCGGGCAGGATGCAGCGACCCGCGGCGGTGACCCTGGCAACTTGTGATGGCGGTAACGTGGGCAATGTGATGGTCCCCGTCGCGAGTCTGGCCAACGCACTGCATGTCGCCGGCATTCCGCTGGTGGTGGCCTCACAGTTTCCACTCTCCAAGGCCGGTTCGGTTGCTATGGTCCGCACCTTTTACCACGATATGTTATGGGGGGAGAACCCGTGGATATTGTTACACCGTATCCGTTATGATTTGCATGCCCGCTTCTCCGACAACAGCGCCCACGATTGGGCGAGCCTGGTGTTTTATGAGGCATTGCCGGACGATCTGGAGGCAGAATTTGAGGCAGTGCGCTATTATCAGGGCAGGCTGGCCCTCAGGGTGGCTTTCGAGCGCATAGACCGGACAATGAGCGAGGAGGCAACGTTGGACAATAGCGAGTGCATCCAACAATATGTTAAGGGCCTATGGAAAAAGCTGCCCATGGATGGCGAATATAGGGCGGAATGCCTAGGGCTACGGGCGAGTAGCAGCAAGCGGCTGGCCCAAATGTGTTACGAAAAAGCCAAGGCCATGGGTTTGGATTCCCCGGTCTATCGTAATGGCCCGCGGCAATGCTACGATTATCTGGGGCAGGCCCTGTCCGATTACCAGCAAGCGGAAAAAATTTTCCTGTTCCCCGAAGGGCAACCCGTGCAACGCATGGCATCCCTGCACTGGGTATTGGTGCAGATGCTCTCGACGGCTACCGCACTGGGGAGGCCCATCCGCGACGGATCGTGGGAAACCGCCAAGCTTTCCGCAGAAGCCTACCTCGACCACTCGTCGACGGACGAAGAAAGGGCTTGGGCACATGGCAGCTTGGCAGAACTGTGGCTGCTGCGCTTGGCGGATGACGGCACACCCGAGGCCCATGCCGACGCGGCACGGCAGGCCAAGGCGCATGTCAACATACTGCTCAACCTGTACCCTTCCAACACTGCATACCCGATAGCATCCACCCGTAGGCAGTTCGAGCGCTACACGCTGTGGTGGGGCCAACCGGCATTTGTGGACGGCCTTGCCGAATGGGGTGGGGAGGCAAGGCCATCTTGGGACGGGGCAGAGGGCATCATCGAGACCGCCAACGCCCTCATTGCCATCCTCAAACGGCATGAGCCGGGTTCGTATGGGATGCCCGCAGCCGAGACAACGGCCCAATTCGAACCCGTCAAAGCTTTGGGGCAAGAAGCGAATGAAGGCAAACTGGCCGTCGCGGCCAAACCGGCGGCGAAGAGGAAACCAGCCGCCACGCCGGAATTCCTGGAACGGGCAAGCTCCGGGGAACCGTTCTTGGACATCGAAATGCTGCCCGCCGGGCATGGCGACAGCCTATGGCTGCAATACGGCGAAGGCCAATCGACTTCAAGGGTGCTGGTCGATTGCGGCACCGAAAGCACCTGCCTATCGTTGCGACAAAAAGTCACCCAACTTCCAGAGAAGGAACGGGGTTTTGAACTCTTCATCCTAAGCCACATTGATGACGACCACATCGGCGGGGCCATTCCGTTCTTCAAAGACCGCAGCCTAGGTGTGCGCTTTGCCGATGTCTGGTTCAATGGCTATAAGCACCTACCGAGTCAACCGAGCGCCATGGACGATAAACTGGGGGCCAAGCAAGGCGAGATATTCTCGCTAGAGCTTGATAAATTCGAACTGCCTTGGAACCTGTGGCGCAACCACGGGCCTATCGTCATCGACGGCGATGAATTGCCGGTTTGCACCTTGCCCGGCGGGATGCGCCTGACCCTGCTCTCGCCGACCCAGGACAAGCTCGCCATCTTGGCGAAGAAATGGAAGAAGGACATCGAAGAGATTCACCTGACCCCCGGCAAATCCGCCGACTTTGAACAGTTCCTGCGCGCCACCCCGGCAACTTCCACCGATGTGGATGCGCTCGCCAACGCAAAATTCAACCCCGATGCCGCCCCGCACAACGGCAGCAGCATCGCCGTGCTGGCCGAGTATGAAGGCAAAGCCATCTTGCTCGGGGCGGATGCCCACGCGCCGCTGCTGGTCGCCTCCATTCAAAAATTGCTTAAGCAACGCGGGGCTGACCGGCTGAAAATCGATGCTTTCAAAGTCTCCCATCATGCCAGCCAGAACAACCTGAACATCGAACTGATGAAGCTGATCGACTGCCGCCACTACCTGATTTCGACCAACGGCGACCGTTTCAAACACCCTGACCGCGAGGCGATTGGCCGCATCCTCAAATACGGCGGCAACCACCCCAACCTGTATTTCAACTTCCGCACCGAATGGAACAATGTCTGGGAGCAGAAGCCGCTGCAGGAGAAATACGGCTATTCGGCGTTTTACCCGGAGGCCGGCCAAACAGGCTTGCTGGTACGACTGTGAGCCCTAGTCTTGTGCCGTGTGCCGTCCTGGCTTGCCATCCGTCCACGCCCTGTCCAGCCATCCGCCTGTTTGAGGTGAAGGTCCGGGCGGGCGAAGGCAAGCTTGCCTTGGAATATCGGCTTGAGGGCGACATCGGCGCATTGGACATCCCGCCAACCGACCCCTCGCATCGGGCCGACGGGCTTTGGCAAAACACCTGCTGCGAAACATTCATCAGAGGGGAAGGGGAAGTCTATTATGAATTCAACTTTTCCCCATCGACGGCTTGGGCAGCCTACCGCTTCACCGCCTACCGGCAAGGCATGGCGCTGGCGGACTTGGCCGAACCGGCGAAAATCACCGTGTACCACGATGCACATCGCCTCGAATTGGAAGCGGTGGTCAAGCTGGACGGCCTGCCGCTGCCGAGAGAAGGCAAGTTGCGCTTAGGGCTTTCGGCGGTCGTCAAACAAAAGCACGGCGAGCTTTCCTATTGGGCCTTTGCGCATCCAAAGGACAGGCCGGATTTCCACCACCCCGACGGTTTCACGTTCGACGCTGAAACCGCAGCCATTTCCGGGATGTACTGATGAAATTTGGCATTGACCTATTGTTCGAAAACCCTGCGCTGCGCCAACCGCTGGCTGGCCGCCGCGTCGCCTTGCTGGCCCACCCCGCCTCGGTGACGGCGGGGCTGGCCCATACGCTGGACGCGCTGGCTGCCACCGACGGCATCGACCTTACCGCCGCCTTCGGGCCTCAACACGGGCTGCGCGGCGACAAGCAGGACAACATGGTCGAAACACCCGATTTCACCGACCCGGCCCTCGGCATCCCGGTGTTCAGCCTGTATGGCGAAGTCCGCCGCCCCACTCCCGCCATGATGGACAGCTTCGACGTGCTATTGGTGGATTTGCAGGATTTGGGCTGCCGCATCTACACCTTTATTACGACGCTGCGCTATGTGTTGGAAGAATCCGCCAAGCATGGCAAGTCCGTCTGGGTCCTTGACCGGCCCAATCCGGCGGGACGGCCGGTCGAAGGCTTGCGTCTGCGCGAGGGATGGGAAAGCTTTGTCGGCGCGGGCAGGCTGCCGATGCGGCATGGATTGACCCTAGGCGAACTCGCGCTTTGGTTCGTCAAAACGCTGCAATTGGATGTCGATTGCCAAGTCGTCAAAATGGAGGGTTGGGAACCTGCACAAGCGCCGGGTCATGGCTGGCCCCTCGGTGAACGCGCCTGGGTCAACCCCAGCCCGAACGCGCCCAATCTGTGGATGGCGCGTTGCTACGCCGGCACCGTCATGCTCGAAGGCACGACGCTATCGGAGGGGCGCGGCACCACCCGGCCTTTGGAACTGTTTGGCGCGCCCGACATCGACGCGGACAGGCTAGTGGCCGAAATGCACCGCCTGGCCCCGCACTGGCTGCAAGGCTGCCGCTTGAGGACCTGCTGGTTTGAGCCGACCTTCCACAAACACGCGGGGCAACTCTGTTCGGGCGCGCAGATCCATGTGGACGACCCCGCCTACCACCACGACAGCTTCCGCCCGTGGCGGCTACAGGCCCTGGCTTTCAAAGCGATACGCAGACTCTGGCCGGATTACCCCCTGTGGCGCGACTTTCCCTATGAATACGAACACGACCGCCTCGCCATCGACCTCATCAACGGCAGCGAACTTCTGCGCGAATGGGTGGACGATGCCGCCGCCACACCGGGTGATTTGGCCAGGCTGACCCAACCGGACGAGGCGTCATGGCGGGAGGAATGCGCAGCGGTGAGCTTGTATCCTTGAATCCGCTGTCCCGGCAAATTTGTAAAACCGGGCGGCAATAATTGCGGGCCACCCTGCAAAAGTTTGCAGGCCGTGCTGCGCAAGCTTGGTGATTACCCCTTTATGGGCGGAACACAAGTAAGGTGATATCCAATAAAGAACATCCTTGAAACAATACCTTCGCCAAAATTCATGCTGCTTTTGCATGAATCCTGCCGATTTCTGCGGTTTGGAAAATCCTCTCGTCGATTAAAAATGGCCCTTTGGGATTTCGCATGGTTGGCAAACGTTTGAATTTTAAGAAATATGCTCAAACTCAGTTGGGAGGTGGATAAAGCACCGAGCAAGGGGATGCGTTTAAAAAACTCCTTCCCATAGGCAATAAAACGAATCACAATATTATTTAAGCGCATGATTTGTAATCATATTTTTAAAGTTCATGATTGTTGTATCAGGTTTCGCAAGGAAAACAAATAGGTATTTTAATACTGCCTTTTTATACTTCATCATAATGGCGCCAGGGATTTTCGCCGTAATGACGCCACTAGAAACTGCCAAATCAGGGGCTCGAACAGGCCTCAAGAATGCGTGTTTTTAGCTCCTTTTGCAATATCGTTTTTTGCACCTTCGACCGTTGGTTTCGTGTCCCGGTAACTGTCCCCGTCCAAGATGACCCGATACGCCCCATGGCGGATGCGGTCCAGCGTGGCGGCGCCGAGCATTTTGTTGGACGGGAAGGCATCCCCCCACTCGCTGAAGTCCAGGTTGCTGGTTATCACGGCGGCGGCCCGCTCGTAGCGTTCTGCGACCAGGTCGTGGAAGATTTCGTCTTCCGGCGGGCGCAGGTGCTTCAGCCCGAAGTCGTCGATGATGGGCAGCGGCGACAAAACGGCGTCGTCGGGCAGCGGCGAACTGGGTGCAAGCCAGCCGCGTTCGGTCGCCACCGCACGCACATGGGCGACTTTCTTGCGCCCCATGGTCTTGGGCCGGGCAATCTCCCGGTCGGAATCCCCCTGGCGCATCCGTACCAGGATCTGCCTATAGTGATACATCTCAAACCTCCGATTAGTCATGGCCACCTCCGGCAAAAAAAGCCGTGAGGATAACCGATTAACGAAAGTCCGAGCCCCCAACGCAGAAATGAAGTGGCGCCTTTACGGCGAAAACACAGTGGCTCCTTTATGCCGGAAATCCACTGGCTCCATTACGCCGAAAATCTAGTGGCTCCTTTATGCCGAAAGCAAAATGGCTCCATAGTGCCGAAAATTCACAATTGATAAGCGGCAAGCTGATCCGCGACCCTGCCTTGAAGACCGGCCCGAGCGGAAAGCCGTTTTGCAATTTCCTGCTGTCGGTCCCCGTAGGCGATGAAAGCCCCGTTGTCGTGTCGGGCATTGCCTTTGCCGACATGGCGGAGAAGATCGCCAACCTGAAAAAAGGCGATGCCGTTGCGGTGGTCGGCTCCATGAAGCCCACAACCTGGGCGGACAAGGCCAGCGGGGAGGAACGGCACGGCTTGAACATCACCGTGCAAGCCGCGCTAAGCCCCTACGACGTGAAAAAGCGGCGGGGAAACACGGGGAGACGCCAAGCAAGCCGGTGACCGCCCCGGTCGTGGAGGACGGCGGGTTTGACGACCCCATGGATTTTTGAGGGTGGGGCCGATGGAGAAGGGTTCGTTTTTTCAGTCATTCACTGATAGGCGGCACCTTGACAGGCGATAGTGCAAGAGAACCGGCCTTGCCTAACATAGTGCCGTCGGGCTTGCGCGGCGTTTTTGGGGTGGGGTTTCCGCAGCGGCGGCGGATCGATCCCCCCTGAGGGCATCCGCTCCGCGAGGCGGGCCTGCGCCGCCCGGCCCTGTCCGCTCCGCGGCCGGGCGGCGGCAGGCCCGCCCGCTCCGCGCTTGACCCCTCCTGCCTCACGCCTGAACTCGGGCGCAACGGAAGCCAGCGTCGTCGGTCTGGAAGCCGGGCGGGAGGCTGCTACGGGACGCGGAACGGCAGTGCCACGCGAAGTCGCTCCAAGACCCGCCGCGCAGCACACGGCCCGCGCCAGCCTCCATCGGACCCACCGGGTCAATCTGCATTTCCCCAGTGTATTCCCGTTTGCCGTCCGCGCACCACTCCCAGACATTGCCGAGCATGTCATGCAAGCCCCACGGGTTGGGCCGCTTCTTGCCGACTTCGCGGGTGCCTGACTTGGGGTTGGGGTATTGCATCTCTTTCCAGCCTGACGAGTCGGAACCTTCCTCAATATCGTAGCGGACGCCGCTGTTGCCGCCGTACCAGGCGATGGGGTCCAAGGCCGGGGCGTTATTCTCGCCAATGATCTCGATAGGCCCACTATACAGCGCCGTGCCAGTCCCGGCCCGGCATGCATGTTCCCATTGGGCCTCGTTGGGCAGGCACAGGGCCAGCCCCGGTATCTTGGCGTTGATGCGTTGCAGGAAGGTTTGCACAGTGTTCCAACTGACTTGTTCGACCGGTCGGCGCGGGCTTTTGAAGCGGCTTGGGTTGCCATCCATGACCGTTTCCCATAGTGCCTGTGTGCAGGGGGTGTCGAACAGCCAGAAGCCTTTGCTGATATATACCGTGTGCAGGGGGTGCTCGCGCTTGAACCATTCCTCTTCGTTGCTGTTCTTCGCCAAGCCGCGTGTCTCCTCCTCCGGCGAACCCATCATGAACCGCCCCGGCGGAATCCAGCGCAGGCGTTGGGTGACTGCGCCAAGCGTGAAGGCGACAAACACGCCGTGTCTGTCCTGCCCCCACTCGCTGGCCCACTCGGGCGGGTTGCCGGAAACCAGGGGATGCCAGGAGGTGTCGATGATTAGCTGGGTTTGCATGGCGGTTAGCCGCTAAACGCAAAGTCGGCCCGTCGGCGAGCGTTCGCGGGGCATCCGCCCTTGGCTACTGGCACACCGGGGGCCTTTGGGTTTTGGCGCCGGTTTGCCGGTGCCGGGGATGGCGGTCTGTTCAGGTCGAAGCCGTCCGGCCTCGTCGTGAGCTCGGGCGCAACGGAAGCCAGTGTTGTTGTTCTGGTTGTCGGGCGGGTTGTTGTTACGGTACGCGGAACGGCAGTTCCTCGCGTTGTTGTTCCATGACCCGCCGCGCAGCACACGGCCCGCGCCAGTTTCCGACCGCCACCCACAGGGCAGACTTTACAGCAAGGCCAAGGCTTCATCAAGCGGACTCCTGCGCAATTGTTCCCGCCGCCAGACGATAGCATCGGCATGGGCGGTGATGGCAAGGGCGCTGGCATAGCCCGCCTGCAAGCCAAGCCCGTCAATCAACCCGTCCCGGTAGGCTACCTCGCCTTCACGGCGGCATTGCACGTAGCGGCGTTTGCGGCGGCGGGACAGCAGCAGTTGCCCCGGCAGGATGCGAAAGCCGCAGAAATTCAGGCCATGCCGACTCTGCCCGACCGTGACCGGTTGCTTGATCTCCAGCCCCAGGCAATGGTTGGCATATTCGCCCGCCGCAACCAAGGCATCGCGCACCGCCTCGCGGTCGTCGTCCCACCATACCATGTCGTCCATGTAACGCACGAACCCGCGCATCCGGCAGCCTTCGAGCAACAGCCGGTCAAGGCCGGACAGATAATAATTGGCGAATTGCTGTGAGGTCAGTGCGCCGATGGGCAAGCCCTTGCCGGGTACTGCATGATGGGCGTCGATGATCCTCGCCATCAGTGCCAGCAATGGCTGGTCTTTGAAGCGCCGCGCCAGCAACTCGCCCAAAATGGCGTGGTCGATGCTGGCAAAGTAGGAGCGGATGTCGATTTTCGCATACCAAGGCCAGCGGCGAAGGTGGTGCTGGGCGCGGCGCACAGCGGCCAGTGCGCCCTTGCCGGTGCGGCAGGCGTAGGTGTCGGCAATAAGGCCACGATCCAGAACCGGCCCGACATGGGCCATCAACGCATGGTGCAACACCCGTTCGGGAAAGCAGGGGGCATGGATGATGCGCGGCTTGGGGTCGCGGATATGGAAGCAGCGCATCCGCCCGACCGTGACCGTGCCCGCCAAGATGCCTTGGCGCAGCCGGGTGAGTTGGGCGGGCAAATCCTTTCTGAACTGGATGACTTCCTCCCGATGGCCCTTGCCTAGGGCGGAGCGGTGAAACGCTTCCGACAAATTGTGCCAGTCCGCCACTGCGTCCAGCCCGACCGGGCTGCGCTTCACGGCGAATCCACTCCATTTTGCGGTTGGCCGTTGAACGCCTCCCGCAACACCTGAAGGAAAGCATCGGCGTATTTTTCCATCCGCGCATCGCCGATGCCCGGTATTTCCCGCATGGCCGCCGCCGTGGCAACCCGGCGCTGGACCATTTCCGCCATCTGCTCGTTGGTGAACAGGGCGTAGGCGGGTAATCCCTCCCGGTCGGAAATCTCTTTGCGGAGTGCGCGCAGACGGGCATAAACGGTGAAATCGGCCTCGTTGAGAACCTCCCGGTAATCGACCTTGCCGTGTTTGGCTCGCTCGTTGTCGCTGGCTGGACGGCCTTGGCCCCCAGTCTCGAAGCTGACGCACACCGCCCAGGCGCTATTGGAGCCGTCTTGGGCCAATTGCCGGTCGATGGACAAAATCCGGCTCCCCGCCAGGAAGCGGTTCAACTCGTCGGCGATGTCGCCGCCGCCGTGGATTGGAATGGTGAAGAAACGAAGTTGCATTGGGGTATTAAAAATTATCAAAGACCGTCATTCCGGCTTAGGATGCCGGAATCCAGTCACAAGGACGTGAATGCCCGGCTTCGCACCAAGCTTGTCATATGTTCCAGTTTGCCATCCATGGACGCTGGATTCCGGCATCCTAAGCCGGAATGACGGCGTTGGGACGTGAATATCCGGCTTCGCACTAAGCTTGTCATGTGTTCCGGTTTGCCGTCCATGGACGCTGGATTCCGGCGTCCATGCCGGAATGACGGTTTTTTTCCGGCAATGGGTGGTATTTTTCGCCGGAAACGCCCGCCAGTGCGGGCTTATTCCAGCCTACGCGCCACGAAACCGGGGGCGGCCCGGCCCTGTCCGCTCCGCGGCCGGGCCGCCCCCGGTTTCGGTCGCTCCGCCCTTGCCCTGCCTGCCTCACGCCTGAACTCGGGCGCAACGGAAGCCAGTGTTGATGTCCTGGTAGTCGGGCGGGATGATGCACCGGTACGCGGAACGGCAGTACCTCGCGTCGTAGTCCCAAGACCCGCCGCGCAGCACACGGCCCGAGCCAGTCTCGGTGGATTGCCATAGGCTACCATCATTCGGCGCACCCTCATAGTTTGGATGCCAAGGGTCTTCCACCCATTCCAACACATTGCCGAGCATGTCGTACAGGCCCCACGGGTTGGGTTGTTTCTGGCCGACTTTGCGGGTGCCTGATTTCGGGTTAGGGTATTGCATCTCCTTCCAGTCCGATGAATCATACCCTTCCTCCAATTCGTAGCCTTCGCCGCTGTTGCCGCCATACCAAGCGATTTCATGCAAGGCCGGGGCGTTTCTTTCGCCAATGATCTCGATTCCGCCGCTGTAAAGCGCCGTGTCGGTCCCGGCCCGGCAAGCATACTCCCATTGCGCCTCGTTGGGTAAGGCTAAGTCTAGCCCTTGGTTTTTTTCATTGATGCGTTGCAGAAAGTTCTTGGCATCGTTCCAACTGACTTGCTCGACCGGTCGGCGCGGGCTTTTGAAATTGCTTGGGTTGTCGTCCATCACCGCTTCCCAGAGCGCCTGGGTGCAGGGGGTATCGAACAGCCAATAGCCATTCGTGATGGTGACTAGGTGCTGCGGGCCTTCGTCATCCCAACGCCCCGGCTCATCCTTCGGCGAACCCATCA
>Ga0194049_1000513_pt1 | contig 13165 bp, 9 predicted proteins | sample JunL2225m_MetaG_FD_148665 | JGI IMG/M metagenome (GOLD analysis project Ga0194049, IMG submission 148665) | Anoxic zone freshwater microbial communities from boreal shield lake in IISD Experimental Lakes Area, Ontario, Canada - Jun2016-L224-25m | ecosystem: Environmental > Aquatic > Freshwater >... | reverse complement strand
AAAACTAAGCTAAAAGCTCTTAGAAATTGAATTTCCAGGGGGTTAGGCGACGTTCGACCTCGGCAATCACCTCGGCCTCACCGGCTTCACCTTTCTCAGAAACAAATGTCACAGAGAAGCGAACGAAGGATCCGCAATCGTCCCAAGGTACCGTGGAGATCAAATGTTCAGAAATCATCCACTGAGAGAAAGATTCGCCCGAATCAAATTGAACGGTGCCTGTTGGACCAGTGGCAGATTTAGGTGCGGGCATATATAAGAAGAATCCAGCACCCGGTTTACGCACTTGGAAACCGAGCTTTGCTAAAACGCCGACGAGACTATCCATGCGGCGAGAGTATTTGGCAGCAATCGCACGCGGAATCGAAACATCATCGAGACCCGCAACGCCCGCTTTTTGAATTCCTAAGAACTGTCCGGAGTCGGAATTATCTTTCACATCACCATAAGCACGTACGATGAGTGAATTACCAGCGACAAAACCAATGCGCCAGCCAGTCATATTGTGACTTTTAGAAAGTGTGTGTAATTCAACAGCGACATCTTTCGCACCAGGGACTTGTAGGATAGAAACCTGCTCACTGCCAAAGTGGAGCGAACCGTACGCAGCATCTTGAATCACAATCAAGTTATGGGTCTTCGCAAAAGCGACGACCTCTTCGTAGAACTTCAGAGTCGCACAAGCACCGGTGGGATTATTCGGATAATTTAATACCATTACCTTAGCCTTAGCTAAAACATCGGCGGGAATTGCTTTTAAATCAGGGAGGAAATTATTCTCGGCGGTTAATTTCATATTATGAACTACGCCGCCATAATATTTAGCGTGTGTTCCAAGTACGGGATAACCAGGAACGGTCATTAAGACGACATCACCAGGATTAATAAAGCAGGCAGGTAAAAGTGAAAGGGCTGCTTTGGAACCAATCGAGTGAAGAATTTCAGTTTCCGGATCGAGGGTAACATTAAAAAGATTTTTTAAATAACGGGCACCCGCTAAGCGGAAATCGGCGCCGCCATTATCGGCGTAGCCACGGTTCTCGGACTTGGCAGCCTCGACTTGCAAAGCTTTCACCACTTGAGGAAAAGCCATTTCGTCAGGCTCCCCTACTCCAAGATCAATCAACGCTACGTCAGGCTTTGCTTTTTTCGCAGCGGCTTTAGCACGCTTGATTTTTTCAAATTTATAAATCGCGGTAGATTTACCGTAATTAATTCCGCCAATACGTTCAGCGAAGAGATTTTGGATATAAGGATCAGACATGGCTTAGTGACACGAAAAAGAAGAACAAAACGCCGAATGGCAAGCGGTCAAAATACTTCCCTTGCTCAATAGCGACTATCGAATAGTTTAAACCCATGAAATCATCCCAGACCCGTGGAAGTTTAGGTATTTTAGGGCTTTTGATTTTACTCACGCTCGGGCTTGGCTGGATGGGCTCTCGTGCAACCTTGCCCGAAATTCCTACCTGGTACGCCCAACTCAATAAGCCATCGTTTAATCCACCAAATTATCTTTTTGGACCAATCTGGAGCTCACTCTATCTTTTAATGGCCATCTCGCAATGGATAGTCTGGGAGTCCAAACAGAGTAAATCGATAAAAGTATTTTTTGTTCTAATGCTCGTCTGCAATGCGCTCTGGTCTCCGGTCTTTTTTAAATACCACCAGCTCGGTTGGGCCCTCGTAGTACTAGCAGCCTATTTAATCACACTTGGTACATGGATACGTTGTCTGTACCAAGAAAACAAAACCGCGGCGTACCTGCAAGCCCCCCACATCCTATGGGTAAGCTTTGCGACGGTACTCAACGCGAGCATCTATTTACTCAATTAGTTATTAGATCTTCAGCTTAGTCCAACGAGCGTTGGCCTTGGATGATTTTACCGCTGCCTCCACAAAGGCCATACCCGTCACTCCGTTTTCAATGGTTGGGAAGTCATAACCTTCTTTCGGAGCCTTGCGATTAAGGAGACGATCGGTAATCGCCTCAACGACTGCACAATAAATATTTCCAAAAGCCTCGATAAAACCTTCCGGGTGACCGAATGGTGTACGAGTGTATTTTTTAGCCTGAGGTCCGTTGTAGGAATTACCGCGACGCCAAACTTGGCGAGGTGCGTCAACAAACTTAACCATTAATTCATTGGGGTCTTCTTGATGCCATTCCAACGAAGCCAAGGAACCGTAAACGCGAATATTTAAATTATTTTCTTCGCCGGTTGAAATCTGCGATGCGTAGAGAACCCCACGTGCTCCATTTTTGTAACGCACCAACATATTACCATCATCATCCAAGGTGTGCCCGGGAATAAAAGCAGTCAGTTCCGCAGCCACTTCTTTGACTTCTAAACCGGTGATATATTGGGCGAGGTTCTGGGCGTGAGTTCCGATATCACCCATGCAATTAGAGATGCCAGAAACATTAGGATTCATACGCCAATTAGAAATTTTGGAAGGCTTAGCGGCCTGTAAAGAGGGGCTAGCGTACCCCTGTGGATATTCGACGACTATTTTGTTAATCTTACCGAGCTTGCCCGCGGCGACCATGGCGCGTGCTTCTTTGACCATCGGATAACCGGTGTAATTATGAGTGAGAGCAAAAATTAATTTCTTCTTCTTTGTCAGTGCGAGCAACTTTTTGGCTTCTGCTAAACTGTAAGCAAGGGGCTTTTCACAAACGACGTGAATGCCTGCTTCTAAAAAAGCCTCAGCCACTGGATAGTGCATATCATTTCGGGCGACGATAGAAACGAAATCGATACGCTCACCGACCGGTAATTTTGCCTCGGCAGTAGCCATCTCCTGATAAGAGGCATAGACACGTTTAGGATTAAGGTATAAATCTTGGCCGGAGAGACGCGACTTTTCTGGATCGGCCGAGAAGGAGCCAGCGACTAACTCAATCTGGCCATCGAGAGCGGCTGCCATGCGATGGACTGCGCCAATAAAAGCACCGCGGCCACCGCCGACCATGCCCATACGAATTTTACGATTTAATGAACTCATAGCTTTTAGTAGTAGTTATAAAAATTATTTCTTTTGCTTAGCCTTGTCGAAGGCAGCATCGAAGGCGACCTTGTTCGTGGGGAATGCAAGACGTTTAACATAGGCGCAGCTCTCTGTCGCACCATGGAAACGATCCATACGACCGTCTTCCCACTCCACTGAGAGCGGCCCAGCATAATCAATGTCATTGAGTGCCACAATGACGTCTTCAAAACGAATATCGCCACGCCCAACCGAACGGAAATCCCAAGCACGACGTGCGTCGCAGAAATCAGTGTGACCACCAAAAACACCCACGGTACCGTCACCGTGACCCCACCAAGCATCCTTCATGTGAACGTGATGAATTTTAGAGGCAAAGGTGTGAATAAATTTAATATAATCTACTCCCTGGTAACCCAAGTGACTGGGGTCATAATTAAAACCAAAGCGCTGGTGATGACCCACGGCTGCTAGAGCACGCTGAGCGGATACAATATCAAAAGCGATTTCAGTCGGATGAACTTCTAAGCCAAAATACACGTCGTGTTTTTCAAAAGCTTCAAGAATTGGGAGCCAGCGTTTAGCGAAATCGTCGTAACCCTTTTGGAGAAAAGCCTGACTCGTTGGAGGGAACGCATAAAGCGCATGCCAAATAGATGAGCCGGTGAAACCATTAACCACGACTTTGCCCGAACCCTTGGGCAGCTTAGACATATAGGACTTACCGTAATCAAAGAATTTACGTGCTGCTTCTGCGGTGAGAATCATTTCTGCCGCTGCACGCTTGCGGACGCCTTCAGGATTTCCATCGCCCCAAATGTGTGGAGAGAGGATCGCCTGATGTCGTTCATCAATATTATCACAGGTAGCTTGACCCACCAGGTGTGAGGAAATCGCCCAGCAACCTAATCCATTTTTTTCTAATAAAGCCCAGAGAGATTCGATGTAACCTTTTTCTTTAACGGCGCGAGTGACATCAAAATGATCACCCCAGCAGGCTAACTCCACACCGTCGTAACCCATGGACTTAACTTTAGGTAGTAATTCGGCAATCGGGAGATCGGCCCACTGGCCGGTAAATAATGTGGTAGGGCGTTGTGACATAGAGTTATTGGATTTAATTGATATGAATAATTATTAAGAAAGTTTTTTGGCTAATTCAATTTCAAGTGCGTCGTAAGCGGAACGCAATGCACGGTTGGGATGAATAACTCCCGCAGCCGGTGCACAAAATAGAGATTCAAGATAGTCTATTTTCTCCCCGCAGGCTGCTTCCGCAGCTCGCAAGGCGGCACCGAGCGCAGCGGAGTCAGAAACCGCTAAACGTAAAACTGGAGCACCGAAAACGTCCGCAAAAATTTGTGCAACCGACGAGTTGCTAGAAGCACCTCCCGTGAGTAATAACTGAGTGGTCGGTGTTCCCACCCAACGACTGTGTAAGCGCATGCTCAAAGCCTGACCTTCTACCGCGGCGCGCGGTAATGATTCTTTGGAAACATTTTTTCCTAGAGTAATCCGGCCAGCAGAATGACGTGGAGTAATCTCGTCCACTTCCATGGGTAGTATCGCAGACTGAGCGGCAGGCGATTTATCAATCGCCGCAGAAAAATCATCCCAGCTTTTTAATCCGCATTCGCGACGAATGGCTTCGCGGGCGAGTGAGCCATTACGAACACAAATCAAACTCATACTCCCGCCTAATGGATTTCCAAAGGCATGACCCAGGCCAGCCGCATCCGTACGGATTCCTCCGATTGCGGCAAAAAGTGTATCACTGGTTCCTAAACTAATAACGATTTTTCCAGGACGAGATGCACCCATGCCCACTAAGCTAGAAGGATTGTCGCCCGTACCAATCACCACTCGGCAAGTTGTTGAAAAACCATAACGCGCGACAAAATATTTTGAAATAGATCCAGCCACGGTGGAACCAGGACTAATACTTGGAAGTTTCTTTGCTAAGTCGGGAGCAGTAGCTTGCAGGGCGGCTGGCGACCAATCGCCTTTGCGAATATCCATTAAATTCATCCCCGCACCATCACCCGTATCAATCGCAACGTCCTTGCCCGCCAAAATAGACGCTATGAATGAGGAAACTAAATGAACGCGTTCGGTTTTCGCCCAAAGTGCAGGATTATTTTTAGCGAAACGACGAATCTGTGGACCAGTAAATCGGGCCGTGGCGACACTTCCAGTTAAATCACACACCGCCTGATTGCCACCGAGGGCAGCAGCAATCTCTGCACACTCTTGAGTTGTTGAACCGTCCATCCAAATGGGAGAAGTCTGACGTGAAAGCACGGGTTTAATTTTTTCAGCGAGAGAGGTTTGTGGGTTACCATCAGCGAACGCAGCAAGATAATCCGCACCAAGATAAACGCTGCCGTGTTGTTGACCAGAAACTGAAACCGCTTCGATTTTAGAAATATCAGTTAAGACCCCCAAATAACCCAAAGCTAATTCTAATCCATCCAACCAAAGCAATGGACTAGCATGGACTTCATTATTGTGACCGCCGGGAATAAATCCTTCGGGATGTCCTCGCTCAGGAAAGTCAGGACCGAAGGCTGCACGGGCCATCGCTAACTGCTTTCCAGATTTAGTATCTAACACTAGTGCAGTTGCACTTTGCGTAGATAAATCTAAACCGAGAACAATCGCCATAAGGATTATCGGATATATTCGTTAATAAGATTTTCGAGCAACTCTTGGCGACCCGAGTCGAGACGTGGAGGCGTAATGCCTTGAGCGTATTGATCGAGCGCAATGAGCGAAGTCTTACCCGATTCAATTTTGCGGCCAATACCTTGATCCCATGAAGCATAACGTTTATCGACAAACTGATCGAGCTTGCCGTCTTTAATGATTGCGTGAGCAATTTTCAAGCCACGCGCAAAGGCGTCCATGCCGCCAATGTGAGCGTGGAAGAGATCAACAGGTTCGTGCGATTCACGGCGACGTTTAGCATCAAAATTAAGTCCACCCGTCGTGAATCCGCCCATCTTCAAGACCCGTAACATAATATTGGTCGTGAGATAAAGGTCGGTAGGAAATTGATCGGTGTCCCAACCTAAGAGCGTATCACCGCGATTAGCATCGATTGAGCCTAAGGCATCAGCACCAATCGCCACTTCGAGTTCATGCTCCATGGTGTGACCAGCGAGCGTTGCATGATTCGTTTCAATATTCAGTTTAAAGTGTTTCAACAAACCGTATTCGCGCAGGAAATTAAGACAGGCGGCTGAATCCGAATCATATTGGTGAGTGGACGGCTCACGCGGTTTAGGCTCGATATAAAACTGTCCTTTGAAACCAATCTTCTTTGCGTAGTCGACAGCGAGGTGTAAGAGCTGAGCCAAGTGATCGAGCTCACGCTTCATATTAGTATTCAGTAACGTGGCATAGCCTTCACGACCGCCCCAGAAAACATAGCCCTCACCGCCGAGTGCCTTGGTCGCATCCAGTGCATGACGAACCTGACTCGCACCATAAGTAAAAACATCGGCATTAGGAGAGGTACCTGCACCTTGGGCGTAGCGCGGATGCGCAAAAAGACAGGCCGTACCCCAGAGGAGTTTTTTACCCGTAGCTTTCTGGTAAGCTTTTAATTCTTGAGTGACCCGAGCGAGATTAGCATGAGTCTCGGTTAAGGTTGAAGACTCCGGGGAAATATCACGATCGTGGAAACAGTAGAAATCAATTTGGCACTTTTCGAGAAACTCAAAAAAGACCGGCACACGACGCAAAGCATTGTCGAGAGAATCAGAACCATCGTCCCACGGCATCAAGGCGGTGGCGCTACCAAAGGGGTCACTCAAGCCATTGCGCATCACGTGCCAATAGGCGGCCGCGAAACGCATATGGTCTTTCATTTTCTTTCCGCCGATTTTCTCGTCAGGATTATAATGCTTGAAAGCAAAAGCATTTTTAGACTTGGGACCTTCATACCGAATCATCGGCACATTCTTGAAGTGTGACATTTTTTAAGGGGTAGGCAGACTATAATTAATATCTAAACACGGGTTGCCAAGTGGGTATTCTATAAAACCAGCAGATTAATTTTGTACTTTTACGACAGTCTACTTTCTTAAAAACTCTTCAACGGGTCTTCCAATAGCTCATTTTATGCATTGTTTTATGTGACTCAACAATACCAAGGTAGATATTTCACGATTCATTAGTATTACTAAGACGACAAACAAGTGTCACTTGCAACCTAGAGTCATTGCCCTAGCATCGTCCGAATGCTGGTCGTTAACACCATCACCGAACTTCGCCAAATCCTCGCAACTCAGCGTCAAGCAGGGCGAACGATTGGACTAGTTCCGACCATGGGCTGTCTTCACGAGGGTCATCTTGCGTTAGTTAAACGGGCCCGCAGTGAAGCAGATTTCACCATAGTCTCTATCTTTGTTAACCCCACTCAATTTGGTCCGAACGAAGATTTTTCAAAATACCCGCGGACTTTCGAAGCGGATTGTGATGCCTGTGATAAAGCCTCGGTGGATCTGATTTTTGCTCCGAGTGTTGAAGAATTTTATCCCCAAAATGCGCATACCTGGGTGGATGTTGAAAAAGTAACTGCGGGTCTTTGTGGGGCTTTTCGACCCGGACATTTTCGCGGTGTGAGTACGGTTGTTGCGATGCTCTTCAATGTGATTCAACCGACATGCGCAGTGTTTGGTCGAAAGGATTTACAACAATGTGTAGTCATTAAACAAATGGTTCACGACCTACACATCCCTGTAAAGGTGATCGTTGATGAAACGGTGCGTGAGCCCAGCGGACTCGCCCTCAGTTCAAGAAATCGATACCTCACGCCCGAAGAACTCCACAAGGCTACCGCGATACCGGCCGCCTGCAAAGTGGCTCAAGATTTAGTACTAAAAGGAGAAACGAATCCTATTCTTATTGAGAAAGCGGCGTTCAAAAGACTCACACAAGATGCGTCGCTCCGGGTACAGTACTTAAAAGTCGTACACCGAGAAACATTAAGCGAAGTCACCAAAATCATTCCTGGTGAATGTGTGTTAGCACTAGCCTGCTACTTAGGTAACACGCGGCTAATTGATAACGTCGATTTATAATTTACGCGATAATACCTTCAGCAACTTTACCGTAATTATCCGTCAGACGGAAATCGCGACCGTTGTATCGATAGGTAAGTTGGGTGTGATCAAAGCCCATCAAGCGCAGGATTGTTGCGTGTAAGTCGTGAACGTCGACGCCATTGGAAACAACTTCACCGCCAATATCATCCGTCTCACCATAATTAATTCCGGCCTTAACTCCCCCACCCGCCATCCAAGCGCAATAGGCCTTGGACCAGTGATCGCGGCCGCTGTTCGGATTGACTCTACCCGCCGTCGTGGGCGTGCGACCAAATTCACCACCCCAGATGACCAAGGTGGAGCTCAAGAGTCCGCGCTCCTTTAGATCTTTAATTAAAGCGGCCGCTGGACCATCAATCGCCGCACCCGTGCGTGTTGCCGCAGCTTGAATATTATTATGGTGATCCCATCCACCAGCGTCGATTTGTACAAAGCGAACGCCGCGTTCAACGAGCCGACGAGCACATAAAAGTTTAGCTCCCAATTCGGTCTTGCCGTAAGCATCGCGCGTCTTTTGTGATTCCTTAGAAATATCAAACGCATCCGTCGCTGCCGTCTGCATTCGGAAAGCTAATTCAAAGGACTCAATGCGGGCCTCGAGCTGTTCATCTTTTTGAACAGTCTTTATATGCTGATCATTAAGTTGATGCACCAAATCGAGCTGTTTTCTTTGTGCGTCTTTATCGTAATCTTTGAAATCATTTTTGAGATTTGGGATGACGCGATCAGGGGCAGCATTAGCACGGAAAGTAGTTTGCGCACCTTGGTAGATGCTCGGTAAAAAGGCTGCCTGACGGGCCTCGACCTGTCCTCCCAGACTGACAAACCCTGGTAAATCTTGGCTCTCCGTTCCGAGTCCATATAAAACCCATGAGCCTAAAGATGGCTTGGTTAGAATCGCTGAACCGGTGTGCAGAAGTTTAGACGCTGGGCCGTGCGCTGGAATATCCGAATGCATGGATCGAATAATACAAAGATCATCGGCAACTTCTTGTAACTTTGGAAAGATTTCGCTGATTGCTAAACCGGATTTCCCACACTGCTTAAATTCAAAGGGCGTTGGAAAGATAACTCCGGCCTGACCCGCTTTGGATTTTTCCGCTAAATCTTTCATGCCCGGCTTATAATCGAAAGTATCCAAGTGCGACGGAGCTCCACCGGCAAAAATATGGATAATATGTTTAGCTTTGGCCGGTAAGGGTGCTGCGCGTACTTTTAAATTTAACGGTCCTTCCGCACGAGCGCCGGTAATCAGTCCGCGTGAGAGCATCGTACCAAATGCTAAGGTCCCCATACTCAATCCTGTTTGACGAAGAAATTCGCGACGAGAATTCGCCTCGGGAATCCGATTACTGCAATTGGGAGTTTCCATAGTTAAATGATAGGTGTTTAGTCGAGGTATACAAATTCGTTCGAACAAATCATCGCTTGAGCGAGCATCTCCCAAGGGGAAACCCTGGCTCGCGAAGCTTTTGGCCCCATATTTTTCAAGGTACCGCCCTCCATTTTAGTTGTGACCGCAGGATTGGAATCTTCGATCGGCTGAGAGGCCTCCTTGGCCAGTTTCTTTTTTTCAAATTTGCTTGGTTGAGACGCAACTGGTTCAACCGTTGCTCCCGTGACTCCCGTGACTTTTTTGATAAACTCTTTGGCCACTCGTGCCTCGTCAGATTTAGGGGTTCGTTGGAACATAATGCGGTACATGGTAGTGATTCTGGCATCATCGTTGATTGCATTCACTACTTCAGGACGAGCAACAACCGCGCGAGCTACTACAACCGACAATGGATTATTCATAAAGAATAAAGCCTGTTGCGGAACGATGGTAGAATTCCGTCGAGAGTTGGGCATATCAGGATCCGAGAAATCGAACTGGGACTGTAAATCACTTAAGTGCTCACGGTCGATATAACCATAAATACTTCGGCGATAACTGATCGGATCATCGGTAATATTCACTGGACGACCACCCACCGTTGAATCCATTTTTCCACTAAGTAGAATTAATGCGTCGCGAATACTTTCAAAATCCAGTCGACGTAAATTAGAGCGCCAGAGGTATTTATTTCCGGCATCAATTTTATTTGGATTACTAGCATCACGACTTGCGAACATCGGATTCGCGGTTGGATTGGCTGATTGTCGATAGGTCTGTGAAGTAAGCATTTTGCGATGTAGATTTTTCATCGACCAACCATTCTCCACAAATTGTGCCGCTAACCAATTTAACAATTCAGGGTGAGTAGGTTTTTCAGACATATTTCCGAAGTCGTCCAGTGAACTCACAATACCCGCACCGAAGTGCTGCATCCAAACACGATTCACTAAAACGCGTGCGGTGAGCGGATTGGTTGGACTAGCAATCGCTTGAGCTAACTCAGCCCGACCACTGCCTTGCGTAAAAGGAACCCGGCTAGGACCCGAAAGAATTTCTAGGAACTGGCGAGATACGACAGGACCTTTTTTATTACGATCGCCCCTTAGGAATACATTACTGTTTTTAGGACTCAGTACATCCGCAACTACCATGGCTTTACCTGGTCCGCCCGAGTGAGTGAGTTCTAATTGATTAATTTCTTTAAAACGAAAATATTTTTCCGGTATTTTATTATTTATAAAATTCGGTTTATCCTGCCAGGCATAACAAAAACTGCGGGTATTAATTAAAGAAAGAATCTTAGGTGTACTATCGATATCCTCATAGCTGGGTAAGGGCCAAGGCCAGGCAGCGAGTTGTATAATATCTGGATTATCCCTCTCGCCTGCACGCCCCGGCGTACTGCGCAGGTCGAGGTGTTTATCAATCTGCGCGCTGTATTTTTTGAACATCGCTTGGTATGCCAAGGCAACATCGTCAATCGTCTTAGGTTTTAAATTCACTAAAGCCTCAGCGACGAGCGGATTAATTATAAGTTTTTTGTCTGCTAAAACGGTGGCAATGACTTGGGGTGCCCTTTCCTCAAATTGCTCGGCTGGGATTCTCTGCAAATGAAATAACGGTGCCGTGATGGGCGAAATTTTATTTATAATAATCGAACTGTCGACCTCACGGACGAGAGCGAAATTATAGGTCTTCTGTAAATCTGCGGAACGCGTGGACCTAAATCCAGCTATGGCGGATAAGGCTCGGCCGGCAAAATCTTTATGTAACGTCGCCAGTTGAGCGCGTGTATAACGATAATAACCACGAGCATTTGATTCCACCAAGTCCTTCATTTTTTTGTCAAAATCGGCTCGCTCCGTCGCAGTGGGTATACGCGTTGTCTTAATCATGGGCTCGTCTAAGGGCTCCATGGTTGAAGCAAAAATTCCGTGGAATGAATAATAGTCGGCGGTGGGAATCGGATCGAATTTGTGGTCGTGACAACGTGCACAGGCTACCGTGAGACCCAGAAATGCTTTGGTCGTAGTATCAATTCTTTCGTCAATCGTGTCATCGTTATTATCAAAACGTTTTCCGACCGTGATGAAACCTAGGGCGGCCAGGCGTGGGTCATCTTTGGCGAGGTTGGGCAAGCGATCGGCGGCCAACTGCTCGACGATAAATTGATCGTAAGGTTTATCCTGATTAAATGCATCGATCACATAGTCGCGGTAGGTCCAAGCATTGGCGTAAGCTTCGCCGCGTTTAATGCCATTGCCAGGAGTGTCGGCGTAACGAGCCGAATCCAGCCAATGGCGGGCCCAACGCTCACCGTATTGAGGCGATGCTAATAATCGATCGACTGTCTTTTCTACTAAATCACTGACCGCGTGTGCCGCTTTATTACGCTGTAATAGATACGAATCAACGGCACTGGCATTGGTGTAGTCGCGACTGAAAGCTTCGACTTCGGTATTGGAAGGAGGCAGGCCAATTAAATCGTAGTTCAATCGTCGCAACAACGACTCACCATCGGTCGGCGTAGAGGGCTTTAATCCCTGTTCATCTAATTTAGCTAAAATAAAATAATCGATTTCGTTCTGACACCAAGCCTCGTTACTGACTTTCGGTAAGGCGGGTTTAGTAAAAGATTTAAACGCCCAGTGATCGCGGGCTTTTTGGGATAAGCCAGTTAATTTAACTGCGCCAGCACCCACGGGTGCAGGTGCACCCATCTTGACCCATTTTTCGAGTAATGCGATTTGTGCATCCGGTAATTTAGCTCCACCCTTTTTGGGAGGCATCGATAAATCAGGGTCAGTTTGATGAACCGCCGTAATTAAAAGTGATTTCTCAATATTATTTGGCACGATGGCAGCACCCGTATCGCCACCCGCTAACAAGCCCGCACGCGTATCCATGATTAATCCGCCTTTCGAAACTCCTTCTTGGGCAGAGTGACATTTAAAACAACGGTCCGATAAAATCGGACGAATGTTTTTTTCGAAAAACTCTAAATCACTCGCACTGAAGTTTACTTGATTTTGTTCTAATGTCTTTTGAGCGATGAGCGGTAATTCAGAACCGGGGGCGGCATGAATAGGCACGATCCCTCCCAGTAAAAAAATAATTAAGTTATAAACTAAAAATCGGGGCATGATTTGTTAGCTATGATGCTAATAGTATAACACTAATCCAACGAAAAGGTTGCCTCTTTATTTAAGAAAAGGGGCGCCCTAAATAGCACCAATTACGGGACTTTGGGCTTATTTAGGAAAAACTACACAACTGGCCGACCCGACTTTCACCGCCTGCTGGGTGTCGGTGAGCATACCTGACTCGAGATTAATTCGGTAAGCGTTCAAAGTACCCGATTTTTGCCCAGCGCACACCAGCCATTGGCCGTCAGGCGAAAGACCAAATCCTCGGGGCGTTGCGGGTACGCTCAATTGATGCTGAATCAATTTCAACGAACCATCCGTACCTATTGAGTAGACGGCGATGGAGTCGTGAATCCGATTGGAAACATAAAGAGTCCGTCCATTAGGATGAGAAAATATTTCGGCCGCCGATGCGCCTTTGCGTTCCGCATCAGCAGGCAGAGTGTCTATCACTTGAAACGGACTGAGCTCACCCGTTTTTACATCAAAACGAAACGCCGTCACGGTGAGTGATAATTCATTACAAGCATAGGCGAAAA
>Ga0194049_1000511_pt1 | contig 13179 bp, 9 predicted proteins | sample JunL2225m_MetaG_FD_148665 | JGI IMG/M metagenome (GOLD analysis project Ga0194049, IMG submission 148665) | Anoxic zone freshwater microbial communities from boreal shield lake in IISD Experimental Lakes Area, Ontario, Canada - Jun2016-L224-25m | ecosystem: Environmental > Aquatic > Freshwater >... | reverse complement strand
TGCTGAGCGACAATCCAAAATTAATTTTTCTAAAAGGCTTTCAGGAGATTCGCAGGCCCAAGCCTGACGACCCTTTTGCTGTAAAATTTTCGCAATACCAGCGCTGTCGAAACTATCTGATCCTAATTTATCAGCCCGATGGGCAGGCGGTAAATAAATGGCGTCCGCTAAAGCTAAAGCTTCGCCAAAACTATCCTGCATGACCTTGCGAGCAGCGGTATTACTTCGCGGCTCAAAACAGGCCACTAACTCGAATGCTGGATAACGATTACGCAGCGACTCCAGCGTACAATGAATAGCGGTGGGGTGATGACCAAAGTCCTCGATACAAACTAAGTTCTTGTTCTCGATTAAAACTTCTTGGCGGCGCATCACACCTTTAAACTTTTTAAGGGAATCGAGTTTTAACTGCGTAGGGTTTTGCGGATTTAAAAATAGGCCTGCGGAGGCTGCGGCGATGGCGGCATTACGAGCATTAAATAAACCCGTTAACGACCATTCTACTTTAGCCCAGAGCGCACCTTTCCAGAAGATTGAAAATGTTGAGCCATCCGACGTCTCAGAGAAATTCTTGATTTGAACATCATTGTTTTCACCCACGCCGACCTTCACCACCGGAGACCAAGTCACTTTATTTACTAAATTTGTGACATTAGCATCATCACCATTGGCAACAATGAGGCCGTTACCTGGCACCACACGAAGACCGTGCGAAAAGGTTCTTAAAACATCTTCTAAGTCACGAAAAATGTCGGCGTGATCGAACTCAATATTATTTATAGCTAAAATATGAGGTAGGTACTGAATGAATTTACTACGCTTATCAAAAAAAGCTGAGTCGTACTCATCGCCTTCAATCACAAAGGCCCCGCCCTTTTGACCTATAAAGGCGCTGTCGGGTAAATCACGCGGCACACCGCCGACTAACCAACCGGGATTAGCATTAGCCTCCTTGAGTAAAAATGCCGCTAAGCAGGTAGTCGTAGTTTTTCCGTGAGTACCTGCGATGACGATGTTCTTTCGATCATTCAGTAAGTGACTACGAAGAAGTTGTGGCAGAGAAATATAATTCTGGGAGGACTGTAAGAGGTATTCGACTTCGGGATGACCGCGCGAAGCGACATTTCCAACGACGACCAAATCAGTTTTTAACGAAGCTAGACGATCGGCATTCCACCCTTCGAGAATTTCGATACCAGCATTTTTCAGGTGATTCGACATGGGCGGATAAATACCGGTGTCTGATCCCACTACTTCATGTCCAAGTGCACGCATTAATAACGCAGCATTGCCCATGGCGGTACCACAAATGCCGATGAAATAAATCCGCATAACCCCACCCTAGAACCAACTCCCCAGCTTGGGCGAGAAAACAAGTGTATAAAATAAAAACCCCTAGGCTATGAACTAGGGGTTTTTAGTGAAACTAAACTTAAGTCTATGAATTTTTGCCGAGCGACCCCAAGTCGGTCGAGCCCGGGTGATTTCGCTTTTCTTTTTCTAGGCGATGGCGGCGACGTAATTGACGATCAACTTTATCGACCAAGATATCGATAGACTTATACAAATCTTCCGACTCTTCCCTCACAACGATATCGGGGCCCGGTAGTTCTAGACGAATCTGCGCACCAAACTCGCGGGCATGGTTGCGGGGGTGATTAAAAACTAATTCTACGAATATTTTAACGATACGGTCATTGTGACGTAGGAGTTTTTTAACTTTAGTACGCACGGTTTCTTTCAGGGCCTCGGTAAGTTCTAGATGAACACCCGAGATGACGATTGCTGTGTTGCTCATTTATTTATTGGGGTTTGGATAAACGAAAAGCCACGCACCATGTCTCCTAAAAAATCCATAGATAACTTTTTGAAAGCATTTTCATGTATCATCATCACAGGATCTTCTTCGGGCATCGGACGCGCACTCCTTTCGCGTATAGAAAAGTCTAGCACCTCCGCCGCAGTGTTCAACCTATCTCGTACCCCTCCCCAAGATGTTTCGAATGCTCTGAACTTTACTCATCTTACTTGCGATCTCTCTCAACCCCCTGAAATTAAGTCAGTTGTCGCTGAATTACAAAAACTAATGCCTCCACAGGGTACTATTCTTTTAATTAATAATAGTGGAATTGGGGCCTACGGTGAGTTTCCCTCACCCCATTTAGAGCACACGATGAAGATGGTAGAAATCAACACCTCTGCCCCTGTTTATTTAACCGGGCTGTTAATTGAAAAATTAAAATCACGCGGAGGACAGATCGCCAACGTTGCGTCACTTGCCGGTTATCAACCTACCCCGCTCATGTCTACTTATGCGGCGACCAAAGCATTTCTCCTTCACTGGAGTATCGCGCTCGATGCGGAAATGAAAAAATACGGAGTGCGTAGCGTCGCGATTTGTCCTGGTCCGGTTTCAACCAATTTTTCTAAAGCTGCTGGATTCATTAGTTCAACGGGGTTGGGTGGACAAACGGCTGATGAATGTGCAGATGAAGCCTTGAAGGCTATGGCTAAAAACAGTCCACAGGTAATTACAGGATGGAAAAATAAATTATTAGGAATGTTTAGCGCCCGCATACCTAAGCCCTGGGCGGCAGCCATTGGATTAAGGATGATTCAGCGACTAAAGCTGGATCGCTTTATCAAAAAATAAATTACTCGGCGGAATCAAGCAACTCACGGGCGTGCGTGAGGGCGACTTTACTAGTCCGATCCCCCAACATACGGGCAATCTCTAGTTCACGGTCTTTTCTCTTGGTATGAACAGGCTCAATGACTACAGAAGTCGAACGGTCGTCCTGTGTTTTGGTCACAACCAAATGGGCATGTCCTAATGCAGCAACCTGCGGTAAGTGAGTAACGCAGAAAACTTGGTGCTTCTTACCTAACGCGGCGAGTTCACGTCCCACTTGTGCACCAATTTCTCCACCCACGTTAGCGTCTACTTCATCAAAAACTAAAACGGGAGTATTATCAACGGCGGCGAGTACGGTTTTTAGGGCTAGCATCACACGTGCCGCTTCACCACTAGAGGCAATTTGATCTAGGGGCAGTAAGTCTTGGCCAGCATTGGCACAAAACTGAAATTGAATGCGATCTGCGCCCATTGGGCCAAGCTCGGCCGAGGCTACATCGATTTTTAAATCTGCTTTTTTAAATCCGAGAGAGCCTAACATTTTCTTGGCGGTGGTAGCCAACTTTTCCGCGGCCTTAACTCGAGTGGCATGTAAGACATCGGCTAATTTCTTTAATTCTTTTTCATCACGGGCCGCATCTCCTTTGAGTTTTTCTACCCTAGCTTCGATATCACCCTGTGACATTAAGCGATTCTTTAAGCTATCTCGTTTCAATCGAACCGATTCAACAGTAGGGCCGTATTTACGACGAAACTCTAACCATAAATTCATTTTCGTGTCTAAGTTTTCGATTTCTGACTCATCGGCGGATAGGCCACGTGCCAGACGTGCGAAATCAGCCCGGATGTCATCGGCTTCAGCAGCCAAGCCCTGCAATCGCTGAGCCAACGCTTCGGCATCGGCATCAATCCGCGCAATCGATTGGGCGACTTTCAAAATCTTGGGTAGGTCTTGAGCTATACCTTCTGAACCGAGCGCTGTATCCATTTGGCTCAACAGTTGTGACAGCTCTTGGGCCCGAGAAGAACGAGCGTGTTCACGTTCTAACTTCTGAATCGCTTCATCGGTTAAATCTAAGGATTCTAAATTTTGTATCTGTGATTTTAAAAAAGACATTTCGTCTTCAGATAATTTTTCCGCCGAAGACATTTCATGGATAGATTTGAGAATTTCTTGGCGGTGTTTCCAGATTTCGCGGTAACGGTTCAGCGATTCTTCAACCCCCGCATACAAATCTAGCATTTCTAGCTGCGTATCGGCACGCATAAGTTTTTGCGGTTCACCTGGGCCGTGAAAATCGATCCATAATTCTCCGAGCTTTTGCAATTGGGCCAAGGTCGCTGCTCCACCGTTAACCGTAATACGTCCAGCCTTAGAAACATGGACGGTTCTTTTAATTAATAAAAGTCCTTCATCGCACGCAGGCAGATCCAGATCTTCTAACGCTTGAGTGAACCGTTTGTCTTTACCCACTTCGAGTTCGGCTTCGACGACACATTCTTCGGCGTCCTTACGAATGATTGTTTTACCAGCGCGGTTGCCTGCTAATAAAGAAAATGCGCCGAGGAGAACTGATTTACCAGCACCCGTTTCGCCGGTCACCACCGTGAATCCCTTGCCCAAGTCGAGCGACGTCCGATCCATCAGAGCTAAATCACGAATGGAGAGGCGGCTAATCATTTCTGGGTGCGTGGACCGTAAAGAGATGAACCCAGACGTACGCAAGTTGAGCCGGCAATCACCGCGGCTTCCATGTCACCGCTCATACCCATCGAAAGCTCTGGGAGTTTTACTTTAAATTTACTCTCTAATTCATCCCGACAAATTCTTAAATTATCAAACGTGCGCTTAGCCGAATCCATTCCCCCTTCAATCGGCGGAACGGCCATAAGTCCAACCACACGTAATGACGACTGGCCCAATGCCGCTTCTAATAAAAGTGGTGCTTCTTCAATTTCACATCCGTATTTTGCGGGATCGTGACCAGAGTTTACTTGAAAATAAATTTCAGGTTTCACGTTAAGCTCTTCGGCAATCCGACCCATACGCAAAATTAAATCTACCGAGTCGACCGTTTGAACGATATCGAAAATTTTTAAGGCAGGCTTAACTTTATTCGACTGCAGGTGACCAATAAATTCCCAGCGTAAGTCTGTAGGAGCGAGTGGTTTTTTCTCCTGACCTTCTTGGACTTTATTTTCACTCACCGAGCGCATGCCGTAGCGATAAGCGTACAAAGCTGCTTCAACGGGGTTAGTTTTGGTGACTGGTAAGATTCTGACTTCCGAGGGATTACGAGCACACTGCCTGCAGGCTGACTCTATCCTGAGGCGGACGGTATCACAATTGGCCGCAAATTGTTCGTAAGTAACCACGAGAGACAATGGGAAGCAGATTAAGCCCAGAGTCAACGCCTCCAATCCCCTTTGCGGGAATAAGGTGTAACCCGGTCATGATAAGTAAATCTACACTTGAAACAGCCTGTTATTAGATTTATTAATCATGTTGGGCACCATACCCAGCTATGCAAATCGAGAACCTAAAGATTTTCCGAGACCTAGTAGACAACGAAAGTTTCTCCAAGGCGGCTAAGTTAAATAACATCACGCAGTCTGCAGTCAGTCAGCAACTACGTTCGATGGAGAAGCATTTTAATGTCCTCATCGTGGATCGGGGTCAGAAACAGTTTCGCTTAACCCGTGAAGGGCGTAGTCTCTATGAAGCGGCTCGCGATATTTTAAATCGCTACGAACAGGTTTCGAGCGAGATGCAGGAAATGCGCAAAGTAGTGAGCGGAACGGTGCATGTTTCGACAATTGTATCCATCGGCCTGCACGAACTACCACCGTACGTAAAACGTTTTATGCAAGAGTTTCCTCACGTGAACGTACGTATTGAGTATCGTCGCTCCAATTTAGTTTATGAAGACGTTTTTTCCAGCACCGCAGACTTTGGACTCGTCGCTTTTCCGCAAAAATATCGGCAGATAGAAATCATTCCTTTTATGGAAGATCAATTGGTCGCCATTTGTTCGCCTAAGCATAAGTTGGCGGGCAAAAAGGAAATTGAACTAGCTGATTTACAGGGCACGCGCTTCATCGGCTTTGACCAAGATATTCCTACGCGTAAAGCGCTCGATCAATTCTTCCGTGAACAGCGCATCGAACTAGAACCGTCGATGGAGTTTGATAATATCGAAACCCTAAAGCGTGCGGTGGAAGTTGATGCTGGAGTTGCCTTGGTTCCCGAGGGCACGATCCGTCAGGAAATCGAGCAAGGCACACTGGTTAAGTTGAAATTACGCGATCGACACGTTTCTCGGCCGTTAGCGATTTTGCATCGCAAAGGACGCGTAATGACTCCGGCCATGAAACGATTCTTAACCTTGATGTTAAACGGTCTGAACGCAAAAAAAGCTGACCTCGAATAATTAAACGCGGAGCGATTGCTCAGTGCGGCGAGCCAAAGCAAAGCTTGGTAACGCTTGAGCAAAAAACATTCCTAATCCGATCCAAAGTAACGCGGTATTGTCTTTGCTGATTAAGGCGTAGCCAGCCAGAATCCACCAAATCAACGCACCCACCAAAGGAGGATAGGCATTACGCAGAGCAGCACGTGCCAGTGACCACGTACCAAACATCATACAGGTCAGTGCTGCGGTTGTAATTGCTGAGAAAAGTTTTAAGGCAAAGTGGGCGTAAAGAATAAAACCCAATGAAACTAGGATGCCTACAAAAATGGCGGTTCCGACGCGTCGTTGATTGGGAAGAAAATTTATTTTGGACTGATGAGCACGCAGGTAAAGACCCGTAGCAACGACGGCCATCGAGAGGGTGAGCAACCAAATGTAGCGCAGTCCACTAATCGGAATAGAAAATTCATTAATCGCCCATTGGGCTAAGAGGCATTTAGCAAGTATGACCGACCAAATTGCACCTAGGCGATCGAGTACGATCACTTCGCGATAAGCACGTTCTACTGACAGAGCTAATTCTGTATCGGCACCGGAAGGAAGAGACGTGGAGGTGGAGCTCATTAACCGCTCCTACATAAAGTCGAAAATCCAAACCTGCAAACCCAAGAACACCTAAATGAACTCAGTAATTACTTACTCCAAAGTTTTCGGCGGGTAATTTCTTTAGCGACAGGGGCGGGCACTTCTTTTTCCCATCCTTCTACTCCGGTCGCTATCCGTTCGGCCAAGGTGCGAGGCTGACAAGCTAAAGCCTGAGGACTCGCGCCGGTAAGGGGGACCAAAAATCCGTTCGTTCTTAGGTGCTCAAATAATCCAGCCACCGCGGGACGCACCTGGACGTCTGCCGCTGTAACCACGGAGTCGACTTCGATTTGATAAGTTTCCGGGAAACAAACCTGACAGGCAACGGGGTCTTCTACCAAACGACTCAACTGATCGCCGCGCATAGGATAAACCATCACCTTCACGTTTTCCTTGAAGAGGCGACCACAAGCTTCCAACACTCCACCCTCGAGATGGGTGTAGTGCTGGGGGTTAAATAAATCCACCAAGTTATTCATCCCGGCGATGAGAGTAATTTCGCCGTCGGTATACAGACGGAAGTAAGCAGGTAATCGATACCACCCACGGTGGCGGGTAATTAACAGAGGACGGCCCAAGGTGCTCACAAGGGCAATACGATCGAGAATTTCCTTTAGGTCGGTCGCTTCTTGCCCAACACACATTTCAAAAATGGAAACACTTTCTTGGGTCTTCGCTAAGGAACGTTCGGCACAGGCCAACATGTCCTCATTCACTAATGAAATAGGACGGAAAGTTCCACGGGCGACTAGAATAGATTTCTTGTAGAAAAACTCGCTGGCCACGGCCGACTGGCCATTCTCATCGAATAACACGGCGTCTGTGAGGCCTAGTCGAACGAGTTGAATTGAAGCAGATTGAGTGTCGAAGTTACTAAACGCTGGACCGCTAAAATGAATGAAATCTATTTCCACGCGACCCGAGCCCACGTCGTCTACTAAATTATTTAGGAAAGTATTAAGGTCTCGATGCGAGTTTAAAGCGGCGTGAACTAAATTAACTCCCACCACTCCGAGGGCGTCCTGCTGACGGCCGGCATCACGATCCCAGAGGCGTAAGTGCAAAACAATATCACTAGGAGCGGCACCCACCTCATCCTGATAACGCATACCCATCCAGGAATGCCCCTGCCCTTTTCCATCGTGTGGGGTCGTTGCCACCGTATCAGCAAAAGCAAAGAATCTTGTAGATGTACCACGTTCGGAGGCCAAGCGATCGACGAGCAGTCCGTATTCATGGCTCATCATTTGTTCGAGGCGTTCACGAGAAACGTAACGCTTGGGGTGTCCGTAAATCGCATCACTCACGCGCATGTCATAAGCCGACATACTTTTAGCGACTGTACCCGACGCACCGCCTGCTTTAAAAAAGTGTCGGACTACTTCTTGGCCAGCACCGATTTCGGCAAAAACTCCGTAAGCCGAGCGATCGAGATTAATCGCCAGGGCCTTACGAGCGGTACCGGCGCTAGGATCTTGAGTCGGGTCGGACATAGCCAAGAGAGTTCACCAAACAAAGAAAAAATCGAGCCGAAACGCTAGGAATAATGTCAATTTGATTGGCGATTCTTACACAGTCGACCAAAGTAGTCACTTAAACTAACTTTTCTAATAATACTCTTATGAAAGAATTTTTTAAAGCTCTCTTAGCTTCAGTCATGGGAACGTTTATTGCGGGAGCACTCGCTTGCGTTTTATTTTTTGTATTAATTATCGGGTTAATCAGTGCCGCGAGTAACCACGAAGCTCCCGGCGTTTCCGTAAAAGCGAAAACCATGTTGGTCATTGGTAACGGCATGCTCATCAACGACACACCTCAACACGGTAATCCTGGTTTATCTATGCTACTCGATAGCCAAAAAGCTCCGGAGGTAGATTTATTACGTGCCATTGAAGCGGTCAAACAGGCAGCGAAAGATAAAAATATTACAGGTATATTAATTGCCGGAGAAACCGATGCGGGGTTAGTGCAACTAAATGAATTACGCCAAGCGATTAACGAATTTAAAAAATCGAAAAAACCAGTAATCGCTTGGATAGAGAACGGATCACAGCATGAGTACTATTTGGCCAGTGTGGCGGATAAAATTTATGCCCATCCTGCAGGAGAGGTTGAATTTAAAGGACTCGCCCGCTACAGCCCGTATATCGGAGAAACTTTAAAATCTCTCGGAGTGGGCGTACAAGTAACCAAGGTGGGCAAATATAAGTCGGCCGTAGAACCATTTTTGAGTGATAAAATGAGTGAGTCTGATCGCGAACAAACTGAGTTGTTGCTCGGGGGTGCCTGGAAAAAAATCGTGGCCGATGTGAGTGAATCGAGAAAAATTTCAAGTATCGCTCTTAATCGTATCGCCAATTCGGGCGGAATTTTTACAACCGATGTGGCAAAAAAAATAAAGTTGGTCGATGAACTTTGTCAGCGCGATGAACTAGTGACTAAAATCTGCACGCTCGGAGCAGCCGCCGATGATCATGGTCAATCCTTCAGACAAATTTCGCTTACCAAATATGCCAGTAGGGTTAATTTTGCGTCGGGCGATGGAAAGATTGCAGTGATTTATGCTGAAGGTGAAATCGTTGATGGCTGGGGCGATAATCACAATGTGGGGGGCGATCGACTCGCGAGAAATTTACGTGATTTACGGGGCGATAAATCCATCAAAGCAGTCGTTTTGAGAATTAACAGTCCGGGTGGCTCAGCATTTGCTAGTGATATCGTCGCCCGCGAAGTGGGATTACTTAAACAGAGTGGCGTTCCGGTGGTAGTATCGATGGGTGATGTAGCCGCTAGCGGAGGCTACTATATCGCCGCGAGAGCAAATAGAATTATGGCGAATCCTGCTACGATTACCGGATCGATTGGCGTCTTCGGACTGCATTTTAATTATCAAGAATTAGCCAAGAAAATCAACCTAGGGACCGATGGCGTTAAGACGTCACGTTATTCTGATTTATTTTCAAGCCATCGAGCAGCTAACGCTGAAGAGATGGCCATTGTCCAAAAAATGGTCGATCAAGTTTATCAAGACTTTCTGAACGTGGTATCAGAAGGTCGAAAAATAGAACTCGCACAGGTACATGAAATTGCCCAAGGCCGCGTTTGGCTGGGAGTGAGCGCCAAAGAAGTGGGGCTCGTTGATAAGATGGGCAGCTTGGTGGACGCTATCAATCTTGCGAGAGAATTAGCCAAAAAACCTGATGCATCTATTGTACAAGTACCCTCACTGCACTCAGGCCGCGAAAATATTTTGCAGAAATTATTGTCCGATGAAGAAAATGAAAATCCGGTTTTCGTAAAAGCCAAAAATAACGATCCAGCACTGCAAATTCTGAAAGCACACATGAACTTTTTAAATCACGTCGGAAATCTTAATGATCCCAAAGGCGTTTATCTCCGTTGCCCGGTAGAGATTGAAGTACGCTAATTACTGAGCTGGCGTAGCAGCCTTAGGCATTTGGGCCTTAGCTTCTGACATCCAAGTATTTAACAGCCTAATCCGAGTTTCGTCTGCGGGGTGAGTGGAGAAAAACTCAGGTGGCTTGGTGCCAGCGGCTTTAGAAAAACGACCCCAGAATGCCGGAGCGGCTTCAGGATTATACCCTGCCCTTGCCATGAAGAGTAAGCCCAAATGATCGGCTTCAGATTCATGTTCGCGGCTGAAAGGTAAAAGTATGCCGAATTGAGCGCCGAGACCAAAGCCGGTCATCCAAGCCTGTCGGGTATGTGCCGATTTATTCTTGGTGGCCTCGTCGACAATGACGGCACCTGCAGCAACGAGTAATCCTTGGGAGATTCGCTCGTTACTGTGTTGGTTTAAAACGTGTGAAACTTCGTGGCCAAGGATTACAGCAATATCATCATCGGTCGGTGCGTACGTGAACATGCCAACGTTGAAACCGATTTTTCCACCAGGCATCGCAAACGCGTTGGGTGATTTATCGTCAATAATAGCGAACTCCCAGAGATTGGCGGACGGTAGAATTTTATTTTTATCTTCTTTTCTGGCTACCGTAACAATGGCTAAGCCGATTTTCTTAACCTTCTCTAAACGTGGGTCGTTGGGGAGTTTTTTCATCTTAGCGAACTCCGTCGCCGCAGCGGTAGATACTTCGGAATTACTCACCATTAAAAGCTGAGTACGGCCTGTTCCTGGAGCGGTTTGGCACCCCGTAAAAATTATCGGCAGTAGAAGAAATAACCAAACGCGGTTCATCGTTAAACCTTAGGATTATCTTCAGGGTTTTCGTTAGAGGCGACCGCGTCTTCATCATCGCCCTTAGCTGCAGCGCCAGCGGCTGCGTTGTAATACTTCTCGTAACTCGCATCAAAGCTATCCGTATAAACAGAAGCCATCCGCATGGACATGCGGTTGAGTACTGCACCTAAAATAGGGATGCCTACTTCACGGAGTCGGGTAATACATTCAGCAACATTCCGCGTTGATACGAAATTATAGCGAACGACGTAGATAACGCCGTCGACGTTAGGAATCAAATTCAGGGCATCGGACACGGCACCAATGGGAGGTGAGTCGATAAAAATACGATCATAGCGCGAACGCATGGTCGTTAGCATTTCAACAAACTTTGCGCTACTGATGACCTGCGTTGGATTGCGGCAACTCATACCCACCGGTAAGACATCTAAGTTGGGTGCTACATTTTTAACAATGGATTCATCGATAGTAGACTCATCATTGAACCATCGAGAAATACCCTCAGTGCCGGTTAGACCCAAGGAAGGTCCGACGTTAGGAAGTCGTAAGTCAGCATCAATAACTAAAACCCTTTCTCCGTGTTGAGAGAAACCGAGAGCTAAATTAGTCGCAACGAAGGTCTTACCTTCACTGGGACGTGTTGAGGTGATTAAGAACACGTGGCTAGACATCGATGCAGGATTAACACGCATGGACGAATAGATTGTACGTATGGCCTCCACTGCGACGACGTCCTTATCATGCATGGCCAACAGTGCACGTTCGGGGCCAACTGATTTTGATATCTGCGGAATTGTCCCTAAAATAGGAATACCCAATGCAACTTCGACTTCTTTGGGGGACTTTATGCGATCATCAAATGTACCGAGTAAGATGATTAAACCTAAACCAAAAATAGCCCCCATCGCTAAGCCAATAATAGCATTCAGATAAAAATTCTTATTGGCAGGACGGTCAGCAACCGAAGGACTATCTAGAACTTTAATCGAAGTAGTGGTTCCGGTAGTCGATGAGCGAATTTTAGCTTCTTCGAAGCTTTGCTTTTGACGGGATAAGAAATCTTCCTGGCTTTTGATTTCCTTGTCGACGCGTTCGAGTTCGTTATTCGCGACAGTCAAACGTGCGATTTCATCGTCCTTCTTATCTAAATTGGAAATAATCGCTTCATAATTAGCATGGGCATTTTGTATGGCTACTTGGATGCGGTTCACGGACGTAACAATCGCATTTTGTAATTCGGCTTCAGTTTGCTTAAGCTGCGCACGGGCTTGAATTAACGTGGGGTGCTCATCGGTATATTTTTCCTCCATGGTTCGGACCGCGACACGCAAATCACTTATTTTGGAGCCAAAACTGGAAACACGCTCATCACTTCTCACTTGGGCAACGTCGTATAGGTCTTTACCATTCTGTTTATATTCACCAATCAAACGCCAAATAATTTCCATTTCATCGATGGCTTTGCGAGTGTCTTCACGTGCGCGAACCAAGGCGGCACGTTCTGAAGTCAGTGTATTGGTGTCTTTGGCAATCGAGAGTAATTTCTGTCCTTTGACTAGATCGTTTCGCTTATCGTAGAGTTTACGGATTTTGTCTTCGACCGAATCGATATCCATACGATATTTTTCGACTAGAGGATTGGTGATTACCAAGCGTTCGTCTTCACTATTCTTCTGAATAGCTTTACAAAAAAGTGTAGTCACCTGACGAGCTAGTTCTCGGTTAGGGTGAGTAAATTCGACGCTTACAACCAAAGTCTGACGTTGCGGGGTGATAGATCTCTGCTTGGAGAAAACTTCTTGTTCGGAGAGCGGTCCGCTAAAAATGTTACCCGCTTGATAAGGTGCCAATACCTCCTTTTTTTCTGCGGTGGTTAATTGACGAGAAACAGCTTCAATAATGGCGCTGCTTCGCATCGACTCAATCGCCGTATAAAAGTCGTCACTGGAGGTAATACTAAAATTAGTTTCGGCTGCCGTGTTGGAGCCCGAAATATTCGGGGCCAATCGAAAGACGCGTAAACGACCCGATGCCTTATACTCGGGCATCATATTATAGGTATAAACGAGCGAGAGGGTGAAAAAAATGAGGACTGACAAAACTAACCACCAGATGCGTTCGCGCACCATGTTGACGTAAGTTGAAATAGACACTCCGGTGTCCTTAGACGAACCCTCGCCATAGCCACCACCGTAGCCACCACCGTAACCACCACCGTAACCACCACGTTGGCGACCGTAGCCGCCGCCGTAGCCGCCGCCGTAACC
>Ga0194049_1000510_pt1 | contig 13185 bp, 11 predicted proteins | sample JunL2225m_MetaG_FD_148665 | JGI IMG/M metagenome (GOLD analysis project Ga0194049, IMG submission 148665) | Anoxic zone freshwater microbial communities from boreal shield lake in IISD Experimental Lakes Area, Ontario, Canada - Jun2016-L224-25m | ecosystem: Environmental > Aquatic > Freshwater >... | reverse complement strand
AACCGCCGGCCGAGATGCGACCTTCGACCATAGATGCGCCGAGTGTGCCGGCATTGAAGTTGCAAAAACCTTCGTGCATGACTGTTGTTCCACTTGCCAAGTGCGCTCCGAGGCGCACGCGGCTTGCGTCTGCAATGCGAACACCAGAAGGCACGACGTAATCGGTCATGCGAGGAAACTTGTCAACTCCGTGCACGACGAGGTGCTGACCTTGGCGCAACAAGTTGTAGCGAACATCGTCAAGCGTGTCGATAGCAACTGGACCGATTGAAGTCCAGGCGACATTGGTGAGTAATCCGAATGCTCCGTCGAGATTGATCGTGCGTGGCTCTACCAAGCGGTGAGAGAGGAGATGCAGGCGCAAGTACACATCTGTGGCACTAGTTGGTGCTGCTTGGGTGTCGATGACAAGGGAAGTAGGAACAATGGCGACTCCACGGCGCTCATCAGTCGTTGACTGAGTTTCGGTTGGTGTACCACTCGGGACTTCAGTTCCTAAACCAAGATGACGAAAGAAGGTGTCAAGTGTGGTGCCGTCTGCAGCAATCGTTGCCAGCCCAATACCCCAGGCGCTTGTGGGGGTGGAAGGTGAAGCGGCCACGGCTACTTAGCCTCTGGGCGAAGTGTCGGGAACAGAATCACATCTTTGATTGAACCAGCAGCGGCCAACAACATGACAAGTCGATCGATGCCAATTCCAAGACCTGCAGTCGGTGGCATTCCAAACTCGAGTGCACGCAAGTAATCCTCGTCCATGCTGCCGGCTTCATTATCACCAGCAACTTTGGCTTTTTGCTCGTCTTCGAATCGCAACCGTTGCTCGACAGGATCATTTAACTCGCTGTAACCATTTGCGAGTTCGCGGGCCCCGATAAATAATTCGAAACGCTCGGTGAGATGCGGATCGTTGCGGTCTGCGCGTGCAAGTGGCGAGATCTCAACTGGGTGTCCCGTCACGAATGTCGGCTCATGGAGATCACCCTCGGCGAGTTCGGCAAATATTTCTTCGATAATGCGTCCCGAGCCCCAGTGTGCATCCGTTTTGATCTTGTGTTTTGCGGCAATATTGCGAACGACATCTATATCCATTGAAGGGTGCAGCGTTTCGCCAACTTTTTCGCCAGCCAAGTCAATCATGCGCGCTTTGCGCCATGGTTGAGCAAGGTCAAATTCTTTTCCATTGATAATGACGACAGTGCTTCCAGTTGCTTCACGTGCAGCGTTGGTGATGAGTTGTTCTGTAAGCGCCATTACCTCGGTGTAATCACCAAATGCCTGGTAGCTCTCCATCATCGTGAACTCTGGGTTGTGACGCGTGGAGATGCCTTCGTTGCGAAACACGCGGCCGATCTCAAATACGCGCTCCATGCCGCCAACGATCAAGCGCTTGAGGTGCAACTCGAGTGCGATGCGCAAAAAGAGTTGCATGTCGAGCGTGTTGTGATGGGTGATGAATGGGCGAGCGTGAGCACCGCCGACTTCCATGTGCAACACAGGGGTTTCTACTTCGATGAATTGATTGTCGTGCAACGTCTTTCTAAAGCTGGCAATCGTTGCATGACGTATTTCGAATGTTCGACGAGCCTCTTCGTTGATGATCAGGTCGGCATAGCGTTGGCGATAACGAGTGTCGACATCGGTGAGTCCATGCCATTTGTCCGGCATCGGACGCACAGCCTTAGCCAGCAATTGCGCTTTGTCGACTTTGACTGAAAGCTCGCCTTTGCGCGTAGTCATGACCAAGCCACTTACGCCAACCCAGTCGCCTAAATCAAAATTGTTGATTGCATCAAACTCATCGTCACCAACAATTGCCTTCGATACAAACAACTGAATGTCGCCAGTGCGATCGCGCAGTGTGCAGAAAATAAGTTTGCCTTGATCGCGCTTGAGCATGATGCGGCCGGCGATAGTGACGTGGTCGGTAGTTTCATTGCCTGCTTCAAGCGCACCATGTGTTGTGCGAATTTCACCGAGCGTGTGGGTGCGGTCAAATCGATACGGATATGGGTTGGTGCCTTGAGCCCTGAGTGCTTCAATGTTGTCGAGGCGACGAGCCATCTCGGCGGCAAGGCCGCTCGAAGTTTGGGCTGGGTCGAGATTGTCGCCGTTTTCGGCTGATTCAGGGCTTAAAGTCACGCTCACAAACTAGTCGCGCGGGCTTGATGTGTTGTTACTAGTTTTGCTATTCGATAACGGCGAGCACGTCGCCGGAGCCAACTTTGTCACCTGCAGTCACATTGACTTTGGTGACTTTTCCAGCCTTTTCGGCGGTGATTTGGTTTTCCATCTTCATGGCCTCGAGCACAACAACAGCATCTCCAACAGCGATCGTTTGACCCACTTCGACCATTACCTTGACGATCGTGCCTTGCATCGGGGCAGTCACTGCGCCGCTTGCGGCACCACCACCTGCGCCGCCCGAGCCACGTGTTGGCTTCTTGGTCTTTTTGGCAGTGCCTACTGCAAACTCTGGCACCCACATCTTGACGTCAAATCGCTTGCCATTGACTTCGACAGTGGTTGAGCGCTCGACCAACTCTTGGTCGTCGGTTGATGTTGGCGCTCCTGCACTGGAAACAAGTTGCGAAAGGTCAAGGGTTTCTTCAACCCATTTTGTGGAGTGTGTAATCGCTGAGAAATCTGGATGGCGCAAGATTGCCAGGTCGGCAGGAATAGTGGTGTGTACACCAACTATCACCATTTCTTCGAGTGCGCGAATAGTGCGAGCGATTGCTGTGTCGCGGTCTTTGCCCCACACGATTAATTTGCCAACCAAGTTGTCGTAGTACTGACTAACTGTGTCGCCGGCTTCGTAACCACCATCGAAGCGGGTGCCGAAACCGTCTGGCGTGGTGAGAGCGGTGATCGTGCCAGGTGAAGGCAAGAATTTTCCGGCTGTTGGGTTTTCGGCGTTGATACGTACTTCGATGCCATGACCATTACGGCGAGCAGCGACTTCTTTTTGTGTCATCGGTAGTTTTTCACCGGATGCAACAAGTATTTGCCATTCAACCAAGTCGATGCCCGTGATCACTTCGGTAACAGGGTGCTCAACTTGCAAGCGAGTGTTCATCTCAAGGAAGAAGAAGTCGTTGTCTTGGTAAATGAACTCAACGGTGCCTGCGTTGTAGTAGCCAACTGCTTTTGCTGCTTTGACGGCGGCTGCACCCATTGCTTCTTCCATGCCTTTGGGCAGGCCAGGTGCTGGAGCTTCTTCGATCAGTTTTTGGTGACGACGCTGTGCCGAGCAGTCGCGAGTAGAAACCCAAACGACATCTCCGTGTTTGTCACCGACGAGTTGCACTTCAATGTGGCGCGGCCATGTGAGGTAGCGCTCAACATAAATTTCGTCACGACCGAAGAAAGCTTTTGACTCGCGTTGAGCAGAGTCCATTGCTTCTTGCACTTGGTCTGCAGACTGCACAACTTTCATTCCGCGTCCGCCACCACCAAATGCAGCTTTGATCGCTACTGGCCAACCAAACTCGTTACCGAAGTCGGTAATTTCTTTGGCGCTTTTTGTGAACTCTGTGGTGCCAGGCACGATTGGTGCGCCACCGCGAAGTGCAGCTTTGCGCGACGAAACTTTGTCGCCCATTTCGACAATTGCTGCAGGAGGTGGTCCGATAAAGGCCACGCCCATGTCGGTAATGGCCTGAGCAAAGTCTGCGTTTTCGCTAAAGAATCCATAACCGGGGTGTACGCCGTCGGCGCCGCTCTTGCGAATCGCGTCCAGGATGGCCTCGGTGTTGAGGTAACTCTCTGCAGCGGTTTGGCCACCGAGGGCATAGGCCTCGTCGGCAAGTCGCACATGCAGGGCATTGCGATCGAGCTCGGAATACACGGCAACCGTCGCGATTCCCATTTCTCGGGCGGTGCGGATGACTCGGACGGCGATTTCGCCTCGATTGGCTATCAGGATTTTTTTCAACACGGCTTACTATCTTTACCTGATGAACACTCTTTCTCCCAACCAGCCCGAAAACTCGGGCTCATGGCCCAATGGTTGGTGGGTTTCGATTGTTGCAGAAACTGGGAGCACCAACACAGATTTACTGGCGAGCGCACACGATGACGCGCCGCATCACAGCGTGCTGATGGCTCAATTTCAGAGTGCAGGAAAGGGCAGGCTTGATCGCACGTGGGTTGCCGAGCCAGGATCAAATTTGTTGGTGTCATTGTTGTTTCGCTTTGACTCAACGATCACGCGACCAACACATCAATTTACGCAGATGGTGGGAATGGCAGCTGCACTCGCGTGCGAACAACTTGTTGCTGTGAAGCCGCAGATGAAATGGCCAAATGATTTGTTGATCGACGGCAAGAAAGTATCTGGCATTTTGGCGCAAGGTGCAGCCGATTTCGTTGTCGTTGGTATTGGCGTCAATGTTGGGTGGGCGCCACCAGATGCAGTTTCGCTGAACGCTGCATCTCGCAATGCGCAAACCACACCTACCGATTTGCTGCGAGTAATGCTGGGACACATCGATGTTCTCGAGGCTCTTGATCCGGCACAAATGCACGCGAGATATGTGTCGCAACTCATGACGCTTGGCCAAGAAGTTCGAGTAGAGATGGCCAAGCATGTCGTGACTGGTCGTGCATCAAGCGTGCTCATGGACGGTCGGCTTGAAGTTGTGGACGGCGAAGGAAAATTGCATCAGATTGATACTGGTGATGTGGTGCACCTGCGAGCGCAGTGATCCTGCTCTGTCGTCCAGAGCGATTAGCGTCTAACCGTGGTGGTGCATCGTTCTGAAACGCGAACTCGTGGCAAGCGCTCGACACGTTTAATTATCACTGCTGTTGCCGCCCTCGTTACAGCAGTCGCAGGTTCGTTTGGGATCGTACGAAATGTGCATGCTCAACTCGATGGAATTCGGCGCGAGACAACTGCAACTTCGGCATTATCTGCGCCCGACCCGCTGTTTGAAAACTATTTACTGGTTGGCTCTGACTCGCGTGCCGGTGCAGACCCAACTGATGCAGACTTCAACGCCGTTGGGGCAGAGGGAGATATCGGCGGTCAGCGCAGCGACACATTGATGGTGATGCACTACGTCAAGAAATCTGGTTCTGTTTCGTTGTTGTCGATTCCTCGTGACTTGTGGGTTGCCATCGGTGGCGGAGAAGACCACCAACGCATCAATACTGCCTATCAAGCAGGCACCGATGTGCTTGTGCGCACCGTGCAGAGCGCACTCGGAGTGCCAATACATCATTATGTCGAAATAGATTTTCAGGGTTTCAAAAAAATTGTTGATGCAGTCGGTGGCGTGTCGGTGTGTGTTGATTATCCGTCACGCGATAAACACACTGGCTTGTTTATGAAACCAGGTTGCTCAACATTGGATGGGGTAGAAGCGCTTGCATTCGCGCGGAGTAGGTACTTTGAGCAAAAAGTCGATGGAGACTGGCAGATCGATGGCTCGTCCGACATTGGCCGTACGGCACGACAACGTTCGTTTGTTGAGGCACTCGCAAAAAGCGCAGTTCTAGGCGTTGTGGGCAATCCGTTTTCGGTTGGAAAAGTGATGAGCGGCGGCTTAGGTGCAATCGTTGTAGATGAACACCTCGATCTGATCGAGTTTGCAAAAAAGATGCGACCTGCTGCAAGCGGCAACGTTGCTTCTTTTCCACTTGCAGTTTATGGCGACACCATCAATGGCAATTCGGTGTTGCAACTGGGTGAGGATGCCGCGCCGCTGCTTGCGTTTTTTAACGGCAGCGGTCCGCGACCCGCTATAGAGCCAGCAGGCTAGTTATTTACGGGCAGCCTTCATTGGTTGCATCACCTGTTCTACAAATCGCATAACTGGCTCAGTCGACTGTGGGTGGCCGAAGTCCATTACAAAATGCTCGACGCCGTGGTCGACCATAGTTTGCAATTCAGTCTTAAAGATCTCTGACTCTTCGTCGGTATTTGGAAGTGGCTTCTCAACAGTGATTGAGATCTGAATGTCGCTTGGATTGCGTCCTGATTTTTCTGCGGAAGCTCGCACGATGTCACGCTTGACGAGCCATCGCTCCACACTGCCTTGCGTTGATGCATTCCACATGTCCGCCAATCTTCCGACCATCGGCAAACCAATTTGTTCTCCGTATGCACCAATGCAAACAGGAGGAATCACTTCGGGCTTGGGCGGCGCCGCGGCCTCAGTGATCTGAAAATGTTTTCCGGTAAACGTTGGCGCATCCTGGGTCCACATCAATCGGCAAATATGGATGACTTCTTCGAGTTCTGCAAAACGAACTGCTGGTCGCGGAAATTCGTAGCCGTACGCTTTGTATTCGTCGTCGCGCCATCCCGCACCAATGCCCAAAATGAACCTGTTGCCCGACAGCATCTGCAATGTCGCAGCCATTTTCGCTGTAAGCGCGGGGTTGCGGTAGCCCTGCCCGAGCACATGGTGACACAACAAAACATTTGGAAACTTGGCAGCAAGCCACGTCAGAGTGGTCCAAGCCTCCATAAAGGGATCCGTTTTTTCATCGAATCCATAAAAGTGATCGGCGATCCAGAGCGAATCAAAATGTTGTAGCGCTGTTGGCAAAATATTGCGCTCTTGATACATCACGATTGGCTGGTGGTCGCTCCAGCGGTTTCCAATGACGGGGGACAACCAACCAAATTTGAGATCACGCTGATGAGCCATGCTTCATGTTAATTCTTAGTGATGCGTAGAGCGCGATTGCACGAGCGGAGCAAACTCCGATGCAACCACAGGTTCACCAATACGGTTGCCCTGTACGAAGTCGCAGCCCAACAGTCGTAGCCGTTGCGTTTGATCATCAGTGGTCACCCACTCGGCAATCACCGACATATTGAGTGAGTGAGCCAATTGGATGATTGAGCGAACGATCGGATCATCTGAGCCCTGCAAACCAATGTCGCGCACAAGCGTTCCGTCCAGTTTGAGGAAGTCAGCTGGGAAATCTCGGAGGTGGGCGAGTGATGAGTACCCAGTTCCGAAGTCGTCAATTGCGAGTTTGACCCCAAGACGCTTCAGCGCGTTGAGGGTACGCATGATGGCAGGGTTGTCGTTGAGCATTGTAGTTTCGTTGATCTCGAGCGCGAGATGGGACGGTTCAAGTTTCGTGTCTTTGAGTGAACCCATTACACGCTCGACAAAACCAGAGTCGCTGAGCTGACGTGCAGACACATTGACGTGCACAATAAATGACCCGTCTACAACATTTGTGTCCATCCACGATCGCGCATCGGTGCACGCTTGACGAATCACCCAGTCACCAATGGGACCAATAGCGCCAGACTCTTCTGCCATTTCGAGGAACACTGGAGGCGTGAGCACTCCGCGCTCGGGGTGATTCCAGCGCAACAGTGCCTCGGTGCCAGCGACTCGACCGGTGTGGGTCGAGACAATTGGCTGATGAACAACAAAGAGTTGGTTGGTGGCAAGAGCGCGCTCGAGTTCGGATGACAGAGCAGCACGCTCACGATCGGTCTTGCGCATTTCTTCACTAAACATTTCGCATCGACCTCGACCGCGCTGCTTTGCTCGGTACATGGCGGTGTCTGCGTTGCGCAGCAATGTGACTGCTGCATCATTAGGTGATTCTTCGGCCAACAACGCCGGTGTCGCCATCGCGATGCCGATGGATGCGCTGGTAAATATCTCGATGCCCTGCAAGATGACTTGGCCCGTCATTGCCTGGCGCACTCGGTCAGCAACATCCATTGCCACATGCTCGTCACCAAGTCCATCGCACAACACCACAAATTCGTCTCCACCGATGCGGGCAACAATGTCTGATGGGCGAGTTGCACTGACCAATCGCTTGGCGATGGTGTTGAGTAACTGGTCGCCAACTGCGTGACCGATGTTGTCGTTGACGTCTTTGAGTTTGTCGAGATCGACAAACAAGACTGTGACTCCACGCTTGAGTGTGCGGCTGCGCTCAAGTGCTTCGGAAAGTTTGCGCAAGAACAGCACACGGTTTGGCAAACCGGTCATTGCGTCGTGGGTTGCCTGACGGGTGAGTTCGTCTTGGAGTTGCTTTGCTTCGGTGATGTCGCGGGCGATGGCCGAGTAGTGCGAGATGACTCCGTCTGCGGTGCGCACTATCTGCAACACAATCGAGAGCGTGCGCATGATGCCGTCTGGGCTTCTAAAACCCAGTTCGCCTTCCCAGCGATTGCTCGTCGATGAAGTGGTGACTTCGCGTGGCACTTGGTCGCGAATTGCTTGGATAAACATTTGTGCAGCAGCATCGTTGAGACCGGTTTGTTCATTGACGCCAATGAGTTCTCGCGCGCCGTCGTTGCAAAACATGAGTGTGCCGTGTTGGTCAAACACCAACACGGCGTCGGCGGTGACATCGAGCAAGCCAACAAGTTGCTCGCTCAGCACTCGCTTGACAACGGCATCAGTTACGTCATGTGCGGTGCCGACATAACCAGTGATCGCCGAATTGGTACCAAGTTGTGGTTGCGTCGATACATGTATCCACATCACCTCGCCATCTGGCTTCCACAATCGAAATTCAAATGTAAATGGCGTCGCGGTTTCGCGCGCACGCTGCCACGCTGCTTCGGCAAGTGATCGCTCGGCCGGTTGTGCGTTGACCCATGGTGCAGCACCTTGAGTGATGCTTCCACCACCGAGGGCGAGTGCACGAAAGGCATCATTGGCGGTGGTGAGACGACCGTTGATATCGGTCTCAAATACCCCAATGGGGAGGGAAGCTATCGAACGGTCAATCTCCATATCTTTACAGGTCGAGAGGGGCAAATCAGCCCATAGTGCGAAGTCGGAGGCGCTCGATCGGATTGGTTGTTAGTTCGAGGTGACGATGAACGAACTTGACTGCGTATCGAGTGCGGCAAGCTCGATGGCTTGAATGAGTGTCGCACTATCGACACCATTTTCGAGTTCCAGTTGTTGCGAAAGCCCGTAACCCGTCAAGCGGTAGGTGTGGGTTTCTCCAGCAGGTGGACAAGGGGCGCCAAAACCGATGGTGCCGAGTGAATTCGTGGCCTCAATAGATCCGACAGGTACTTGACCCTCTGCCACAGCGGTTTGGGTCGGTTGAATGTTGGCCACAATCCATTGCACCGAATTATTGGTGGTTTCATCAACGATGCTCAGAGCCAAGGTCACGATGTCTGACGCAACATTGACAAACGTGAGGCTTGGAGAGATGCCAGCAGCGCACGTGAAGCGCGCATCAAGTTGGGCTCCCTCTGCCCATGGCGGAGTAAGGGCAAAGCCTCCAGCCGGAGTCATCACTGCAGTTTCCGCTGTTGTTGTGACCGCAATTGATTCTTGTTGGTTGGCTGAAGGTTCTTGCATCTCACGTCCGTCGCGCGAACACGCTCCCAAGAGTGTGACGAAGGTCAGCGCGAAAACTACTCGCAAGTGTCGCGGTTGCATCTCCCTAGATTACGACTATTAGCCTGACGTGATGAGTTTTGGGTCTGAACCGCTGTGCATCTTGACGGTGCATGCCCATCCCGATGACGAAGCCTCAAAAGGCGCGCCAACAATGGCGTGGTACAACTCGCAAGGTGTGCGCACTGTGCTGGTGTGTTGCACTGGGGGCGAAGAGGGCGATGTAAATAACCCAGCGCTCAAAGAAGTTGGACAACCATTTCATGGACTTGATGCTGCAGCCGAAAAAAAGTTGCTCGAACAACTCCGACCAAGCGAGCTTGATGCTGCAGCAAAAATAATTGGCTTCCATCATGTGGAGATGCTTGGCTATCGCGACTCCGGAATGGTTGATTCGCCGACGAACAATAACCCAGCGTGTTTCCACATGGCCGACATGGATGAAGCAGTCGGACGCCTCGTGGCAGTTATTCGCCGCGAGAAGCCACAAGTGCTCGTGACGTATGGCGACGATCAACGTGGTTATCCGCACCCCGATCACATCAAAGTGCACGAGATCAGTGTGTTGGCGTTTGATCGTGCGGGTGACGATGAGTGGTATCCAGAACACGGCCAACCGTGGCAACCGATCAAGATGTATTACTCGGCATGGTCGAGAAAGCGACTTGTTGCTGTGCACGAAGAGTTGTTGAGACTTCGCGGCAAGTCGCCTTATGACGAAAATTGGTTTAATCGTCCCGATCTAGATGATCGGATCACGACCAAGTTGGAGATCGGAAAGTTTTTGTGGGCGAGGTCTGGTGCGCTACGTGCGCACAAAACGCAAGTTGATGAGACTGAATCGTTTTGGTTTGGACTGAGTGATGATGAACTTTGCGCTGTCTACCCATTTGAGGATTGGATCTTGGCAAAGTCGCTTGTGCGAGGCGCTCCGGTTGCGCCAGGAAGTTATGAGGATGATCTATTTCGGGGAATTCGTTGAGCAAATAGTTTTGTTGTTTGCTAACCGTTGCGCATTGCGTCGCGCAACTCGCGATAACCAATCAACGTTGCTCCACTATCAGTCAGCGCTTGCTTGAGCGACGCATCATTGACAACGAGTTCGTAGTCGTCGATCCATCCGTTTGAGGCGTCGCCAAGTGCGCGAATTTCTGGAGTGTCAACGCATGGTTGCACGTGAATCTCGGTAACGCCTGGTTGCAGATTGTGTAACGAATTCAAAACGCGTTCGCGGCTGCCTTCGCGCCAATCATGATCGAAGTGGTCGGGGAAGAGCACGCCTTCTTCGGCGGCGAGTGCGCGAAATGGAAAACCAGCTTGCTGCTCGGTGATTGTGGACGGCAGTCTCACAGGCAGTTTGTATTCGACTGCAAGTTCCATGTACACATCAAAAAATTCGGGTCGCAGAGTGATCGATGTGAGGTGCGGTGCCAAGTGAGTGACGTCGATGCCCCATTCAAGTGCGCTCGCAATTTGCGCGCGACACTCTCGCAATACTTCTGCCGAATCGGCGTGTTCCCACAAATCGTCAATGGTGCGCGGGAAGCCGCCTTCACCCGACAGCAGCGACGGTGCATGAGTAATCGGACCCCAGCGATACATCTGGTGCTCGCTGTTGAGTGTGAGGTGCACACCAATGTCCTCGCCTGCGTATGACATGACTGCATGTCGAGCCCACGGTGCTGGCACCATCAGCGATGCGCACGTTGCAACACCTTTTCGCAATGCGTCGTACACACCAACATTGGCTGCATGAAATGCGCCCAGGTCGTCGCAACTGATGATCACAAGCTTGGATGATGCCGAGTACCCGAGTCGTTCGACAAGAGACTGTTGGCCGTTGTTCACACCCCAAACGCTACTAGCGGCATGCCTTCCAGAGCCCCACATTTGCGGCTTCGGCTTGTGCCGCCGCACGCACAAAATCGTTGCGGTGAAATGTGTTTGGCTCAATGCTCATTGGCGTGCCATAACCGCGTGCAACCAAATCGAGATTGATGAACAGATCGTTAGAGCCGAGATACAGATAAAGCAGCATGCGGCCGTATCGGTCGCGGGCTTCGACGTCGCGTTCAATTCGTACCACGGTGCCCTGTGGCAACAGTTGTGTCAGGTAAGCACTTGCCTCTGGCCCAAAACATTCGATCGGTTTTGTTGGGTGCTTGGTTTCTGGTGTGTTGACACCGATGAGTCTCACACGCTCTGTGTGCCCATCAATATCGATGTCAACGGTGTCACCATCGACCACTTTTACAATTTTCCCGTCTGCAATATTGACGAGATCCGCTTGTCCGTTTGGCAGTGGTGACGAACTGGAACAGGATGCGAGCCCGATGAGGAGAGCGAAGGAAGCAACTACTCTAAGCATCTGTTTTGTTTTGTTGATTTTTACTCTCATAACAATAATCATGTGTACGGGTGGTCGGGGAGAGTGCAGTTATTGTGGCAACTATGACAAAACCACTCGAAATTGGTCGGCTCGGTCTGTGGACATGGACGCTTGATGCGCAACCGATGTCCAAATCGCTTGAGGCAGTGAGTGAGATTGAGTCACTCGGGTTTTCCACGGTGTGGATTCCCGAAGCAGTGGGTCGCGAGCCGTTTGCACATGCAGGTTTGTTACTCGGTGCTACAAAAAAACTGATAGTTGGTACGGGCATCGCATCGATGCAGGCACGTAGCGCAGCAACGATGCAGGCCGGACAAAAAACATTGACTGAAGCATTTCCAGATCGATTTTTACTGGGCATCGGCACGAGCCACGGCAACATGGCCAAAGCAATTCACAAAAAGGTTTACGAACGTCCTTACTCAACCATGGTTGAATATCTCGACACGATGGACGCTGGCATGTTTATGGCGGCACAGCCGACGATGCCGACGCACAGAATTCTTGCGGCACTCGGACCAAAGATGCTCAAGCTGGCGGGTGAGCGAAGTGATGGTGCCCATCCATATTTCACGACCCCGGATCACACTGCAGTTGCTCGAGAGATCATGGGCGCCGGCCCAACTCTTGCACCAGAACTTGCAGTGATTTTTGAGACCGATGCAACTAAGGCACGAACGATTGCGCGCAACTACATGGGAACCTATACGCGTTTGCCCAACTACTCCAACAATTTATTGCGCTCTGGTTTTACCGAAGCAGACATCAAGAATGAACATGGTGTTCAAAGCGACCGATTGGTCGATGCGATTTGCACATGGGGCACACTCGACACCATTCGTAAACGTATTCAAGAGCACTACGACGCCGGTGCGTCACATGTTTGTGTTCAGGTATTGACCGAAGATTTTGTTTCGCTGCCAAGTGCCGAGTGGCGCGAACTCGCCACGCTGATTCCTGAATTCAAAAACTAAAAGCTAAACGCCGAACACTCGCATTTGTAGCTTGCGCATTCCGGCAAGCCAACGCTCGTTTTCCGATGCCTTCAACGTTGCATATTGTGCAACTTCGGGGTGGGGCAGAATCAAGAACGTTTCTGCTCGGATGCAGTCGACAACCACCTGAGCAACGTCGGCTGGCTCGAGCACCACGCCTGCAACCCGCACGACATTGGTGGTTTCACCGCCTGCAGGGTTGTCGCCACCTTTGAGCATGTTGGTATTGACACCTTGCGGGCACAAGCAACTGACCCTGATGCCGCGCTTGCCATAAGTGATGGAAAGCCACTCGGCAAATGCTCGTGCTGCATGTTTGGTAACGGAGTATGGCGCGGAGCCAATTTGCGAAAGTAAGCCAGCAGCAGATGCAGTGCTGCAAAAATACCCTTCGCCACGAGCAAGCCAACCTGGCACCAAATACTTTGCCGCCCAACGATGTTTT
>Ga0194049_1000509_pt1 | contig 13208 bp, 6 predicted proteins | sample JunL2225m_MetaG_FD_148665 | JGI IMG/M metagenome (GOLD analysis project Ga0194049, IMG submission 148665) | Anoxic zone freshwater microbial communities from boreal shield lake in IISD Experimental Lakes Area, Ontario, Canada - Jun2016-L224-25m | ecosystem: Environmental > Aquatic > Freshwater >... | reverse complement strand
CGAAGCAAGGCCAGCAGGCGGCCTGCTTGGGCGATTTCAACGGCGATGGCGCGCAGGACATGGCTCTGGCGCTGCGCAACGGCGAGTTGTGGATGTTCTTCCGCGCGGACCACAACCAAGAGGCGAGGGTCGCCCTCGCGTCCCTGCCGGCAGGCGGCGAGTGCAAGGGGCCTGTGACAGTCACTGGCTGGATCGGCAAACGCTGCCTGGGCGCGTGGAACGTCCTGCCCGGCGTGAGTCAGGCGTTCATCTGCCGCAGCGATGCCGGCCCCATCACGCTCAAGTGGCGCCTCCCCGGCGGCCAGGAACAGTCCAAGGATGTCGTCCTGGAAAAGGCCGGCACGCTGAAGGTGGAGATCAAGTGAGGGCGTGTCGATGAAGGATCGAATCGGCCGCAGTGGACAGCATTTGAGTAAGAAAAGGAGCAACGAATGAACAGAAAGCAAAGCAAACACGCCGTGGCGATCATGGTAATCTGGTTGGCGGGGGCGGCGGGCGTCCGTGCTGCGGAACCGGCGGTGCCACCGGGCAAGCCGGCCGAGCCCACAGCCGCAGCCACCGACAGCGCCGTGGTGCTGGACAACACCACAATGTGGCGAGAATTCCAGGTGGCCGGAGCATCCCATGAGCGTGATGCCGACGGCAAGTTGGTGCGCTGTGCGGTTTATCCCAATATTGACAAGGCAGAGGCGAAAGGCCCTGCTCTCTGGAACTATATGGGAGATGGTGACCTCGGGGTCAAACAGGGAACGATGGAGACGTTCTGGTCCGCATTACCACCCGCCGATTGGGCTGGCCTCACGTTCGATGACAATGCATGGCCATATGCGCGTTTGCCCCAGCCCATGCTCTGGAAGCGGAGGTTATCATTGTCCCCCCGTAGCAGTGGTATGTTCCTCTCCAACGGCCCGTATGATCCCGTGATGGTCCTGGCCCGGGCGAAATTCGAGATCAAAGACCCTGCGCAGGTGAAGGGGTGTCGCATCTCTTTGGATTACTGGGGCGGGGTTGTGGTGTATGTCAACGGCAAGGAGGCGGCGCGCGGCCATATGCCGGGCGGCGCGACGAACCCGGAGGCCGTGGCCGAGGACTACCCGAAGGACGCCTTTGTGACAGCCGAGAGCAATTGGGTGTGCTACGCCGATGAGAAGAATCGGGATCGCGTGGCGCTGCGGGACCGCCACCTGCGGGATGTCGCGATTCCGGCCGCCCTGCTGCGCAAAGGGGTCAATGTGGTGGCCATCGAGACCCATGCCGCTCCGCTCCAGGCCACGGAGCTGATCAGGAAGATCAAGGGCTGGGACAAGTACCGCGAATCGACGGGCTGGCCGCCGATCGGGTTGCTGAGCGCGCGGCTGACAATATCGCCGAAGAGCGCGGTTTCCGCTGACGTGCCCAGGCCACGAGGCCCCAGGGTCTGGAACTGCACGGGTGGCGATGTCACACCTTTTGACTATGGAAACCCCGCCGAACCGCTGCGGCCGATCACGATTAACGCCGGGCGCAACACGGTCTTCTCCGGGCGGCTGGTGGTTGGCTCCGACCAGCCGATCAAAGGTCTAAAAGTGAGTGTGACGGAGCTTGGCAACGCCAAGGGTGGCGCTGGAATCCCGGCCTCCGCCGTGCGTGTCCGCTATTCCGTGGCGGCCACCGAGGGGAAGTCCTGGATGGCGCCGCACCGTTTCGACGGCCTGCTCGACGTCTTTCCGGCGGAGATTCCAGTGATCCGCGCTACGCCGCCACGGTGGTCCGCCGCACAGGGCGAAACATTCTATCACTGGCCTGTGGACCGGACTGGCCTTGTGGCTGGCGCAGTGGCACCGTTGTGGTTCACCGTGCGGGTACCGAAAGATGCCGTGCCGGGCGCATACGAAGGGACAGTGAGCGTCGCGGCCGAGGGTATGCCGCCGGTGACCGTGCCCCTGCGGGTGAACGTCTCCGGGTGGACGGCGCCCGACCCGCAGGAATTCCGCCTCCAGAACATCATGTTCAATGCGGAAGAGGCTGTGGCCGGTTTTTATGAGTTGCCGCTCTGGTCGGACAAGCACTTTGAATTCATGGGTAAGTCGCTGGCGCTGGCGAAGGAGCTCAACTCGCGCCAGGTTATCCTTCACCTGGTGTGCGGCTTTCACGGCGGCGAGGGCAACCCCGAGTCGCTCGTCCGCTGGGTCAAGCAGGCGGACGGCAGTTACAAGCATGACTTCACCATCTTCGACAAATATCTGGATATGGTCGCCAAGTACGTTGGCAAACCGCGGCCGCTGCTGTTGGGGTGGTCCTGTTGGTATATCGACGGGCAGGGGCATATTACGTTAGGTTCGGAGCAGGTGTCCCTACTTGATCCGGCGACAGGAAAGATCGGGCGACTGACGGCTCCGGCGTATGGCTCGCCGGAACACGTGGCGTTCTGGAAGCCGGTGTTCGACGAGGTTCTCAAGAGGATCAAGGCGCGCGGCTGGCTGGATGAGACGACGCTGTTGTACTCGGATCTGACCGATGAAGGGCCACCGCGCAAGGCCGTGGATATCGCCAACATACTCTGGCCCGGCGCCGAGTGGAGTTCCTACATGCACCCCTTGGTGACGAAATTCCCAGGCAGTGATTCGAATGTTTTCATGAAAGTTCGTGATGCCACCTCCGCCAGGGCGGCTTGGGGACCCGGGAATATCGTAAAGACCTGGAAGCCGTCGCGCGCAATCATCGGCAGGTTCTGGCGCAGTGACAGCGGCACTCCCACGCCTTGGTACCATGCCGACACAGAGAACACGCCGCTGTCGGAAATGCGGTGGACACCCGAATCGAATCTGCGTTGCGGCTTTGACGGCGGGGTATTTGGACTGGACCTGTTTCCGTTGAAGCGACCCGTGGGAGGCTACTTCGTGACGACGCGTTGCTATGGCACACGACCGTTGCAGCCGGCCCGTAACACCGTCGCCCTGCTTTATCCAGGTCCGAACGGCCCGGTGGCGAGCGAACGCTTTGAGATGTTCCGCGAGGGGACGGAACTAACCGAGGCGCTGCTGGATGTCGAGCAGGCCGTGGCGGAGCAGAAGCTCAGCGCGGGCCTCCTGGAGCGGGCCACGCGCTATCGGGATGAACGCGCCCGGTCGTTCAACATGGGATTCTTCCCCGCCATCCGTATGCAGTCCGAAGAGGACGCGAAACTGCTCGAACTGGCCGGCGAGGTGGGCAGAGAGTTGGAGCGAAAGAAGTGATTCAGAACATAGCAGACCCCTCTCTCCCCGGCACCGATCCCCGCCCTGACCGTTTCAGGTGCGGCGGGCTCGAAGGCAAATTCTTGCTAATCCAATGCCACCCGGAAGACTGATTCACGGAACTCTCCCTGAACAAATCCAACTCCGCATTTTCATCCATGACTCATACCTCCTCACTCCCTGACACCCGCCCGCATTCTGACCGCTTCCGGTGCGGTGGGCGCGAATGCAATTTCCCGGCAGCCATGCTGAAAACGATCGTCGGGATGTGTCTGCTCGTGTTCGCTGCGACCGGAGGAGCCCCGGCCGCGGATGAGCCCGCCGAGACGGTGACCAAGTTGACGGTGGAACGCGCGCGGGAACTGGCCGCGAACAAGGGGGATCTTCGGCTCCCTAAAGTTGCCAGCCTCTCCCCGGAGGCGGCCTCGGAACTTGCCAAGGTCGATGGCCGGCTCTTTCTCGATGGCCTGACGGAGCTTCCTCTCGACGTGGCCCGGGCACTGGTTCCCTTCAAGGGCCACATGATCCTCGGCGGATTGACGTCGCTCCCCGAGGAATTGGCAGCCGTCCTCGGATCGCGGGCGATCGGCAACACGCACTTGAATGGCTTACGGACGGTAGATCCGGCCTCAGCCAGCAAGTTCGACTCGCATCGAGGGTCGCTGTATTTCGACGGTGTCAAGTCGATGTCCGACGAGACCGCTGCAGCCTTTGAATCCTATCGTGGATCTTCCCTAGTTTTGACGAACCTAACCGATATCTCTGACAAGGGGGTGATCTCGTTGGCAAGGCACAAGGGGGATGTGCTCGTGCTCGGCATCACCACGCTCTCACCCGAAGCGGCAGCCGTCCTCGGGCAGCGCAAAGGGAAAATCAAGCTTCGCAGCCTGACTTCCCTCTCCGATGAGGCGGCCAAGAACCTGGTTCAACACGACGCCGACCTGACTGTTCCCAAACTCACCGAGATTTCGGCGGAGGCAGCCGAACTCTTGCGTTCCAAGAAGGTCGATCTGCCGAAGAAGTTTCGCCAATGAGAACCATCGTCGCAGACTCCTCCCCTTCCGCCTTGGCTGGAAATCTACCCTGGAGAGCGACCCGATCGCGTGTCGCCTCAGCCGCCATCCGGCGGGCTCGCGTGCCTCTTTCCCCTCACGTCAAAGGAGGGCTTGAAGTGATGCCGTTATTCATTTAGCTTCCCTGCGTCGGCCACGATTCCCCACTGACCCACGAATAAACCGAACTCCAAATCATGAACCCATTCCATCATCTCAATGACCGTCGCTCATTCCTCAAGGGCGTCTCACTCGGCACCGGAGGGCTTCTGCTCGCCCCGCTCTTGCAGAAGATCGCCGCGGCCGCGGACGGCAATGTTACGCCGCCGAAACGGGTGATCTTCATTGTGTTCGACAATGGCTTTCGCGAAATCGACGGCACGCTGCCCGAGGGGGTTCCGCTGGAATCCAACGAGCTTCGGCAGATCCCCCTCAAGGGTTTGAAACTCCCGCTGGACCTCGAGCCATTCGCGCCATTCCAGGACCGGATGACGATCCTGCATGGCTTGAGGGGCAACAATGCGGTGGACCACGGCGGCTTTTTCACGGCGCTCTCGGGGATTCCGGGCAACAAGCACTCGGCGCTCGGTGTGTCGATTGATGCGGCGATCGCGCAGGCCCTTCCCTCGGTGTTTCCGCTGCTCGCGCTGGGCGTTTCCTCCAACGGGCCCACGACCGCCTATTGTTCGTCGGCGTGGGGTCCGGGAAAGCCGATTGCGATGCAGTGCCGGCCGGAGATGGCTTACGAATCGCTCTTCGGCAGCGTGGGCGCGACGCGGGACGATTTCGCGACCCGGAAAAACCTGTTGGATTTCCTCGGCAATGACGTGCGGCGGGTGCGGGCAGAAATCGCTGGGCCGGAGCGGGAGTTGCTGGAAGCCCACGTCGAGGCCCTCGAGTCGCTCTCCAAGCGCAACGGGCAGCTCTCCGCCCAGTTCAAGAACGGAACGCTGAACAAGAACGCCCCGAAACTTTCGGATAAGATGGGAACGGTTGCGGAAATCGCGGCGGCCCAGTGCGACATCGCCGCGGCGGCGCTCGTCGCAGGGTTGACGAACGTGGTGACGATCTCGTCGGGGCTGGGCGCCCTCATGGGGAGCTACACCGGTCTCCCCGGCCTCGGACCAGTGGATGGTCACGGGGCCGGCCACGGTGGCATCTACGGATTGAAGCGGCCCTTCGAGCCGCTGTCGCACTACCACAACTACCTCGCGAAGCAGGCGGCACGGCTGCTGACGAAGTTGCAGGACACGAAAGAAGGCACCGGCACGATGCTGGACAACACGCTGCTCGTGTTCATGAGCGATTCGGCCAACCAGCAGCATTCGTGGAAGGGTGCGAACTGGCCGGTCGTGCTCGTGGGTAACCTCGGTGGCAAGCTGAAGTCGGGGCAGTTCCTGTCGTACCCGGTCCGAGCCCAAGCCGCGGGTGGGGATGGCGGCAACCAGACCTTCGGCACGACGCACGCCACGAATCCCTATACCAACGCCCTGTACGCCACGCTGCTGCACGCGATCGGCAAACCTTGCGATGGGTTCAACCGGCCCGCCGCCTCGCTGGAGCCCGCGCTATACGGCCCGCTCGGCGAACTGCTCAAGACGTAGGAAATGACGGGCCAGAGCGACGGACGGGCAACTCTTTCCGTTCTGCGAACGGCCTGGTGTTTACGCACCGATCACGCAACACGCTTATCCAGATACCGGCTCATTGAGGCTGCCGGGAACCCAACCCCAACCATGAAGACGACACTCGCAACTCTCATTCTGACACTCTCGATGTTCTCGGCGGCGACGGCTGCCGGGCCGGGCGCTGACGCGAAATCCGTAATCGCGTTCGTTGACGCGCATTGTATGCGCTGCCACGGCAAGGAGGATCCGGAAGGGGAGATCTCCTTGCACACCCTTTCCCCGGATCCGAAATCCCCAAAGGAGATCGAGATCTGGAAGAAGATTTTCGAGCAGCTCGACAGCGGCCAGATGCCGCCGCGGAAGGCCAAACAGCCGTCCCCGGTGGATCGGCGGCACGCGATCGCGTCGGTCAAATCAACCTTGAAGGCCGGCGGCGTGAAGTTTGACGAACTCAAGGAACTCTCCCCGAGCCGGGGCAACTGGGTCGATCACGACGAACTCTTCTCCGGCAAGGCCGAGGGTGAAGCCGGCACGCCCAGCCGTGTCTGGCGGGTGTCGCCCGAGAGTTACAAGCAGTTCTTAATCCGGCTCAATGTGCAGCTCTCGCTCGGTCTGGATCCGATCCTGTTTCCAAGTGCGTCGAGTGAGGCGCCCCTCAAATCGCCATGGAACCTCCCTCGGAAATGGGATTTCACCGACTACTCGTCGCTCCACCGGATCAGCAGCGCGGAATACGAGCATCACCTGCTGAACTGCAAGCGGGTCACGAAGGAAATCGTTTCAAGGATCGGCCGTTCGCCATCGTTCAAGAATCTGGCGGCGGCGCTGGGCGCGGGAAAGTCGGCGACGCCCGAACAACTGGACGCGGCAGTCGCCGAAACGTTCGATATGCTGCTGCGTTTGCCGCTCGGTCCCGCCGAATTGAAATCGGAGAGCGACAACTTGGCGAAGCTTCTCCAGTCCCTGGACGCCCCCTTGGCCGGGGAGCAATTCCTGATCTCCGTGCTCTGCCATCCCGAGGTGCTGTATCGGATCGAGAGACCGGATGGGGACGTGAAACGGGGCCTGATGCCGCAGCGACATCTGGCGCGGGCGATCTCGTTCACGCTGACCGACCGGGAGCCGGATGCGGTGCTGTGGCAGGCGGCGGTCGAGGGGAAGCTCGCGTCGGCCGCTGAAGTACGGAAGCAGGTCGAACGCATTCTGAACGACCCGGCCATTCCCAAGCCGCGAGAGGTGGGCTTTTTCCAGGAATACTTCGGCTACACGACTGCCCCCGATGTCGCCAAGTGCACGGCCACCGCCTATGAATTGCAGGCGCCGACTAGCTGTGGTTTTCAGATGGGATTCGCGGGCGAGTTTGTCCGCGACACCGACCGGCTGGTCGAATGGGTTTTGGAATCCGACAAGGATGTGCTGCGGACCCTGTTGACGACGAGAAAGTCATTCATGCGGGGCTATTTTCCGAATGAGTATCACCAGCGATTGGCCGCCCTGGTCGAACAGAAGAAGCGGAACGCCGAGCAGGCGGCAAAGCAAGGCAAGCCGTTCGATGAAACAGATTTCAAAAAAAATCTGGAAAAACTCCTCGTTGGGGCCAAAGAGACATTTCAAGGAGGCCCCTACGGTATGTTGTGGTCCATCTATGGTATTACATCGCCCGACCCCAAGCGCTGGTCGGACTTTGTGTCCAACCAGCACGGGCGCCCCGTCCTCATAGCCAAGCCCCGAACTCCTGCGCTCGACTTCGACGAATGGCTCGCCGGCAAACCATACGACGTGCATCCCGAGGAGCGGATGGGCATTCTGACGCAGGCCAGTTGGCTGGTCTCGATGTCGTCAAACTTCGACAACCACGCGATTCATCGCGGCCGCTGGATCCGCGAACGGCTGCTCGGCGGCCGCATCCTGGAGGTGCCCATCACCGTCAACGCAATGCTCCCGAACGAGCCGCACCATGGACTGCGCGACCGGATGCGGGTCACCCGCGAGGAATACTGCTGGAAATGCCACAAGACGGTGGACCCGTTGGGTCTGCCGTTTGAACAGTTCGATCATATCGGCCGGTACAGGACGGCGGAGATCGTCGTGGACAAGGAAAAGACCAAGAACGGCCAAATTCCTAGGACGATGACGACCATTCCATTCGACACGACGGGCGCCATCACGGAAAGCGGCGATCCGAAGCTGGACGGCCCGGTGAATGGACCATTCGAGTTGATCGAGAAGCTGGCCCGGTCGGAGCGCGTCGAGCAGGTGTTCGTGCGGCATGTCTTCCGCTATTTCCTCGGCCGCAACGAAACGCTCGCCGACGGACCGACGCTTGTGGCCGCGCACAAGGCCTATCGGGACAGCGGCGGCAGCTTCAAGGCCCTGCTGGTCTCGCTCCTGTCCTCGGAGTCCTTCCTCTTCCGCACGGTTCCCGTCGCGGCGTCCAAATCGTAAATTGCTCCCGATGCCTTTTCCATATAGCTTTTCTGCGCCGACCACGATTTCCAACTAACCCATGCCCGTCGTCGGGCACGGAAGTGAATTGCGGTAACCACAAAAACGAGCTAAGGGGAACGAATCAGCCTGATTGTCTGTGCATTGATCCAATCGCGACCGAATCTTGATTTCAAAAATCTGTCACCCGGACCGGCATCCTCAGCCCGCAACATCCTTTCCCAGCCTCTCACGCCCTATGAATCCCTCACGTCCCGCGGTCAATTCGCGCTCTGACAGGCCACGTTGCAGCGGTTGCAGGAGCTGATTTTTTGCAGTTAAAGACCCTCCCATGCGCCACAAAAAAGCGAAATCGTTCTGCATGTCCCCTCGTTGGTTTCTGTTCCGGATGCATCTGGTGCCACTCGCGATCGGGCTGGCGGTCGTCCAACCGTGCCCGGCCGAACAGCCGGCGGATCGGGCGGCCGCATACTCACGCCACGTCAAGCCGTTGATCGAAGCCCACTGCGTCCGCTGCCACGGCGCGGACGATCCTGAAGGGGGAATTTCGCTCCACAACCTGCGGACCGCGGGAGCCGCGCCGGCGGAACTGACAACCTGGAAGAAAGTCTTCGAGCGGTTGGAGGACGGCACGATGCCTCCGAAGAACAAGAAACAACCGTTGGCCGGGGACCGGCAGGTGGCGACGGCTTGGATCAAAGCCGCCCTCAAGGCGGGCGGCGTGGCATTTGACGAATACCGGTTGCTGCGTCCGGAGCGGGGCAACTGGGTTGACCACGATGCACTGTTCTCCGGCAAGCAGATCGGCGAGGCATCGACGCCCGGCCGCATCTGGCGGCTCTCGCCACGTGGCTACCGCACGCTCATGCGGCGGATTGCCGAACAATGCCGGGCGCGGCTGCCGCAGCGCGAGAAGGGAGGGCTGCTCGACTTCGATCCCGTCAACGATCTCGATTCTCCCTGGGAACTGCCATCGCAGTGGAATTTCGCCGACTATTCGACCGCCCATCGCGTGGGCGAGGCGGAAATCGAATTCCACATGCGGTTGTGCCAGAAGATTGTGGATACGTGCGACTGGAATCGCGCATCGCCGGCGCTCGGTGCCGTGGTCGCCGCCGGCAAGGCTGCGACTCCCGCGCAGATAAAAGCGGCGGCGGCCGAGATATTCGATAAGATTCTCCAGGTTCCGGCCGATCCCGAGGACCTGCAGCGGTATTCGGATTTCCTCTCGGCCCAGTTACTGGACTACGCGCCTCGCGAGGCCGCCGGCCGGTTTCTGCTCGCGGCCCTCTGCCGTCCCGAGGTGATGTACCGCATCGAGGAGGCGTCGGACGGCGTCGGCCGGGCGATGATGTCGCCCCGGCAGTTGGCGAGAACACTCGCATACACGCTCACCGATCGGGAACCCGATCCGAAGCTGGCGGCGGCCGCGGCCGAAGGCCATCTTGCATCGCCCGACGACGTCCGGGCGCAGGTGGAACGGATCCTCAGCGACCCAGCCATTCCGAAGCCGAGGCCCATCGCTTTTTTCCGCGAGTACTTCGGTTACGGCGTCGCGCCGTCGGTGTTCAAGTGCGATGCGACCATCGAGGAGAACAAGGTCAAGAAAGGCTACAGCGCCAGCTACATGGTCGGGGATCTCGACGGGCTTGTGAGGTCTGTGGTCGATGGCGACACGCAGGTGCTGAAGACGCTTCTCACGACCACCCAGTGGTTTGTCGGCTACGGGCACGCCGCTGGATACTTTGCGAACCGTGAGCGGACACTCGCCCGGAAGGCGCGTGATGCGGAGCGGGCCGCGAACGAGGGCAAACCCTTCGACGAGAAGGCGAAGCAGTACCAGATCGGCCCGCCGCCAACCTTCTCTGAGGGTCTGTTGCAAGCCTATGGTTTGTCGGTTGGACCCGATTTGACAAAGTCTGTGCGGGCAGAGCGCTACGACATGCCTGCGGGTCAGCGGATGGGCATCCTGACGCACCCCGCGTGGCTGGTCGCCCAGTCGTCGAACTTCGACAACCATGCGATCCACCGGGGCCGCTGGATTCGTGAGAAGCTGCTGGGCGGGAAAATCCCGGATGTGCCGATTGGCGTTGATGCCAAGCTCGCCGATGAACCCCAAACGCCGCTGCGGGCAAGGATGACGAAGACCCGTGAGGAGTACTGCTGGAAGTGTCACCGACTCATGGATCCGCTCGGACTTGCCTTTGAGCAGTTCGACCATTTCGGGAGGTATCGGGAGGAGGAACTGGTAGTTGACAAAGAGAAAACAGATACCGACAGGGCCAAGAACCCAAACGCCAGACGCACCATGAAGAATGTGCCGCTCGACACCTCCGGGGCGATCGGGGAGGGCGGCGATTCGAAACTCGATGGGCCGGTGAAAGGACCGTTTGATCTGATATCAAGGCTGGCGGAATCGGAACGGGTCGAGCAGGTGTTCGTCCGTCACGTGTTCCGCTACTTTTTGGGCCGTAACGAGACGCTGGCTGACGGTTCCACCCTCGTGGCGGCGCACAAGGCCTACCGCGATAACCACGGCAGCATGAAGGCCCTGCTCGCCTCGCTGCTGTCATCCCACGCTTTTCTCGAGCGTTCCAGCGCTCCCGCGCCGGCAACCGAATCCTCGGGGGTCGCTGCGCCGCACGGTGCCCGTGCCTCATCGAAGTGAACCCGGCTTTTCCCATGCCAAACCCTTTCCTGTGAGGCTCTTGCAAAACCCTCCGAAATCTCCACCCGCAGAACACGTCATCAGAGAGCGCTGCGATTTTTTGAATCCCTGCGGAGGGGTTTTGCAAGAGCCTCCTGTGTCTGTGCGCCAGTGGCCGCGAAAGCGAGTTTGCCGAAAATCAGGCCACACAAAAAGGCCGTCTGATACCCCGCCGATCCTTGTCGCCGAACTCCTCCGTTCCATTTTTCCCTAAGGTCTGCCGCACCGCTCGATAACCCTGACAGCCAATCCTCCTGTAAGATCAAACCCAAATCATGAAACATTACCAATTCCTCGATGACCGTCGCTCATTCCTCAAGGGCATTTCGCTCGGAGCCGCCGGCTTGGTGTTCTCTCCTCTTCTGCAAAAGGTGGCCGCGCAAGCCGCGGGCACCTATGTGCCGCCGAAACGGGTGATCTGTTTTACATTCGACAATGGATGGGACGCAGGCGGGTCAATCCCTGAGGCCATAGCCCCGAATACGGAGATGACGAAGCAGGTTTCGCTCGCCGGGCTGAAGCTGCCGGCCGATCTGGAGCCTTTCGCACCGTTCCAGGACCGGTTGACGATCGTGGAGGGCTTGCAGGGAAGGCACTGCGCGTTCGGCCATGGCAGCGGCTACGCAGCGCTCTCCGGGATTCCCGGCAGCATCCACACGCCGATGGGCGAAACGATTGACTCGGCGGTCTCGAAGATCAATCCGTCGGTCATCCCGCTCTTGGTCCTGGGCATCACGGCGGGCAAGGATCAGACCACAGCCTATGGAATCTCGGCATCGGGCCCCGGATTGCCGCTCCCTGTGCAGTGCAGGCCGGAAGTTGCATACGAGTCACTCTTCGGGCGGATCGGTGCCACGCGAAACGATTTTCTTGCCCGTAAGAACCTGCTCGACTTCATCACTGGCGACGTGCGACGGCTGCGAGCGCGGATTGCCGGTCCTGAGAAGGACCAGCTCGAATACCACCTCGGCGCGCTGGAGGCGCTTTCCAAGCGGGACGGCCAGCTCTCGGAGCGCTTCTCCAAGGGACAGCTCGCAAAGCACGCGCCGAAGATACCGGAGACCCGTCCGGAGAAAATGACCGAGATCGTCGCGGCGCAGTGCGACATTGCGGCCGCGGCGCTCATTTCGGGCCTGACGAACACGGTGACGATCTCGTCGGGGGTCGGCTGGATCAACACGCTTTATACCGGCATCTCCAATGCTCCAAGCCATCGGACAGGCCACTTGCAGACGGATCCAGAGCTGAATTTGACGGGCTTGGAGGTGCTGTCCCGTTATCGCAGTTATCTCGCGAGTCAGGCGGCGAAAATCCTGGCAAAGCTGCAGGCTACGCCCGAGGGGAAAGGCACCATGCTCGACAACACGGTGCTCGTATTCACCAGCGACTGTGCGGAGACGCAGCATACGAACGGCGCCCACTGGCCCTTCGTGCTGGTCGGCAACCTCGGGGGCAGACTCAAATCCGGGAATTACCTCTCGTACCCCTTGAACGCCGGTGACGCAAATCACAAGCCGCTGGGGACGATTCCTGTACGGTCCGTGCGCGGAACGGCGGCAAAGGCCAACCCGGCAATCAACGCCCTTTACTGCACGCTGCTGCATGCGGCGGGAAAGCCGCGGGACACGTTCAACAGCACCGGAATCGCCGCCCCGTGCGGCCCGCTCCCGGAATTGCTGGCGTAGTCCGGATCGCTCTCACGGGAGGGGCACCTGTGCGGGCGCCGACCGGCGCAACCGCTATAAGGAGACTGGGAATAAGGGCTGGAAAAGCAGGATGGCGTGGTTGGGGGAGCGCACGCCGCTCTGCATCCCATTCGTCCCGTTAATCCTAAAACCGGCGATGGGAGGAGCGGATGTCGCGCAAAGGCGCAGAGACGCAAAGGGATGCGCATTGGTTCGCACTCACCCGGTGGGTGAATGCCTGCTTGTTGGGATCTGCTTCTTCTTTGCGCCTTTGCGCCTTTGCGCGACATCCCATCGCCGGATTTAGGTTAATGCTTCAATTTCCCCGGCCCATCGATCAACGCCCCTCATACCAGTTCAAGTTAAAAACAGGACGTTATGTTTTTGGAGGAAGCGTTTACTTGGGCATGGACGGCGTTGTCTCCGACCAGGGAACGGACGCGGGCCGGTTCGGTCCACAGCGGAGCCATCTCCTT
>Ga0194049_1000508_pt1 | contig 13213 bp, 9 predicted proteins | sample JunL2225m_MetaG_FD_148665 | JGI IMG/M metagenome (GOLD analysis project Ga0194049, IMG submission 148665) | Anoxic zone freshwater microbial communities from boreal shield lake in IISD Experimental Lakes Area, Ontario, Canada - Jun2016-L224-25m | ecosystem: Environmental > Aquatic > Freshwater >... | reverse complement strand
GCCTACGTCGTGAAGCCCTCCCGCAACGATCTCTACTCGCTCACTGGTCCCCTGCTGCCGTGGGGCCTGCTCTACCACGATGAAACGGATGCAGTTTCATACGGGCATCATCTTTGCCGCAGCACTGGTGGTCGCGTCGTGGTTCTCGATTCACACGGGAACACAATCATCACCGAACACATCGCAACCGGTGATGACGGACTACGCGTTCTGAACGACTACCAGGCACACGGCGACAGAGCGACCGATGTAGTCCAGATTTCTCCGCCGTCCTCTACTTCCCAAACACCTTTTTAACGTCTCCCACTTTGCGCTGAATCTTCCCGCTCACTTTTTCGACGGTGCCCTCATTCCGCAAATTGGGATTGCCAATGATATTCCCCGTCACCTCCTTGACCTTGCCTTTGGCTTCGTGAAGTGCGCCTTCGATTTTGTCGGTTTTGCTGGATTTCATACCATCAGTTCGTAGCCCACAGTCGTGGTGGTCGTGCCTGTCTTCACGAACAAGTTCAGCCGGGCATCCTCCTCACCGACATTTCTGCTCAGTGAGTGCAATCGTCCCGGTCCACTCACCGACCTGCGCGAGATGAGGGCAAAAAAAAGCGCGACCATCACTGATCGCGCCGCGAGTCATTTGGCTCGAATGATAATTGCGTGTTCCAAGCTCGCAGAACTGAATTTAGCAGCCCTCGTGCCAGACTCCTTGAACGATTTGAAGATGTTCATTCTTCAGCCTGCATCAGTCTCCAAAGAAGTCCAAAGCGGCCTCAAATCTTCATCATCGAGTGCTGCAAGACGCATCTTCGGATCAAGGTCGAACGCATGCCTGATCACATCCTTGGCGATTTCAGGTTTCCCCATTTGGCAGAGGTAGCACGCGATGTTGTAGGGAATCAGCGGCTCATTTTTGTGAAGTTCCCACGCGGCAATCAGGATGAATCTCGCGTCATCTCGTCTTTGGAATTCGCCCCGTTAGCGATGAATTCATTGCTCGTCTTTGATAAAAGAATTTGTTGCGTGTATTTTCACGGAGGCCGCAGCTTTTGATCTGGACGATGGCGCAAATTGTTGCTGAGTTCCTCGAAAATTGTCATGAATTGGTCAGCTCCCCAGCGGTACGTGGTTTGAGTGTCTTATGGGTATCCTCGCGCCAACATTCATTCTGTTCGATTGCGTCACAGGAGAGAATCGCCCGGTGGACAAGACGCCGTTCAAGATCGGCAGCGGCTCTGACTGCGACTGGCGAATTGACGATCCTTCTGTGGCCGCAGAACATTGCGTCATCCAGCGAAAGGGAAGCGCGTTCTACCTGCTCGCATTAAATGGCACCGGAGCCGTACTTTGCGATGGCGTCGAGAGTAAAGGCGGTGAACTGGAATGCGACACGGATCACACTTTGGTAATTGGCCGTCACCTGTTCGCGTTGCATGGCTCAAGCGATGCGCAAAAATGGCTGCATGGAATGAGCCACTCAGAGTGGTTCATTTACGACAAGGGTTTGGAGAAAAAGTTCGGCCCGGTCGCCTTCTCTGTTCTGGGAAATGCCTTGGAGCGCCGTTCAAACGGCGTTCAAAACATCATTCTGCTCTGCCGCGGATTGAGCAGCATGGGATTTTACGCCGAACAAGTGCTGCCTTATCTTCCCCGGCCCGTCTCGGCGGGGGCAGAAAAGCCTGTGTCGTCGCAAAAGATGGCGGAACCGACGAAGATCAACATCGAGTATGGTGAGTTCACATGCCCGGTCTGCTGGCTCAAATTTGATCGTGGCGATGTCATGAACATCGCCGTCCACGCCTCGTTGCGCGGCGATCCCATCCTTGGCGAAGAGCACCTCCAGCGCTTTCACGCCACGCGGTTCAACGATCGCGGCCAGGCGCTGGATGCCATGAATATCCCGGCCTCCGACATGGCGTGCCCCCATTGCAGGCGCAAGCTGCCGCCGGGGTTTCTCGACATGCCGCACCTGATATTTTCGATCGTTGGTGCGCCATCTTCGGGTAAGTCCTACTATCTCAGCGTGCTCGTCAAAATTCTCCAGAGCACGCTTTTCCAGAGTTTCGGCGTGACGTTCCGCGATGCGGACCCGAGTGCGAACGTCATCCTTAATCAGATGAAAACGCAGCTCTTTTCGGCTTCCACTCCGCAGGATGCCTTGCTCGCCAAGACCGAACTCGAAGGTGCGATGTATGAGACTCTGCCACGTCTCGGACGAAAGGTGCCGCTGCCAAAGCCGTTCATCTTCAACCTGTCCAATCCCCGCGATCAGGCCGAGGATTTTTCCGTCGTCTTTTACGACAATGCAGGGGAGCATTTTGAGCCGACGCGAAACAGCGCCGAGTCACCCGGTGCGCAGCACATCGCCGCAGCGTCAGGCATCTTCTTTCTGTTCGATCCGCTCCACAATGCAGAGTTTAAGAAGCGACTGACAGGGCTGAGTGACCCGCAGATTGAGCACAAGCGGATGGATCAACAGGACATCATCCTTGCCGAGACTGAGGTGCGAATTAAGAGCCTGCTCGGCCTTGATGCCCGTCAGAAAATTGCCACACCGCTCGCCATCATCGTTGGCAAGAGCGACACTTGGTTGCATCTGCTTGGCGAGCCGGTTGAGTTTCCCGTGCAGGCTGGCCGGCTTGACGTTTCCCTTGTCGCGAGGACCTCGGCGCGCGTGCGTTCGTTGCTGCTGGAGATTTGCCCCGCCATCGTCGCAAACGCCGAGGCGATATCGTCGGAGGTGATGTACTTTGCCGCGAGTCCTCTCGGGTGCTCGCCGGTTGAGTTCACGGACTCGCGTGGGATCAAGATGATCGGTCCCGATCCCGCCAAGCTGAATCCCCGGCATGTGGAAATCCCAACACTATGGGTGCTCTCCCGCGTCGCACCGAGCATCGTGCCTTGTACCGAAGGAACGTAGCGCATGGCCTGGCAACTCATTTACACAAGCGCACCGCGGTCCTTGGAAGCAGGCCGCTCAGGCTTTGGCACCGTGGCGCGCCATCGTGCAATCAGCCCGCTGCTGGTCTCGGCAATCGAGCGTGCCAGTCAGTTTTCACGGTTGCCCGGCACGGATTCGGGGCGTGTCATTTTTAGCCACCGCATCGTCGCGGTTGCTGGCGGGCGTTTCCATGTGCTCAGTGCGATCCGCGATGCGGGTGCCGACTACACCGGGCGGACAAATCACATTGCACATCACCTCATCGTGGATCCGCGCGAGATCGCACAACTCGGTCCGGATGGGCCATCGCCTGCCGATCTTCTGCTCGCAATGCAGTGGGTTGTTTCATGGAACGAACCGCCGCGGTTTTTGGAAGCCTCGGATGAAGTGGCGTTATCAGCCATTCACCCGCATACGAACGGCTCTGCGTGGGAGCAAATCGCGGGCAACGCCAATCAGGCATGGCTCCTTGCCACTGGCGATGCCAGCCGTGGTGCCTACATCATCCAGCCGGGGAACGCGGATCTCCGGGAGGTTTTTGCTGAATCCCTCCGACTGATGCCGGATCGCCTCTGGCAGATTTCCTTCACCACCTCGCTCCAGCCCAGCGATGAGCCTGGCGATTTCCGCTGGATCGGGATCGAAGAACGCTCACCACTTCGCGCTCAAAGTGAATCGTCGGGCCGCCCTGTCCTCAATCTTGCTCTCCCAGATACCCTGCCATTGGTCGAAACGGTCCAGCGTCCTGCAGCGAGTCAGATGCGGCAAAGCTCTGCTCCTGTTTCCACTTCTGTCTGGAACGACTTGCCAACTGCTTCGGCGGAAACACCCTCTGCGGTGTCAGGCTCAAACTCCTCCCCCACGCATCAGCGAACTGCTGTCATGCCAAGCGTCTCGCCCACGAGCGTCTCGCGTATTCCGCTTAAATGGTGGTTGCTGGCTGGAGCGGTAGTCATTGTCATTGTCGTTGGAGCAGTGGCATTACACTCGCACTCTAAGCTCACCGATGCGAGAACGGTCGTAGCCGACAGTCTTGACGGCAGCTATTTCACCCAGCATTCCCGCGAACACATCGCAAAGGCACTGGTCACAAGTGACGATGCCTCCCGAGGCAAACGGTTGGTAACTGCATCAAATGGCCTGATCCAAACCTTACGCGATGGAAATCTTGAGAAGCTGAAGTCGGAACAAACAAATGCCGCACTCAAAGTCCTAGACAGCACTGAAAACCAGCCTCTCCCAAGTGAACTGATTGACCTGCGCAGGACTGTGAAAAATATGCAAGATCTGTCCGTCAAGCCACTCGGCGTTGATGAGACAAATGATGCAGGTGATCTAGCCAAGATCATGACCGCTCGACGTGACGAGATTTCGAAATGGGATTCACATAATTCCCAAGCCGTCCCCAAGCCGCTTATCAAAGAATTGCGCGCAAATGTGGATAGGCAACAAGCGGACGGCTTACTGAGGATGGCGACACAGCGGTCTGGGCCATTTGAAGGAACACCATTCAGAAAAGTTATCACAGATTTCGGCAAGCTCGATATTGATAAGCAAGCTGCGGCAACGATTAAGCAGATAGAAAAACTTTTGGATAAGAAAGTCGTGGAATCACAGCCGCCGTCGAACCCAGCACCAGCAAACACACAGTCCTTGCCTACACCAGAGAAAAAAGCGCAGAAACCACCGACTCAAGTGCCGCTCTACTTTGTAAGAGAGTTCGATGCTCTTTCTAAAGTCCCCATGCCTGAATTGGAGGGTGATGCAGCCTTTTCTCTTGTGGAGCCTCTCGATAAACCAGAAAGATTACTATTCGAAGATACTCGCAAAGATGCAAGCTCCCCAGCCAGTGTGAAGCTGCATATCAACGCTAGCACTACCGAGATTGCTTTTGCGGCCAAAGCAAATGGGATTTCATGCGAAAAGGGTAGTAAAAGTATTCCTTTACCATTTTCACTAGTAGCTAGGCGGAAGATTGATAAATTTGAGATGGTCAGAGTTTTTTTCATAGGCGAGACAGCGAGCCCGATTTTTAAGGCAAGAAAGATACAGATTAAGCCTAGCAATAGTGAATTGAATTTTGATTGGAACCAACTTGAATTGCCTGGAATTCCAAATAAGAACGAGTTGAAACTTGAGCTTTCTCAGGATTGGGCGTATCCGTCAAACAAGATTCCAAAGGTTCAGTTTGTCGATGGAGCCTTTTCTCTGGCTGCATTAAAAACGGGATTAGACGGTGTGAAGAAAAAAGTGGCAGCAGATATTGCCAATTCTGAAGCTAGCTTGAAAGAAATACAGGGTTTCAGCCGTGACTCAGAATTCGGAAAGCTCAAGAGTGAATTCATCAAGATTTCCCATCTAGCCACCAAAATCCAAGAGGAAAAGGACCGTCTAAAGAAAGCGGCTAACGGAAACGGGAAACCGGCTGAACTCCAAGAAGAGAAATACTTGCGCTCAGATATTTCCGCCGAGAGGCAGTATGGTGGGTGTATCGCGGCTTACAGCGTTACTGGTGGGGTAATACGAGCTGCTTTTCATCATGCCGATGACGTGTTAGCTGCCGGAAGTGAACTCTACCTCTTAGAAGACAGCAGCAAGTTCAAGAATCAAATTCAGAAAGCAAGAGAGCAAACAGGTAAAGCCATTACGAACTTGAGTAAAAAGGCGGAAAAGGAAATGTATCAAGATAGCTTGCTGAAATTGCAAGATATGGCGGTAGCGTTGTTAGATGAAGGCAAGCCGCAGCGTGAGGCGAATCAGGCTAAAATTAACACCCGTCTGGCAGCTTTAAGAGCAGAACTTGCAAAAATGGAGTCGCATCCTTTAACAACAGGGAAAGTTCCAAGTGGGATTTATCGATTGCAAGCTGTAGTTGATGGAATCGATGTTCCGCTAATGGATATTGAGGTTTCCCCTCCTTAAATCACATGCAACTGCCTGCAAAACTCATTAGACAAATTCGCGAGGCGCTTTCTGCAGAGAATTGCAACGCACCTCTCGAAACATTTGCACAGGACTATGCCCGGCTTTGTCATGAGGCGAGCCAACGATTGGAGTCTTGTGCGGCGATGTTGTTGAAAGGAAGCGACTATCAGGCGTTGCAGCTCGCAGAGGAAGAACCTGCTTTGCTGGATCTCATCGCCACTCTCAGTTTTGCTGAGGCTCCCGAGTGGGCGGCGTTCTGTGCGACAAACCAACTGGCGGTTGCGCAGAAATTTGACCTGAAGGCGGTGCAAGCGCTCGACGGCCTGTATGCCAAGGGAATCAGCACGAATCATCCGCTCTACAAGGATTACCGTGCCGCCGTCACATCGCGCGATGACGTGAAGGCACTGCAGATCATCCGATCCATCGTCAGGCTGAATCCGGACGATGCGAATGCCAAACTGGAATTGGCTCGCATTGAGAACAAACTGTTTCAACTCAAGCTTCAGGACATGCGAACAGTCCTCGTGCAAAAGGATGAGAATGGCATTCTTTCAGCCCTGTCGGAACTGGAACGGCTGACCACACCGGCAAAACTCTCAGAACTCCCTGAATACACCCGCGCCATCGAAGTGCGCCGCGAAGTGGCACGCCGGGACGCGATGGTCACCGCAGACCGTCTCACAGAATCGCTCGACGAAGAACATCGGGCTGGAGCATGGCGCATGGTCGGCGACATTCTTGCGCGACTGAGGGCGCTGCAAGCCGAGCATGGCTTTACCCTTCCGGCAAAAGGCGCTGCGAAATGCGTGGAGATGCAGCAGTATTTCGACGCACAACGGGCGGCGGCTGACGAGAAGGCCCGCTTCGAGCGGGCTCTTGCGACGGTTGGCGGTCTTGCAGAAAGTTTCGACACCCGCTTGCTCACCCGCGCGTCGCTTTCCCTAGCCGAGGCGCAAAACTTGCACGGCGAATTCAACCGCCGTTGGAAAGAACTCGAAAAGTTCCGGAGACCAGTGCCCGAGGATTATATCCAACGGGTGCGGACAAGCGCAGGAGCGTTGAGTGCGGAGTTGGACAGATTGCAACGGCAACGCCGGCTCAAGATCCTAGTGGCCAGTGTAGGATTGGCAGCCGTGCTTGCAGGGGCAGCGTGGTTCACCATCAGGGCGTTGCACGCCAATGACTATGCAACACAACTCGCCGGGCTGCGCGAAGCCGGGCAAGTGGAGGCCGCCGAAAAAATGATCGCGCGGGTGCGAACGGAAGATGCCGCGCTTGCAGCCAAGCCAAAACTCACCGCGCGATTGGATGAAGTCGAACGATGGACCCGCGACGAGCGAGCAAAGCTGGCCCAGATCGAAAACAAGCTGACGGAACTGGAGGCCACTGCGAAGGCGGGGATGACCGAGGCTGATCCGATGACGCTGGTCACGAACCTTGAATCAACAAACCAACTCATCGAAACCCTTGCGGGCGGATTACATGCCGCACCCGCGGGTAGGATCCTTGTTGTGCGCAACCAGTTTGACGCGCACATTGGTGTGCTGCGTGAGAAGCTCATCGCCCGAGCCGACGACGAACTGACCGAACTGGAAACCACGGCAGGCTCGAAGCTCGCCTACGACCAGCCAAAGGAAGTCATCACCCAAGCCCTCGCAAAAATTGATCCGGTGTTGAAATCGCTTGAGGCGCGAATCAAACCGGCGGTGGCAGCACTTGAACTGCCTTCCTCACAACAATCCCGCGTGAGCGCATTGCGCAAGCGTGCCGATCTGTTCCACGATGAAATTGGCGTTCTGGAGAAAGTCCATGAAGCGGTTATTCAGGCCAACACCCTCGATGCCTGGTTGCAGGCTCTCGAAGGCTACAAGACTTCACGGCTGGTTCAGACGCGCGAGGTAAATGATGCCCGCAAACTGCTCGCTACTTTTCCAAAGCCCGACGATCTTTTGGCCAGCCTGTTACTGCCCGGTAATCCGGTTGCATGGGCCGCAGCAAAGGCCGATGTGACTGGAGAACTGCTTGCGCCGGACACCGTTCTTCCTGCGGAGATGAGCACGCTGCTGGCATTGCGTGACGACAGGTATCTCAATGACATCTGGGATGTAAGTGTGATCGATCTTGGCAAGGGAGGAGTGCGACGTGAATTGTATTCGCGTGGTGAACTTAAAAAGGGCGCTCCGAGCAAAATTGGCGACAGCGAGACTACAACATGGGAAGGCGGCATTTACACTCCAAGCGCGACAGCGGAACTGCCTGCCTTTATTCCGACCACCTACACCATGAACCGCACTACCGGAGCAGGTGGGTCCGGAGTCAGGGGCACCGGGGACGTGAAAGTGAACCGTCTGAGTGCCGTTTCGCAATGCCTCACGGGGCTGGAGTTAAACCGCATGACCGACGCGACCGGCTCAAAATATGAAAAACCGCTCTTGGGTGTTTTCGGAGACTTGGTGCGTGAAAAATCCACCGGGGCACTCTTCAAAGCCCACCTCATGCAACAACTCGCCTCTGTGCTGAACGTGCGTCCGTATGCGTGGGGGCTCGAATATAGCGTGAGCTTGCGCAACGACCTCGCCGAGCTGAATCGGCTGTGCGATGGCGTTGGGCTCCGGAGTCATGATTGGTTGCTTGAACGGAAGAAAGCGCAGTTTGGAGGAAAGCTGACCACATTCTTCACGGGACTGAAGAACCGGGATTATCTGAACGAAGCCCGGCTGCATCGCCAGGTGCTTCGTGGTGTCATCAAAGCAGGACTGCAATTCGGTGGGTTTGTTGATTCTGAGGGGAAGGCTAATCTGCTCGGCGAGGCCCGAAGTTCAAAAATGCTCTGGTCACTCGCTGCTGATGGTCAAAGTCTCGCCCGCTATTTCTCACCTGAAGATGCAAAACAAGGCGCGAAAGCGGCAACAGGATTGTCGCCAATTTTCTTCGTGCCGCTGGATCGAGATGCATTTATCGCCGATGTGATGCGCAAGATTTCAAAGAATCCCGACATTCAAATGACGTTGCCCGCGATTCCGTGGCTCGAAAAACCATGAGTGCAACCAACGAACCTCAGTATTTGCTTCTCTGGAAGGGGATTCAGTCGGGGCCTTTTACTTTAGCACTTATCCGCGAGAAGCTGGGAGCGTGCGAGATCAGCAGGATGCATCAAGTAAATCAGAACGGCAGGTGGATCGTTTTGGATGAGTTTCTGGAGAAACAGGGTGGCGACTTGGATGCCAGACGGCGAGCTGAGGCGGAAAAACGGGAAAAGCAAATGCGGCATGAGTTTGAGAGCCAACTAGCTGCAGAACGGGCGCGCAAAAGCGCGCTGGAAGAACAGCTAGCTAAGGCCGAGAACCGCACGTCGCTTAAACATCTCCTCCCTGCGGAGTCGCTGCCACCCCCTCCAGTTCCAGGGAATCAGCCCAGGACTGCTGGGACTGCGTCGCACAAACATTCTGCTGATCAACAGCCTCCCTTCGCTGGGACTGATCCCATTGGGGAATTCAACAGTAACGAGTTTTTCTCCGACGTACTGAAGAAGCGCTCTGATGACGAACTAGAGAGCCTTTTCATCACCGGCACCCGCCTGACAACGCCTGCACTTTCTCAGATCGATGCCCGCTGGCCGAAGCCGTGGGCGTTCTTTAAAGCCGTCATCGCCTCTTTGGTGGTGTTTGCCGGTTTTGTGTATGGATTGGTGCATTTTCAGAATCTATATCTTCTGCCCGGTCTCATTTTCGTCGGATCATTCTCAATTCCGCTCTCCACCCTCATCCTTTTCGTCGAACTCAACGTGCCGCGAAATGTATCCCTATATCAGGTCTTTAAGCTGCTGTTTTTTGGTGGCATCGGTTCTCTGCTGATAACACTGTTCCTCTATACGACATTTCACGCCGAAAGTTCTTGGGGCAGCGCTATTGCGGCTGGTGCTGTCGAAGAGACCGGCAAGCTTGGCGCAGTGTTGCTATTGATGAGGAACAGCCGATTTCATTGGACATTGAATGGGCTGCTTATCGGTGCCGCCGTGGGCACCAGCTTTGCTGCCTTTGAATCTGCAGGATACGCGCTTAACGCGCTTGCCCGAGATGTTGTAAACTCGTTCAACGGTGCAGAAACCAACAACATGTTGTGGACTATTGGGCTCCGGGCACTGCTGACCCCAGCTTCACACATTGCCTGGACCGGATTGGCAACAGCAGCCCTTTGGCAGATCAAGAAGCAGCGAAAATTTGAATGGGAGATGCTGTTAGAGCCGCGCTTCCTTGGAACCTTTGGAATGGTCATAGGCTTGCACATCCTTTGGGACGCTCCAATCGGTATTTCTTTAATCGGAAGCACGATGGGTATCTACGCAAAAATGATAGGGCTTGGTATCATCGCCTGGGCTGCTGTTCTCAGTTATGTCCAAGTCGGTCTGAAAGAGATACGCAATGCACAAGCGATGCTTGGCGCACAGCCACGAGCCTATCATCCATCAGTTGCGGTTTCGGAAATTCCAACGCAAAATGCGTAACCTAGTCACTGTTTGCAACAGGCTTAATCTGTCGAGTCCTGATCATAGTCAACGACCAGCGTAGTTTTTTAATAATATGCTTCCAGAATCACCTCTCACTTCTCCGTTGCCGATTGAATCCACGACCGTGGCGGCACCCCCCCACGCCCCAACATCGCAATCTACCGAACCTACGGTGCAGACTTCAAACCCGTTTACCGTCGAAGAGTTCAGGCTTAACTGGTCAAAACGAGACTTTGAACAGCGACTTGGTTTCCGCGGCGGGCGTTTTACAAGTGTGAACAAGCGGCTGACTTTCCTGATGGGCCTGCTCGTTACGGTGATTTTTTTCTCCGGCCTCATTTTCGGTGCGCAGCGCTGGCCCGAAGCACACTGGTTCACCGCAATGTTTCTTGAACGCGGCATCGCCCCCTATCCGACAATGCTTCTCTTTTTTTGGGGCCTGGCAATCCTCTTTGTAAAGTCACGCAAACTGAATCTCCAAGCGGAAGCGCTTACACTTTCCGCAGTGCCGCAACAGCCCGATTTTCTTCTGAATCGCGAAAGCGCGCGCGCGGTGCTCAGCCGCGTTCATTCCCTCGTCGATAATGCAGGCAATTTTCTCCTGCTCAACCGTATAGAACGGGCACTCTCGAATCTCCAGAACATCGGTCAAGTCAACGACGTTGCGACGATTCTGCGCAATCAGGCGGATTACGATGAAGAGCATATCTCATCGAGCTATGGGCTTGTGCATAGCTTCCTTTGGGCGATTCCGGTTCTCGGATTCATCGGCACAGTGATCGGCTTGCGCGCCGCGATTGGCGCACTTGGCGTCACCCTGCGAGCCGGTGGCGACCTCACTGCCATCCGTGAAGGGCTCCAGGCTGTTACCGCAGGACTGGCAACGAAGTTTGAAACGACACTCATCGCACTCATTTGCGCAGTGATCCTTCAACTCCTGCTCGCTTTTCTCCAAAGCAGAGAGGGCGAGTTTCTCGATTCATGCAATGACTACTGCCACGCGCACGTCGCTTCGAAACTGAAGCTTGCATGAGATGAAGGGGAGGTTTCAACGCGGAAAGATTGGAGGGATCAGCCCCTTTTTTGCCTTTCAGGACATCATCACGTCTGCGATGGCTGTGCTCATCACGGTCGTTATGTTGCTCGCTCTCAACATGGGCGAGCCAGGGCATGCTGCACCCGGCGAACCCGGCGAACCCATGCCGCCACAATTAAGGCAGCAACTTGCGAGTTTGCTTGATGAGCTAAGTCGTGCCACCGCGGATTTGCGTGTGGCTCAGGATGCCAGTGCCGCGGCAAAGCTGAATCCGGCTGCATTAAGGGTGGAGATTGAAATCATGCGTGGAGAAATCGCGAGCATTCAGGCGATCAGCCGAGCAGGCACAAAGGGGGTTACGGTCGAGCAGCGAAGCAATGGTTCCAAAATTGTTCGCGCTGAGTTGGAAAAGCACAAGGCTGCTAACGCGGCTGTCTCTGCCAAGGTTGCGCAACAGAAGAATGAAGCCGCCCGCAGTCAGGCCGAAATGAAACGCGCCGAAAACACGCTCCGGGAGCGGGAAAGCCAGCTCCTTGCAGAGCAGGCCAGGAAGAATGAACTGTGGTTGATTCCCGAGCGTTCCAAGACGAGCAAAGAACCGGTGCTTGCCGTCGTTTCGGCTGATTCGGTGATATTGCAGCGCTTCGATCATCCCGAGAAATCCGAGTTGCGTGGCAATGGACTGCCGGCCAAGTTTGAAGGCGCATTAAAGGCTTACTCCAAACTTGACCAATACATCGTCATTTACCTCAAGCCCTCGGGGATTGATCACTTTGATGCATTGGTCCAATCAGCAAAAAGCGCGGGCTTTGAGATTGGTTACGATGCGATAGGCGAGGAGGTTTCGATAAACTTCAGCAAATCCAAATGAGGAAACTCGGACGAACCAGTACTGATGCGCTTGAATTGCTGCTCGACACAGTATGCAGCATGTTCGGGGCAATCTTGCTCATCGCTATTCTCGTGGCACTGATGGCGCAAACAGTGAAAGTGGAGACGCCGGCAGACCAAGCCAGTGCTGAGATGATGCACCGCCGGATCGCCACAGCGGAGGCTGATCTGGCCAAGACACGCAGGCTAATTGCGGAGGCCGCTGCTTCATCGGCCACCGGAATGGCAGAATTAGTGGCAGAAAAGGAAAAGCTGGAGCAAGAACTTGAGCGGGCCAAGTCCCAACGAAAACAGATGAGTTCCCAAGTGCAGGATCTGGTAGCCCAAGAAACAACTGATTTCAGCACAGAGTGGAAAAGACTCACTGGGGAGCTGCGTGCGCTCCAGCGGCATTTGCAGGAAGTTGCAAATGAAATCAAGACGCAGGACGAGAACAGGGCACGGCTTGAAGGAAGAATTGCCGAAATCAACAAGCTCATCCAAAAGGAAAAAGATGCCCACCTCGTTACTCTCCGCTTTCCTAAAGAGCGTGCTCGTTCAAAGAGGGCTTTGTCGATCATCTGTAAATTCGGGAAGATTTACCCACTGTTGGACGCCAACGGTTTCAAAAATGATAAAACAATCGCATGGACTACGAAGGGCGAGGATTCAGGACTTTCCAGACCGATTGAATCACTCGGTTGGACTGTATCCGACAATAAGGGGGCAATTGATCAAATTTTAAGAAATGCGTCAAAGAGCGAAGTCTATCTTGCGTTTTATGTTTATCCGGATTCGTTCGAGGCTTTCCGTTCGTTGCGCGACCAAGCGGCTCTTCAGCAACTCGAATTTGGCGTCCAATTTGAACGTGCAGGAAACGACCTTTTTTGGGGTTCTAAAGGTTCCTCACCTCCACCGCTATAAGCACAATGAAAGC
>Ga0194049_1000501_pt1 | contig 13270 bp, 19 predicted proteins | sample JunL2225m_MetaG_FD_148665 | JGI IMG/M metagenome (GOLD analysis project Ga0194049, IMG submission 148665) | Anoxic zone freshwater microbial communities from boreal shield lake in IISD Experimental Lakes Area, Ontario, Canada - Jun2016-L224-25m | ecosystem: Environmental > Aquatic > Freshwater >... | reverse complement strand
TGCCGGTTTGCGATTTGCCCATCTGGTCGCGCCAGGCATAAAACTTTGGAGAACGTCAGACTACGGTCGATAAGGGTTTTCACCACGCGCCCTATCGGACTGCATCTGCTCGCAGCTTTTCGAGGCCGACCGAGCCGTTGGCGTAGGCCATCAGTTGCTGGTACAACTCGTACAACCCCGGCGAGGCGCGTTGCAGGATCAGGCCGGGTGCGCTGGCGATTGCGGCACCGGCGGCGTTCACCAGCACACCCTGGATGTTCTTGGCCGCGTTGTTCAGCGTGTTGGCCAGCCCCAGCACCGAGTTGAAGCCGCTGCACACAAGCCCAACCCCAAATTCACAGAGCCGCCAATGGTGGCGCTGGTCAAAAAGGAGAGGAATTGAGATAATATGGCGCATATGCCATTTTGACAAGTTTAGAATCATAATCAGTTTATGAAAAACAAAAAATCAAACGAACCCAGAAATTATATTGCTGGGCCAGATAGTCTACAGACTCAAACCTACAACTTCAGATCATCTCTAAAAGAGTGGCGCAACGAACAGGGTGAAAGTAAGACAGTTTTAATTGACGGAGCAGACAAGCCGCTTTTGATGGCATCATATGCTGAAATACTTAGATATTTCAAGGAATACACGGAGCAGTGGATGCTCGCCGATACTAAGAGCAAAGAGGACTTTAAGCATGTATGGTTTATTGATTGCCGTGGATTGTATGTCACCTTTTCGCCGCCAAATTTGTCAGATGCAGAACAGAATATAAAGTTTTTGGCACCTGTTCAATTCGATTATTCCACTATTTCTGGAAACTTTTATTTGTTTGTTGGAAAAAAATTCCTTGGGGAGGCTAGCTTTTTTAAGGTTAGCTTTCTTAATGATATTCACTTTGATGAAGCTCAATTTTGTGGGGACGTTAATTTTGAAAAAGCAACTTTTGACAGAGAGGTGTTTTTTTCTGATTGCGAATTTGAATCCAAAAAAGGGGCTTCTTTTCAACAAGCATTATTTTTAAAGCGCGTAGATTTCTCGAACGCAAGCTTCCAACTCGCCCCCATTTTTCACGAAACTAAGATCCCCCAAGCATCATCATTTAATGGAGCGATGTTTAATAAAACGGGAAAAGGTTTATCTCAGCAAGCAATGAGGCAAGAAATTTTAGCATTGCGCACCTTAAAGCAACTTGCGGCGAGCTATAAGGGTCAACAGGATGAAGTCCTGTTTTTTGCTTTGGAGCAAAGATATACTCGTAAGCTTTGCTTGGCGCTACGATTGGTTTGGAAAAAGGAATCCGACAAGACTATTTTACAAGGACAGCAAGGCTTACTAGACACTTGGCGATCACGGGAACATTGGCCGTCTGTACGGTGGGATTGTGTTGAATGGCTTATTTCGTGGTTATATGATTTTATATCAGAATATGGAAGCAGTCCTGTGCGGCCTTTGTGTTCAGTGGTCGTTGTCAATATTGTAGTATTTTGCATATTCTATGTCGCATTTCTTTTTGGCGACTGCCATAACTCTGATTTTTGCTTATTAAAAGATGCTTCAATGTTTGCTCAGCAACATCCAGTATTATATTTGACCTTACAAAATTTGATTAGCTCTTCTGTTGTTAAGGCAGGAATTTTTGTTAATAATCAGTATATGATATTTTTAGGTGTATTTCAGTATGTTTCCACATATCTTATATTGATACTGTCTGCTTTGGCAATAAAAAATCGATTCCAAAAGGGCGGCGGATGAGCATGTGGTTGATTGAAATAAAACGCCCTGTTTTTTTATGAAAAAATGCATCTGTTTGCGTGAGGCGAAAATGATTATTTTGACCAGCCCGGATCAAGAACTGAAGATTCAAGAAGCCATGCGCTCTGGCCTCATCGAAAATGAAACGGAGTTGCTAGACCTTGGCTTGGAAAGTCTGCAACAACAGCTTTTAGCGAAAGCACGGCAATCAGCAGAAAAACCCAAACAAAATAAAAGTTTAGTGGAATTGTTTACCCCACTCAGAGAGTTTGATTTGGATTTTGAGCGCAATCCATCATCTTCCCGCCCCGTTGAACTATGAAAGGATATTTGCTGGACACCAATATCCCCTCAGAACTGGTACGTCCGCAGCCTAGCCCGTGCGTAGTGAAATGGCTTGACGAACAAGAAAACGAAAGTCTATTTCTCAGTGTGGTGACACTAGGCGAAATCAAGAAGGGTATCACGCTACTCCCCGCAGGAAAACGGCGAAGATTCTTGGAAGGCTGGTACGTTGACGAATTATTGCCTTGGTTTGATGACAGAATATTACCTGTTTCCGCACCAGTCGCCGAACGCTGGGGAGAGTTAGACGGCATTCGACAATTACAAGGAATCCCGATCAATACCGCCGATGGCATGATTGGCGCAACGGCCTTGGAACATGGCCTTACTCTTGTGACTCGCAATATCAACGACTTTGTCGGGCTAGGCGTAAGCATTATTAATCCTTGGGAAATCGAGTAATCCTTCTGTCGGCTGGAAACCGTCCATGGCTTAAGCATCTTTGCCGAAGCATGGATGTGGTTCATCAGGCTGACATAGGCCACTCCCCGTAGCTGTCCTTAGGCGAACGCCCATCTCGAATATCGTCACGTCGGCGTCGGGCCAGAGCTTGCCGGGCCGGTTGAAGAAATGCGCGGCGAGGCTGCCCGGCGTGCAAAAATGCCCCAAGGCGTCGGCCATGTCCTTACGCCGTTGGGGCGCTCGGTTGCCATCGCCCGCAAGGCATGGGCGACATCCTCGGTCAGCATCTGACCGCGACCAGAAGCCCTGACCTGCTCCACCGCGCCGAGGATGGCCTGCTGGATCAGCCAGCGGTCGGCGCGGGTGAGCCTCGCGTCCTCGTGCGCGTCGCCGCCGGTGATCATCAGCCGGGCGGAGATTTCCATCTCGCCCAGCAGGTCGCGCCCGGCTTCGATGGTGCCTTCCCTGCCCTCCCCTTCCCTGTCCGGGGTTTCGTCGGCATTTTCCTCCACGCCACTGACCACCCTGTCGATTTCCATCGCATCGCTTTGTGTTTGGCTTTGCGTTGTGCCTTGAGCTTGGCCTTTGGATTGGGGCAGGATGCCCGCCAATGCTGTTGAATTAAGGAGTAGGTCGGCATCCCCATGCCGACAATGGGCTTGCTCCCTCCCTTGGCGGCAAAGGGTTGCCGCCCTACGTGTCATGTGATCATTGCTTAATTCAACAGTATTGAGAATGCCCGCCAGCTTCAGCGCGTCGGCGAACGGCGGCAGACAAACCGCCGGGGCGCAGGGTGACTTGGTTGACCGCCAGCCCCAGCGACGCGAAATACTGCCCCAGCAGCGAGAACGACCCGCCCGCCTCGATGATGAACACCCGGGGCCGGTGGACCGCCATCACCATCAGCAGGTCGTAGACCAGCAGCGCCGACTTGCCCGAACCCGTCGGGCCTAAAATCAGCGATGGACTTGGACTTGCGGTCGGCGATGGGGTCGAACTGCACCGGCTCGCCGCCCCGGTTGAAGAACAGCATCCCCGGCTTGCCGGTGCCGGTGGAGCGCCCGTACAGCGGCAGCAGGTTGGCGATGTGGCGGGCAAAGACGAATCGTGACCGGCGCGTCTCCTTGCGGTCGAAGGCATGGTCGTAGGCCATCGGCAGGTTGCGGATGTAGGAATCCAGCGGCACCAGATCGTCCCTTTCCAGGATGGGCCTGATGTTGTTCGACAGCAGCAGCGAATGCACCTGATGCACACGGGCGGCGAGGCCCGCCCGGTTTTCCTCCAAATTACCCAGGGCCGCGCCGCGCACATAGAATGCCGTGGTCACCGGGAACAGCTTGTGCCTTGGGGCGCTCCATCTGCGCAGCCTTGGCGTCCTCGGCGGCCAAGACGGACTCGGCGTAGTCGCCGAAGCTGGCGCGTTCGACCCGGGTCAGGTGGTTGCGCACTGAATCTTGTGGCTGGATGGCGATGGTCATCACCATCGTGCTCGGGCATCCGATCCAGCACGGCGAAGCGGTGGTCGCCGATCAGCCGCTCCAGCGCAAGCTGGCCAATCAGCGGAGCCTTGGCCAGGGATTGCACCGAGACCAGGCGGTGCGGGATGTCATCGAACCACCACAGCCCCGCGTCCGGGTCGGCCACCGGCATGCCCAGCATCAGCGCCTCGCTGAAATCGTAGCCGAACGGACGGCCTTCCCCGTCGTCGCCGGGATAGGGGGTTGCCTTCAACACTGCGTCGGCATCGCCATGCTCGATTGGCGGGTGGGGGTTGAACCAGCGGAACATCCACTCATATAAATCGCCTCCCCCGCAACGGCGCACACCGATCCCCGCCGCCGCCAAGGCGGTGGCGAAACGCGCCGCCACGTCGTCCAATTCCTGTTCCGGCGTCGCCGTCCAAGAACCCTCCCCGCCCGCCGGGCAGCGCGACAAGGTGGCCCGCATCCCGCTTGGCACCTGCCGCGCCAGGCGGCACCGGTGACCAGCCTGTCGACGAACAGCCCCTAATGTCGGCAGATGTCGCCCAGGTGTTCCCGCAGCACCGCCAGCCATGAATCGCTGAAGCGGCTGCCCTTGGCACCCTCCCTGACATAGGCGGCAATGTCGTCGACCAGCGATTCCAGCCGGGGTTCGTCCTGCACGAAAAACTGCACCACCCACGGCGGTTCGGACTCGATTCTATGCTACATTATTAGTGCCTTTTCCTAGCTTGCCTAGGAAATCAACCAGTCCTTTAAAGCTCTGGTGGATTGAACTCCCTGACACAAACGAAAATCTCTCGAACGGGAACCCTATCCATGTACACCGCAATCAAAGGCACACTGATAAACGGTCAAGTGATTTTTGAAGAACCGCCGCCGACAACTCAAAATATGTCGGTGGTCGTCATATTGATGGAAGAAAAGCCAAAACCCACCCCGTCACGCCAACCCGGAAGCTTGTTAAAACTCGGGGCATCACAAGGAAAAACCTATAAACTTCCAGATGATTTTAACGACCCATTGGAGGATTTGAAGGAATACATGGAATGAAAGTCCTGATAGACACGCAAATACTGATTTGGTATCAGCTTTACGATCCAAAGCTACATGCCAATATCTATGATTTGCTGACCCGAGTTGAAAACACCGTTTATGTCAGCCAAATCAGCTTGGTTGAAATCGCCATCAAGCAAAAGATAGGCAAGCTTCCAGAGCTTGTTGTTTCCATAGATACACTCGTCAGTCTTATTGAACAAGATGGCTTTGTTATACTGCCTCTGCAAACACGACATATCGAGGCTTACAGCATGATTCCGCTATTTCCCGAGCATCGCGATCCTTTCGACAGATTGCTCTTGGCTACGGCGTTTAGTGAGAATATTCCCATCGTGTCGTCAGATGGGAACTTTAGACTATATAGGGAGCATGTTCAGGTTTTCAGTAATGCTTGAAATTGGCGCATATTATTTTGCAGGGAAGGCTTAAGGTATAAACGCAAACTATGAATACTTTTCTATCTCTGGTAAAGCCGTATCTGGTCTTATCTGCTAAACGAGTTTTTGAAAATATCGGGCAACGATAAAGCCGTTGCCCGACCTACGGCACTGCACCACTCACGGCGGTTCAGCCTCGGTTTTATGCTACATTAATGGCATCTTTTTCATGTTTGCCTATGCAATCAACCAGCGCCTTAAAGCTCTGGTGGATTAAACTCCCTAACACAACCGGGAACTTATCGAACGAAGAACCTCATGAACGCCGTTATTATTGAGCATGTAAAAATCAGCGAACTCCCCGCTGCTTGGCGGGCAAAGTTGCCCGTTCCCGAGAATGCCCGCGTCACCGTGCGGATTGAGGAGGAAACCTCTGGCGTGGAGACAGAAAAAGACTTGCTGTTTGGAATGTGGCGCGACCGCGAAGACATGGCCGACGTGGAAGCCTATGTCTGCAAGCTACGCGCCCCGCGCTTCTGAAAGGCACTGGGCGTGTTGATTGACTCGGATGTGTTGATCTGGCTTACACGGGGCCATGCCGGTGCCCAAGCCCGGCTTGGCCTCATCCATCCTTGGCGGATTTCCGTCATTACCTATTTGGAACTGGCCCAAGGTTGCCGTAGCAAAGACGAGTTGCAGCGGCTCAAACGGGGGTTGGCGCAAAAAGATACCGACGTATTGCCGCTTACTCCCGCCATATCCGAACAGGCCATCAAACTGATCGACACCTATGCCCTATCCGGCGGATTGCAATTGGCTGACGCGCTGATTGCGGCTACTGCCCTTGATCATGGCCTTACTGTGCTGACCGCCAACGCCAAACACTTTGCCATAATCGAGGGTTTGAGCATGGAGCGGTTTGTGCCGTGAATACCAATCGTAGATTACTGCCAAACCGGCATGGGATTTGCCAAACGATAGGCTTGCGTGGTAAGGCGGGTAAAGCAAGGTTTTATCTTTTTCCGCCTTCTTCGCCCGTTTATGGGCAATCAGTATATTCGTGTCCAGGCAAATCATATCCATTGGTTGAGATGCCGCCTTTTTTCTTCAATCGTTTGGTATTCCTCATCGGTCATTTCCGGGCTATCGAGCAGAAACTGCTGAAAATCGCCTGAATCCGCGCAGTTGTCGTCGGCGGACAAGATAATCAACTCCACCCGCTTGGCGGTGAAGCTTTTCGGCAAGTTTACATGGATACTGCCGTTGATGACTTCGGTGTATTGTTTAATGGCTTGCATGGGTTTCCTAATGCATAATGCACAGGGTTAGGGGTTCTGGAATGTTGGGTAGAGCGATGCTGGACGGTGAGTGGAAATTGCAAAACCCAACGCGCTTCTCTAATATATTCAGTGCCATTTCCAAAAAATCATAGATATGGCTATACGGTTTAAATGCGGGCCACTATGCTGGCTAGTTTCAGCCTTGTTTCTTCGTACTCATCCATTATAGATGAACCCCTTGTAATGCAAGCTCCACAATTGCTGTATGTTAAATTTAGGCTAATATCCCGAAACAGCATACGAATTATATGCAAGCCCAAAACAGCACCAGATGGAGTCTTGATAAAAAATATCCCATAGTATGGCCCTCTGCTCATGCTCTCAAATTGGAATACTTTTTCTAATCCACCCTCAGTGGGTTGAACGCCTTTTGGGTAAATTGCCTTGCATAGGCTAATCAGATTTATATTTTCATAGATAGACAAATCAAAACTGGTTAGTAAATGCCTAAGCTTAGGCATGTTGAGGATGCTTTTATCCACATTAGTGACAATGCCTATTTTTTCGACGTTATGGATTAAATCGGCAGCGGATATATCATGTTCTGTATTTATCTTGAGGTCTTGTAATAAATATTGAAAAAGGAGATTGTCATCGGAAGGGATGTGGCTCCTTGCATATGTCCCAGAAAGCTTTTGGCAGTGATAGACATTCGAGTTTTGTGTTTTGAAAAATGTTTGCTCAGGGCTGAGTCCGCTAAATTCAATTCTTTCAGACCGCCAATAGCAGGGTGTGCTGGATTCTGGCTCATTATCGAGTGGTATTATGGATTGGGTCATGTCAAAAGATGCGTTAAAAACAACGCGGCGAGATACCGTCATGCGACGTGTATTTTCTTTGCCTTGGCTCACCCAGTCATAGGCTAAGCTGACACAAGTAAGATATTCATTATCTAGCTCAGCATCATAATCAGCCAAAGACACAAGAGGTTTTGGTTCAAGATGTTCGGACTTAAAGGAGGACAATGATACTAATGGTAGACATCCAGACAGTAAACATGATGAACCTGATTCAGAAATTTCATATATCGAATCGGGGCTGACAAGATGCACCATCGGAATGGTGTTGTTGCTAGGTTTTTTGGTTCCATCAAAAACTATGTCATAGCCGATATAACCAGCAATCCAGCGATCTTCATTTTTACGCACAAAATCTTCAACGCCACACCAAGCAGCACTACCAATAGATCGGGGTAATGCAAGTTCTGAGCTTGAGCCTACGCCAATGTAAAACTTACCTTCCAACCCGATACCGAATACAGACTCTTTGGGAAAGATGGAATTCACACTTTTGAGTAAACATGCCGATTTATTGCAAATTTCTAGTTTCAAACTTATACCTTAGGCGATTTCCGAAAAAAAATCCTAAAAGGTGAATTTATTACTCCATTACCGGGCCTCGCCAAAAGATTCTGCGATTTAGTGCAGCCTGATTATGACCATCCCACTCAAAGTTAAAAGCATTGATTCCAAACTTGGCTGCATTCAATAGTTTTTTCTGCAATTCGGGCTTTTCGCCAACTCGTTTAACAAGCAATTCAATTTGTGACGACCCGTGCGCCACATCATCATGCGCATGGACACGGAAAGTTTCCGCAGCATATTCAGAAAATCCATAATGTTTTGTCAGTGCATCATACACTTGTGCGGCAACGCCGTTTGTCCCGCCGTTTTGATGTTCTGGCAAAGACAGCATTGCCAAACCCTCCAAGCCAGAAAAGTTTTTAGCGCCACTCGTCAGCATCTCGATACCTGCCATGGTTCCGGGCATTGGCTCAACTGCATCGGCAAATGCTTTGTCATAGCCTAATTCTTCTAAAAATTGAAACATGAGGTCGGCGTGAGTCTTTGCCCCTAGCATTTCATCCTTATAATTCTCACGGGCGATCTCCAATGCTTCATAATCACCTTCGTTGGCTGCATTGATGACCACTGCGCCGAATATCTCAGCGTTTCGTCGTACACGCAAATAATGCTGGAATTCCCCTGCAATAATTTGTTCTTTAGTGAAGTAGTGGTCAATGATGCCTTGGAACCAAGGATGCTGTATCATTGGAAGACCGTTGATGAGGGACATCAGTTTTGATTTAAATTGTGTGTTCATATGATATATATATATCAATTAGCTTTGATTATTTATAGATTGCCTAAGTCTAATTTCAGTTTTTTCAATACAAGAAATAAGAAACTTGAAGACCATTTCAAGCTTGGATGTTTCTATATCAATTGACAGTGGATAGGTGTGGGGGTTAGATTGATCGTAACCAATAAAGAATATTTTTAATAGTTTATCCATAAAAGATTTATCATCATCTTTAATATTTAATTCGTCCATAATATTATTTCCATTTAGATTATTATCCCATCTGATTTGGTACACATTATTTATGTTTACAGTATTATTTTCTACATCATAAATCCAAGTTTCAGGCGTTCCTTTGGCTAGATCTTCAGTAAATTGCCTCTCCAAGCGCAAAATAGTCTCACCCGCTGGTTCTCTGTTGTTATCTTGTGTTACTACATTCTTGATTACTATACCAATCGGGTAATTTCGACCTATAAATTCTTTGTCATTTTTTCCGATTGATGGCGATATTAGTGCAATTTTTGGTGCCGAGTCATGACCTCTGAGTATAAGTGTTGCAGGCATACAGTCTTTGTAAGGATATGTAATTTTCAGGGGCTTCTCCATTTCCAAGTTATTATTGACTAGTTTATGAAAAATATTCAGACATAAATATTTTGCTGATAAATAATAAATAAAGTCTGTGCAGCATACAAATATTATATCTCCAAATGGTTGTCTTCCTTTACCTTTATAACCATCCATGTGTTTTTCTAAGGCATCAAGAAACCCAAAGCACATGGTATTATTATAACTGAATGCACCATATGCAGTACCTTTAAAACTGATATCGATTGTTTGAGGTGATGCAAAGTAATCCTTAAAAAGCTCTTCCATCATTTCTTTATCTTTATCGTTAGAAGAACCCACTATCAATGCTCCCTGTGATTTAAGTGCAGTATGAACAAGACATTTATTTGCTGTATCTAAATTATATTTTGACTTTATTAATATATCATTTGATTGCTCCAACAGAGACTCCAAAGGTGCCTCACCCCTCCACTTATAAAATAGAAAAAGTGAAACATGCGGTAATGCACACATAACAACTATAAGTATAAAAACTAAAACGGTTTCACGAAAACTGAAGGCATGTATATGCTTTGATAATAGTATCGATCCGGTAAAAACAATGAATAGAATCGAAATTGTCCACAATATTTTTTTAAGTTCGCTTTGCTCGGCACTAGGCTTAGTCATTGGTATATTATCCCTGGCTTGATGGTCGCTTGGTAGAGTTTTATTACAATCTACTAATATTTCTTGATTCTTTTATAGGTATATTCAAGCCCACTATTTAAAATAAATCCAACAATGGCTAATACAACAAGTCCGGCATACATATCGGCAAAATTGAAGCTTCTTTCCGCATCCACGATGAAGAACCCAATGCCATCAGAGCCAACCAGCATATCCGCCGCCACACTGACTATCAGCGCGATGGACAACGCAACACGGATGCCTGCCAAGATATATGGCAACGCACTTCTAAACACCACTTCATACAAAACTTTCATTTTGCTAACCCGGAATACTTTAGATACATCCAACAACTCTTGGCTGATTTGTTGTACCCCGGCAATCGTATTTACCAATATAGGCCAAAAGCAACCGAAAGCGATAATTGATATTTTCATTGTATCATATAACCCTAGAAATAAAATTCCTACGGGAATCAGCGCAATCGGTGGCATTGGTCGCAGTAGTTCGATCATGATTTTACCGGCATCATGCACTCTTTTATAAAAACCCATCAGAATTCCAAGTGGTGTTGCAAGGATTATTGCAATAAGCAGTCCCGCAATCGCTCGATAGAGAGTAATGGCTATGTGATACAGTAATTCACCTGACCCAATGGCTTGAAATGCCGTCAACAACACAGCACTGATCGGCGGGAGATAAACTACAGGTTTTATCAAACCTGAACGCGATGCCAGTTCCCATACCAAGCAAAATACTAGAACCGTTATAAAACCAGAGTAGGAATGCTTCATGCGGCTACCTCTTGGCACATTATTTCATATATTTCGGTACGAAGCACTGAAAATCTTGGGGTCAGGCGAGTGGTCACTTGATTTCTCGGCCATCCAAGATCATTTTCAATTATCTTAGTGATATTAGAGGTACGCTGAGACAAAATGACGATGCGATGGCTCATGTACACCGCCTCGTCAATATCATGAGTCACACTTAGAATCGTTCTATTCGGGCGTGAAATATTATGGATAGCCAATACTTCATCTTGCAACCTTGCCCTTGACATCTCATCCAGGGAACCAAACGGCTCATCCATCAGCAGCACATCCGGGCTTATGGCAAGTGCCCGTGCTATTGCAACACGCTGTTTCATTCCGCCGGAAAGCTCATAAGGCATCTTATGAGCCGATTGCTGCAAATGCATGAGTTCGAGCATCTCCCCAACGATTCTCGACTGCTCGGCATCCGAATAGTTTCGATGCTCCAAACCTAACCTGACGTTAGCCCATACATTTCTCCATGGCATTAGGGAGTTGGAATAATCCTGAAAGACAAAGGCAGCCGCTGGCAAAATCCCGTTTACGGGTTCACCGCGAAACAAAACCTCGCCTCTATCGGGTGAAATAAGGCCACTGATTATTTTCAACAGCGTTGTCTTGCCACACCCAGAAGGACCAACAAACGCAACGATTTCACCCTCATTGACGGTAAGATGTAGATTGTTGACGGCGACATGTATACCATTGAAATCATGGTATATGTCATTAAGTCGAAGCAAAGCGTCGCCCATTTTTAATCCAACGTCAAAATCAAATCTTCAACTTTTGGCGATTTTTCAATAAAGCCCAACTTCATGAGTAGGCTTGAAGTGAATTCAAGATTTTCCAGCGTCAATGTCTTTCCAAATCGTGGCACCGCTATTTGGCGGACTAATTTTTTATCGAGCTTGGTGTTCGTGGAAATGCTTTTTTGTAGATTTGCTTTTCCGCTGTTTATCAAGTCTGTAGCTTCATTTATCGCTGCTTGAAAGGCTTTAAGCTCTTTGCGATCTTTGTCCGCATAGTCTGCGCTGACAACATACGTTGTCATTTCAAACTCTGGTTTCACATCCACAATGTGGTAATCAAGGATTTTAATGCTGTCCCTGCCTTCCGCCAGCGTGATGAAAGGTTCGATCATTGAGGCGGCTTGAATTTGCCCGGTTGCGAGCGCGGCTTCCATTTCTGGAAATGGAATCTCTACAAATTTTATTGACTTAGTATCTACACCATGTTTTTGCAGCCAAGCGAGTGTAAAGCTGTGATCTATGCTTTTGAACACATTAACTCCAATGGTTGATCCGACGAGTTGGTTTGCTTGCAAGATGCTAGAGTTTTTCGGCGTGACTAAGGCTTGGTAGGGAGAACTTTTGTCTTGTATGGAACCACCTGTAATGGCCCTTATTGGTAGGCCACGCGAATTTGCTTGAATGAGTGGAACTGTGCCAGTAAAACCCACATCTAGCTCGCCAACCGACAATGCTTGGATTATTTTCGCACCACCAGCGAATGCTAGTAGTTTTACGTTTATCCCATGCTTACGAAATAAATTCAAGTCTTTTGCCACATATAATTGGGCGGCATCAACGATTGGAATATATCCAACCTTTAATTCTGGCATCTTGTCAGTTGCTGCTTGAACAGCTCCACTTTCAATGCATAATATAAATCCTGTAATAAAAAACAATACAAGAATCTTGTTGGCAACACCCGCAACAAACTTAAACAACATAATTAATTTCCTCTGTAAAAAAAGTGGGTATGGCATAGACCATAGAAATGCGGTAAAAAAATAAACGGCACCATTTACCGTGTAACGCAGTTCACATACATCATTTCGAAACGCAACTGGCTGTTGTACCCCATCGCAACGTTTGGAGTATAACAGAACGCGGGGCATCGCGCCGGAATCCAAACATTACGGACAGTGCTTCAAGCCCTCGTCGGGCTTTGAAAGCTTCGCTCCCGCCGACGAATGCCTCAATGCCCCCAAACCTCGTCCAGACTTTTAGCGTCAAGAACGCGCTCGCCCCACACCAGCAGGGTTTCGGCATCGGCGGCGGCGATACGCTGGCGGGCGGACTCCGGCAGCGGGTGGAACTTGCGCTCCAACTGGCGCAGCAACAGGGCAGCTTCGCCTTCCACGCGGCCCTCTGCGAACACATCTTGATAAAACCGGGTCGTCTTCAAATCAACATCGTTTAGGCCAAACATCTTTTGTATCTCCTCGCGGGTGAATGTGGGTAGTTTATAGACCAACACGGTTTCCAGCAATTCCAGCCAGTCTATGCCGTCGGCGGGTTGGGTTTCCCGATGGGCTTGGACTTTCCGCACGATGGGCGTTATTTTTGCCGCATCGGTGACGATCAGTGCGATTAGCCAGAGC
>Ga0194049_1000496_pt1 | contig 13311 bp, 9 predicted proteins | sample JunL2225m_MetaG_FD_148665 | JGI IMG/M metagenome (GOLD analysis project Ga0194049, IMG submission 148665) | Anoxic zone freshwater microbial communities from boreal shield lake in IISD Experimental Lakes Area, Ontario, Canada - Jun2016-L224-25m | ecosystem: Environmental > Aquatic > Freshwater >... | reverse complement strand
GTCGCGATGCCGAGGATTCCGCCGAGCAGGCTGAGCGTGATTGCCTCGATGAGGAACTGCAGCAGGATATCCCCTCCCCTCGCGCCGACCGCCAGCCGGATGCCGATCTCACGCGTGCGCTCCGTCACGCTGACGAGCATGATGTTCATGATGCCGATGCCGCCGACGAGCAGCGACACGCTCGCGATCGCGCCGAGCAGCATCGTCATGGTCTTGGAGGTTTCCGTGGCCATCGCCGCGATTTCCTCCTGGCTGCGGACGAAGAAATCGCCCTCCTGCCCCATCGCGATCCGGTGCCGCTGCATGAGCAGTTCGGAGATCCCGCGCTGGACGCCCGCGAGCGGCTTCCCCTTTTCCACGCTGAGTGTGATCTGCCGGAGCGTCTTCGATCCCAGGATGCGCTTCATCCCGGTCGTATAGGGCACGATGATCGTGTCATCCTGATCCGAGCCCATGACGGATGCGCCCTTCACCGCGAGCACGCCGATGACGGTGAGCGGCACCTTGCGGATGCGGATGGTCTGCCCCATCGCCGCAGCGGGATCGCCAAAGAGCCGCGTGGCCACGGTGTTCCCGATGATGGCGACCTTGCTCGCAGTGCGCACGTCGCGTTCGCTGAACGGCGCACCGAGCGCGCAGTCCCAGCGGCGGATATCGAAATATTCCGGCGCCACGCCGTTGATGCGTGTGCTCCAGTTTTCGCTGCCGAAGGACACCCGCGCATTGCCGGAAGCCTCGGGCGTCACCGCCTCCACAAACGGCACGTCGCGCCGGATCGCAGCCGCATCCTCGAGCGTGAGCGTGCCTGCGCCGCCGTAGCCGCTGCTCATGCCACCGCGCGTGACGCTGCCGGAGAAAAGCAGGATCACATTGTCGCCCATGCTCGCGATTTGGTTTTCCACCTGAGCCTTTGCGCCGTTGCCGATCGCGACCGTGGCAATGACGGCCGCAACGCCGATGATGATGCCGAGCCCGGTGAGCAGCGAACGCATCTTGTTCCGCCGCAGCGCACGAAATGCAGTCTGGAGAATGAGGCGCAGTCTCATTGCGCAGCGGCGAGAGGATCCTCCACCGGGAGGTTTCGCAATTCCTCCTCAGCGTTGGATCGGTTTTCCACCAGCCGGTCGCTCACGATGCGTCCGTCGCGCATCACGACCACGCGCTTTGCGTAGCGGGCGACATCGTTCTCATGCGTGACCATGAGGATCGTGATGCCCTGTTCGTTGAGCCGTTGAAAAATCCCGAGGATCTCGACGCTTGTGCGCGTGTCGAGATTGCCCGTCGGCTCGTCCGCGAGGAACAGCACGGGATCATTGATGAGCGCACGCGCGATCGCCACGCGCTGCTGCTGGCCGCCGGAAAGCTGGTTCGGCGTGTGGTCTGCACGCTGCGCAATGCCGACCATTTCGAGGGTCTTCATCGCCTTCTCGTGCTTCTGCCGCGCCGTCATCGGCAGGCGACTGTAGAGCATTGGCAGCTCGACATTCTCCAGCGCGCTCGTGCGCGAGAGCAGATTGAAGCTCTGGAAAACGAACCCGATCTTCCGGTTCCGAATGTCGGAAAATTCGTCGCGCGTGAGATTCGAGACATCCATCCCGTCGAGGAGATATCGCCCGCCCGTCGGACGGTCGAGACAGCCGAGGATGTTCATCAGCGTGGATTTTCCCGAGCCGCTCGTGCCCATGATCGCGACGAATTCGCCGCGCTCGACCGTGAGCGAGACGCTGCGCACCGCCATCACGGGTTCGCCCGCGGACTTGTAAGTCTTGTCGAGTTTCTCCAGCTGGATGATAGCATCCATACGCTCAAAATCTGCGCGGCGGCCCGCCACCCGGAGCGCCGCCGAACGGTGTCGCTCCCGCTGCGGCGGGTTTCGATGTCACGATTCCCGTCACGAGTTTTTCGTCACTGTTCAGCCCGGTGAGCACTTCGGTATTGATGCCGTCGGTGACACCCACGGTCACCTCGATCGGCTTGAGCGCGGAGCCTTCGAGCCGGTACACCTTGCGAGTCGCAGCGCTCGGTTTCTTCGGGCCCGATCCGTCGGCACTGCGCGCTCCCGGCGGCGGGACGGCCTTCTTTGTCTCACCGCCCGCGTCCGCCATCGGCCTGAAACGCAGCGCCGCATTCGGCACTGCGACGACATTTTTTCGCTCCGCGATCACGATGGAAACATTCGCGGTCATCCCCGGCCTCAGTTCCTTTTTCGGATTCTCCACCTCGATCACCGTCACGTAGGTCACCACATTGTCCACGGTGATCGGCGCGTACCGCACCTGCACGATTTTCCCATGGAATACCTGGTCGGGAAACGCATCCACGCCGAACGTCGCATCCTGTCCCTCCCGCACGCCGCCGATGTCCGCCTCCGACACGTTCGCCTCAATGTGCATCTTCGTGAGATCGTTCGCGATCGTGAAGAGCACCGGCGCAGTCATCGCCGCCGCCACCGTCTGGCCCACGTCCACATTCCGCGAAATCACGATCCCATCCACCGGCGCGACGATCGTGCAGCGCGCGAGATCGATCTTCGCGCGCTCGAGTGCCGCCTGCTTCACGGCCACGACGGCTTCCGCCTGGTGCAGATCCGCCACGGCCTTGTCCTTCTCCGCCTGCGCCACGAGCCGCTGCGAAAAGAGTTCGCGTGTGCGCTTGTCGGTGAGTTCCGCGAGTTCCTTGCCGGCCTGCGCCGTCGCGAGATCGCCTTCGGCAAGATGCACGTTCGCCTGGAAGGTCGCGGGATCGAGTTGCGCGACCACCTGCCCCGCCTTCACCGGCGTGTTAAAGTCCGCGAGCAGCTTCAGGATGTTCCCGGAAATCTGACTGCCGACCTGCACGCTCACGACGGCGCTCAGCGTGCCCGTCGCCGTCACCTTGCTTGTGATGTCCATGCGCTTCGCCAGTGCGCTCTGGTACTGCGGCGCGTCATCCTTCTTGCGGAGAAACCAGAATACCCACGCTCCACCGCCGAGCAGCGCAAGCAGCACCACCCACCAGATCCACGAAAATCCGCCGCGCCTGCTGATCGACTGCATCTTCTGCCGCATTTTCAGAGGTGATTCCACGCTAGGGCTGTTTTTTGCCATGAGTCTTTGAACACGCGAAACGGCACTGAGTTGGAAAACTTTTTCTTCATCACACGGAGACGGTTGATCGGACACGCCGCAAGAATGCCGCAACGACGCCACGCCCGCAATCGCCGTATTCCGCAGCGAATCCGGCGCTATCGCCCGCCCGGAATCGGATCGGCGGAAAAACGTGCGCTGATCTCGTCCGCGGTCCACGGAGCACCGCCTGAAAATGTCTCTGCAGGAAATTGCTTCCGCGCCCGCCGCACCGGAGACGGCCAGAACGGAGATCGGCGTCGGGGAGTGAGGGGGATCAGCTCGCGCAGCAGAGGTTCAGTCAGACCGAGTGGGGAAAAGGCCGTGTAACCGAAAGTCGCCGAGTCGCGGTTGGGCCGCTCAAGCCAACTGGACGATGATGGATTGCCCTTCGACGGTCACGCGATCGCCGATGGTGAGCTTCTTGCGCTTCCGGGTTTCGACTGCGCCGTTGACCAGCACGCCACCCTCAGCGATGAGCTGTTTCGCTTCGCCACCGCTGCCGGCGAGCCCGCCGAATTTGAGGAATTGGCAAAGCTCGATGGGAATCTCGCGCACGGTGACGACGCGTTCGTTGCTTGAGGCGGCAGGCATCGGGCCGAGTCTAGCGGCCGCGGCGCGACGAGTCCACCCAGTCTTCTCGCTGCCCGACTTGCGTTTCCCAAGTTTGACCCTCTCTTGGGCGCTCCACTTCCATTCCCCAAATTAAGATGCACCACGCTTCGCTCTTCACGCCGGTCAAACTCGGTTCTCTCTCGCTCGCCAATCGTATCGTTATGGCCGCACTGACGCGGTGCCGCGCCGATGCCGATCACGTCCCGACCGAGATCATGACGACCTACTACACCCAGCGCGCGAGCGCGGGGCTCATCCTCACGGAGGCGACCATGGCGATCGAGGGCCATTCGGCGTTTGGGGCGCGCGAGCCGGGGATTTACTCGGCCGCGCAGGTCGCCGCGTGGAAGAGGATCACCGATTCCGTTCATGCCGCCGGCGGAAAAATCATGCTACAAATCTGGCACGGCGGCCGCGCCTGTCATTCGCTGCTAAACAGCGGGGCGCAGCCGGTGGGTCCGAGTCCGTTGCGCATCACGAACGACGAGACGCACACGCCGCAGGGCAAGAAGCCTTACGAGATTCCGCGTGAGCTGCGCGATGACGAGTTGCCCGGCATTGTCGCCGGCTTTCGTCACGCCGCGGAGAATGCAAAGGCCGCCGGTTTCGATGGCGTGGAAATTCACGGCGCCAACGGTTACCTGCTGGACGAATTTCTCCGCGATGGCAGCAACCAGCGCAGCGGTCCGTACGGCGGACCCATTGCAAATCGCGCGCGCCTGTTGCTCGAGGTGGTGGATGCCGTCATCGGGGTCTGGAGCGCCGGCCGCGTTGGCGTGCGCATTTCGCCGCTGAACAGCTACAATGATATGAAGGACAGCGATCCGGTGGCATTGACGCGTTATGTCGCGGAGCAACTCAACCAGCGCGGCATCGCGTTTCTCGATTTGATGCGTGGCGATTTCTTCGGCCTGCAAAAGGCTGATGTTGTCACGCCGGCTCGGGCCGAGTTCAAGGGTGCGCTATTGGTTGGCATGGGCTACACGCCCGAGGAAGCCGCACAAACGGTCGCCGCCGGAACAGCCGAGGCGATCGTCTTTGGCCATCACTATGTCAGCAATCCCGACCTCGTCGCCCGCGTGCGCTCCGGCGTAGCGCTTGTCGAGCCGGACGCTAACACGTTCTACAGTCCAGGTCCTCGCGGCTACATCGACTATCCGGCCGCGACCGTGGCGTAGGGAGTCAACGGCCAGCCAGCACCGCACCCCGTTTCCATCGCGAAGCCCGCGTTTGCAACGTCTCTGCAACGGAGCGATTTCGCGTTTGCTCACTCTGGAGTTTCGCGTGAGTTCCAACCTGTTTACGATTCCTCTCGTTCGGCCTCCGCCATGAAAACTCCGCAGCCTCGCACCGTTTCGTGGTTCGATCTCACCGACCGCAAGGAGATTGCTTTCGCGCCCGCCGCACCGGAAACGGCCAGAGCGGGGATCGGCGCCGGGGAGAGAGGGGGTCTGGCAGGCGCATGCCCGAAGTCATCAACAACCGCTTCGCCGTGAAGGACGAATACCGCCGGGACATCCCGAAAGGGCCGCCAACGGAATAGGACAGAGCGACGAATTGAGTGCCTGATAGTGCCGCGGTTCCCTCAGCCGACACAGCCTCACTCCCATAGGTCGATCCCCAGTCTGACGGTTTCCGGTGCGGCGCACGCGAAAGCGAATTCCTGCTAATGCAATGCACCCGGAGGATTGACACACCCGGCTTCACCCTGAACAAAACCCAAATCATCCATGACTCATACCTCCAGACAGTCCTCCGCCCGCCCGCATTCTGACCGCTTCCGGTGCGGCGGGCGAAAAGGCGATTTCGCATTGGTAATCTGCTGCCTTCTGAGCCTCGGTATCGCCGCTGGCAACCTGTTCGGGCAGGTGGACAAAACACCCAACCTCAAAGAGCTGCCCGAGATTGCCCCCGACTTCGAAGCGCGGCTTTTCGCCAAGGAACCTCTGGTTCGAAATGCCTGCTCCCTGGCCTTCGATTCCCGCGGCCGGATGTTCGTTGGCCACGGTCCGCAATGGCGCTATCCCACTCCGTCAACGCCGGGGGACAGCGTCGTCATCCTCGAAGACACCGATGGTGACGGAGTGGCGGATAAGGTCCGCACCTTCGCCACCGGCTTCAATTGCATCCAGGGCCTCGCCTGGCATGGCAAAGATCTGTGGGTCGCGAATGCACCGGATCTCACCATTGTCCGCGACACGGACGGCGACGATGTTGCCGACGAATACATCCGCGTCTTCACCGACCTCGGGAACATCGAGCACGCCCTGCACGGGCTGAACTGGGCGCCCGACGGACGGCTCTACATGAGCAAGGGCAACAGCAAGGGTTTGGTGATCAAGAACTGGAAAAAGGATGAGCCGGATCGCATCGCGCCAAAGCCCTTCCGCGAGTTATGGGGCGTCCCCGGACCGCCGGATGCGCCGGATTTTCCACCACCGCGATCCTTCACCCGCGCCACCTACAAATCCACTTATCAGGATCCCAACGACGACTGGGGCCGCATGGGCGGGATTTTGCGCTGCGAGGACATGGGCCGGGGTTTGGAAATTGTCGCCCGCGGCTTCCGCAATGCCTTCGGCCTCGGGGTCGATGCGTCATTCGACTGGCTCGGCAGTGATCAGGACCAAAGCGACGGGGACCGGCTGGTCATGCCGTTCTATGGTGCGAATTTCGGTTGGGCACATGCCTGGAGCCAGCACTGGACCGGCGAAAATCACCTGCCCACGGTTCCCATCAGCGCACCGGTGATCCAGGGAAGCTTCACGGGAGTGCTCTACGCCGACGCGCCGAACTGGCCCGACAAGTTCCGCGGCGTCTGGATCATCAATGACTGGCTGCTCAAGAAGACGTATCTTCACCGCCCGGATTGGAAGGGCGCGCTGATGCAGCCGCAGGGCGGACGGTGGGAGGATTTCATCATCGGCAGCAAGGCGCTCTACCGCCCGGTGGACCTTGCCTTCGGGCCGGACGGAGCCCTTTACATCATCGGATGGGGCAGCGGCTATGGCGTGGAGTGGGACAAGGAGGGAAACATGACCAACGAAGGCCGCATCTTCCGCATCATGCCAAAGGGGGCCAGCCCCCTGCCTCCGCCGGGCAACACCAAGCCTCCCGGCATGAGCGTGACGGAATTGATCGCGGAGTTTGGGAGCGTGTTGCCTGTCCGCCGGATCGATGCCCAGGACGAACTCGTCCGCCGTGGCAATACCGCGGCCGGCGACATCAGGAAGGCACTCGCGCAACCCGGCCTGTCCACCGCCCGCGAAACATGGTCCCTGTGGACGCTGGCCAGGATCGGCGGAGCCGGGGCCGAGGGCTTCATGAATGGCATCGCGGCGGATCCCTCGGCACAGTTCAACCGTCGCCTGCAAGCGGTGCGGGCGCTTGGCTTCCTGAAATCGGCGGCTCTGCCGGAACTGCTGCCAGCGCTCCTCGCCTCTTCGGAGCCCCGCCTGCGCTTCGCCGCCATCCAAGCCGCGCATCAGGCAAATTCGACCGCGTGTGTCGCCATCCTCACGAATCACGCCGCCACGGAGAGCGAGCGTATTTGCTATTTCGCCACCTGGCGGGCTTTGCGGGACCTGGGGGGCGCACCGGCGCTGGAACCGCTGCTCGCGGACACCCGGGGCCCGGTGCGTTGCGCGGCATTGCTGGGCCTTCGCGACCTCGGCCCGGTGAAACCTGAGTTGCTCGCGGTCCTCGCCAGCGATATGGATGAAAGTGTCCGCACGGTCGCCCAACTCGCCATGGGACGCCCGGCCAAGGGCCGGGAGATCCGGAGCCCGGCCAAGGCGCCGGCGCCGGGGAAAAGTGGCCCCGAGTCCGGCAGGATCTCGCCCATTACATCGAACCTGCGCGCGGAAAGCGCGCGCAGCTACACGCAGGGAACGCTGAAAAATGGCGAACGCGCGTACACCGATCGCTCCTATTTCCTCACGAAGGTGCCGGAGTCCCTCGACGGGGCTGAAATGATCCGCACAGCCAACGACGACGACGACACACGCGGAAACTCCTTCCTGACTTTTGACCTCGCCATGGAATCCATCGTCTTCATCGCCTACGACAGGCGGATTGCAGGGCGTCCGGAATGGATGAAGCCGTTCGCCGACACCGATCTGGCCCTGGCCACCGACCACAACCAGTTTCATCTTTGGTCGCAGGACTTTCCCGCGGGCAAGGTAAGCCTCGGCGGAAGTCTTGTGGCAGCTTCGTCAGGCACGAAGTCGAACTACTTCGTCGTCATCAAGCCAAAGCCGCTGGTGCCACCGCCTGCGCTCACCACCGCGGAACAATCGCTGGCCGCCCTTGCGAAGCCCGATGCGCGACGCGGCGAGGCGTTGTTCTGCAACGTTGCCCTCTGCTCAACCTGCCATCGCGTCGGCAATCGGGGCACCAACTTCGGTCCCGACCTGACAAATCTCGGGGCTCGCATGGAAGCGAAGTACATCGTGCAGTCGTTGCTGGACCCGAACGCGGTCATCACCGAGGGATTCGCCGGTCATTCCGTGGAAGCCGGCGGGAAGTCCTACTTCGGCATCCTCCTGTCTGCCGGGCCCACCCTCCGGCTCGGCCTCGTCACCGGGCAGGTCGTGGAGATCCCCGAGAACACGATCAAACGCCACGAAATCCTGCCCGTATCCCCCATGCCGCCGCAGTCAGCTCTGCTCAAGCCGCAGGACGTGGCCGACATCACCGCCTGGCTCATGACGGCGAAGCAGGAAGCTTCCGCCACCACCCAACCCACAGCCCTTCCAAAGCCCGCCCCCTCGAAACCATCATCCGCCGCACCATCATCCGCCGCACCATCATCCGCCGCACCGTCAGCCACTGCGAAACCGGCCGACTCGTCACCGCTGACCGCCGTGGAGAAGCCGGACCGCCTGATCATCATGCAAAGCGGCGGGATGATCGGGGAGTTCGTCTTCAGCGATCCCAAAATCCGCCGCCCCTTCTTCGCGAATCTCCGCGCTCCCGGCGGCATTCCAGTCACCCGTACCTGGCCGCCCGTTCCGGGGGTGGACGCGGCCGATCACGCCGACATGCATCCCGGAGTGTGGCTGGCCTTCGGCGATCTGGCAGGGCACGACTTCTGGCGGAACAACGGGACGATGAAACACGAGTCCTTCGCCGCACCTCCGGCATGGAAAGGAGATCGCCTCGAGTTCTCCACCATCAGTTCGCTCCTCACCTCCAAAGGCACCAAGCTGGCGGCTATGCGCTCTGATTTTTCCATCGCGCCGAAAGGAGGCGAACTGCACCTCACGTGGGCGGCCGCCATCACGCCGGAGGGGGATGGATTCTACTTCGGCGACCAGGAGGAAATGGGTCTCGGTGTCCGCATGGCGACACCGCTGATCGAAAAGAGCGGCGGCCGGATCACCGCCAGCACGGGAAAGAGCACCGCCAACGCCACCTGGGGCCAGCCCGCCGAGTGGTGCGACTATTCGGGAACCATCAATGGCATCCAGGTCGGGGCAAAAATCATCCCCGACCCGGCCAACTTCCGCCCATCGTGGTGGCACAATCGTGACTACGGCGTCTTCGTCGCCAACCCCTTCGGCCGTGCCGCGATGAAGCAGGGCAAACCCGATCGCACCGAGGTGAAAAAGGGCGAAACGTTTCGAATGAAGTTCACCATCATTCTCCATGCCGGAAAGCCGTGATGCTTCTCGCGTGACTGCAAGGAGATTGCTTTCGCGCCCGCCGCATCGGAAACGCTCAGAACGCGGACGGGCGTCGGGGAGTGAGGGGGGCTGAAGGGAACTGGGCAAATGGTTCTTCACGATCCCCCGCCTCCGCCTCCTGCCGCAGATGCCGCACTCCCGATCCGTGAACTGGCGAGTTATTTATGGCCGAGTCCCTTAGACTCCGGCTTCGGCGCGTTTGGCGGGACAGCGGGGGTCGTGGAGGGCTTCGCAGGAACGTGCGCTTCATCCATCAGCGCATTGCGATCCGCCGCGGTGAGCGTGGGCGAAGGCACGCCATCCGGCGGAATCTCCAGTCTGGCAATCCACGCGACTCCATTGAGCAACGTGGTCCGGAAGCTGTCGTTGGCCAAGTTGGCGAAGACGTGGAAACCCGTGAATCCGAAGCCGCGGCCGCCGCCTGGCCGTTCGCTCGCCCACGCGAGATGCTGCGGTTCGCCGGCCTGCACGGCCTTCAGGACATCCGCATTTCCACCCCAAGGGCTCGGCTTGTCCTTGAATTGAACCGTGCTCACCGGCGGGACCGCGGTGAGGATCGGCGTGACACCCTTCATGCCTTCGCGAAAGCGCATGTGGTAATACCATTCGTCGCCAAGCTTGAAGGGCTTCACGCCCCGTGCCACCGGGTGATTTCCGAGTTCGCGAATGTCGGCCTCCCAGAACGGATTCACCGACCAGAACTGCTCGAAGTAACCGCCCATCCAGTCGAGGTAATTGTCCCCCTGCTCGCCCTTGTTGACCTCGACTCCGTAATGTATCGCCATGAATCCGGCGCCACGGGCGGCGGCAGCCTTGATGCCCGGGTCCATCGCCGCACGTCCGCCGTGATTCAGCCCCACGATGATCGCATCGGCATTTGACAAATCGGTGGGCCACTTGTCGTCCGTATAAAGAACCGCGTACGCATTTGGATAGACGGCATTGATGCGCCGTGCCAGGTAGATCTCCCCGGCCAGAAACTCGTGATTGCCCCTCCCGCCGTGCTCGCCCCGGGTGGCGATGAATACGATTCGTTTCGTGCCGGGTGCGGCAGCGCGCTGGGCTTCGTAGTTGAAAATGTCCTTTTCCGCCGCCGAGAGGCGGCCGGGGGAGAACGACGCAAAGAGGGCAAGGATGGAGAGGGCGAATCGTGCGAGCATGGTGGATTATTGATGGATGGGGTTTTGTGTCAGGGAGTTGCCAGCGCTGTTTGAACGGACGGGCGAGTATCATTAGCTCAAAATTGCGCCGTTGGCCAGCCGACAGACGCGCCCCGAGGGTAGGACGCGTCCGTTCACGCGGTGAAAAACTTGGAGCGGAATGGCTTAAACTGAAGACGATCTTGCAAAACCCAAAGCGCGGAGCGCGGACGTGAGAAGGGATGGACAAAAAGTGGGGGCGAAGGGGCGGGGAATGGAGTGACGCGCAGCCGGAAACTCAAAATCCGGGCAATTTGGGGGAGTTCAGGGCAGCAGGGAACATTGGGGGGTTGGCTGGGGAGCAAATTTTGGTATTTATTTACTTGACGCATAAACTCAGATGCGCCATTCTCCGCGCATGAACACGGACGAACTCCCGAAAACACTGCTGCAAGCCGTCACGCACTTCGCCGACGAAGGCCGCGCGCATGATTTCCTAGTGGCGATGCGCTGGCCCGGTGGCGTGCGTTGCGCGCACTGCAATTCCGAGAACATCGGCAAGCTCTCCGTGTCGGTCGTGAAGGGCAAGACGGACAAGGACGGCAAACCCAAGCCTGACAAGGTGCGCCGCGTGTGGAATTGCAAGGAGTGCAAGCAGCAGTTCACCGCGAAGATCGGCACCATCTTTGCGGAGAGCGCGCTGCCGCTGTCCAAGTGGCTTCCGGCCCTCTGGCTTGTCGTGAACGCGAAGAATGGCGTGAGTTCGTGCGAGCTTGGCCGTGCGCTCGGCGTCACGCAAAAGACCGCGTGGTTCATGGGTCATCGCATCCGCACTTCGATTCAGCGCGGCGGCGGGATCGTTCGCATGGATGGCGTTGTCGAAGTGGACGAGAGCTTCATCGGCGGTCTCGCGCGGAATATGCACGCGGACAAGCGCGCCCAAAAAATCAAAGGCACTGGCGGCAAGGGCAAGACTGCCGTGATGGGTCTGTTGCAACGGCACAGCGAAAAGAATCCCGTCTCCCGCGTTGTGACGAACGTGATTCCGAACACTCGCCACGAGGTTCTGTCAGGTGAGATTCGGAAATACGTGCTCAAGGGCGCGGAGCTTCAAACGGATGCACACGCGGGCTACCTCGGCATGGACGACTACACGCACAAGGTTGTTGACCATGCCGAGTGCTACGTGAAGGACGGCGTTCACACGAACGGCCTCGAAAATTATTGGTGCCTGCTGAAACGCACGATCAAAGGCACCTACGTTCACTGCGCGCCGTTCCATCTTTTTCGCTACCTTGATGAGCAGACCTACCGCTTCAACGAGCGGAAAGGTGATGATCGGGCGCGCTTCGTTGACGCAGTGCAGACGACGAAAAATCGCCGACTCACTTGGAAAAAGCTCACCGGGAAGTCAGATCAGAAACGATAAAATTATAAAGTGCTTGTCAACTTTTTTCCAAAAAAACACGCTTTTATCTTGATGTTTTTTTTGATTCCAAACTACTTTTGCCGCCATGAATGAGCTGGAGGCGTATCGCGCAAATATTGAAAAACTGGCCGACCTGGAATCAAAAGAAGTTTTCGGGAACGGCAAGGCAGAGCACGCAATGGTGATTTTTGAGACTTTCTTCAAGCGGGCCAAAGAAAACATCGTGATCTTTTGCAAAGACCTTTCAGAAAAAGTATTCAACAGCGACAATTTAATCAGCCTCGCAGAGGATGCTCTTCGACGGAAGGCTCGAGTAACGATCTTGACTCAATCAGATCCAAAATCTGATAAATTTGTTGCTGCCTGCTCTCGCTGGAAGGAGGAAAAGCTTCCGATTACCATGAGAGTTAGCAAGCCGGGTAGTTCTGCAAGCTCTACAACTGCAAATTTTGCAGTGATGGATCGAAAAGCTTATCGGTTTGAGCCAAACAGAGAAGAAAAGACAGCTTTTGCGTGCATGAACAATGAAAGTGCTTGCGCGACTTTGCTGGGTGTTTTTTCAAGACTTGAATTAGAGCAACCCGCGTAACTTGGCACGGTTTTAGGTTAGAATTGCCATTGTGATCCGGGAATACCTTCAAAGTCATTGGAATACCCTTGGTGGAGAAAACTTCATTGCGCTTTGCACTGGGGTGAATTTAGCACTTCTTAGCTGGAAGCAATTCCAAGAAAGGCTTCGCCATGCAGAAATCCGATTAGAAGAAAAACTAGCCAGCACTGGCGCATCAATCGCCGATGCGCAAAGAATTGTTAAGCTTCACCGCTTGTCAAAATGGCTACACAACCAACTTAGGTGGTGCGGAAAGGTTTTGTGGCCGGTAATATATCTTCTTGCGATAGTGATGACTGTCTTTGGTTTCGGAATGCTTTACACGAAATCAAGCTGCCCTTTTGATTTTCTGCTGTTACTTCCTGTGCTTCTCCTGTTGGCTTGGAGTTGGTTTTCTTTAGCAGTTTTTGCAATTTGGCTCGGCTTCGTGCGGAAGGGAATATTAGTTTTCAGCACTGCGGCTGATCAAAAATCAGCAGAAACAGCCATCCGAGATTTCGCAAGCTCTACCGAGATTAGACAAATTCCTAAGTCTAGTTCTCGCCCTGCGCCAAAGCGCAAACGAAATCAGAACTAAGGTTTTCGTTTCGTTTCGGGCAGCGGATTCAGCACGCGGCGGATGTTCTCCACGAACGCATCCGCGGCGGGTTTTCCTTCACGCATGTCGGGCATCTTGCGTGGACGCCCTTCGGTCTTTTTGGACTTTGGCACGCCGCACCATGCCGGA
>Ga0194049_1000495_pt1 | contig 13318 bp, 12 predicted proteins | sample JunL2225m_MetaG_FD_148665 | JGI IMG/M metagenome (GOLD analysis project Ga0194049, IMG submission 148665) | Anoxic zone freshwater microbial communities from boreal shield lake in IISD Experimental Lakes Area, Ontario, Canada - Jun2016-L224-25m | ecosystem: Environmental > Aquatic > Freshwater >... | reverse complement strand
GTTAAACGGTGAAAAGGTTTTAACTGAATCGTACCTGGAAAATAAACCAAGCCATCCAGTTTTTCGGGCCACACCAATGAACCAGGCGCGGTGGCGTCGAACATTTGCGCTGAGATATCGAGATCAGACAACTTCTCGGGCGAACGACATGCGATATGCAAAGTATACCCCTTGGACTTAAGCTGATTAATGGTGGCACGACCTATGCCCGATGTTCCGCCGATAATTGCAATATGCTTAGACATAGACATAGAATTGCCAGCCTGGTGCATAGGTCAAACGACCATCGTGCTTTTCTAAAGAGATTATTTACGAACAGGCTTCTTGTCTTGGTTTGCAGCGAGTTCGTCTGGTGAAAATTGGGTGATAACACCACCGGCCGGAACCTCGGCCTTTGCTGTCCAGAGAATCGCATTAAGAACCAGCATGCGTTGATTATCATTGGCCCAACCGGAATGATAATGCCCGCCACAAAAACCGAAACCGCGGCCACCATCATTTCGGCTCACTGCCCAGGCAACAATCTGAGGCTTCTTTTCCTCCAAGACATCCCGGCGAACATCAGGATTACCCACGTAATCTCCATCCTTAGAACTAATTATTTCGAGAGGGACATTAGAGATTAGAATAGGCGTAATACCTTCCATCTTATCCTTAAAACGCATATGAAAATACCACTCGTCTCTGGAACTAAACGCTTTCACTCCGCGACTAATCGGATGATCGGGTAATGATTTAAAATCTGCCGTCCAATGTGGATTTACTGAATAATAGTTCTCGAAGTAACCACCGAGCCATTCTTTGAATTCCTTTGCTCCCCTGCCCGTAGAAAATCGTCCTGCTGGCGGTGGACTCACGGGTTTGCCATCTTCGCTCAACCAACCCGCACGCTCGTAAGCGGGCTCTACCGCATAGTGAAGACAAACAAATCCGCAACCGGTAGACATTTTCCCGGCGAGTTGATCAAGATGAGGAAGTGCTGGATGCCCTTTTCCGCCGTCAGAATAAATGACAATCGTATCCGCTAGGGCAATTTGTTCATCGGACGGCCATCCACCGTTGAGTGAAACATTAATATTAACGAGATCGGGTACGGCCTGCTTTAAACCAGCAGCCAGAAGTTGGACGCCGGCATTATGTTCATGCTCACCAGGACCGTGACTGGGTAATCCTGCAATAAGTAAAACGTTCTTTTTGTCTGCAGCACACAGTAACGTAGCGAGTGAAACTGAAACAATTAAAAGAAACAGGCGCATAAAACTATTTCGTTCGACCAAAAAACCGGTGAAGGTTTTGGAGACCCTTAACAGGGATGTCGTCTTTTCTTGGTACGATTGTTCGCCAAATTGCTGCCGCGCGCGCAATCACTTTAACATCTGGCGTAAAGGATTCAATGACCACGTCACCTTGATAGCCTACTTTTTTAAGTGCGGCGACGATGGGTTTCCAATCTAAAGAGTCTTCACCAGGGATACCTCGATCGGTACCACAGGCATGAAAATGTCCGATGTGTTTACCCGCTTTAAGAATAGCGGTGGCCTGATTTTTCTCCTCAATATTCATATGAAATGTATCGAGGTGTAATTTTACATACTTAGATCCAACCGCTTTAATTAATTTCAAGCCTTGGTCTACGGTATTGAGAAAATCGGTTTCAAATCGATTAAGCGGCTCAATGCATAATTCAATTTTTCGTTGTTCGGCGTAGATTGCCAATTTTTTGAGATTTTTAACCACCAACTTAAAATGCTGGGACTTAGTTTTTTCGTCATGGGCACCCGTCAGCCCAACCACAGAATAAATCGGTCCAATCACACGTGGAGAATTCAAAGCCACCGCCTGGTCGATCAGCGCCATCAAATAAACCATCGCGGTTTGTTGATCTTTAACACTACCACGAAAATCTCGGCCCGGACCCATCGCCGCGCAAACCGCTCCAATTTGGATTCCCGCTTTTTCGGCGGCAATCTTAACAAAAGCTGGGTGGATATGGTCAGGACTTTCAATTGCGATTTCAACGGTATCAAACCCCCATTTTTTAAAACGTTTAAAGAGTTTAACTTCTTTATCGGTAAAAGGAGAAGTGTATAAGAATGTATTAATGCCAAATCGCATAAGGTAAGAGAGTGAGACTCTATTGACCCGCAGTGTTGGGTCAAGTTTGGGAATATTTTAAAAGTTCCGCTTCGCTTTTCTTATCCAAACAATTTATATGAACTTATGGACAATCTCACCCACGCCGCGCTTGGACTTTCTACTGGCGTCGTGGTGGCCCGCAAAGGTGGTTCTTTACCCGCAGCAGCTGTCGCTGCATTTCTGGCCGCTGAAATTCCTGACATCGATGTATTCATCCGCAGCGTCGACGACCCTCTGTCTTCTTTTCGCTGGCACCGACACTTCACCCATAGTTTTTCCTTCATGCCCATCTGGGCTATGGTATGTGCAGGTTTTACCGCCTGGTTTTTTAAATGGATTAACAAACCAGGTGTAAATTGGCGCGAGTTAGTGATTCCGGCATTGGCGGGTACGCTCACTCACCTGCTCTGCGATGGTTGTACGAGTTATGGCACCATGCTCCTATGGCCATTTAATGAAATACGTTATGCGTGGGACTGCTTGCCCATCGTTGATATTTTTGCGACCCTACCTTTATTAATTTTGACGATTATCGCTCTGAAAAAATCTTCCAAGAAAATCGCGGCAATCGGTTTAGTTTGGTTTTGTAGTTATGCTGGGCTAGGAATTTATCAGCATGCGCGCGCGGAAAAATCACTGCGTGTGTGGTTGACACAACAAAAAATTTCACCTGAGCGTCTCGCCATAAAACCAACCATTTCAAATCTTATTCTATGGCGAGGCGTTTGGCTCTATGAAGGCCAATGGCAAGTAGCTGCGGTAAGAGTTGTGCCATTTACCGATACGCTCATTGCGCCAGGAGAAAAACAATTGGCCTGGACTCTCACTAGTGCCGGTAATCCCCCTCAAGGATCGGAGGGCGAAAAAATGATTAGCGACTTCACTTATTTCACTCAGGGCTGGAATGCCTGCAGCATTAAAGAATCTGGAATATTAATTGGTGATATTCGCTTCGCGATGCTTCCTGATAGCACACGATCTCTTTGGTCGGTCTATTACGGCGGCAATGAGGCGGATCATCTCGGTCCACAAATTACCCGTCTCATAATGGACCGTAAGATAAATGAAGCTGACTGGACTCACCTAAAAAACCTTCTTTTAGGTGAAGATAAAAATTACCAAAAAGTTAATTAACGTAATTCAAATCGATACGTAGCCGTAGCCTCAGCACTGACTGGCTGATGATCACGTTCAGCCGGATTGAACTGCGATGAGCGCGCCGCTAACTCGGCCGCTTGATCTAAAACCAATGATCCCGAACTTTCTAAAATCTGGGTCGATTCCACTTTTCCTTGAGCTGAAATAAAAACTTTTACTACCACTTTGCCTTGGCGGCTCTCCCTTAATGCATCCGCAGGGTATTGAGGATTCTCACGAACTAAAAAAATAGGTGGACTGTAGAGGGACGACTGGTGGTGCACCATTGGCACGACTGCTAAGTCCACTGGTAAACTAATTTTATTCTCCACTGAAGCCGAGTTCGCCAAAGATAAATTTTCGGAGGACTTCGGGGCAGAATTCGAATTTGTTGAAACAGGTTCAGTATTGATTTCGTTAACTAAAGAAACGGTCACGAAATTTTCTGCGTTAAGTCGACGACCTCCGAACAAGCCTTGATCGCTCACCACCAAGCCGGCCATCAGCGCCAAATGTGTCACCGCTACAGCAATCCAAATGAAGCGGTGGCGTGTCGACATGCTCTAGCGTTAAAGCGATGAACGGCGTAAGTCAGCCCAGAACCTTGTCATTTTTTATTCGGGAATGATGTACCAGAGTAATCTCCAACGACCGTATGGGTGTCCATCCGTCGGCAAAGTTAATCTTTCGAGGGCCATCAATCCTGCCTTGCGAAAACGTACGCCCTCTTCGCCCGCCCGTAATCCCAGTAATAAACCCACCAAACCAGTGAGGTGAGGATTGTGACCCACCAAAAATCGTGGCCTGGTTGTCTTGGCCAACATCAGTGCGGTGCGACGATAATGATCGTCGGGCAAAATTCCTGATAGTTTCTTAAGGGTGAGACCTTTGCCGTATTTTTTGAGCAATTGTGCGGTCTGGGTCGCCCGTAGGTATGGACTGTGTTCCGCTACTGAAATTTCTTTCAACGCCTTCTGTAAATATTCTACAGGTAACCCATCCATTTGCTTATTTCCTTTAGACGACAGTGGACGAGCCGAATCTACCTCTCCGGGCTCGGCATGAGCATGTCTTAGTAAAAATATTTTCATTAACAATTTATCAAGAATTGGTCTTGCCGAAAACTCCCGAGTCGCAAGCAATAAAACCGTGCACCGACTCCTTCTCACGAGCCTTCTATTTTTTATTTTGAATAGTGGTTGGGCGGCAGAAGATAAATACTCGGAATTGGGAGCAACCTACAATGGAACCATTTGCGTGGACGCTGATACGGGGATGGTTTTATCCGAAGCCACTGCCGACAGGCTGGGCCATCCCGCCAGTGTTACTAAACTAATGACATTTCTTCTCATCTTAGAAGACGCCCGCGATCAACAATTAAACCTCAACTCACTGGTTAAAATAAGTAAAGAAGCTACCCAAATCGGCGGTTCGCAAGTATGGTTAGCCGTTGGCGAAGAGTTTACCGTTAAAGATTTATTATACGCCCTGATGCTTCAATCGGCTAACGATTCGGCGGTGGCACTCGCACTCACTCGCGCACCAACCGTCAAAGAATTCGTCGAACGAATGAATACTCGTGCCAAAGAATTAGGCATGACGAATACGCGCTTCGTTTCACCTCACGGTCTTACTTATGGAGCCGGACCCCATGACACCACCACCGCTCGCGACTTGGCTAAACTCTGTGTACAGTTAACCACCCTGAAAGACGCGTTTACTTTTACCTGCTGCAAAGAATTTAATTTTCGCCCGGGACTGAAATGTGTTCTACTAAACAACCACAATCACCTTCTTAACTCCTACCCGGGGTGCGATGGATTTAAAACCGGTTGGACCATCGCAGCGAACGCCTCTATTGTCACCACCGCTCGTAATAATAACCACCGCGTCATCGCAGTGGTGCTCGGCTGCGATAGCCCAAGCGGTGCCAAAATAGCCCAGCGCGTACGTGATCAGATTGCGGGAAAACTCATGACCAGGGGATTCGAAAAACTTGCCGTTTATGACGCTGAAAAAGCGAAGCTTCTCGCCCTAACCCATCGCGATATCCCAAAGGGTAAAGGTGCGGCACCATTAGCCCCTAAGAAGTCCGATTCTGAGGAAAAAACCGAGGAAAAAGGCTGGTTAGAGGGTTTATTTACGTTCTAACCCCAGATTTGCCTAGGTAAAATAATATAGTGAACAAATGTTCATTTTTACTTGCCATCTCCCAAAATAGTCTCACCGTAGCCCAATCTAATTAACCCTATGTCTACTACTAAGACCGACTCCACCGCCAAAGAAAAAGCGGCCGTTCAATCCTCAGAGCGCAAGACTCTCGATCTCGCCCTCTCAGCTATCAACAAACAGTACGGCGACGGAACCCTCATGCGCATGGGCGACGCCACCAAGATGCAAGTATCAACCGTGTCGACCGGCTCTGTAGCCATCGACCTTGCCCTGGGCGTAGGCGGACTACCCCGCGGTCGTATCATCGAAATCTTCGGGCCTGAATCTTCTGGTAAAACCACCCTCTGTCTTTCCATTATCGCCGAAGTCCAACGCCAAGGTGGCAACGCCGTTTTCGTAGACGTCGAACACGCTCTCGATCCACGTTACTCAAAAGTTGTCGGCGTAGATCTCGATAATCTTTTAGTGTCCCAGCCTGAATCCGGTGAAGACGCGCTTAACATCGCCGAAACATTAATTCGTTCAGGCGCGGTGGATGTAATCGTCATCGACTCCGTCGCAGCCCTAGTTTCAAAACAAGAATTAGACGGTCAGATGGGCGATTCAACCATCGGCGTACAAGCCCGCATGATGAGCCAAGCAATGCGCCGCCTCACCGCTGCCATCAGCCGTACAAATTGCGTCGTTATTTTTACCAACCAAATTCGCGAAAAAATCGGCGTGATGTTCGGTAGCCCAGAAACTACTCCTGGTGGTCGCGCTCTTAAATTCTTCTCTTCCATTCGAATCGATATTCGTCGAATCGGACAAATCAAAGAGCCCACCGGTAAAGTAATCGGCAATCGCACCAAAGTTAAAGTCGTTAAAAACAAAGTCGCTCCTCCTTTCACCGAGTGTGAGTTCGACATCATGTATAACGAAGGCATCTCCCGCACGGGTTCTGTTTTAGACCTCGGTATCGAACACAAGATTCTGGAAAAGAAAGGCGCATGGATCGCTTATAATGGTCAGCTCATCGGCCAAGGCCGCGAAGCTGCGAAAGACCACCTCGCGAAAAATCCTAAAGTTCTCGAAGAGTTACAAAAAATCATTCTCGAGAAAGTTCAGGTCGTTGGCGGCATGACCTTAGGTGCCAGCGAAAGTACCCCAGAGTAATTTATCGTTGTTGGCTGCCATAGCCCGGGCCGTACGCAAGTACGGCCCGTTTCATTTAACGAGTGAGTCGGCTTGCATTTTATCGAATTCTGTGGACGTTAGTCCTCCCCTGCAGTGCTCGACACCCGCGGCAGCCTCCGTACCCTACGAACATAATATACGGGAGGTGTAACCCGACCGGCCTCGTCCGAGCCGTGGCAATGTACCGCCCACCTAAATCCAGGATCAACTGGAGCTCCAATCGGAATCGGCACAGGCGGGGGATCCTTTTAAATCAGTCCGGCTTCACCAAAACTAAACCAGCCCTTCCCTAAGGGGTCTGATTCCGGGCGACCAATAATCACGTGATCGAGAAGTTCGACTCCGATCACCCTTCCTGCCTCTACCAACTGTCGCGTAACCGCCCGATCGGCCGAACTAGGCGATGGATCACCACTCGGATGATTATGCGCCACAATCGCAGCCGGCGCACCGTAGCGAAGAGCCTGACGGAAAACTTCACGCGGATGAAGTAATGAACTGGTCGCTGTGCCCGAACTGACTTCTTGAATCGTGATTAGTCGGTTCCGTCGATTCAAACAAAGCACCCAACATTTTTCAACGGAGAGACTCGACGACAATGGCTCCAGCCTCGTCCAAACTTTTATGGGCGTATCTAATTTATCGCCAGGATCGTGATCACGCTCACGAATGCGCCGAGCCAACTCCATCGCCGCAGCCAACTCAGCCGCCTTCGCTGGGCCGAGTCCATGCACACGCTCGAAGTCAGCGGTCTCCCATCGAGCCATCTCCGCCAAACTTCCCGCTTGTTCAATCAAGGCATGCGAAACCTGTTGAGCGGAGAAGCCGCGCGAACCAGCGCCGATTAATAATTCAAAGAGTTCAGCGTCCATGAGCGCACGTGGGCCGAGTCGAGTCAGTCGCTCACGCGGACGATCTTCAGAAATCATCCTGCCACAAAGAAACTTAACTCAACTAAATCAATTACACGAAAGCCTTAGTGATTACTTCTTAGCGCGGTAGCGTGCTAAGACCTTACCATAGGCCGGCGTAAGACTTTCGAGCGAATCTACATTCATACCGAGATCTTTAATCAAGCCGTCACGTAGGCCATAAATCCATCCATGTACTTGAAGTTTTTGTCCACGTGCCCAGGCATCTTGGACGATGCTCGTCTGACAAATATTTAAGGTCTGCTCAACGACGTTAAGCTCACACAACGTATCTAACTTAAGCGGCTCTAGAACGCTTTCAACGGCCAGAACGTGTTTGTGGTGCACGTCGCGAATGTGACGCAACCAATTATCAATCAGACCTAATTTACGTCTCTCGAGTGCAGCTTGCACACCACCGCAGCCGTAGTGACCACAGATAATAATATGCTCAACCTTAAGAACTTCGACCGCGTACTGCACAACTGACAAACAATTTAAGTCGGAATGCACAACAACATTAGCGACATTGCGATGCACAAATAATTCACCTGGCAGTAAGCCTACAATTTCATTTGCAGGAACACGGCTATCGGAACAGCCAATCCAGAGGTATCTTGGACTTTGTTGCTTAGAAAGAATTTCGAAAAACTCAGGCTGCTTGCGTCGAATTTCTTCTGACCAGTTTTTGTTTTGGATGAACAAATTTTTGATTTCAGCCATATCTATGAATTGGTCTCGAGGCGGTCGGGTGGCAAATAAATTTCCTCCACCAACGAAAGGTGCCATTAGAAGCCCTAATCGGCCATTTCAGCATGCCTGCCTTGTTATTATTTGTTTTTGTCCCGACAAAGGATGAAACCTCCACTACTCTTAGGTGTTCTATTATTATGAACTTATTCGTCCTAACCTTCTTTATCGCCGCTGCGGCAACCGACCCAGCTGCACCCGCTACGGCTCCAACTAAAAAGAACTCGAAAAGCACTGCCACCATCGTAGCCGATCCGAGTGTGCCCCAGGATACATCAGTGGCTCTTCCAAAATCTAAAAAAACAAAAGCAACCGATGAAGTACCTGTCGTAGCTAATAATGCCGACCCAGTTTCCATTGTAGGCAATTCAATCGATGCCGCCACACAGATAGCCAACGATGCCGCCAAAGCAGCGCTCGATGAAGTTGCTAAATTATCAGCCATCGGAACCGATACGGATAAATCCACTCCCGCCGGCTCAGTCATCAACGCTCAAACCGTAGGTGCCGTTACCGTCGGAGTTGCAGCAGTAGCCAAAGAAATTAAAAAGCCCAAAGCGAAGAAGCCCGCTGAGGATGCTAGCACAACCGACGAAGCAGCGCCCAAGCCAGTTAAGAAACCTAAAGCTAGTAATTCCGACGGTGCGGCCGCTCCAGCTACAACAGATAGTCCTGTTAAGAAAAACTAGGCGGTTACTTGCCTATAATTTCGCGAGGGCTGGAACCGTTCTCAGGTCCCACAAGGCCGCGGTCGTGCAAGATATCCATAATACGGGCGGCTCGATTGTATCCGAGTTTAAGGCGACGCTGTAACATAGAAACGGATGCGCGCTGATTTTCTTTAATGATCGACCAGGCTTGAGCGACCATTGGGTCGTCGCCCTCTTCTCCATCCCCCTCGCCGCCTTCAAAGTCTTCACTTGAGCCTTCCTCAATCGCATCAACGACTTCTTGAGCAAACTCTGGCGGGCCGTTCTTCTCATTAATATAATCAATAATCGCAGACACTTCCTGCTCACCGACGTACGCACCTTGGACGCGACTTAAAGAGGCACTTCCTGGTGGAACGAAAAGCATATCGCCGCGACCGACTAAAGTTTCTGCCCCGCTACGATCCAAAATGGTTCGTGAGTCGACATAAGATGCAACCTTGAAACCAATACGCGTGGGTAAGTTTGCTTTGATTAATCCAGTAATCACGTCCGTTGAAGGACGCTGGGTCGCTAAGACTAAGTGAATACCGGCGGCACGAGCTAACTGGGCCAAACGTGCAATCGAAGTCTCCACTTCTTTCGCTGCCGCCATCATTAAGTCAGCCATCTCATCAATAATACAAACAATATAAGGTAATTTGGTTGTCGGTATAGATAAGCCATCATCGATAACCGACTCAGCCGCTTCGCGTGCCGCTGCTTGTTCGTCAGCACTCAGCGGCAGTTCTTCTTGTTTAGGAACGCCCGCTTCTTTTTTAATTTTAGCGTTAAAGCCGGTGATATTTTTCACGCCGCACTTAGCAAAGATTTTATAGCGACGCTGCATTTCAGTAATCAACCACTTGAGTGCTGCGGGCACTCGACGTGGATCAGTCTCTACCGGAATTAAAAGGTGGGGGAGTTTAGAATAAACCTGTAACTCAACCACCTTGGGGTCGACCATGATGAATCTCAAATCCTCTGGCGTACAACGATACAAAATGGAGATGATAAATGAATTGATACAAACCGACTTACCTTGACCCGTCGCACCAGCGATTAAGCAGTGTGGCATCTTGGCCAAATCTTGGATCACTGGTTTATTGGTTACGCTATCTACGCCTAAGACTACTGGAATTTCCATCGTCGATTCCGTCCAAGCCTTCGACTGAATAATTTCACGCAGTAAAACATCTTTGCGGTGGAGATTGGGGATTTCAATTCCCACCGTGCCTCGACCTGGAACCGGTGCTAGAATTCGAACAGACTCTGCCGATAAATTCATCGCGATATTATTCGAGAGATTAGAAATCTTTTCTACGCGTACCCCGGGAGCAGGTTTAATTTCGTAGCGGGTAATGGATGGACCTTGTTGAATGCCAACATCGATGCCCGCCTCTGGGTCCACCGGTACCACCGAAACTTTAAACTGCATCAGGGTCTCAATCAAATCACTTGCTCGCTTTTTAAAATCTTCGACCGGTGTTTCCTTATCGACCACGGGCTCGTTAAGCAGACTGATGGTGGGGAAAGTGTAATCGCCTTTTTTCTTCAGCTGAGCCGAAGCATTAGCCTTCTCGATTTTATCGGTTCTGGTTACGGCAAATTTTTGAGTGCCAAAAGTGGTTAGGATAGGAGTTTGAATCCTAGGAGCAGGGGCTGGCGTGGTGACGGTTGGATTAGTTAAGCCTGGAGTAATTTTTACATCTTCAGTTGTGACCAACGCAACCGCTGGAACTTCTTCTGGCTTCTCAACTTTTTTAGGCTCGGGCACGACGACGACAGGAGCAGCAATCTCAACATTCTTAATTTCCATTTGTTTGCGGCGCAGTTCCGCAACCCGCTCGGCTCTTTGTTTACGTTCCAAGGCTTCGCGTTTTGCTGCTTCCTTGCGCTCCGCATTCCAAGCACCAAACATATCTCTTAACTCTGTTATCCAAGCTGATAAAGTCGCTTTGGGATCATCCGCTAACACGCCTAATAAGCAAAATCCGTAAGGAAAAATAAGGATCCACGCACCATAGTCTCCTAAGACAGGTTGGCAGAGTTGCGTGTATAAAAATTCACCCGTGACACCACCAGCCCCACTCGAATCGAAAGCGCCCGAGGTAGTTCCACCTAAACTCATCGTGATCACCGGTGCACCCAAGATAATACAAGCCAGCATTAACGAAGTTTTAGTTGGCCACAAAGTGTGGGCGCGGTGATTTAAAGAGAACCAAGCCGCTGCAAATAAAAATGCGGGAATTAAAAAAGCAGTATAACCAAATAAACTAAATAAAATAACTGCTACCATTGCGCCGAAAAGCCCACAGGGATTATGTTCCGTCGCTACATCCGAGGAGGTCTGCAATTGAAACTTAGTTTCTATCCACTGCGGAAATAACGTTTGATCGCTTTTACTGTGAAAGACCATCGCCACCAAAATAAAGGTGCCAATTAATCCCAAAACAATGGCGAGAACGGGATGACTTTCACTGGCGGGCTTAGCCAAACTAGCTGAACGCTTACGAGCGGGTGCAGGCATAATAGAGTTTATTCAAAAAGATTACCTTGGGCAGTCGTATCCTGACGTGGTAAAACGGGATCGGTGGAGAGGTGGCGTGGAGGTCTCGTTACTCGGGCCGCTAAAACACGGGTGCGTTCTTGCGCCAAACGTTCCACCGCCGTGGTCAGAGCATGACGAATCCACTTGGGAGTAAAGCCGTTCGCAGAATAATCGCACGGACCATAACCATGCACGCGGCCAGATTGTAAGAGTGCGTCGTTCTGTGCGAATTCTGCCTGGTTTTCTTCCACATAAACCGCAAAGGCTTTACCGCCGTTTTTACGTAATAACGAAAAGGCCGGGACATCGCTGGGGCCGTCAGCAATATAAATCATATTAGCAAAAGGCACTCGACGATCTTCGGACTGAACCACCGCATTCACGTCAATCGTACTATCCTTATTAGAGCCCTTATTAATTTCGAAAATGAATCGTGTCTTGATGGTGTTATCTACCATCGCCGCCACTTGGGTGATTTCGGACGGTAATTGTAAATTGAGTTCGTCCTGCTTCGTGAAATGGGGAGGTAGTGGTTCTTCTAAAAACTCACAGCCGTAAATTCCGTCACAGTGTTGCGCTAATTTAGTTCCGCGAATCATCTCCGCCAAACCTGTGCTAACGATGTAATGTTCGAGAGTGACTTCGATGTTATGCTTTTTACCTAACTCGATTACCATCTCCTTAAGTGCTGGGAAAAATTCGGGTAGGCCTTTGCAAAGTTCAATATCAGCACCCAATTCGCGCAGGCGACTATTAGTTAATCCCTTGAGTGGGCCCGATTTTACATAACTCAGTAAGTGATTTAAATAGACAGAATCTTTTGAAGTGCGGATTCCTTTTTGCAAATAGAGCGCAGGTAATAAATTTGTTTCGCGCCAAAACTGATCTTCATCCACGCCAAAGGCGCGGAATAGAGGGGTCTGCATGTACCCAGGACAAAGAGTTTTATCAAAATCCCAAATACAGGTAAGAACGTGACTACCCCGGAGGGCCGATTCCTTTAATGACATATATTTAAAGTGGGTTAATGGTAAGGGCTTGCGGTGTGAGTCAACAACCCTCCATTAAATAACCTACGAATGGGCTATCTCCAAGCCCGAACCCGACCCAATGGCCGAAATACCACTTAGACCCGACCTTTCCAGCCTCCGCCAGCGCCTAACCGAGCTGGAGGGGTTCATGGCCGACCCTGCTACCTTTGGTGATAGCCGAAAAGCCGCAGCACTCGGGGCTGAACTACGTTTTACCTCTAAAGCAGTCAAAGCCGACGACGCCCTGACGGCCCTCGAAAAAGAATTGGCCGAATCCATCGCACTGCAAAAAGAGTCAGACCCAGAAATTCGCAAAATGGCGGAGGAAGAAATTTTACGTCTTACACCCGCCGTCGAAACTGCCCGAGTCACCTTAATTCGTTCTATACTTCCGCCTAATCCTGATGACTCTCGAAATGCGATGGTTGAAATTCGTGCCGGTACCGGCGGCGAAGAAGCTTCCTTGTTCGCTTCGGAACTTTTACGTGCCTACACTCGCTTTGCCGAAAAAAAGGGTTGGAAATACGAACTACTTTCTCTCTCACACAGTGATTTGGGTGGAGTTCGCGAAGCTGTACTTTTAATTGAGGGCGAAGGCGCCACCGCCCTTCTGCGCCATGAGGCCGGCGTTCATCGAGTGCAACGCGTACCTGCAACGGAAGGTTCTGGCCGCGTTCATACATCCGCCGCGACCGTGGCTGTTTTACCCGAAGCGGAAGAGGCTGAAGTAGTTTTAAGACCTGAAGACTTAGATATGACTGTGGC
>Ga0194049_1000492_pt1 | contig 13350 bp, 13 predicted proteins | sample JunL2225m_MetaG_FD_148665 | JGI IMG/M metagenome (GOLD analysis project Ga0194049, IMG submission 148665) | Anoxic zone freshwater microbial communities from boreal shield lake in IISD Experimental Lakes Area, Ontario, Canada - Jun2016-L224-25m | ecosystem: Environmental > Aquatic > Freshwater >... | reverse complement strand
TGCTGTTGCTGTTCTTGTGGCTGATCCTGCGCGCCTTTTCCATCGGCCGCCAGGCGGTGGCGCTGGAGCGCCCGTTCGCGGCGCTGGTGGCGCAGGGCATAGGGCTGTGGCTGGGCGTGCAGACGCTGATCAACATGGGCGTGAACATGGGCGTGCTTCCGACCAAGGGCCTGACCCTGCCGCTGATGAGTTTTGGCGGCAGCGGCATCCTCGCCAACTGCGTCGCGCTCGCAATTCTGATGCGCGTCGACTACGAGAACCGCGCCATGATGCGCGGCCAGCCGGCATGAGCGGGCAACTATTTCAACGCACCGATGGCTGGAAAGCCGCGCCAGGCGGGGCTTTCCAGCCGATTGCCTTGTCCGCTTCCGGGGCGGTGAGGGGAACGACCTCGTGCAAAAGACCATCATGATCATGGCTGGCGGAACCGGCGGTCACGTCTTCCCGGCGCTCGCCGTGGCGGACCTGTTGCGCGAGCGCGGCTGGCGCGTGGTGTGGATGGGCGCGCCCGGCAGCATGGAAGCGAAGCTTGTTCCGGCACGCGGCTACGCCATGGCCTGGGTGAATTTTTCCGGGCTGCGCGGCAAGGGCCTGGCGGCCATGCTGTTGCTGCCGCTGCGCCTCCTGAAGGCGTTCTGGCAAAGTGCTGCGGCGATCCGGCGCGAACGTCCGGCCGTGGTGCTGGGCATGGGTGGCTACATCAGTTTTCCCGGCGGCATGATGGCCTCCCTGCTCAACCGGCCGCTGGTGGTGCACGAACAAAATTCGGTCGCCGGCCTTGCCAACAAGGTGCTTGCCGGCGTCGCCGACCGCGTGCTGGCGGCTTTCCCGCAGGCCATCGCCGGAGCGGCGGTGACCGGCAACCCGGTGCGCGCCGAGATAGTCGCGCTGCCCGAACCGGCGGCGCGCTTTGCCGGCCGCGCCGGTCCCTTGCGCGTGCTGGTGGTCGGCGGCAGCCTCGGCGCGCAGGCCTTGAACGAGACCGTGCCGCGCGCGCTGGCCCTGCTCGATGCCTCAGTGCGCCCGCAGGTCATTCATCAGGCCGGTGCAAAAAACATCGACGCGTTGCGCGCCAACTACGCCGCGGCCGGCGTCACCGCCGATGCGGTGTCTTTTATCGACGACATGGCCGCCGCGTATGCCACCGCCGACCTGGTGATCTGCCGCGCCGGCGCCCTCACGGTATCCGAGCTTGCGGCGGTGGGTGCGGCAAGCGTGCTGGTGCCTTTCCCGTTTGCCGTGGACGATCACCAGAGCACCAACGCCAAATACCTCGCCGAGGGCGGCGCCGCCTGGCTTGTTCCGCAGGTGGTGTTCACCGCTGAACGTCTTGCCGACCTGTTGCGCGGCCTGACGCGCGAAAAACTGCTGGTCATGGCCACGCAGGCGCGCACGTTGGCGAAACCCGACGCGACGCGCGACGTGGCGGACGTGTGTGTCGAGGTGGCCAGATGAAGCACAAGGTGAAGCATTTGCACTTTGTCGGCATCGGTGGACAGGTTTTACGCGCCACCCTCGCCATCATGGCCTCCTGGAGGCGCCATGAAGCATAAGGTGAAGCATTTGCACTTCGTCGGTATCGGTGGCAGTGGCATGAGCGGCATCGCCGAGGTGCTGCTCAACCTCGGCTACCAGGTCAGCGGTTCGGACCTTGCCGCCAACGGCGCCACCGAGCGCCTTGCCGGCCTGGGTGCGAAGATCAGTATCGGCCACTCGGCGAAAAACGTCGCCGAGGCCGATGCGCTGGTGATTTCGACCGCCGTCAAGGGTGACAACCCCGAGGTGATTGCGGCGCGCGCGCGCCGCGTGCCGGTGGTGCCGCGTGCGTTGATGCTGGCCGAGTTGATGCGCCTCAAGCAGGGTATTGCCATCGCGGGCACGCACGGCAAGACCACCACCACCAGCCTTGTCGCCAGCGTGCTTGCCGAGGGCGGGCTTGACCCGACTTTTGTCATCGGCGGCAGGCTCACCAGCGCGGCTTCCAATGCGCGCCTGGGAACCGGCGAGTTCATCGTCGTCGAGGCCGACGAGTCGGACGCCTCCTTCCTGCACCTGCAACCGGTGCTGGCGGTGGTGACCAACATCGACGCCGACCACATGGAAACCTACCAGCACGATTTCGCCAAGCTGAAGCAGGCTTTTGTCGGCTTCTTGCAGAACCTGCCGTTTTACGGATCGGCCATCCTGTGCTCGGATGACGCCGCGGTGCGCGAAATCATGCCCTTCGTGTCCAAGCCCATCGTCACCTACGGCTTTAACAAGGACGCCATGGTGCGCGCCGAGGAGGTGCTGCACGAGAACGGCCGCATGCGCTTTCGCGCCCTGCGCGAGGGCATGCCCGGAGCGCTCGAGATCACGCTCAACCTTCCCGGCCGGCACAATGTGCAGAACGCGCTTGCCGCGATCGCCGTGGCCACCGAACTGGGTGTTCCGGACCAGGCCATTGTCAGGGCGCTCGGCGAGTTCCGCGGTGTCGGGCGGCGCTTTCAGCGCTATGGCGACATCGCTATCGTCGGAACCGGTGGCAGCTTCACTCTGGTCGATGACTACGGCCATCACCCGGCGGAAATGCGCGCCACCCTCGATGCGGCGCGCGGCGCATTCCCAAGTCGGCGGCTGGTGCTGGCTTTTCAGCCGCACCGCTACACCCGCACGCGCGACCTGTTTGAAGATTTTGTCGCCGTGCTCTCCAGTGTCGACGTGCTGTTGCTGGCCGATGTGTATGCGGCCGGCGAGCCGTCCATCGTCGCCGCCGACGGCAAGTCGCTGGTGCGCGCGGTGCGCGTCGCCGGCAAGGTCGAGCCCCTGTTTGTGAAGCAGATAGCCGACATGCCCGAGGCCATATGCGCGGCGGTCAAGCCCGGCGACGTGGTGGTGACCATGGGCGCGGGCTCCATCGGCGCGGTTGCGGCCGAGGTTGCGTCACAGGTTACGGCGCGGTTCGCGGCCGGCGCCGCCGGCAAAAAGCAGGAAGCGAAATGAACATGGCCGAATTGCACAACGCCAGCTTCGCGACCGCCGCCTTGCGCGGCAGCCTGCGCGCCAACGAGCCGATGGGCGCGCACGTGAGCTGGCGAGTCGGCGGCCGGGCGGCGCATGCCTATGTGCCGGCCGATCTGGGTGACTTATGCGTTTTCCTGCGTACTTTGCCGGCGGAGGAACCGCTGCTATTTTGCGGGCTGGGCAGCAACCTGCTGGTGCGTGACGGCGGTTATCGCGGCACGGTGGTGCTGATGCACACCTCGCATGCCGACATGCGCGCGGACAAGGACGTGGTGTTCGCCGGCGCCGGCGTGGCCTCGCCCAAGCTTGCGCGCTTTGCCGCCACCCACGGGCTGGAGGGCGCCGAGTTTCTCGCCGGCGTTCCGGGCACCATCGGCGGGGCGCTGGCGATGAACGCCGGTTGCTACGGCTCGGAAACCTGGCAATTCGTCGAGCGCGTGCAGGTGCTCACGCGCGGCGGCGAGTTGCGCGAACGACCCGCGTCGGACTACACCGCGACCTACCGCCATGTGGAACTCAACGCGGCGGCGCGGGGAGGCGAGGAGTGGTTCAGCGCCGCCTGGTTCCGTTTCAGGATTGGCGACGGCGTGCGGGCGCGTGAACGCATCAAGTCGCTGCTGGCCAAGCGCGTCGCCTCGCAACCGCTCAACCTGCCCAACGCCGGATCGGTGTTCCGCAATCCCGAGGCTGACTACGCCGCGCGCCTGATCGAGGCGAGCGGGCTCAAGGGGCATGCCATCGGCGGCGCGCGCATTTCCGAGAAACACGCCAATTTCATCGTCACACCCGGCGGTCGTGCCACCGCCGCCGACATCGAGGCGCTGATCGAATACGCGCGCGCGACGGTGCTGGCGCGGCATGGTGTCGCGCTGGTGCCCGAGGTGCGCATTGTGGGTGAAAAAGCGGGTGAAAAAGCGGGGGAAAAGACATGAGCGGCGCGGGCAAGGTTGCCGTGTTGATGGGCGGCCCGTCATCGGAGCGCGAGATTTCGCTGCTCTCGGGCAAGGCCGTGTTGAAGGCCTTGCGCGATTGCGGCGTCGATGCCCATGCCTTTGACCCGGCCGAGCGGCCGCTTGCGGCGCTCGCCGCCGAGGGCTACAAGCGTGTGTTCATCGCGTTGCACGGCCGCTTTGGCGAGGACGGCACGGTGCAGGGCGCTCTCGAGACCATGGCCATCCCCTATACCGGCAGCGGCGTGATGGCCTCCGCCCTGGCGATGGACAAGTGGCGTACCAAGATGATCTGGCTGCAGGCCGGCCTGGCGACGCCGCGCTATCGCGTGCTCACCGTCGGCGCCGACTGGAACGCGGTGGCAAAGGACATCGGCCTGCCGCTCATCGTCAAGCCGGCGCGCGAGGGTTCGACCATAGGCATCAGCAAGGTCACGCGTGTCGGGGATCTGCCCAAGGCCTACGCCGATGCCGCGCGCCACGATCCGCTGGTGCTGGCAGAGCAGTTCATAGACGGGCAGGAAGTGACCGCGTCCATCCTCGCCGACCGTGCCCTGCCGGTGATACGCATCGAGGCGCCGGGCGGCAACTACGATTACCAGAACAAGTATTTTTCCGACGAGACGCGCTACTTTTGCCCGTCCGGGCTGCCGGCCGCACTGGAGAAATCCATACAGGCGCTCTCGCTCGAGGCCTTCAGGCTGCTCGACTGCCGCGGCTGGGGGCGCGCCGACCTGATGATCGATGCCGCCGGCAAGCCCTGGCTGCTGGAGATGAACACTTCGCCGGGCATGACGGCGCACAGCCTGGTGCCGATGGCGGCGCGCGAGGCGGGCCTGTCGTTCGGGGACCTGGTGATGGCGATACTGGAGACGGCGCATGTGGGATAACCCGCGCCTGCTCAACGGCATCAGCGCCGGACTGTTCGGGGTGGCGCTGTTGCTGGTGTCATGGGGTATCTACTACTCGATGGTCACTTCGCCGCTGTTTCCGCTGCGCGTGGTGCGCGTGCAGGCGGTGCAGGGCGAGTTGTCGCGACTCACCCAGGCGCAGTTGGACGAGGCGCTGTCCGGGCGCGTCAGCGGCAACTTTTTCGGCCTTGACCTGGATGCAGTGCGCAACACACTGGGTGCGCTGCCCTGGGTGCGCAAGGTTGCGGTGCGCCGTTCCTGGCCCGACCGCCTCGACGTGGCGATCGAGGAACATGTGGTGCTGGCGCGCTGGGGCGATGACCGCCTGGTCAATGTCCAGGGCGAGGTGTTCGAAGGCGAGGACGAGCAGCGCGCCGCGCTGCCGCTGCTGTTCGGACCCGCCGCGAGCGAACGCCAGGTGACCGAGCGCTATCGCGCCTTCAAAAACATACTCGCGCCCCTGGGCGCGGAGCTGGAGCCGCGACAGGTGCTGTTGTCGCGCCGCTACGCCTGGCGCGTGCGCCTCGCCAACGGCCTGGTGGTTGAACTGGGGCGCGATACCGGGCAGGACGGCGTGTCCGCACCGGCGTCCGCGCCGGTGCAGATGTCGGTGACCGAGCGCTTGTCGCGCTTCGCCCAGGTCTACCCGCAGACCCTCGGCCAGTTGCGCCGCCGCCTCGATTACGTCGATTTGCGCTACCCCAACGGATTCGCCCTGCGCGTACCCGAAATCATGAATTCCGATCCTGACAGGAAAGCCGCGCGCAAGCGGGCCTAGACGACGAATGTCCACGAACGACACCATGAAGATTCGTTTTCTCTTACCAACCCCTCTCCCCCGGCCCCTCTCCCGCAAGGGGCGAGGGGAGGTTACAGAGTCGCTGACGCGACTTATGGATCGGACGCCATGACCAAGGACAATCGCAATCTCATCGTCGGCCTCGACATCGGCACCTCCAAGGTGGTCGCCGTGGTCGCCGAACTGCTGCCTGACGGCCGGCTCGAAGTCATCGGCATGGGGCACCACGAATCGCGCGGCCTGAAAAAAGGCGTGGTGGTGAACATCGAATCGACCGTCAACTCGATCCAGCGCGCGCTCGAGGAGGCAGAGCTGATGGCCGGGGTGCGCATCGGCCGCGTCTACACCGGCATCGCCGGCAGCCACATCAAGAGTTTTAACGGCAACGGCATGGTGCCGATCAAGGACAAGGAAGTGTCGCTGCTCGACGTCAACCGCGTGATCGAGACGGCCCGCGCCATGCCCATCCCGACCGACCAGCAGGTGCTGCACATCCTCACCCAGGAATTCATTGTCGACGGGCAGGACGGCATCAAGGAGCCGCTGGGCATGTCCGGCGTGCGCCTCGAAGTGAAGGTGCACATCGTCACCGGTGCGGTGAGCGCGGCGCAGAACATCGTCAAATGCGTGCGCCGCTGCGGTCTCGAGGTGAGCGACCTTATCCTGCAGCCGCTCGCTTCCAGCCTCGCGGTGCTCTCCGAGGATGAAAAAGAGCTGGGCGTGTGCCTCGTCGACATCGGCGGCGGCACCACCGACCTGGCGATATTCCGCGAGGGCGCGATCCGCCACACCGCCGTGTTGCCCATCGCCGGCGACCAGATCACCAGCGATATCGCCATGGCCTTGCGCACACCGACCCCCGAGGCCGAGGAAATCAAGATCCGCTACGGTTGCGCGCTGCGCCAGCTCGCCGACCCGGACGAAATGGTCGAGGTGCCCGGCCTCGGTGACCGCGGTCCGCGCCAGTTGTCGCGCCAGACCCTCGCCGAGGTGATCGAGCCGCGCGTCGAGGAACTCTATTCGCTGGTGCGTGACGAATTGAAGCGCTCCGGTTACCTCGAGCTGCTCTCCTCGGGCATCGTCCTCACCGGCGGCTCCGCGACCATGCTCGGCATGGTCGAACTGGGGGAGGAAATCTTTCACATGCCGGTGCGCATGGGCGTGCCGCGCTACCAGGGCGGCCTCGCGCACGTGGTGCGCAATCCGCGTTACGCCACGGTGGTCGGGCTGCTGCTCGAGGGCGTGACGCAGACCCAGCGCGGCATCGTCTCGCGCCAGGGCGGCTCGATGAAGCAGGTGATGTCACGGATGAAGGAATGGTTCCAGAAGAATTTTTAGGATCACTTGTCAGGGGGAGCAACGAGGGGGTCGCCCCCTCGTTCCCCCAGGGTCGAGGATGAAGGAATGGTTGCAGAAGAAGTTTTAGGTTCAGCTGTTTTTATGCGGTTTTTATTGATGTTCTTTTTTGTTTTTTTCCCGGAAGAAGGAGGCAGACATGTTTGAAATCGTCGAAGCACAACAGGGCGGCACCATCATCAAGGTAGTGGGCATAGGCGGGGCGGGTGGCAATTGCGTTGATCACATGATCCGCAGCGGGGTGCAGGGGGTGGAGTTCATCGCCGCCAACACCGACGCGCAGGCGCTGATACACGGACTGGCGAAAAACCAGATCCAACTCGGGGCGACCGGCCTTGGTGCGGGTGCGAAACCGGAGGCCGGGCGGGCGGCGGCACTGGAGCAGCGCGAGCAGATTGCCGAGATGCTCCAGGGCGCGCACATGGTGTTCATCACCGCCGGCATGGGCGGGGGCACGGGCACGGGCGCGGCGCCGGTGGTGGCCGAGGTGGCCAAGGAAATGGGCATCCTCACCGTTGCGGTGGTGACCAAGCCGTTTTCCTTCGAGGGCATGAAGCGCATGCAATCGGCTGAAGCGGGCATCGCCGAGTTGTCGCAGTTCGTCGATTCGGCCATTGTCATCCTCAACGAAAAGCTCGAGCAGGAACTGGGCGATGACATCTCGATGGAGGACGCATTTTCGGCGGCCGACAACGTGTTGAAAAATGCCGTCGGCGGCATTTCCGAAATTATCAACGTCAAGGGCATGATCAACGTCGATTTCCAGGACGTGCGCACGGTGATGGCCGAGCAGGGCATGGCGATGATGGGTTCGGGCACCGCGGGCGGCGTTGATCGCGCGCGCATCGCCGCCGAGCAGGCCGTTGCCAGCCCGCTCCTCGAAGGGGTCAACCTGTCCGGTGCGCGCGGTGTGGTGGTTAACATCACCGCCAACAAGTCGAGCCTGAAAATGCGCGAAACCAAGGAGGTACTCAACACCATCCGCAGTTTTGCCGCCGAGGACGCGACCATCATTTTCGGCACCGTCTACGACGAGACCATGGTCGACGAGCTGCGTGTCACGGTGGTGGCAACCGGCCTGGGCAACATGAGCGCTTCGCGCAACAGCAAGCCGCAACTGGTCGTGTCGCAGAAGACCGGCACCGACAACATGCCGGTGAGCAACGTCGATTACGCCGCGCTCGAGGCGATGCCCGCGGTAATTCGCAAGAACCGCGCATCGACGATCGAGGCTTTGCAGCAAAGCGGCATGCCGATGCTGGACATCCCGGCCTTCCTGCGCAAGCAGGCGGACTAGGCGAGGCAAGCGCCCGGGCTTACCGGTAATGAGTGTGCGCCCGCCGGCCGTCCGGGACGGCAGGCGCACGCTCGCATCCGGCGCTTGCGCCGGGCGATCACGGTGACAGGACGACAGCTTTGCCAGGACAAGTGAACAAGGCGCAATCAGGCAATGCTGCCGGAGCTGTTCCGGCGATCAAGCTCAACCTTGGCTGCGGCCAGCGCCTGCTTGCCGGCTACGTCAATGTGGACATGTTCGGCGAGCCCGACCTGCGCTGGAACCTGGAGCAATTTCCCTGGCCCTGGCCAGACAATGCGGTCGGGGAGGTGGAAATGAGCCACGTGCTTGAGCACCTCGGTGCCGGCAGTGATGTTTTCATCCGCATCATGCAGGAGTTGTACCGCGTCTGCCGTGCCGGTGCCATCGTGCGGGTGACCGTGCCGCACCCGCGTCACGACACCTTTCTCGCCGATCCGACCCACGTGCGCCCGATTAGCCCCTTGCTGTTCAGCCTGTTTTCGAAAAAACTCAATCGCGAGTGGGGGGCGCAGGGCCATGCCAGCACGCCCCTCGCGCTGTATCACGGTGTCGATTTTGAGCTTGAGTCCTCGGCCTATGTACTGGAGGAGGAGTACGCCAGGCACATGAGCGAGGGCGGGCATGGTGAGGCCGAGTTGCAGCGGCTGTTGCGCACCTTCAATAATGTTGCCGCAGAAATTGTCATGCAGCTGCGCGTGGTGAAAGGGTGAGCGCCTGCCAACGGCCCGGTCGCGCTGTGTTTTTCGGGCCTATCCCCTTGAGTTTGCGATATAATGTCCTCTTCTCTGCGGGCCCCGGTGGGGCGTCCGCGCTGCATGCGCCGCCGTTGAAGTGAAAAAACAACAATAGTCATGATGCTTAAACAACGCACACTCAAGGCCCTCATTCGCGCCACCGGCGTGGGCTTGCATTCGGGCGAAAAAGTCACCATGACCCTGCGTCCGGCGCAGCCGGATACGGGCATCGTGTTCCGCCGTGTCGACCTGGCGCAGCCGGTTGATATCCGCGCCGAACCGCACAGCGTTACCGATACCCGCCTGTGCAGCACGCTTGAAGCCAATGGTTCCAAGGTGGCCACGGTCGAGCACCTGATGTCGGCGCTGGCCGGCCTTGGCATCGACAATGCCTATGTCGACCTGTCCGGTCCGGAAGTGCCGATCATGGACGGCAGTGCCTCGCCTTTTGTGTTCCTTATCCAGTCGGCGGGCATAGAAGAACAGCCGGTTGCCAAGCGTTACATCCGCGTCAAGAAGGCGGTGCAGGTCAGCGAAGGCGACAAATGGGCGAAACTGGAGCCTTTCGCCGGGTTCAAGTTGTCCTTTTCCATAGAATTCGACCATCCGGTACTGGAAAAGTCGGCGCAAGCGGTGACCGTAGATTTCGCCGAAACCTCGTACGCAAAAGAGGTGGCGCGGGCGCGCACCTTCGGCTTCATGCAGGACGTCGAGGCCTTGCGCTCCAACGGCCTTGCCCTTGGCGGCAGCCTGGACAACGCCATTGTCATGGACGAGTACCGCGTGCTCAATAGTGACGGGCTGCGCTACGCCGATGAGCTGGTCAAGCACAAGCTGCTGGACGCGATCGGTGACCTGTATCTTGCCGGCCACGCCCTGATAGGCGCTTTTTCGGCGCACAAGTCCGGCCACGCCCTGAACAACCTGCTGCTGCGCGCCCTTCTTGCCGACGCCGCGGCCTGGGAATTCGTCAGTTTCGCCCGGGCAGAGGACGCGCCGGTCGCGCTGACCAGGCTGCTCGCCCAGCCGGCCTAGCCACCTTAAGGGGCTTTAGCAGTGCTGGTATTGCGCCTCGTCGCGGTTCTGGTCGGCATCGCCCTGGCGGTTTCTATCCTGCTGTGGCTGTTCACGCGCAACCGCAAATACCTGCGTTTTGCCTTTCGGGTGTTCCAGTTCGCCGTGTTTGCCGCGCTAATCGTGCTCGCCTTGATGGCGCTCGAGCGCGTTGCGGTGCTCATCTAGTAATCATCGGCAGGGCCCAAGGGCGTCGCCTCCCCCCAGCCGCGCTAGGACTGCCTGACTTGCACCGACACCTCTATTGCGGTAACCTCAAATCCCCGTGCGCTGAACAAGCTGATTAGCTTGGGGCGGTAGTGGGCTAATTTGGCTGCAATTGCGCCATTTTCGGCGAAAATGACGACTTTTCCCTGCTTGTAGTTGGCAATTTCGCAGTATTTTGCGAGTGGCTTCGGCAAGAATTCCGTGAATTGCCGCCGAAGCTCGAGGAGACGAGCCGCCTGCGGCATCAGCGATCCGATACCTTCGGCGTTGTCCAGGTGGGCACCAATGTTTTGCGAGTGCATGGCGAAAGCCGGTTGGATTGAGGGGGCACATGCATATTATTCTGCTTTCAGACAGGCTGGCAACGGCCAAGTCGTTGACTTTATCCACGCGCGAAGTGGTTCTGGCCGTTACGGCCGTGGCCGCGATCGTGGTGGTTCTGGCCGCGAGCCTGGCTTATTTCGGCTTCCGGCATGCGGCCGAGATCAAACTGCCTTTTCTTGAGTCCCTGTTGCTGGACGCCCAGCACAAGGAGAAGGAAAAAGAGCAAAGCTTCGTGCGCGAGAACCTCAACGCCATGGCGGTCAAACTCGGCCAGATGCAGGCGCAACTGATGCGCCTGGATGCCCTGGGTGAACGCCTGTCGGTACTCTCGGGCGTCAAGCCGCAGGAATTTCGCTTTAACGAACAGCCGGGCCGCGGCGGCGCCGTGAGTACGAGCACGCCACCGTACAATTTCACCGTTGACGATTTCAGCCGCCAGTTGAACCTGCTGTCGCGGCACGTGGAAAACCGCACCGACCACCTCGATGTGCTCGAGTCGCAGTTGTTTGACGCGCAAATCAAGAAAAAGCTGATGCCAACCGTGCAGCCCATCGTCGGCACCTACAATGCCTCGAGCTTCGGCTGGCGCCCGGATCCCATAACCGGCCAGAACGCCTTGCACGAAGGCGTCGATTTCATCGCCGATATTGGCACGCCGATTTATTCGGCCGCGGGCGGGGTGGTGGTGTTCGCCGAGATGCATCCGCAGTACGGCAACCTGGTCGAGATCGACCACGGCAATGATTTCACCACGCGCTACGCCCATGCTTCGCGCCTGCTGGTCAAGGCCGGCGACCTTATTCAGCGCGGCAAGAAAATCGCCGAAGTCGGCAACACTGGCCGCTCGACAGGTCCGCACCTGCATTTCGAGGTGCGTTTCAAGGGAGTGGCACAAAACCCCACGCGCTTCCTGCAGCAGTCGGCGCCGATAGCCAAAAAGTAGTTTTTACCGACCGCGAGTCCGGAATGCGCGAGTCGGCGGGCTTGCCGATACACTTGAAATCGGGCGGCGCGTCGCCACCCGTTAGTCGGGGAAGCACCCGTCCGGCGTGCTAAAATCTCCGCTTTTCGCTGGTTTTCTCTTCCTCCTCAATGATTTCCCGCATCCTCAAGTCGGTTTTTGGCAGCCGCAACGACCGTCTGGTCAAGCAATACACCCGCAAGGTTGCGGCCATCAACGCGCTCGAGCCCTCGGTTGCCGTCTTGTCAGACACCGAGCTCGCGGCCAAGACCGGCGAGTTCAAGCAGCGCGTGGCCGCCGGCGAAACACTCGAAGCCCTGCTGCCTGAGGCCTTTGCAGTGGTGCGCGAGGCCGGCAAGCGCACGCTCAACATGCGCCATTTCGACGTGCAGCTGATAGGCGGCATGGTGCTGCACGACGGCAAGATCGCCGAGATGCGCACCGGTGAGGGCAAGACCCTGGTTGCGACCCTGGCGGCCTACCTCAATGCGCTCACCGGCAACGGCGTGCACATCGTCACCGTCAACGACTACCTTGCCAGCCGTGATGCCGATTGGATGGGCAAGCTCTACCGTTTTCTCGGCCTGTCGGTGGGCGTGATCCTGTCGCAGATGTCGCAAGAGGACAAGCACGCCGCCTATGACGCCGATATCACTTTCGGCACCAACAACGAATTCGGCTTCGATTACCTGCGCGACAACATGGCGATGCAGGTTGCCGACCGGTTCCAGAAAAAGCTCAACTACGCCATCGTCGACGAGGTCGACTCGATCCTCATCGACGAGGCGCGCACGCCGTTGATCATCTCCGGCCAGGCCGAGGACCGCACCGAGCTCTACTACCGCATGAACGAGGTGGCGCCGCTGTTGAAACGCATGGCGAGCGAACCCAAGCCGGGCGAACCCGAGCCCGAAGGCGATTTCAGCGTCGATGAAAAAGCCCACCAGGTGATGCTCTCGGAAAAGGGGCACGAGCATGCCGAGAACCTGCTCGCCCGCGTCGGCCTGCTGCCCGAGGGCCGCAGCCTGTACGAACCGGCCAACATCAACCTGATGCACCACTTGTATGCGGCGCTGCGTGCGCAGCACCTGTTTTTCCGCGACCGCCACTATGTCGTGCAAAATGGCGAGGTGGTGATTGTCGATGAGTTCACCGGCCGGTTGATGGCCGGGCGGCGCTGGTCCGACGGCCTGCACCAGGCCATCGAGGCGAAGGAGAACGTGGCGATCCAGAACGAAAACCAGACCCTCGCCTCGATCACCTTCCAGAACTTCTTCCGCATGTACAAGAAGCTCTCGGGCATGACCGGAACCGCCGATACCGAAGCCTACGAGTTCCAGGAAATCTACAACCTGGAAACCGTGGTCATCCCGACCCATCGCGACATGGTGCGCATCGACAAGCTCGACCAGGTCTACCGCACCGGCGTGGAAAAGAACCAGGCCATCATCCGTGACATCAAGGCCTGCTACGAGCGCAACCAGCCGGTGCTGGTGGGCACCACCTCGATCGAGGCGTCCGAACTGCTGTCCGGGTTCCTGACCAAGGAAAACCTGCCGCACCAGGTGCTCAACGCCAAGCAACACGAACGCGAGGCGCACATCATCGCCGAGGCCGGCCGGCCGAAAATGATCACCATCGCCACCAACATGGCCGGCCGCGGCACCGACATCGTGCTCGGCGGCAACGTCGAAAAGCAGGTCGATCTGCTAC
>Ga0194049_1000489_pt1 | contig 13401 bp, 13 predicted proteins | sample JunL2225m_MetaG_FD_148665 | JGI IMG/M metagenome (GOLD analysis project Ga0194049, IMG submission 148665) | Anoxic zone freshwater microbial communities from boreal shield lake in IISD Experimental Lakes Area, Ontario, Canada - Jun2016-L224-25m | ecosystem: Environmental > Aquatic > Freshwater >... | reverse complement strand
GGGGTCCAATGCAACAGTGCCGATCGGCCACCTCGATCGGCTCGGCGTCCCAGGTACACCGCGTCAGTGCTCTGCTCTTGGGTCGGCTTCCCGCATATTGATCTGAACGTTGTTGTACTGAATACAGGTTCGTGCTAGCAATATCGGTATGGCCCCATCGACTCGACCGGCTACTGACGCACCGAGCGCACCTAGGCGTCGCTACCGCTCACAGCGCCGCGCCGAACAGGCCCAAGAGACGCGCTCGGCGCTGTTGCAGGCCGCCACCAACCTCTTCACCACGCGGGGATGGTCCGCGACCGGCATGCGCGACATCGCCGAAGAGGCCGGCGTGGCAACCGAGACCGTGTACTCGCATTTCGGCTCCAAAGCCGAACTGTTCCAGCGGGTGGTGGACGCGGCCGTAGGCGGCGATGAGGCGCCCGTAACGGTGGCGGAGCGACCGGAGTTCGCGTTGATCGGCGAGGGCGCACGCGGCGAGCGGATCGCCGCCGCCGCGCATCTCACTACGCAGATCCACGACCGCACAGCCGGGCTGGCGAAGGTCCTTCGCGAGGCGGCCGCCGGCGACGAGGCGATCGCCGACATGCTGTCGGCGACGCGCGAGCGCCAGCGACTCGACGTCGAAGCCGGGGCCTCCCTACTGATGGGCCGCGCCCCGGCGGCCAACGAGCGCGACGGGCTGTGGGCGCTGCTGAGCGTCGAGGTGTACCTGCTCCTGGTGGAGGTCACCGGATGGAGTCCCGCGACCTACGAGGCGTGGCTGGCCGAGACTCTGGAGCTGCTGGTTCCGCGGTCGTGAGAGATCTGAGGACGCATCGATGAACACTGACACAACACAACCGGCGGACACTCGCATCATGGGTATCGTCCACCAAGCCCTACGCCGCGACCTCGGGCGAACCCGAACCGCTCTGACGGGGGCCGAGCCACCGGCAAGCGAGACCAGAGAAGCGATCGCCCGCCATGTCGGGTGGATGATGACGTTCCTGCATCACCACCACACCGGCGAGGACGAGGGCCTCTACCCGCTGGTTCGAGCGCGAAGGCCTGACGCTGCCGCGCTGCTCGACCAGATGCACGCAGATCATGAACGGATCCAGCCCGCGATCGCCGAGGTCGAGGCTAGGGCCGTCGCCTATGGCGCGGGCGACGACGACGGGGAGCGTGGGAGCCTGCTCGTCGCACTGGACGACCTCGAGGCGTTCCTGTTGCCGCACCTCCTGACCGAGGAAGCGGAGATGATGCCTGTGGTCTCAGCCACGCTGACCGATGCCGAATGGCGTCGATGGGACCAGGAGTACAACCTCGAACCGAAATCCTTCGGTGAACTCGGGTTCGAAGGCCATTGGCTCATCGACGATCTCAGCCCCGAGGACCGTGATCTCGTGACCCGCCTCGTGGCGCCGCTCCCCCGGCTGATTCTCTTGAAGGGCTTCGCACGGACCTATCGCCGCCGGGCCGCTGCCTGCTGGGCCCCTCCTCCTCCGAAGCGGAGAGTTGGCAAGCACGGCCACGTGGACGTCGTGGTCGAGACCGACCGCGACGCGATTTGGGCGCTGTTGTGCGACGTCACCCGGGTCGGCGAATGGAGCCACGAGTGCATCGAAGCCGAGTGGCTCGGCAACGCGACCACGGCGGTGCCCGGGGCACGGTTCCGGGGCAAGAACCGAGCAGGGATGCTCCGCTGGGGGGGGCGCGTGTGCGAAATCGTCGAGTCGTCACCATGGACGCTGGCGTGGCGCACCGTGCCGAGCCTCCTCTATCCCGACAGCACGGAATGGCGCGTGCGCCTCGAAGACACCCGAAGCGGCACACGGATCGAGCAGACCTTCCAGGTGCTCCACATCCCGGAGCTTCTCGACATGGTGTACGCGAGGCTGATCCCAGATCACCGCGATCGGGCTACGGCGATCACCGAGGACCTCCGACGGCTTGCAACCGTGGCAGCCACCACCGAACGTCCCTACGCACCCCATGGACTGAACCCTGTCGACGCCCACGGCGACTGAACGGGTGGAATGGGGTCGAAGTCGACAAAGATGCCCACCGAGGTGCCGGCTGGGACGCGGACACGAAACGATCCCGACCGCATGAGTGACGCTCGCCTGGATCTGGGCGCCTAGGTTGGCGGCAACGGGGGAGGACGGCATGGCCGGGCTTGAGAATGTCGAAGTGCGTCTGATCGAGGGTGACGAGTTGCAGGCGGCAGCGCTCGTAGCGGCAAAGGGTATGCGTGACAACCCGCTGCATGTCGCCGCCATTGGCGACGACCCCGAGCGGCGCGTGCGAGTGATGCAGCGGGTGTTCTCTCGTCTCTTGACCCTGCCCGGGCGCGAGACGCTCGGCGCGTGGGATGGCGAGCGCCTGGTGGCTGTCGCTGATTCCACCGATCCGGGGCGGTGCCAGCCGTCGCCGCGTGACCAGATGCGTTTGGCTCCGGCCATGGTCATGGCCGGACGTGCCGCGCCGCGTATGTCACGTTGGCTGTCCGCGTGGGCCAAGCACGACCCCGACCGCCAGCACTCGCACTTCGGTCCGCTCGCCGTTGACCCAGACCTCCAGGGACAGGGCATCGGGAGTCTGCTCCTGTCGGCCTACTGCCGACGGCTCGACCAAGCTGGACTGCTTGGCTACCTGGAGACAGACAAGCCCGAGAACGTCCGCCTCTACGAGCGGTTCGGGTTCGCGGTGACAGCCGAGGCCGATGTGATCGGCGTGAAGAACTGGTTCATGACACGTGAGGTGCCTCCACAGGGGAGCGATCGATCATGACGCCGGCCCCAGCGTTGACGGCCAGGGGCGGACGAGGTGCCTGCTGCACGATTCGGTGAGAACCGATCTGCGGTAAGGAGCCGGGCCCGAGGAACCTTCGGCTCGTCTTTCAAACCCTGCCTCTGACCAGGGGTCATGCGGCGAATCGTTGTGATTTCCACTACAACCGGTGGAGGCGATGGGACTCGAACCCCTGGCCTTCTCTCGACTCTCGACTCTGCCTACTGCATTCGGCCAGTCGTCCGTGCCCACTTGATGATCTCGGTTCTTAGCCAGAGGAGGGGTCGACCATGTCCCAGGTTCACTACAGGTCGCGGCATGTCGGGATATCTACCCTGATAGACGGAGACCGAAGTTCGCTGAGATAGTCCAAGAAGATCGGCAACACCTTGGGCGTCAATCAAGTCTTCTGAGTTGACCATGGGTCCCACAGTTATCGAGTCTTACGTAGTTGACTCCAGAATACAACGACGGTAGTATACCGGAGTCAACATAGTGGCCCCGGCGGTGCGGAAACACCCCGGGGCCGTGGCCAGCACCCATGTGGGAGGTACTGACGCAGTGAACTGTAGTGAAGCGCGCCCCGACGCGGGCAAGACGCTGTTCATCTCCCAGACGAAGCGATTCTCAGCCCCGGCTGTGCTGACGAGTGCCCAACTGGATGGTGCTGATGACGCCGGCCGCCACCTTCGCCGCGGTCCCTTGATGGGACCCGCAGACGCCCCTTCAGGCACTATCCCCGCGCCAACGACGTCGACGCGTTTTAATAGAAGTACATCCCAGGAGGCATCCAGCGAGGCCGTGCCAACCGGAAGTCCCGGAGAGCACCACTCGCTGGTCACACGGAGCGCTGACCGCAGTGAGCACGCTGATGTGCTCACGAGGAGAAGTTGTTCGTGCCGCACGAACTGGGATGTGTCGAGGAGGAGCTGGGCCGGTCGTTGGCCGGTGTTCCGCGCCATCACCTCGCGCCCGAGGTACTGGCACCGAGAAGCGGCTTCGACCAGGACCGACACTCGGAGTCCTGGGAGCTCGGGGCGCCCCTTCCGGTCGGAGTATCAGTGAGTGCCGTCATTGCGCGGTTCTCCCCGAAGGACGTCCCCACCGACGTCTGGGACCGCATCCGGCCCGTGGTGACTGCGGCAGTCAGCGACAGCACGCCCGTGACCCCGGGTCTCACCAGGCGTCACATGACCATCGCCACGCAGCTGGCGGTGTGGGCCGACCGGATCGGCGTGCCGCTCGACCATGAGGTTCTCTTCCACCCCGAGACCATCGACCGCTACATCCTCGAGGGCTGCGCCCATCTGACTATCGGCAGTCGGATGAACTACCGGTCCCAACTGTGGAAGTTCGGTAAGTCCGTCATCGGCCCCGAGCACTTCCCGCCTCACCCCCTGCCACTGAAGCGCTCCCCGACCAACGCGCCCTACTCCGCGGACGACGTGATCGAACTGATGGCCTGGTCGCGGGGCCTGACCACCGCCCACATGCGCAGGAACGCGAAGGCGCTGCTGGCAGTGGGCCTCGGGGCGGGGCTGACCAGCCAGGAGGTGTCCCGCCTGGTGGGCACCGACGTCCGTCGACACGATGACCTGGTCCTGGTCGAAGTGATCGGAGACAAGGCACGCACCGTCCCTGTGCTGCGCCCGTGGGCTGCGTCCGTCCTGGAACTGGCCCAGGAGTCGGGAACCAGGGCGTTCTTCCGGCCCGACCGGACTCGGATCACCCGTGGCGACATCGTGGCGTTCATCAGCCGGTGTTCCAGAGGAGAAGACGCCCACTTCTCGATCCAAAGGACGCGGATCACCTGGATCGTGACCCACTTTGCCGCCGGCACCCACGCCACCGCGCTGGAGCGGGCGTCTGGGGTGACGGCCGCCCAGCTGGCCAAGTACCTGGCGTTCGTGCCGCCTTTGGACGACGAGGTGGCCTTCCGCCAGCTGACCGAGGCGGGCGGATTGTGACCGTGGCCCTTCCCGCACCGAATTCCGAGGACTCGGCGGCACCGCCCATCTCCCGCCTGCGGGCACAGGTCGGGCAGATCGAGGACGAGGTAGTGCGCGGCGCCATTGCCATGATCGACCGGTCTCCTCTGGTGGCCACCATCGAGCAGTGGCGGGACGAAGCGCGTCGGGGCCCGGGCGGGCGCCCGGAGACCTTCCCGATGCGGGCGCTGATGGTGGCGATGGTGTTGTGCCCGTCGACCGACCACCCGGTGCTGGCCACCGCCATGACCGACGTGCTGTTCAGGCGTATCTCACCCACCATGCGCCACGAGTTGGGCGTGCCGAAGCCGCCGGGGCGCCTCGACTCCCGGGCGCAGCTCGCCGCCTATCGCACCGTCCGGACCCGGCTCCACGGGTTGTTCGACCTGATGGACCCCTCGTCCACCCCGAAGAACCGCCGGCTCGACCCCGACACCTACATCGCACGACTGGAGGAGCGTCGGGCCGCTCACACCGACGAGGAGTGGGAAGAGCGGGCCCGGCGGCTCGAGTGGTTCATCAACCAGATCGTCGAGATGAGCGTCCGGGCACTGCCCCGGGACGTCCGTCGGCAGTGGCAGGGGAACTCGGCGGTGGACGCCACGGTGGTCCCCACCTTCGCCCGGCCCGACCGTCGCCATCGGCGCAAGCGCAAGGGCGAGGCCCCGACGGTGGTCACCCACTCGGCCGACCCCGACGCCGACTGGTATATCCGGAACCCGACTGAGGGCAAGCCGGACGGTGAGGCCGACAGGGCCTACTGGGGCTACGAGGCCTCCCTGGTGGTGAGCGGCAGCGACGACCCGAGCAAGCCCCAACCCTTCCCGAGTCTCGTGCTCGGCATGGCCACCCTGCACAAGCCCGGCCGCCAGCCCGGCCGCCAGGCAGTCCGTGCCTTGGCCAACATCCGCGAACGTGGCCACCCGGCCCGCCTCCTTGCCGGCGACCGGGCCTACTCCAGCGCCAAGCCCGAGGACTTCCAGCTCCCCGCCCGGGCCCTCGGCTATCAGCCGGTGTTCGACTACAAGGTCGATCAGCTCGGCATCCAGGGCAGCTACGCCGGCATGCTGCAGATCGAGGGCGCCTGGTACTGCCCGGCCATCCCGAAGGTGCTGATCGAGGCCACCATCGACTTGCGCAACGGCACCATCGACGACGCCACCTACAGAGCTCGGCTGGAGGAGCGGTGGAAGTTCCTGGTGCTGCCCAAGGCCGGACCGGACGCCGAGGGTCATGTTCGGCTCCGGTGCCCGGCGTCCAACCCGGCACCGGTGGCCCGATGCGACCTGAAGCCGGCCTCGGTCGGGCCGAAGACGCAGGGCCGAGTGCGGATCCCGGTGACCGCGGCCGTCACGTCCCATCCGCCCACCATCTGCTCCCAGCAGAGCGTGACCGTGCCGCCCGAGGCGGGGGCCAAGCTCGCCCAGCCCCTCCTCTACGGGAGTGAGGAGTGGCGGGCTGCCTATGCCACCCTGCGCAGCACCAACGAGGGCATGAACGGCTTTCTCAAGGATGGCGCCCGGGAGGCGCTGGGCGATCCCCAGCGACGGAGGATCCGCGGTGTGGCCGCTCAGAGCGTCTTCGTGGCGCTGCTCCTGTGTGCCGCCAACCTCCGCAAGATCGAAAGCTTCCTGGCCCAAAGGGCAGCCGAGGCCGCCGGCACGGCTCGACGCCGACCTCGCCGGCGCCGGACCCGGGCCCTCGACGAGTGGTTCCCGGAGGTTCCGCCGCTGGTGTCATCGGCCAGTGGGAGCTCCGATCCGGACCCGCCCACCGCGGCCTGAGAGAGGCGATCGCACCACCGCAAGCATGACCTGGGTGACATAGACGCGCCCGATAGATGGTCACTTCGGACAAGGTGCTCTTGCCGGTCCCAGAAACTCGGGCGGGGCCGGGAGCCGGTGTAGATGCCCACGAACCCCAGCTGGGCAGGCAAAGGCGTCCGGACGCATCCTGTAGAGGGAGTTCTGTCGACGTGACCTGCCCTGATATGTCGACACCCCACAGTGGGCGAGGGGGGACTTGAACCCCCACATCCTTTCGGACACAGGAACCTGAATCCTGCGCGTCTGCCAATTCCGCCACTCGCCCGAGCGACCAGTAGAGGCTACCCGAACTTCTTGACACGCGAATCCAGGAATGAACACCACCGCCGGAAGCGCCAGCCGCCCCCGACGGCCCTGGCTGGCTTCCGATTGCCCCCTCAAGCACTCAGCAACTCCCATGGCAAACGGGCCCACAGAATTTCTCCGTTGATGTACCCCCTACCAGGGGGTAGACACCGGTAGGCTGGCGCCGTCATGGTACTTCAGAAGTTCGAAAAGCGCCTCGAGCGCTTGGTCGACGGCACCCTCTCCAAGGCCTTCCGGGGCGAACTGCACCCTGTGGAGATCGGGCGCCGCGTAACCAGAGAGATGGACCTCAATCGCCGACTCGGCGTCAACGGCCTCATCGCCCCCAACTCCTTCATAGTCCACCTGTCTGCCTCCGACTTCGACCGCTTCGAGCGCTTCCTCGACGCCTTGGTGCGCGAACTCGAAGAGGCAGCCTCGCGAGCACGCCCGCACCGAGGAGTACGCCTTTGCCGGGCCCGTCACCGTCTCCGTCGTCGAGGATCCCCGACAGCGCCGTGGGCACTTCGCCGTTGTCTCGGACGTTCGTGATGGCCCCGCCGGCCTATCGGCCGCTTCCATCGTGCTCGCCGACGGCTCTCGGGTGGTCCTCGGACCCGAGCCCATCACCATCGGCCGCCTGCCCGAAAGCACCGTCGTACTCCACGATTCCAACACCAGCCGGCGCCACGCCGAGATCCGTCGCAATGGCAAAGACGTCGTAGTCGTCGACCTCGGCTCCACCAACGGCACCCGTGTCAACGGAGCCACCATCCGCGAGCGGATCTTGAACGACGGCGACCAGGTCGTCGTCGGCACCACCGTGCTCCGCTTCGAGACCTCGTGAGTTCCGGCATCCGACCTTGATCCATCTCTACGCGGCCACAGCACCGATACCGATCGACAACACCCCGCTGCTACGGGTGCTCGGATTCGGCATCATCCTCTTGGTCTGGCTCTTCTTCATGTGGGTCGTCCGCGCCGTATGGGTAGAGGTCCGCCCGCTCAAGCGCAAGCGTCGCCGAGGCAAGGACATCGACCCAGTAGTCGACGGTAAGCGCCGGCGCTCGATGCGCCTCCACGTCATCCGACCCGAGGACCAGTCCGGACGCATCTATGACGTCGGTGACGAAGTCACGGTGGGCCGAGCCCCAGGCTGTGGCGTACCTATCGACTACGACACCTTCGCCTCGAGCCTGCACGCCCGCCTGTTCCGACTCGATGGCGATCTATGGGTGGAGGATCTGGGATCCACCAACGGCACTTGGGTGAACACCGTCCGGATCGAAGAACGGACCAAGCTCGAAAAAGGAGACCTCCTGCAGGTCGGGGGCTCCGTGTTCGAGGTCGGGCGCTGACATGACCCTCCTCCGCTCGGGCTCGGCCACCGACACCGGACTGGTCCGCTCGGTCAACCAGGACCTGGCCATCGAAACCGGCACCCTCTTCGCCGTCGCCGATGGCATGGGTGGCCATGCCGGAGGCGAAGTCGCCGCCCGCCTGGCCGTGGACACCCTCACGATTGCCTTCGGAGCCAAGCCCACCGGAGCTGGCCTGTCCGAGGCCGTGTCCGAGGCCAACACCGTGGTCTACGAGCACAGCATCGACAACGCTGACCTGCGGGGCATGGGCACCACCATGACGGCGGCCGCCTTGGTCGAAGAGAGCGGCCGCGACGTCATCGCCCTGGTGAATGTGGGCGACTCACGGTCCTACCGGTACCACGAGGGCGAACTCACCCAGATCACCGTCGACCACAGCCTGGCCGAGGAGATGGCCCGCAACGGTGAGATCACCGAGTCCGAAGCCGCCGTCCACCCCCACCGCCACATCTTGACCCGAGCGCTCGGGGTAGCCGACGAGGTCAATGTCGACCTGTGGAAGATCCGGCCGACACGGGGCGACCGGTTCCTGCTGTGCAGTGACGGCCTCACCAACGAACTCGACGACACGCAGATCGCCGAAGTCCTGGCCACGGTTCCTGACCCCCAATCTGCCGCCGACCTGCTGGTCCGGGCGGCACGGACCCACGGTGGAAGCGACAACATCACCGTCGTCGTTATCGACGTCGTGCTCGGCGAGGACGACGAAGAGGATGTGCCGGCCGTGGCCGCCGTGGCCGCCGACTTCCAATCCGCGGCGACAATGCCCCCGGGCACCTCGCGCTCAGATCTGGACGAATCAGTCGAGGTGCTCGCTGGGCCCGAGCCGCTGAAGCCCAAGTGGCGCGACCGCTACCGGGCCAGACGTAAGGCACGCCGGGCCGCTAGGGGACGGCGGCTCATCACCGTCCGCACGCTGTTGTTCCTGGTGATCCTCGGTGCCATCGCCTTCGGGGCCTTCTATGCGGTGCGCTGGTACGACACCAACGCCTACTACGTGCAGGCTGCCAACAACGAGCTGATCATTTACCACGGACGGGTCAGTGGCGGCGTGCTCTACAAGCCCATCGAGGTCCAGAGAACCGGGATCACCACCGCTGACGTACCTCCCTACACCGTCCCCCAGCTGGTGGCCGGCGTGCAGGAAGACTCGCTGAAAGCTGCGCAGACCTACGTCTATGGACTGGTGGCGGCCCAGCATCAGAGCGTCTGTGCTCAGACCCCGGGTGCGGTCGGGTGCCCATCGACCACCACGACCCTGCCCGGTTCGGTAGCGGTCACGACGACCACCAAGGTCGGCTGATGGAGCGCAGAATCGGTCGCCTCGGGATCTTCCTCCTGCTCTGTTTTGTCGCGTTGTTCGTGCAGCTCAACAACATCCAGGTGGTGAAGGCACCCAGTCTGACCACGGCGAAACAGAACCCCAAGGTCATCGCCGTGTCCCGGGTCCGGGGCGTCGTGCTGGCCAGTTCGATTCCGTCGACCGGGTACTACAAGTACCAGCGTGTCTACAACCCGTACACCGCCGTCCTCTATGCGCAGATCGTCGGCTACGACTCGCTGATCTACGGCAAGACCGGCATCGAGGCGGAGTACGACAACTACCTGCAGTCGCACACTCGCCCAGTCACCTCGCTCCGCGATCTACTCGTCAACCGAACGAGTACCGGAAACGTCTCCTTGACGATCTCCACCACCCTGCAGACCCAGACAGCCGCGGCTATGGACGCGGTCGGCACCAAGGGCAGCGCCCCCCAGTCCGGGGCCGTGGTCGTCAACATCAAGACGGGCGCGATCATGGCCATGTACGGCAACCCGACGTACGATCCGAATCCGTTGGCATCGCCGGACACAGCGGTAGAAAAGGCCGCATGGACCGCACTGAAGCCGAGCAGTGGGCAGAGCCCGCTGGTGTCGCGTACGTTCCAGTACGGCTTCCTCCCCGGCTCCACGTTCAAGACAGTCACCTCGGCCGCCGTCTACGACCGTCAGCCCGCCCTGGCCAAACTGAGTATTCCGGCCGCAGGCTGCATTCCGCTTCCACAGTCGGACAAGCCGCTGTGCAACTACGGCCGCAACGGACCCAACGGACCCGAGGTGTGCGGTGGTGTGCTCGCCGTCACCCTTCCGCAATCGTGCGACACCGCCTTTGGCACCTTAGGGATGGACCTCGGGGGGGCGGCCCTGACGGCCGAGGCCCAGGCCTTCGGGTTCAACCAGCACATTCCGATCGACCTTCCCGGGTCCCCTTTCCGTCCGGTCCTGCCTTCGACAAGAACAAGCCGGCTCAGGCCTATTCGTCATTTGGCCAGCAGGACGTCGTGGCCACCGCACTGCAGATGGCCTTGGTGGCAGCCGGCATCGCCAACCGCGGCGTCATCATGACGCCTCACGTGATGCACTCCATCCACGACTCGTCGGGCACGCTGCTCACCACCTACCAGCCCCACCCGTGGTTGACAGCGACCAGCCCGCTGACAGCGGCGGCGGTCACCTCCCTCATGAAGGCCGTCGTCACCAACGGAACCGCCACCGGGGTGGGCTTTCCGGCGGAGTGGAACGTGGGACCGGCACCGCCGAGACAGGCCCGAACGCCACTCTCACCAACGACTGGATGATCGCCTTCGCTCCGGCCAACAATCCCAAGGTTGCCATAGCAGTGGTGGTGCCGAACCAGCCGGGCAGCAGCACCGGTGCCGACATCTCGGGACCACCGACGAAGACCATCCTGGGGCATGCATTGGCGGTCACGCCGTGAATCAATCGACAGCCAAGGCCAGCAGAACTGAAGCACCAGCAGTGAGTACACCGGAACCGAGCGATAGCAGGCATAGTCTTTGACCCACATGGACCCGACCCAGACGCCGCGTGTTTTTTCTGAGCGCTATGAACTGAACCATCTGATCGCCCGTGGGGGCATGGCCGAGGTCTACCGCGCCCACGACCGCCTCCTCGATCGACCGGTGGCACTGAAGGTCCTGTTTCCTGAGCTTTCCGTGGATCGGTCGTTCGTCGAGCGGTTCCGTCGTGAGGCGCAGGCCGCGGCCAACTTGTCGCATCCCAACATCGTCCCGGTATTCGACTGGGGTGAAGACACCGGCACCTACTTCATCGTCATGGAGTTCATCGACGGCCGACCGCTCTCTTCGATCCTCAAGTCGGCAGGCCCGCTGTCGGCCGAGCGGACCGCCGACATCGGCGCCCATGTGGCTGCCGCGCTCGGTTATGGCTATGCCCACAAGCACGGAGTGATCCACCGCGACGTCAAGCCCGGAAACGTCCTCATCACCGACGACGGCCAGGTGAAGGTCACCGACTTCGGAATCGCCCGAGCCATCAACACCGAGGAGAGCCTCACGCAGACCGGAGCCGTGATGGGCACGGCCACCTACTTCTCCCCCGAGCAGGCCGAAGGGCTCGGGGTCGATGGACGCAGCGACATCTACTCCCTCGGAGTGGTCCTGTTCGAGATGGTCACTGGGCGCCCCCCCTTCTTGGGCGAGTCACCAGTGGCTGTGGCATCCAAGCATGTGCGCGACAGCCCTCCTGCGCCACGGGAGCTCAATCCGCAGATTCCTCCGACGTTCGAGGCGATCATCCTCAAGTCCATGGCCAAGGACCCGGCGCACCGCTATGCCACCGCCGAGGACCTGCGGGCCGACTTGCTCCGCTTCAATGAAGGGCGCAGCGTCTTGGCCATGGAGGACACCACGGCGATGATCGGCGTGGCCGGAGTCACCACCTCGATGGCTGCAGTGGCGGGAATGGATGCCACCAGTGCAGTCGGGGCCGTGGGGCGCGAGGGGGCAGCAGTCGGTACGGGGGGAGAGGCTCCCGACGAGACGGCGACCAATCGGACCAGGAACTACGCCATCGCATTGGGCCTCCTGCTCCTGCTCTTGCTCTTGGCCGGGTTCTTCTTGGGACGGAACCTGGGCTACTTCGGTGGGAGTACCTCGTTCAACCTGCCTAATGTGGTGAACGAGCAGGCCCAGGTGGCAACGGCGACCCTGCAAGGCGACGGGCTTAACGTCAAGCAGGTCCAGCAGGTCTCCTCCCGGCCCTTGGGCACGGTGATCTCTACCAATCCACCACCGCAGACCTTGGTAAAGAAGGGTGACACGATCACGATCAAGGTGGCCGCAGTGGCGCCGACGGTCCAGGTGACGGTGCCGGACGGGTTGACCAACACCACGCAGACCAATGCCGAGGCCATCTTGCAGAGCGCCGGCCTCCAGTCGACTGTGGTCTACAAGACCAGCACGGCCCAGAAGGGCACGGTCCTGAGTACCAACCCCACGTCGGGCACCAAGATCAACCAGGGGGGTGTCCTCGGGCCCGGCCAACGTGACGGTCCCCTCACTGATCGGCCTGTCCGAGGGGGTGGCCGGCCAGACGCTGGGCAATGTCGGCCTCAACGTCGGCAGTATCAGGTCGGTCGACTCGGCTCAGTATGCCGCTGGCCTGGTGGTGTCTTCGGATCCCAGCACCGGTGCAGCGGTGGCTCCAGGCAGTTCGGTCAATATTGCCGTGTCGACAGGACCACCTCCGGCGACCACTACGACTACTGCGGTCCCGGCCACCACCACCACCACTACTTCGGTCCCGGCGACCACCACCACCACCACCACTACGGTCCCGAAGGTCCCCTGATCAGCCGGCGGCCCTTATGCGCCAAGGACCACGTCTGTCGGTAGGGCGCCAGCACGACGTCAACAGGTCGTCAGCCGCAGGTGGCCAGGAAGTTCGCCAGCAGCGAGGGCCCTTCAGGCGAGAGCAGCGAGGGGCGTCCGATGTCGCAGGCCCATGATCACGCCGTCGGCTGTCAGCGCCGTGACTTCCAAGACGTCGGGAACCGTGGCCGGCTCCACCACCAGCGAGTGGTAGCGGGTAGCGGTAAAGGGGTCGGGCAGACCTCGGAATACTCCTAGTCCTTGGTGGTGGATGGCTGAGGTCTTGCCGTGCATCAGGCTGGGAGCGGCCACGACGTCGCCCCCGTAGGCGAGTCCGATGGCCTGGTGGCCGAGGCATACGCCCAAGATGGGGAATTCCCCGGCGAGCTGGTCGATGATGGCCAACGAGATACCGGCCGACTCGGGTCGTCCTGGTCCAGGGGAGATCAGGATGCCATCGGGTGACTGGGGG
>Ga0194049_1000484_pt1 | contig 13474 bp, 10 predicted proteins | sample JunL2225m_MetaG_FD_148665 | JGI IMG/M metagenome (GOLD analysis project Ga0194049, IMG submission 148665) | Anoxic zone freshwater microbial communities from boreal shield lake in IISD Experimental Lakes Area, Ontario, Canada - Jun2016-L224-25m | ecosystem: Environmental > Aquatic > Freshwater >... | reverse complement strand
GGGGGCCGCCGCGGCGGCCCAGGCCAACACACCCGGGCCGGGCGGAACGGGGCAGGGCGGCCAGGGGCAGGGTGGACAAGGAGGACAGGGCGGACAAGGTGGTCAGGGTGGCCAGGGCGGACAAGGTGGCCAAGGTGGCCAGGGTGGACAAGGTGGCCAAGGTGGCCAGGGTGGACAAGGCGGTCAGGGTGGCCAGGGCGGCCAAGGCGGCCAAGGTGGCCAGGGCTCATCCGGTTCCGGCTCGCCGCTGACCTCGCCGGGCGGTGGCGGACTTGAGTGTACGGTGCAATAAAAATGCCTATCCTGACCCATGCCATCGACTGGAAAACCGCGCCAGATAAGGGTTTCCAGCTATTTCATATTACTGTTGAGTGCGTAATTTCAATGCCGTCCTTGTGTCAAGGCGCGGCACGGGGCTAATGCCATGAACCACATCTATCGCCTGATCTACAGCGACCTCACCCGTACCTGGGTGGCGGTGGCCGAGATCGCGCGTGGGCGTGGCAAACGCAGCAGCGGTACCGTCGGCCACACGCCGCGCCTGGGTGGCACGGGTGGCGCGGGCGGCGCGGCCGGCCTGACCAGGAACATCGGCGTAAAAATCCTGGCCGCATCGCTCGCCCTTATCGGCGCGCCGGTGCATGCCCTTGACGTGAACGCCCTGCCCAAAGGCGGCAGTGTCGTCGCCGGTAGCGCCGCCATCAGCCAGAGCGCCAACACGCTCACGGTGCAACAGTCGAGCCAGCGCGCCGCGATCAACTGGCAGAGCTTTAACATCGGCGCGGCGGCCACGGTCAATTTTGTCCAGCCCAATGCGAGTGCCGTTGCCCTTAACCGCATCACCGGCAACGAAGCGAGTCAGATCTACGGCAAGTTGAATGCCAACGGCCAGGTGTTCTTTAGCAACCCCAACGGCATGCTGTTCGCCCGTGGCGCCGAGGTCAATGTTGCGGGCATCATCGCCACCACGCTCAACATCAGCAACGCCGACTTCATGGCGGGGAACTACCGCTTCACCGACCCCGGTAACGGCAGCATCCGCAACGAAGGCCTGATCAACGCCCTTGGCAGCATCGCCCTTATCGGCAACACGGTGCAAAACACCGGCCAGCTCATCGCCACCACCGCCACGCTTGCCGCCGGCAACACCGTGGCCGTTGACCTCACCAACGATGGCCTCATCCGCGCCCGCGTGGTCGACCCGGTGCTCAGGGCGAACATAGAAAACTCAGGCAGCATCAGCGCCGCACAAATCACGCTCACCACCGGCCAGGCGCGCGAAACACTCGATCGCGTCGTCAACAACAGCGGCGTCATTCGCGCCACCGGGCTTGCCATGGTGAATGGCGAAATCGTGCTCGAGGGCGGGCGCGTGCTCAACTCCGGGCGGCTGGACGCCTCGAACAACAGCGGCAAGGGCGGCACGGTGCAGGTGCTCGGGCGCGAGATTGATCTTGCGCCGGCCAGCGTTATCACCGCCTCAGGTGGCGGCGGTGGTGGCAATATTGTTGTGCTGGGCGACATGAGTGGAGGTGCCGTCAAGGTGGCCGGCACGCTCGATGCCTCGTCCGCGAATGGTGATGGCGGCTTTATTGAAACCTCTGCGGCGCATGTGAACATCGCCAACGACGTCACCATCACCACCAAAGCGCCCTTGGGGCTCTCCGGCACCTGGTTGATCGACCCGTTTGATTTCACCATCGCGGCAACAGGCGGTGATATCACCGGCGCGACGCTCACTTCGCTGCTGGGCACCAACAGTGTCGTCATCAGTACCGCCGCAGGTACCAATTCGTCGACGAATCTTTACGCGACCACCGCAGGTAACGGCGATATTTTCGTCAATGATGTCGTCTCGTGGGCGGCCAACACGCTGACCCTGAGTGCGGATCGCAACATCAATATCAATGCCAATCTGAACGCCTCTGGCACGGCCAGCCTCGAGTTGGAATACGGCAAGGCGAGCAATACCAGCAATTACATCCTGAACAACGGAGCGCAAGTCAACCTGCCCGCAGGCAATCACTTCAGCACCAAGCTCGGATTGAATGGTGCCGTCAAGAGCTACACCGTCATCAGCAGTCCGGGCGCGGCGGGCAGCACCACGGCTACCGACTTGCAGGGGATGAGCGGCAACCTGACCCTTAACTACGCGCTGGGCGGCAATATAGGTGCGACGCCGACCTCCTCGTGGAATGCGGGCGCGGGCTTCGCGCCGGTCGGACCCGATTCCGTGTCGCCATTCACCGGCAGCTTCGACGGGCTGGGCCATACGATCAGCAACCTCACGATCAATAGGCCGGGCGAAGTTAACCTCGGGCTGTTTGGATACACGACAGGTGGCACGACAGGTGCCGCGATTCGCAACGTGGGGTTAGTCGGCGGAAGCGTGAGCGGATACGGCTCGGTCGGCGGTTTGGTGGGCTATAACGGCTCTAGAATCAGCAACAGTTACTCTACCGCGACGGTGAGCGGTGTGATCGGTGGCCAATTCGTCGGCGGTTTGGTGGGCTATAACTCTGCCACGATTAAGAACAGCTTTGCCACGGGTAACGTCAGCGGTGGAGGACACGTTGGGGGACTGGTGGGGTACAACGACTGTAGCGGGTGTCCTGGTAGCCAAGGTATCATTGCCAACAGTTACGCTACGGGCAGTGTGAGCGGACTTTCCTCCGTCGGTGGACTGGTGGGGACCTCGAACTTCGGGTCTTCGATCGGGAACAGCTACGCCACAGGTAGCGCGAACGGGGGCCAAGAGGTTGGCGGGTTGGTGGGACAATCTGACCGAATTTTTGTTGGCAACAGCTACGCCACGGGCCGTGTGAGCGGGAGTTCCTCCGTCGGTGGACTGTTGGGATCCGTCGGGCAGGGCTTCAGCGGCGGTAATAATTTCTGGGATACCGAGACCACATTGCAGGCTACTCCCGTAGGTGTTCCGGGCAACATCACCCCCAACCGGATTTTGGGCCTTACCACCGCCCAGATGATGCAGATGGCCAGCTTCAGCAGCTGGAACACCGCCGCGCCCAACACCATCGCCAACACCGGCGGCAGCGGCGCGGTGTGGCGCATTTACGAAGGTCATACCGCGCCCTTGCTCGTGAGCTTTTTGAAACCCCTGACGCTCACCGACGCGCCCGATGTTGCGGCAAACTACAACGGTGCGGCGCAAAGCGGCGCAACGACGGCTACCGCCGGCGTGCTGGGCGCGGCCGCCACTGGAACCAACGCGGGTTTTTACAACGGTTACTACTCGACGCAGCAGGGTTTTGACATCAGCGGCGGCAATCTGCTCATCAATCCCGCCCAGGCCATAATCAGCCTCAGCGGCACGCGCGCCTACGACGGTACGGCCATCGTTGATCACAGCATCTTTACGCTCAGCGGCCTGGTGGGTGGACAAACCCTCGCGCTAAACGGCGCCGGCACGGTTGCCGACAAGAACGTCGGCGTCAACAAACCCGTCACCCTGGGTACGCTCGCATTGAGCGACGGCACGGGCCTGGCGAGCAACTACACTTTCACCGGCGGCACGCAGACGGCGACCATCACCCAGCTCCCGTCGGTCGCCTGGACCGGCGGGGCCACGGAGCCGGCGGAGCAAAATAAATGGTCTGCGGCAGCCAACTGGTTTGGTGGGGCGATTCCAGACGGCGCCAACGTCGCTGTGGTGTCCATCCCTGCAGGCGTGACTGTCACGTACGATGCCGCGGTCGGCGCGACACAACTGGCGAGCCTCACCAGCCTTGGCAACCTCACCCTCGCCGGGGGCAGCCTGACGCTGGGCACCAGTGTCGCCAACACCTCCATCGTCAAGGGCGCAATCCTGACCCTGTCGGGTGCGCAACTCACCGTCAACGGCAGCCTCACGGCCGATATCATGCGTGTCAATTCGGGTACGCTCGATGGCCGCGGCAACCTGACTTCGGCCGACTTTGCCCAGACCGGCGGCAGCATTGCCGGCACGCTGGCCAACCTGAACCTCTCGAGCACGGGCAACTTTGTCCTCACCAACAGCCTGAGCGCGCTGCAAAGTCTTACGATCGGCGCCGGCGGGGCGGTGATCGACGCCATGCCGGTGGGCACCGCGCCCACGCTTATCGCCCCGAAAATCCAGCTCAATGCGGGCACCGGCATTGGCAGCGCGGCCGCGCCGTTGCGCCTTGCCACCAACGATGTGCTCGGCCTGACCAGCAGCGGGGTGATTGACGTGATCAACACGCCAAGCGGCCCGGTCACGTTCAGGGGGATGGCCACCGGCAGCGCATCCTACGTTTCGTATGGGCAAAATGGCCAGTCGATGACGGCAATCGGCGCCATCGCCTCGAACGGTGGCGACATTTTCATCGACCCGCCCACCGATATCAACCTGAACAGCAGCATCAACACCAGTGGCAGCGGCAGCGTCCACATCAATGCCACCGGCAACATCATCATGGGACCGGCGGCGACGATAAGCTCGGGCACCGGTGGGGTGGAGATCAAAACGGGCGGTAACATCATGCTCGCCTCGGTCAATGCCGGCAGCGGCGCGGTGGTAATCGAGGCCACCAGCGGGCAGATTGGCACATCCACGCCGGGGGTGAATAACGTCGTGGCGGGTGACCTGACCCTGACTGCGAATACCGGCATCCAGCTCAACTATATCGCCCCGGCGGTACATGTTTCCAACAACACGGGCACGATTTTGCTGCTTAACTCGAGCACCGGTGTGGTGGTGAGCAATATTCCGGTGACGGTTGTGGCTGTGCCGGTGACGGTTGTGCCGGTGGTGGAGGTGTTGGTAGAGGTCAGGACCGCCAACCAGATCGTCTCCAGCCTGATCGACTCATTCCTGCCGGTAACGAGCCAGTGGTCGGCGCCGGCAACAACGACAACCTTTATCGTAACGCCCGATTCGACCAACACGGGCACGCAGAGCACCTCCTTGAGTACATCAAACACCGGTGACGGCACGCTCTCGGGCCCCGGTGGCGGCAACCCTCAACCGGGATCGAAACCCGCATCCGGCGGTTCGAGCTCCGATAACAATCAGCCGGATCAGAACAACCCACCGGCGGCCAAGCCCAAGACCACGACGCAGACCGTGATCGTCGGCAATACCATGGTGCAAAAGCCCGCCGATCAGGTGGTGCAGGGTGGTCCGAAGGGCAAGGGCAGCGTGCTGGTTTGCCGGCCGATCTAAGGCCGCCGCGCCGCGTGCCTTGAGCCTTGGGCGCCCTACCCAGGGAAGTTCTGATTAAGTCCGTAAATCGTCATTCCCGCGAATCCCACTCCGGGGACTAGAGCGGGAATCCATTTTGATTCAATGAATCCACGCTTTAGGTCAAGGTGGATTCCCGCTCCCCGATTAAAGCATTCGAGGACAAGCTTCGCGGGAATGACGGACTTAATCAGGGGTTTCTTAGTTGGCGGCCAGTCTCGCGCGTGCCGGACCGGGAAGCGGTGACTCGGAGATCACCGACGGCCGCGACAGCGGCGGGTTTTTCGCGAAGTAGCGCTTGATGCCCTTGAAAATCGCCTGCGCCATTTGTTCCTGGTAGCCCTCGTCGTTGAGGCGCTTTTCCTCTTCCGGATTGCTGATGAACGCCGTCTCGATCAGGATGGAGGGAATGTCGGGCGCCTTGAGCACGGCAAAACTCGCCTGCTCCACCTGCGCCTTGTGCAGGGTGTTGATGCCGCCCAGTTCCGAGAGCACCGAACGTCCGAGCTTGAGGCTGTCGTTGATCTGCGCCGTCTGTGACAGGTCAAGCAGGGTCTGCGCGAGGAAGCGGTCTTTCACCGCGATGTTGACACCGCCGATCAAGTCGGCGTCGTTTTCCTTTTTCGCCAGCCATTTTGCCGCGCTCGAGGTGGCGCCGCGCTCGGACAGCACGAACACCGAAGAGCCGCGCGCATGCGGCTTGATGAAGGCGTCGGCATGCACCGAAACAAACAGGTCGGCCCTGACGCGGCGCGCCTTTTCCACGCGCGCGCCGAGGGCGAGGTAGAAATCGCCGTCGCGCGTCAGCACGGCGCGCATGTTCGGCTCGGCGTCGATCACCGCCTTGAGTTTGCGCGCGATGGTCAGGGTGATGTTTTTTTCGTGGCTGCCGTGGGCGCCGACCGCGCCCGGATCCTCGCCGCCGTGGCCGGGGTCGATGACAACGGTGATCAGGCGCACCACCGACGGTCGCGTCGTATCCGTTTTGGCATCCAACTTGGCGTCGGCCGCCTTGTTTTCAGGGGCGGGTGCCGCTGCAGCGGTTTCGGGCTTTTTATCCGTCGTCGGCGGCGTCGTCGCCCCGGCCTTGTCGAGCAGGGCCATCAGCGGGTCAAGCGCCACGATGGGGTAGACGTCCAGCACCAGGCGGTGGCCGTATTCGCCCACCGGCTTGAGCGTGAATATCTGCGGCTTTACCTCGCCCTTGAGGTCGAACACCACGCGCACCACGCCGGGCTTGTAACGGCCTGCGCGCATGGCGGCGATGAACGGGTCGTCGGGCGAGAGCTTGCCGGCGAGTTCCTGTTGCACACTGGCAAAGTCGACATTCTCCAGGTCGAGCACCAGGCGCTCGGGATTTTTTACCGACAGCAGTTCGTGCTTTATCGGCGCCGCGGACTCGAGGGTGATGCGGGTGTAGACCGGCGAGGGCCAGACGCGGACCGCCTTGATGGTCTCGGCGGACATGGCGCGCAGTGCAAAGGTCAGCAGGAACAGCGGCACAACAGTGAAGAAGAGGACACGCAGCGCAACGTGCGTTATGAGGAGGATGCGGGCTGCAAAGCGGTTAGACAAGTTTCTCCTGCTGCACTGGTGGCGGTGATCGTAATGTCGCGGCCGCCGTCCTGTTCGTTGCTGCGTCCATCCGGTCCATTCGGTAGTGCAATCGCGACCTCAAGGTCTGCCTCGGGCAACAGACCCGCGGCTTTTTCCGGCCACTCGACGAGGCATACCGCGGCGCCGTCAAAGTACTCGCGAAAACCTGCATCCAGCCACTCCTCAGGGTCCCGGAACCGATAAAAATCAAAGTGGTACAAGTATAACTTAGAAATAACATAAAGTTCAACCAGTGTATAAGTCGGACTTTTCACCCGTCCGGCATGGCCGGCGGTCTGTAACAAGGCGCGGACCAGGGTGGTTTTGCCGCTGCCCAGGTCACCGCGGAGGTAAATCTTCAGCCCCGGGCGCAGCACCCGCGCCAGCTGCGCGCCGAGGCGCTCGGTGGCGGCAAGGTCGGGCAGGTGCAGGTGCAAGGCTTTAAGATGCTCGGGATGGATCAAGAAACAACACCGTCGGTTGATTACGCGATGCTCGCCACGGCCATCAAGGCCTGGGGGCGGGAGCTGGGATTCGGCGCGGTCGGCATCGCCGATTGCGATCTCGCCGTTGCGGAACAACGCCTCGCCGCATGGTTGGCGAAGGGCTATCACGGCGAAATGGATTATATGGCAAGGCATGGCACACGGCGCTCGCGCCCGCATGAACTGGTGCCGGGTACGCTGCGGGTGATTTCGGTGCGCCTGGATTACCAGCATCACCCTGACGAAGGGGCCGAGGCCTGGGGCGTGCTCGGTGACCCGCACAAGGCCTATGTCGCGCGTTACGCCCTTGGTCGCGACTACCACAAAGTGTTGCGCGGCCGCCTGCAACAGCTGGCCGAGCGCATACAAGGCGAGGTCGGCGACTTCGGCCATCGCGTGTTCGTCGATTCGGCGCCGGTGATGGAGGTGGAGCTCGCGGTCAAGGCCGGCATCGGCTGGCGCGGCAAGCACACGCTGCTGTTGTCGCGCGAGGCCGGGTCGCTGTTTTTTCTCGGTGAGCTCTACACCGACCTGCCGCTGCCGGTTGATGCGCCGCTGAGCGAACATTGCGGCAGTTGCAGCAAGTGCATCAGCATCTGCCCGACACAAGCCATTCTCGCGCCGGGCGAACTCGATGCGCGGCGCTGCATTTCCTATCTCACCATCGAGTTAAAGGGGGCTATCCCTCTCGAGCTGCGGCCGCTTATCGGCAATCGCGTCTATGGTTGCGACGACTGCCAGCTGGTGTGTCCGTGGAACAAGTATGCGCAGGTCAGCGCCGAGCCGGATTTTCGCGTCCGTCACGGCCTTGATGCGGCCGAACTCACCGGCTTGTTTGCCTGGAGCGAGTCCGAGTTTCTTGAACGCACCGCCGGCAGCGCCATCCACCGCATCGGCTACGAACGCTGGTCGCGCAATCTTGCCGTGGGCCTGGGTAACGCGCCCTCAAGCGCACCTGTCATCGCCGCGCTGCAGGCGCGCGCCGATGATGCCTCGGCGCTGGTGCGCGAGCATGTGGCGTGGGCGCTGCGACGGCACAATTGATCCGACAAGCGTGGTGCGTCCGGGTGTCGCTGTTCGTGTAGTGCTGGTGGACATTTCGTGCCTATATTGCTAATATGCAATATATAAAGGCAGTATTGCTTGCGCATACCAAGGAAATCCGCAGCGATGGAGCCATCGTTGAAGTTGTTGTCTGGGAGCTTCTGGAGCCGCTTTCGCCGAGCACGCACTCGTTTAAGTATCGTTTGTACTACGGTGCCGACAATGTCAGCCGGGTGCGCTATGACAACGAGCGCGGGAAGGGTGATCACCGGCATATCGGTGAAATGCAAGAGGAATATACCTTCACGACCATCGACAAATTATTCGACGATTTTGAGCGTGACATCGCAGACTGGGGCTGATCCATGAAGGCAATCATTGAGGTGGCGAAGCGGGGCGCTGCGGTTCGATCAGCGAGGCTGCAGGTTGCGGCAGCACGCCGGGGGCAAGCGCCGGATTTTCGCCTGAGCTTCGAATCGGCGCGAATGCTGTTCTCGGAATTCACTCCGGCGCGGCTGGAGCTTCTGGACACGTTGCGTCGTGTCGGCCCGTGCAGCGTTTATGCCCTGGCCAAGGCCGCGGAACGCAATTACTCCAACGTCCATACCGATGTTTCGCGACTTGAGGAGCTGGGCTTGATCGAGCGTGGTGAAGAGGCGACGATTCTCGTGCCGTTCGAATCCGTCGAGATTCTTATGCCTCTTGCGCAGGTGGCGTGAGGCTGAGGCGGAATGTAAAGCGACACGCCCTGGCGATGTAATTACTCTTTATGCACCGCGTGCCCGCCAAACCCGGGGCGCATCATGGCCAGCAGCTTGGCGGCGTAATCGTCCTTGCCCTGGCTGGCAAACCGGCTCATCAACGCCATGGCGATCACCGGTGCGGGCACGCCCAGCGATACCGCCTCATCCACCGACCAGCGGCCTTCGCCCGAGTCGGCGACCACCGGCTTGATGCCGGCCATGCTGCTGTTCTTGTGTAGCGCTTCGGCGGTCAGGTCGAGCAGCCAGGAGCGCACCACGCTGCCGTGGCGCCACAGCTCGGCTATGGCGGCGGTGTCCAGGGCGAGGTCTTTTTTTGCATCCAGCAGCGCAAAGCCCTCGGCGAGGGCCTGCATCATGCCGTACTCGATGCCGTTGTGGACCATTTTGACAAAGTGGCCGCTGCCGGCGGCGCCGCAATGCAGCCAGCCGGTGTCGGGGGCGGGCGCGAGCAACTTGACGAAGGGCGTGACGCGCGCCACCGCGTCCTTGTCGCCGCCCAGCATCAGGCAATAGCCGTTGGCAAGGCCCCAGACGCCGCCCGACACGCCGGCATCGACAAAGGCGATGCCTTTTTTCTGCAACTCCGCGGCGCGACGCTGGCTGTCCTTGTAATTGGCATTGCCGCCGTCGACCAATATGTCGCCTGCGGAGAGCAGCGACGATGTTTCGTTTATGGTTGCTTGTGTCGCCTCGCCCGCCGGCAGCATCAGCCAGATGACGCGCGGTGAGGGCAGTGAGGCGACCAGCGCCTGCAGCGTGTCGGCCGGGTGAAAGCCCGGTTCGGCGGCGAGCAGCGAGGCGAGCGAGTCGTTGTGGTCATGCCCGCTTACCCTGACGCCAGCGCCGCCGCGCGCGAGGCGCCGCGCCATGTTCGCGCCCATGCGGCCGAGGCCGATTATTCCGATGTGCATGTGTCACTCTCCCGTTGTCATTCCGAGGCCAAGGGCCGAGGAATCTGCTTCATGTGTGACTCAACAGCAGATTCCTCGCTTTGCTCGGAATGACAGCTGCATGGATTGGCTTAACTGTAAGCGCAAGATCAATCTATTTTCATGCCCGATGACTTGATCACGCGGCCCCAGCGCGGGATCTCGGTGCTGATGATGCCGGCAAAGCGTTCGGGCGTGCCCCCGGCCGGGCTGAGGCCGTCGGCGGCGAGCACCTTGGCCACGTCGGCGCCCTTGATGATCTCGTTGACCTCGCGATTGAGGCGCAGCACGATGTCCCGGGGCAGGCCCTTGGGGCCGGACAGGCCGCTCCAGTTGGTCACTTCGTAGCTGGGGTAACCCGACTCGGCGACGGTGGGCACATCGGGCTCGGCGGCGATGCGCTGCGGCGTGGTCACGGCAAGGGCGCGCAGGCGGCCCGACTTCACGAACTGCAGCGTGGCGGCGACGCTGCCGAATATCACCTGCACATTGCCGGCAATGGTGTCGTTAAGCGCGGGACCGGTGCCCTTGTAAGGCACATGCAGCATCTGGATTTTTGCCACATCAAGAAAAAATGCCGAGGCAAGATGGGTGGAGCTGCCGTTGCCGGCCGAGCCGTAGGAGAGTTTGTCCGGATTGGCCTGGGCGTAGGCGACCAGTTCTTTCAGTGTCTTCACCGGCAGCGAAGGATGCACCGCGACCAGGTAAGGCCCGGATGAAATCTGCACTATGGGCGTGATGTCGTTGAGCGGGTCGAAGTTGAGCTTGTAGATATTGGCGTTGACCGTGTAGCTCGCCGGGGTGAGCAGCAGGGTGTAGCCGTCAGGCGGGGACTTGAGCGCGAGTTCCGTTCCCATGGTGCTGCCCGCGCCGGGCTTGTTGTCCACCACCACCTGCTGCCCGAGGCGTTCGCTGAGCTTTTGCGCGATCAGGCGGGCGATAAAGTCGGTGCCGCCGCCGGGCGCGAAAGGTGTGACAAGGCGTATCGGTTTGCTCGGCCAGGCCTGTCCTGGGCTTGTCGAAGTGGCTTGCGCTGCGGCGGCAAAGGGCAGGGTGGCAAAGGCCGCGAGCAACAGCGCGAGCACGCCCGCGGGGATGTTTTCTTTCACCTTACCTCCTCCTGATTAACTGTGCCGATGGCTGGAAAGCCACGCCAGACGGGCGTTTCCAGCCAATGGCCTAATGAAACGGTGAATAAAATCCCGCTTCGTCGTTCCCGCGCAAGCGGGAACCCATTTTGACTCACAGATTCCGGGCTCCACTTCAAGATGGATTCCCTCCCCGCTTTCGCGGGGACTAAAGGCCGCGGGAATGACGGACTTGTTCCGTGGTTCACTAGATTTATCTTTGCGCCTTGTCCTTGTCGTTTTGGCCCTTGATGGCGGCGCGTGCTGCGGCCCATTCCTCATCGCCCCAGGCGAACAATTCCTTGAACGAGCCGCCGTTGGCCTGCCAGCCGGCGCCGTCAAGGGCGATGGTCTGGCCCGACAGCCACTCGCAGCCGTCGGCCATCAAAAAGGTGGCAAGGTTTTGCAACTCGTGCATTTGCCCGACGCGGCCCATCGGGTTTGCCTTCGCCGCCGTGTCGTCACGGTCGTCGCGGCCGGGGGCAAGGCGTTTGCTCATGCCCTCGGTCGGGATGGTTCCCGGTGCGATGGCATTCAGCCGGATACCGTGGCGTCCCCACTCTACGGCGAGCGACTGCGTCATCACGTGCACGCCGGCCTTGGCCATGGCCGAGGGCACGACAAAGGGCGATCCTGTCCACACCCAGGTGACGACAATGGAAATGACGCTGCCTTTGTGGCCGCCGGCGATCCAGCGTTTGCCCACCGCCTGGGTGGTGTAAAAGGTACCGTGCAGCACGATATTGGCGATGGCGTCAAAGCCGCGCGGCGACAAGTCTTCCGTGCGGCTGATGAAATTGCCGGCGGCGTTGTTGACGAGGCCCGTCAACGGCCCGCCTTCATCCCAAATCGCCTGCACCATGGCGTCCACCGCGGCGGCATCGCGAATGTCGACGGCGTGGGTGGCGACCCTGCCGCCGCTTTTGCCACCGGATTGCTTGACCAGTTCATCTGCGGTGGCATCGAGCACCGCCTTGCGCCGGCCGCAAATGATGATCTCGGCCCCCAATTGCAGGTATTGCGCGGCAATCTCGCGGCCAAGGCCGGTGCCCCCGCCGGTGACGAGGATGCGCTTGCCCTTGAGGAGGTCAGGCTGGAACATGGTTATATGCCCAGGGAAACGCGAAACAGGGCCGTCATTCCCGCGGAAGCGGGAATCCAGTGTCTTTTGACGAACGTCGCTGGGTTCCCGCTCTGGTCCCCGGAGCGGGATTCGCGGGAACGACGGGGAAGGGACATGGTCATTTCCTGCCTACACCGTCAACACAATCTTGCCGATGTGCTGCGAAGACTCCATCAGCGTGTGCGCCTCGGCCGCATCGGCCAGTGCAAAGGTCTTGAAAATCTCCGGTTTGATTTTGCCTGCTTCGAGCAGCGGCCAGACCTTGGCGCGCAGGTTTTTCGCGATGGCGCCCTTGAAGTCTATGGGCCGGGGGCGCAGCGTCGAGCCGGTGAGCACCAGGCGGCGGCGCAGGATTTCATTGAGGTTCACCGTCGATTTCATGCCGCCCAGAAAGGCGATCAACACGATGCGGCCGTCATCGGCCAGGCTCTTGAGTTCGCGGTCGACGTAATCGCCACCGACCATGTCGAGGATGACGTTGACGCCCTTGCCGCCGGTGGCTTCTTTCAGCACGGCAACAAAATCCTCGGTCTTGTAGTTGATGGCGCGGTCGGCGCCAAGGCGCACGCAGGCGGCGCATTTTTCCGCACTGCCGGCGGTGGCATAGACGGTATGGCCGAAGGCCCTGGCCATCTGGATGGCGGTGACGCCTATGCCAGAGGAGCCGCCCTGCACCAGCAGGGTCTCGCCGGGGGCGAGCTTGGCGCGGTCAAACACATTGGTCCAGACGGTGAAAAAAGTTTCCGGCAGCGAGGCCGCCTCTATCATCGACAAGCCCTTGGGCACGGGCAGCACTTGCGCTACGGGTGCGGTGCACAGTTCGGCATAGCCGCCGCCGGCGACCAGCGCGCAGACTTCGTCGCCAATTTTCCAGCCGCTGACACCCTGGCCCAGCGCCGTGATGGTGCCGGCGATTTCCAGGCCGGGGATGTCGGATGCGCCCGGCGGCACCGGGTAATTGCCCTTGCGTTGCAGTACGTCGGGGCGGTTGACCCCGGCGGCGGCAACCTTGATCAGCACTTCGCCGGCCTGTGGCGCCGGATCGGGGCGGGTGCCCAGTTTGAGGACTTCGGGCCCGCCCGGGGTGGTGATTTCGACTGCGCGCATGCGGTTCTTCTTCGCTGTTTGTGATGGCGGATTTTACCCCAGTTAGAATGGCGGCTTGTCACTTAGCAAAGCCCCGAGAAGCCCATGAACCCCTAC
>Ga0194049_1000480_pt1 | contig 13516 bp, 10 predicted proteins | sample JunL2225m_MetaG_FD_148665 | JGI IMG/M metagenome (GOLD analysis project Ga0194049, IMG submission 148665) | Anoxic zone freshwater microbial communities from boreal shield lake in IISD Experimental Lakes Area, Ontario, Canada - Jun2016-L224-25m | ecosystem: Environmental > Aquatic > Freshwater >... | reverse complement strand
AAAAGGCGAAGGTCGCAACACGGTCTCGAACGACGACAACTTTCGTCGCGTCCGGGGAGAAAAGAAACCTCCCTTCCGTCAGATTTGGAATGTCTGGAATATGGCGACGAACCCACCGCTCCGGGTCAGCGGAGACGACGCCGGGGGAACCGAGCCGGAAACCGAAATTTTCCTTGGCCAGCCGGGGAACGACGACTTGAAGCGGCCACTTCATTTCGAGAACCCACTTCAACGATTTTGGAAGCGCAGGTGGTGCGGGAGATTTCACGCTCTGCTTTTGGGCGTCATCGAGAGCCTTGAAAAAATCGGCGTCCTCCAACGGACGCAATTCGAGGGTGTCCAGATTCAGGGCGCTCGGGGAACCGCTGTCTGAATGGACAACGATCTCGTTCGCATCGGGCCATGAAATATTGCCCTTGGGAATTTCCTCACCGTCCGGTTGCGGAAGGCCGATGAGCCGGCGATGCACAGGGTCAAACACGGCGACGAAGCGTGAATCGCCGCGTTCAAATACTCCAGCGATGCGCTCGCTGTCCGGCGACCATGCGAGCGCAGTTGCGGCGGTGTCGAAAGTGAGGCGGGATGACTCGGTGAAAGTTTCGAGGTCGAACACCACGAGGCCGCGGAACGACTCGCCATCGCGGTAGAGCGCGATGCGCTTTCCATCCGGCGAAAACAGCATGGGCTTGCCGGCGTCCACGTCGGCCAGAGTCCTCTGCGTCACGACGGTGATGCGCGTGGCATCCGCAGAATCAAAGCCCTGCGGCTTTTCGTAAATCTTCGGTGGCGGTGTCGGTTTGGGCGGCGGTGTGAAAACGAGCTTCGGTTCGGGCGTGGGCGTCGGTGTTGCCACGACAACCGGCTTTGGTGGCGGCGGCTCGCTGAACAGGCCCGGAATGAACGGCGACAAAAGAGCCAGCACGCACCCGGCATAGAGCGCGTGGATGGGACGAAAAGTGAAAGCGGGTTCTCCGTCCGCAGGGTCGGCGTCGAATGCGAGACGCACCGCGCGCCCAAGTCCGCCCATGAACATCGCGAACAGCGTGCCCGGCAGAATCGTCACCACTGCGGCGAGCAGTGTGCTGAGTCCTGCATCGGTGACATGGCCCGCGCGCCCATGCAAAATCGTGGCGCGTGTCACAAGAAGGGAAGCGGCGATGAAAGAGGCCAGAAATCCGGCCCTCGTGGGGGCGTCACCGGATACTCTCATTGCAGAACGCGAACGCGAAGCTGTGGCAATTCCCACGATGAATCCGGCGAGCGCACCTGCCGCGAGCATCGGCAAAATGGTCTGCGAAGGTGCGCCCCACACCGAGAGTATCCCCTGAGACAAAACACTCGCCAACGGCCACGCAACCGCGGCGCAAATGATGGCGACGGTCACAATCACACCGCGGGTGGCATTTGGGGAGGTCATCTCACTTGGGCTGATTACACGTTCCGTATTGAGAGAGATTTTTCGCCCCGTTTGAAAGCAAAACTTTCCGCGCCGCTCGGAGCTGTTTATGCAAAATTTGACGATCGGCAGAACAATCGCGGCGGCCCGATGAAACGAAGTTGGAAAAATCTTTTCAGCCCATAACGGCCGCCGCAAGTTGGAAAAAAGAAATGCCGCAGATCCGAAAACTACTGTACAAATATCCGCCCGGATATAAGCCACTCGGACGCCTCACATTCAATGGTGAGTCTGGCACAATTTTCGCAAGTGAATCTGATTTTGTGAAGCGTTGGGCAATGCTTCGTGCCGCAAACCGTTTCTTGAAGCCATTTGGGAAATGCACCCCTGATAATCAATCCATGATCATCACGATAATTTTGTCCGGAGATTTCTTTGATATTGCTCTCAACCCGTCTGTTCTTGCTGACGGCAAGCATCCCGGCGCGGCAAAGCGTTTCCTCGATTTTTTCGCGCGCAACACGGACTTCGCTTTGAAGTATATCGCGTGTCTTCGGAAGGCGGCGATGAATGCGGACAAAAGCGCGTTTGCTAAAGCTGTGAACGCGCTTCGGAATTCAGAGACCGTGACGATCTTTGACGGAGCCAGGCGGATTCCAATTTCAGATGCGAACGACAAGGACATTGCGCAAAGCATTGGAGTCACTCCGGGCACCGTTTACCACGCGCGCCGGGAGTTGAATCTTTTCGATTCGCGCATGTTGAGTGAATCCATGAAACCTAAAAAGCGAAAACGGAATTGAGGGTTCAATAATTTGCGTGATCGGGCTGGCGCAAAAAAGAGTGCGCCATGACAGCAACCACCTCGCCCGAACAGAAAGTTTCAGCAGCGCCAAATTGCACCGCTCCACCGGAAACTCTGGTGTCGCCAGACGACAGCGATCGTGACTTCAAAAAAGAGTCTCGACGCAATAGGAAATTGCGATTCGCGAAACCCGCTGAGCGCACACGGATGCTGCGACTCGGAAAGTCGCCTCCTCCTCTTGGCATCGGCCAAGAATCTCAAACGGGCTCCAACCGACATTGAGCCGGATCTGAAGATGGGCACGGAAGTGATCGGGATTCTTGGATTCCTCAACCGCTGGGAGGAAATGCCGAAGCTGCTTGTGAAAATGGTTCCGGGAGAGGTCAAATGATGGATCAAGCTCGGGAACGCCACGCGCCGTCGTTGGGCCGCGCATTGGCTTGCAAGGCGTCAAGGCGGTTTCTACCCTCCAGCGCCATGACTCCCGTGCGTAAAGACGTAAATGCTCCCTCCCACACTTGATGAGCGCGTGCATTTTCAACATGCTGGACACTTCGTTGGGCACGCTGTGGTGGGTCCGAGAAAAGGTGTGGGCAGAGAAGATCGCGAACTACTCCAGCAACCGGAAGTTCCATCCCGGCCTGTCCGTCAATGAAGCGAAGGCTCACGAGAGCCGTGAATACGTGCCGCTGCTCCACGGAACGTCACGGCGTCACGGCAATTGCGTAGTTGTCCTGAGTTTGACTAGAGATGAGCCAGAGCACCCGACCTACTTCGGCCAGATCAGACCCGTCAAAATTGAAGCATCCCTATTCACATCAGGGGCGACAACCCTCTGGCACGACGAACCAGGCTGGACCCGGCGCGCAGCCGTTGTAAAGAATCACGACAAGCCGTGGGTCACCGAAGGTGAGGAGGAAGACTTGCTCCGGTGGCTGGCAGCGAAACGCGAGCGCCAACCTTGGTGGAAGCATCGCAATCCATGAACGATTTCGCACCATGGCAGGAATGGGGAGAACGCTGTGCAGCAGATTTGTGCTCGGAAGACACTCAGGCCGCTTTGCATGAATTTGCCGGGATGAAATGGTCTCTCTACTTGGAACGAGGAACCCGCGGCAGCGAGATTCCAGGCTCAGGCAAGATTTCGAGCCGAGAGGCTTGGCAGCGTTTCGAGAACTATTGCTGGATAAAGCCGACCCGAGAAGGCAAGAGCACGAAGAGTTACCTCTTTGGTCAGTTGGATGTCGGCAAGGAGGGAACCCCGGCCGATATCGTCAGAGCAAGTGCATCGCTGATCATGCGGAGTGTGGTTCGTGATTTCTTGCGGCATGAAGGGCCATTGCGTTTTCCGGGTCATGCAAAGCCTGCTCTCTCGCTTTCGGATGTTCCTCCAAATTCTAGCGAGAGCCTGACCTACGAAGACCTCCTGCGGGACACTCGTGATCCCAGCAAGGAGGCAGAGTTTCGAGAATTGGAACAACTCGCCGTGAAGGAAGCCGTGGAAATAATTGCTGGGCTAAAAGAACGTCAGCTCATTGTGATCACCGCATGCGCGCTGGGTATTGCACTTTCGAATCCCGAGGTGGAAAAAATCGCAGGTTGCAAGAAAAGCGTGCTTAGCGAGGAACTCAAAAAGACGCTCCGAGACATCGAGAAAGGGATTCACAAGGACTACGCCGAAGAGGACGTGAGGGGACGCATCGAACTCGCTGAGGAAGTGTTCCGCGCGATCCACAATATTTGCTCGCAGCCGAAAAATCAGCCGGAAATGTGGCAGTCTCGTCTCTTCTCTTTAGCAACGGACATCGAGAAATGAGCAAGAAACTGCCAGCCATCAGATTTGTGCCACGACCGGATTGGCAGAAGAAGCGTCTCGCCGAGTGGCTGGAGGAGTGGAATCTCGAACAAAAACTCCGTGGGGACACCGAAAGCGAAACGCCATCTCAGGATCGCCATTTTCCCGTTATTGGCGCGGTAGTCGGTTTAATGAACACGCCCGCTCTTTTGCGCACTGCCGATTTTGCGGCAGACATTGTAAGACGCCTCTCGTCAGCAAAGGCTCCCAGTCCGCCTGCCGTAAGCCCGGATGGGGAGGCCATGCGCAAGCTAGTGCGTGAGTTCGACCGACCCGTTGCAGTCGGCCAGGTTCGTCTCCTGTCTCCAGAACTGACGCCCGACTCAGACCGACCGGTATTCATCGCAGTGTTTGGGGAATGGGATGAAGCCGAGGTGCTCATTGCACCATTCAGTCCGTTCTCCGTTCCAGCCACCACAGGCGAATGGCTGACGGGGAGAACGACGCCCGTGCTCCAAGTCTTGGAGGTATGGAACGCTCGATCTGTCCCGAATGCTGCCTTGGAGGAAAGCTGGCGGGTTGACGCTTTCACGGATGCCGAGTGCAAGGGGGCTTGGCATGTTTTTGAACATGACGCTTTTGGCAAGGCGCTTGACCCCGAGTTTGAGCAGCAGGTTGGTCCTCCGCTCGTTCACCCCGAAGACCCTCGCCGACGATACCAAGACGAGGAAGTCGCGTTGCTGGCGAAGTTCCAAGCGTCGGCTCAAAGCATGCAGGGTCGTCGCTTTGATGAGGATGATTCGGCACCGGCGGCGGCTGCCGCGCCGGAACTACAAGAGGCGTTTGAAACTGGAGAAGATCTGGCCTTGGCGGCATCCGAAAAGGAGTTGCTGCCAGAGATCGTGCGGGTGGATGACCTCCTCGCTGGCTTCCAAGGCGAAGCCACTGGCGACGGTTGTGCGCCCTCAAAGGCCAGCAGGTTGCGCCTGACCTTCACAGGACCGGAGTCGCCGCGGCCTATGGAGGTGCCGGCGGGCGGGGTCATCATCGTGTGGCCCACCGGTCAGACGGAACCAAGCAGCTTCACACACCGTTCGGGACGGTGGCGCACGGAAATTCGACTGTCACTGCCGTGGCCGGAGATGGTGTCCTTGTTGCGTGAGAAGAAAATCCGCAGCGAGACGGTTCCTCCGGCTTGATCTCCACCGTGCTGCATCTCACTCCGCTTTACTCCGACGACCCCGATGCGCTCGCCGATGCGCGCGATTCGCTGGCATCGAACTCCCGTGCAGCAATTCCTGAGTGGCTGAAAAAGCATCCGCCCTTGGCGGCGGATCTGTGTGCTCAAGTTGTATCAGGGAAGTCGAGGCCATGCCGACGCGCAGTAGCGTTGAAGGTTGTCTTCATCGACGGAAGCGGGCGCGGCGAGGGCCGACTTGGGGAGCTGCTCATGGAGCAGATCGCCGACGCAACCGCGACGGGAGAACTTTACCCTGCGGCCAGTATGGCTGGGGTATGCACCGATGCGCCGTGGGACGGTGCGCTGAGCGCGTTCTGGTATGCGAGGGATTGCGGCTTCGGAATTGCACCCGGTATGGATGTGCGCTGGTCGGTTCGCGTGCTCCCACGGGGGAGGAACTGGGACATGCACGAAGATGAACTCTGCTTGCCGAAGATACTCACCGGACGCAGCGCCGGCGTGGCGTTCTTTCTCGGGCTTTTTGCGCTGGCGCAGGCCGAGGGTGCGTTGGGCGGATGGAAGGCCCGTGAGGTGGTCGAACGCATGGTGGCGCTGGCGACGCTGCCCGACACGGAGGCACGCGCGACTGTTGATCCACTTGGCACGCTCGGCGGCGAGGAGACAAAAAAACTGGCCGTGCTTGATGCCCTTCCGGCAGGCACGCGCGTGGTCGTAGTCTTTCCAGCGGCTTTCACCGGCAGCATCCATGGCAGGCACGAGTCGCTGGCAGTCACTACCGTCGGAGAGTTGGCGGGGGCTTTGCGAGAACGGTGTGCGGATGCCACTCGACCGGATTCCCTGCCCGCCAGCCGCCATGCGAGTTTCTACATCGGCGGGAACGACGAAGTTCGGTTGCTGACAGAGTTGCTGCGAAAAGGTGGGTTGCATGTCGTCACCGGCTCCGGCGGCGTGGGCAAAACGGCCCGCGTGGTCGAGGCGAGTGCGCCGCTCTGGAAGGAGGGCGTTTTTCCCGGCGGACGGTTTTGGATTGATCTTTACGGTGCCCGCGAAAGTGGGCGCACGTCGGACGTGCTTGCCGCCGAGCGTATCGTGAAGACTTGCGGGGAGATCCCGGCAGAAAAGCTCGATGACCTTCGCGCTCAAGCGCGTGATCTTTTGGCGAGACATCCCAGCTTCATTTTTTTGGAAGGAGCGGAAACGGTGGCCGAGGGCGATATCGCCTCACTTCTCGAACTGTTCCCAGAGCCAACGACCGTGGTTTGGATGACGCGGCGGGAGACTGACGCACAGCATGCGTGTCTGCGCAGTGCGGCGCATCACCCGGTGCGCGCGCTCAGTCCGGCCGATGCGCTGGAAATGCTCTGTTACGCCGCTGGATTCAAGATGGAGGAATTGCCGGCGACGGAGCGGGCGGACTGGGAAGAAATCGCGAAAGCCACCGAACATCTTCCGCTGCTGCTGGGTTGGGCGGGCGAGGCTTTGCGGCCAGACCGGGGCACTAACGTCGCCGAGTATCTTGCCGAACTGAGAGCCGACCCACTGGGTGAGATCGCAGATCCCAATGCTCGCGAGCGGAACAATGCGGGGCGCTTCCTGCGCCGTTCGCTAGCGCGCATCGCGCCCACGGCGGAGATGCCCGACCTTCCTACCGTGGCGGAGCGACTCTTTGCCAGTCTGGCTGCCTTCCACCCGAACCACGGAGCACCGCTCGCTTGGTGGCCGTTGGCCGCGGGTCTTGATGCCGCCAAATCTGAAGGACGCCGCCGGCTGGCCGCAGCCCGGCGCGCCTTGCTGGGACTGGGGCTTGTAAATGCACAAATTCCGCCTCGTGGGGCCGAGGCTACCGCAGAATCGCTACACGCCGTCCACGCCCTGGCCGGCGGCGTGGCTACCGATTTGTGGCGCCGACAACCCGCGGAGCAGCGATTTGGTGCCCTCAGCTCGCTCTTCCATGCCGCCATCACATCTTTGAATCAACCGCTGCCGCAACAGTGGTTTTACGATAGCGTCTGGGTTGCAGGACGCACCGCAGAGGCCGCACACTACCGCCATTGGATCGGTGAATTTCAGGATGATGTTTTTGGAGATCCCGATTATGAATCCGACGAACTAAAAGCGATAGTTCAGAACTTGCCTGAAATCGCCCTATTGGACGCATGGCTGGATTTCTTGCGAAAACACGTTGACCCTTACCCACTTCTCGATCTCAAGGACACCGCGTGGAACGTCGTCAGTCGCCACCTTGAGTGGTTATGCTCAGTATATCCCGAAAACCCGACGTCTCGCGTCATTCTAGTCGAGTCTTTGAGTGAAGTGGGATACCTATGCAACCTGCGGGACGACTTTGCGGGGGCGGAAACTGTCTTCAATCGAGGTATGGCGGTAGCGCAAGCGCTGGTTGATGAAGATCCAAGCGACCCCAATTTTCAAGACATGCTCGCGGTTGCTCACGGTAGAATTGGTGATACCTATGGTGATCGGGAAGATTGGGATGCGGCAGAACGAGCCTACAAGCGGGGAATCGAGATCAGCCGGAAGTTGGTAAAAAAGCATGCTGCTGTGCCAGAGTTCCGAACCAGATTGGCCGCATTCTGGGGCCGCGTAGGTGCAATACGCGCCGCTCGTGGCGCATTGGCAGGTGCAAAAGCTGCGTTCAAAAAGGAGAAGACGATCAAAGAGGGACTTCCGGAGAGACAGCCTGCGCTTGAGGACGCTCTGATTCGGCAGTTTGAATGGTCGAATCGTTTGGGGCAACTGGCCATGGGGCAGGAGGACTGGGACGGCGCGGGGACGGCGTTCACACAGGCAATCGAAATCGGGAGGAAGCTGATTGAGGCCAATCCGCACAATCCGGATCATCGTCAGGAAGTAGCCGGCTGCTGGGGACAAATCGGGCATGCACGCGAGGGCCAGCAAGACTTGGAGCGTGCGGAGCAAGCATTCTACCACTCCCTTGATCTTCACCGAATCCTGGCAACGGAGTTTCCTGATAGACCGAATTACATGAGGGATTTGGCATGCGCATGGAACGATCTCTCCAAAGTATGTAAAGCTCGGCAGGATTTTGTGAGGGCTGAGGAGGCGTTGACTCATGCACTCAAGATTGATGAGAAGCTGACTGCCGCTTACTCTGATGTGCAGAAGTTTGTGAGAGATTTGGCGGCATCGTGGTTTCGGCTGGCAGAACTGCGTGAAGCTCGCGACGACTTGGCAGGCGCGGAGGAAGCATTGAATCACGCTTTGAAAATTGATAAGAAGCTGGCTGAAGATCACCCCGACGGGCCGGATTTCCAAGAGACGCTCGGGTTGACTTTGACCGCTTTGGGAAAACTGTACGTGCAACGACAGCACTGGGCCGACGCAGAGGTGGCGCTCACCAAATCACAGGAGATTTATACGAAACTGGTAGCTGAGCATCCCGAGGTAACACAGTTCCAAGGAGGGCTTTCAGTGACGTGGTGCTATTTAGCGTCTATGCGCAAAAAGTTGCAGGACTGGGCGGGTGCTGAGACGGCGTGCAAGACGGCAATAGGGCTCGATGAGAAGGCCGCGGTCTCACACCCCGATCTAGATTTTCGGCCGACGCTATCCACCCTTTGGGTCGAACTTGGTGACGTGCGCGCTAAACAGAATGACTGGGCTGGTGCGGAGGTAGCGTTCAAGAATGCACTGGCAATTGATGCGAGCCGGGTGGTGGAATGCCCCAAAACACGGGATCTCCAACGCTGCTTGGCTGTAGTGTGGGAGCGATTGGGTGACGTGCGCACTGAGCAGCAGGACTGGTTGGGTGCGGAAGTGGCGTTTAAGAACGAGATAGAGATTGGGTTAAAGCTGGTCTCAGAGTATCCAGACGTGCTGGACTTTCATGGAATCCTCGATTCTGCTTGGCGTGACTTGGGCAAGGTATGCATTGAGCGGCAGGACTGGGTGGGTGCTGAGACCGCGTTCAGAAACGCGATTGAGGTCGATAAGAATGCTGCTGCGGCACATCCCGATGCAGCAGAGCCCCAGTTCTACTTGGGTTTTTCATGGGACGGGCTTGGCATTGTGGCGGGGAAACGTGGTGATGATGCGGGCGAGGAACAGGCACTTATAGAATCGCTGCACGTGTGCGAAGCGGTGGCCGATCGTTGGCTCAAAACCGCGCGCTTCGAGGACAGAGCGATTTACCAAGCATTGCGGTTGGCGCAGGCGCTATGTCGGCGGGGTCGTGAGGAAGAGGCGGCTTCGCTGGCCCGTCGTGGGCTTGCTCGGGCGGAGCGGTTGGCGGCCCTGCTTCAAGAGACCGGCGCAGAGATGACCGAGCGGCAGAAGCAGATGATCGCTCGTCTGGCAAAGCTCCTCGGCCCGGAAGCGGACTCGGCTGGGCAGTGATAGATTGCCGAACGGGAAGCATCCGTCAGTTTCACATCGCGCCAATGTAGGCTGCCAGTCAGGCACCTGGAAGCGAGCGCAGAAATATTTCAAAAGATTCCCGGAAATCGGGAACCATCGCATCTTCAAGAGGGCATGATTGCAAAACATGTTCTCAACATCGGTAGGCTCCTGACGAAGATTGCGGTAGTTGCACCGCTCATTGTCGAAGTGGGGCGCAGGTGCCTGAAGGCCAGTCGCCAACTCAAACGCTCAACCAAACCCGCAGACGGTCTCACGTTGGAATCCTTTGACCTAGCATGGACCGAACGCATCCTCTATCGTGAGGCACGCCGGAAATTGGAACGGTCCGTGGCTACCCATCCGAGCGCGACGGATGCATCAGGCAAGCGCAATCACCAGGCCATTCTGAAGCGGGCGCTGGATGCTGCCCTCAATTCTCTAAGGCCGACACTCTCGCCGAGAGCAGAAGTCTCATAGCCAAACAACCACAAAACAACACGAGCCATTGCGCTCAATAAGGAGAAATCATGAATAATAATAAAACCAAGGATAAGTTCGCCCGCGTGCTTGAAACGGTCGTGGAGGTGATCGGGATCGTGATGATGGTCCTGCCATTTTTCCAGAGGAACGGACGCAGGAAATGAAACCCATTATGAAAAACCCTGTTGTAAGAATTCTGAAAGAGATTGCGCTGACTCTCACACCGATAATTCTTGAAGAAGGGCGACGGTGGCTTGAAGGCGCGCTTCGCAGTGAAAACTCAGCGCCGGTCAAGAAATGGCGGAGAATCTCGGGCAACGGATAGCGCTGCCTTTACACCATGATTATTGAGCCAAGAAATCTATCCCAAAGCGACGGTAACGGTTCTTCACCCCTTCTTACCGCACGGAAAGTCCATGCTGAACTGGCAGCGCTGTTGATCGAATGCTACGGGGAAAGAATTCGCCCCGGGAAAACTCACAATCCCGACCGCGTAATTGATTCAGGTGCCGTCGGGGACTTCGGCTTTGACTGTCAGTTCGGTGTGGCACTGGCAACCAATGCGTATGCGACACTCACGGTCACCATTTGCGTGGGCCGCTTCTACTGCGGCTATCGCAAAGCTTTGCTCTGGCTGGCTAACAACCGAGCAAGCAACACTGTCTCCATCGCATTCGTGGAACAACATGCAAGAGACGCAGAATTGTGGCTCACATGCACCAGAACCACAGCTCCGGGTGATTCCGCGGGGCTGCTTGCAACGCTGTATGACATCCGCCAAGAGCTGGGAGTGGTGGACGCCGGTGTGCGGATCTGGTTTCCCCAGATCTTGCGAGGCGAACTGCTCATGGAATTCAAGGAAGCATCACTGGAGAACAAAGACATCCGCTCGATGCTCGCGTCACCACAAGCTTTCCTCGATCATGCGCGTCAGCATCCAGAGGAAGCATCCTCAGAACCTCACAGCGAAGCCCACAGGTGGCTAGGGCAATGGGATGAGCATTTGCGTTACGTCGATCGTGCGGCTACCGAACCGGTGTTGGACAGAAAGGACTTTCTTTGGGAAAGGGCGCGCCCGCTTTTGAAATTGCGGCGTTACGAAGAATTGATCGGACTCTGCATCGAGTTGGAGTCGCTTGCAGACGAAAGTGAGAAGCCAATTATCGCCGGGGTTATTGCTCAGGCCCTTTACGAGAGAGGCGAATTTGAGGAGGCACTCGATGTCCTTCGCTCTGCAACTCTGGACAACGGTGCTCGCGTCTGGTTATACCGTTGCCTCGCCCACGCGAAGCTCGGACATGACGGTGAGGCGATGGAATCATACTCGGAGTATGAACGCCTCGTCGGGAAGGACATCATAGCGGAAAAGATGTTCGGCCAGGTCATGCCTGAGCCGAAATGGAACACCAACGGTTAGCTCCATCGTTCACTCGCAATTCGCCACCGCTCTCAACATGCACTTCGTAACCCAGGCCAGACTTGATCGTGCGACCTCCGCCGTGACACGCGAGCTTGCCGCGCAGGGATTCTTCGACAGTCACATGCAGGCTGTGGATACCTATCTGGTTCCATTCGGTTTTGCCCACGGCTGGCAGTGGTATGGCTGCACGGGCGACATCAGCATCCCTCGTGTTTCGCTTTCGCGGCTTTCTGATATCTGGAGAGGGCGCTACACGTCCCTGCGCGACGTTCTTAGACACGAGTTCGCCCACGCAGTCGCTGACACCCACCGTGGCCTGTTCCGATCGACCTGCTTTTCTGAAGCCTTCGGCGCAGCGCATCACTGGGATTTTGAATGGGAATACGAACCGAAGCACCACGTAAGCGAGTATGCTGCCACGGCCCCTGCCGAGGATTTCGCCGAGACGTTCATGCTCTACCTTCGCCACGGTGGTAGGCTCCCGGCCTGGCAGGCAAGCACATCGATCAAGCGCAAGTGGAAATTTATCGAGCTTCTGTCTGATGCCATTTCAAAAAGCTTGCGCCGGTGGTAAATTTCATCGCTCATCAGACAACCAAGACACGATGCCTCGTTTTTCTCCTGATCATGGTTCAAATTCGAGCACGCCGAAGTTCCGCGATCGGAACTTCCCGCTGTGGCGCTGCCGTCTGAATGATTGGAGCAAAAGACGATGAAGCGAAGCAACACAAACAGCCACGAGGAGCTCAAGAACGCGCTGCATGATTGCCGGGTGATCGCCCATGCTGAATACGAAATCGCTGAAAGCGCCGGCATCCGTGTAGATTCGGTCTGCGGGAGGCTCATACAGGCCCTGAGGGAGAAATCTGCGGCGTTCGATGGACACCGGGCTGGTCAGGGCCAACTACAGGCAAGTGTGTCGCGGATCTGCGCGCAGCTTGAAACCGAGGTGCTACCGCTCATGGCAGACGCCCGACGTCGGCTTGATTCGCAACGGAGGCAACTCGGGCACTTCACGATTGGTCTTTTCGGACGAAGCATGGTCGGCAAGAGCACGCTCCGAGAAACGATCACGCACGGCGACGGTGCGACGATCGGCAAAGGAGCGCAAAATACCACACGTGACCTTTGGTCCTACAAGTGGGAGGGCATGACCATAATCGATACGCCGGGTTTTGGGGTCTGGGACGGCGACAAGTTCAAGCGCAAAGCACGTCAGGTTATCGAGCAAAGCGACCTCATCCTCTTCATGTGCAGTTCTAACGGAACGTTGGAAGAGGACATGGAAATGATGGGTGAACTGGCGCTGGAGAACAAGCCAGCCCTGTTTGTGCTGAATGTTCGGAACAACTTGGAAGACGCATTTCAGCGCAGACGCTTTCTAAAAGCACCGGAAAGGACGATGGGGCTCGAAATAATCGGCGGGCACTTCACGAGGATTCGGACCCTCGCGAAAATGCTGGGGCGTCCACAGCCGACCATAATCCCGATTCATGCTCAGGCTGCATTCTTCGCCACCCGGGAGGAGCACAAACAAGACGCCGAGGCCCTGCATCGGGCGAGCAATCTGGATACCCTGCATGACGCGATTGTTGGCGAGGTTATTGGCTTCGGTGGTTGCCGCAGGGTGATGACTCTCTTGGACGGCATGGGCGCGGCTTGCGAAAAGATCGAGGCGCAGTTGGGGCGGTGTTCGGCTGACCTTGGTGAAGCCGCCAGATTTCTCCACAACCAGGCCGATGAGTTTCAGAAAAAATCCGAGACGTTCTGTGCAGACAAAGAAGCGGACATCGAGGCGAGGACGAACAAAGCGTTTGCGCTCTTACGGCGAAAGGTGGCTGGCTTCGTCGAAGACAATATAGAACACCATGATGCTGGTGAGCGTTGGCAGAGAACGGCGAAGGATTGCGGCGTTGAACAGCGAATCACGGAAATTGGTGAGATGCTGAAATCGGAGACTGAGAATTTCGTGAAGGCGTTTGAAACCGATTTTCATGAAGATGCACAGTTCGCCGCCGCGTTCTCCATGGACAATCCCAAAA
>Ga0194049_1000479_pt1 | contig 13531 bp, 15 predicted proteins | sample JunL2225m_MetaG_FD_148665 | JGI IMG/M metagenome (GOLD analysis project Ga0194049, IMG submission 148665) | Anoxic zone freshwater microbial communities from boreal shield lake in IISD Experimental Lakes Area, Ontario, Canada - Jun2016-L224-25m | ecosystem: Environmental > Aquatic > Freshwater >... | reverse complement strand
AAAAGGAAACAAATATAGTGCTTACTAACAAAATTATTATAAATAAGTTTTACCTTTATAAAGGTAAAGTCGTTAAGGTTAGAAAAGTTCACAAGGTTTCTGGGAAAGTTTTTCTTCAATTTATTGAGGAAGGTTCGGAGGAAGTAATTCCTTTGGATGGCGGTGATCTGCTGCTAGCTCGCCTATACACGATAGGTGAGCTAGCAAAGATCACAGGTAAACGGACTGATACTATCAGGAAGTACGAAAAGGTTGGGTTGTTGTTGCATCCAGATTTTTATTTTGAATCAGAAAATTCTTATAAAAATTGGAGGTTTTATCGTGAGTCTGAAGTTCACGATGTGTTATCATTCTTTTCATCTAGGACACCGGGGCGACCCGTTGTCCAAGGCGAAGTGGATATTAGAAAAAACATTATTTCTCTTAAAAAGAAAGTAGCTAACTTATGAACGTTGATGATAACAAAGCAGAAATTTGGGCTTCGATTGGTATTACTAAGAATCTTGGTAATTACGAATCTTTGAGGCTTGATGCTGGTGCTAAGATCATGGCAACATCTTTGGATGATGCCGGTTCTTGGGCGCGCCTTTGGCAGAGTCTTGACGACCAAATTGAGGCAAAGCTTAAGGAACTGGATAAGTGAATTGGGTTCAGAAAGCTTCTTGTAAGAATGATAAAAATTATTCTAAGTGGCTTTCTTATGACCTTGTTGACATTGATTATGCTAAGAAGATTTGTTCTTCTTGCCCTGTGAAGAAGCAGTGTATGATTGCTTTTTTTAATTCTACTAATGTCGGTGTTATTGGTGGGATTTCTGAATATGAAAGGCTCCTAATGGACTGGAAAGAGGTTACGGATAATAATGGCGATAACTGGCGTTGATGTTGTAACAGCGTTTGAGTTGTGTTGTAAGGAACAGGATAGGTTGTTTATTCCTGATATTCCTCGTCAGGAAGCGGTTTCTGAAAGTTTAGCTGCACACTACAATAGTGATGATTTATTGGATGCTATCAAGTGGTTTGCTAAGAACACTGATGGACCTTTTTTGCTTTTTGAATTTGCTTTGAAGTCTAGAGATATTGTTGAGAGAATCAGGCGTGATCGTCTGAGCCATGAAAAGTTTAAAGATTTAGTCGCTCAAACAAGAAAGTTGATTCAAACAGACGATGAACTATGAGATGAGATTGATAAATTCCATTGTTGATACTGGCGACATTGTTGTTGCTATCAATGAGGGGGTTGATGGTGTCTTCGTTGAGTATAAAGATATGTGGAATTTTATCATGCAGCATTATGACAAGCATGGCAAAACTCCTTCCAAGGATACGTTAAAAGCACATTTTACTGATTTTGATTTTGTTAAGACTACTGAACCTTTGCCTTATTATATTGATGAGGCTAAGACCGAATCTTTAACTATGCAAGCCCGTAGGGTTATTGCTCAGGCACATTCTTTGTTGCTTGAGCTTGGCCCTAAAGAAGCTCTTGCATATATGATGGAGAATACGTCAAGGTTGTATAAGTATTCTAGTAAGCTTAAGGATACTGATCTTGTTGGCGAGTGGAAAGATCGTGTTGAAGAATTAAAGAAGCGTGCTGCTGATCCTGATAAAGAATTTATTGGTATCCCTAGCGGTGTTTCTGTTATTGATAAAGTTTTTGGTGGTTGGCAACCGGGGGACTTTGTTGTTCTTCTTGGTTGGACTGGTGTAGGTAAGTCGTTCATTGCCAGATTGTTTGCGGTTAATGCTTGGCGTGCTGGTTATCGTCCTATGATTATTTCGTTGGAGATGAATAAGGCTCAAGAGGGTCAACGTCTTGATACTTTGTTGAATAATGGTGAGGGTTATTTCACTAATACTGATTTGATTAAAGCTAATGATAAGATTGTGGATGTTTATGAGAAGTGGGCTGAGCGTACCTTTGTTGGTAAGAACCCTATTTATCTTGTGACTTCTGAGGGTATGGAAGCAGCCGATCAGAACATGGTTCAGGCTAAGATTGACCAGTATCAGCCTGATATGGTTATTTTGGATTATCATGGTTTGTTTGATGATGCTTCTGGTGCTAAGAGTGAAACTGAGAAAGCTAAGAATCTTTCTAAGGCTTTTAAGCGTATGGCTGTTAAGAACAATATTGCTATTATTGATGTGGCCGCTGTAACTATGGCTGACGGCCATAGTGAGCGTCCACCTGAGTTGGAGGAAGTGGCTTGGTCGAAGCAGTTGGCTTATGATGCTGATCTTGTTTTGGCTATCCACAGAGACTATAATTCTGATCTGTTTCAGGTTGTTTCTCGTAAGGTTCGTCGGGCTACTCATTTTGGGTTTTATTTGCGTTGGAATCTTGAAACGGGTTCTTGGAAGGAAGAATGGGAACTGTAATGTCTAATGTTAAGAGTGATAAGGTCATGTATGTTTTGCATGGCAAGAGTTGTGATGTGGAAACTATTATAAGGCTTCGGCCTTGGATGGAAGATGAGGTTAGAGGTAACCGTGGCGAATTTTCCTATTCAAAGTTATTCACAGATTATGACGAGGGATCAGAGACTTTTGAGTTCAAGATCGTTTTCTTCAAGCAACCTTGAAACTAGTATTAGAAAACTTCTGAATGATGGTAATATAGCTATTCATAATCAGTCTGCTGATGAGGCGACTATTTATTGTCCTTTTCATAAGAATACGCATAGCCCTGCTTTGTATATTAATTTGAAGACTGGCTTATGGCAGTGTTTTAATCCTTCTTGTGATCGTAGGGGCAATTTTAGGCAGCTTTATAAGCATATTACTGGTAAGTCTTTTGGTGGGGATTTTGTTATTGATCCTATCAATTTGAAGTATCAGATTGATCAAGCTTTGAATCCTGTTAAGGAAGTTGAGATTACTTTGGATTCTATTAAGGTTGATTATGGGCCTCGTGGTATTGGGGTTTTGCAACCTTTGATTGATCGTGGGTTTACTGCTGAGACTTTGAAGTATTTGGAGATAGGTTTTTCTTCGGTTAAGGGTAGGATTGTTATTCCTGTTCGTGATCCTCAGTTTAAGATTGTTGGGTTGATTGGTAGGGCGGTCACTGCTGATCAGGAGCCTCGTTATCTTTATAATTCTGGGTTTAAACGTGCTAACGTTTTGTTTAATATTCAGAACGCTAAGATGTTTAATGAGTGTATTGTGGTTGAGGGTAGTTTGGATTGCGCTAAGGTTGTGCAGTCAGGGTTAAAGAATTGTGTAGCTACTTTGGGTGCGCAGGTTTCACCGAATCAGGCGAAGATGTTGTCAAAATATTTTGATAAAATTATTATCTTTTCTGACAAGGATGAGGCAGGTGACGCTATGAAGAGTGCTATAATAAGGTCTTGCGAGGGCAAAGCCCTTTTTAGTATGGCGATAAGTGATCATGCTAAAGATCCCGGCGATATGTCGGTGCAGGAAATACAACAAGCATACAAAGAGAAACAAACAATTATTGGAGGATGGTAGGTTATGAGTTTTTCATCATTGAAAACATTGAAGGATTTAGAGAAGAATATCCCGTCATCGGGGTCTGGGTCGGGGAAGAAGTTTTTCTCTATTCAGTCAGGTGAAACTTTTAAGATTCGGTTCCGTCAGGAGCTTACTGAGGATTCAAAGAACTATGAGGAGGGGGAAGGTACAGCTATTACTATTCCTGTTGTTACTTCTCCTATTAATTGGAAGTGGCGTGCAGCTTCGACTGCTAGCTTGTCTGATTACAATTATCGTTGTTGGGCTTCTGAGCAGATCACTAAGGATACTCGTTGGAAGCCGAAGCCTCATTTGCTTATGAATATTGCGGTGGAAACTTCACCGGGTACTTGGGAGCCTCGTATTTTGGATACAACGTTTAATCAGCGTCATGTTGGTCTTATTCTTATTGAGTACGCTAAGGAATTTGGTACGATTACTGATCGTTTCTTTAAGATTTCTCGTACGGGTTCTGGCGCACAGGACACTAATTATACTTTGATTCCTTTGGATCAGGGTGGTGTGCCACCATCAATTGTTAGTTTGCCTATGCATGATTTGAATACTGTTTATATGACTTTGCCTTACGCAAAGCAGGAAGCTTTTTTCACAACTGGTGAACTTGGTAAAGATAGCTGGTAGTCAGCCGTAAGAGTAAAGCCCGACTGTGTGATGCAGTCGGGCTTTATTCATTTATAAGGAAGTTTATTTTGATAAATGATCGTGTTATTGCTTTAGATTTAGATGGTGTTTTGACTGATATTGGTAAGCAGATTTTAAAGAATGTTCCTAATGAGTATAGTATTTCTTTAATAACGGATGCTCTTTTCAATGTTGAGGCAAGTCATTTAGATGATGTATTTGAAAACCCTTTGTTTTGGCGTAATTTGCAACCTATTAAGGATTCTTGGCATTGTGTAAATAAATGGTTTTCTTCTGGGTACGATGTTTTTTTTGTTACTTCTCGCCGTTCTGCTAACTCTATTGATGAAATTTCAAACTGGTTAGATGGTTGGAAGATTGGTTATAATGATTTTATTGTGACTGATCAGATGGGTAAGCATGATGTTATTAAAAAGTTGGGTGCTTGTCTTTATGTTGACGACAATCCATTTGAGATTGATAAGGTTAGAAGTCTTTTAGATATAGATGCCTTTGTTATGAAAACTTGGTATAATGAAAAGATTATTGGAAATTTGCCTTTTGTGGAGTCTTTAACACAAATTACGATTGGAACATAAATTGGATTTTGTTCATCTTCATTGTCATTCAGAGTATTCTTTACTTGATGGTATGAGTACGCCTTCAGACATAGCTAGGATCGCTTCTACGAATGGTCAGTATGCTGCTTCTATTACTGATCATGGAACGATGGGTGGTGTTTTAAAGTTTCAGGATGCTTGTAAAAAGACGGGTGTTAAACCTATTTTTGGTATTGAAGCATATTTTGTTGATTCTGTTGGTAAGGATTCTCAAGATCGTTCTGAGCGTTCCCATTTGATTCTTTTAGCTAAGAATAATCAAGGGTTACAGAAGTTGTATAAGGCTAGTCAGATTGGTTGGCAGAAAAACTTCTATTATAAGCCTAGGTTGGACTTTGCTTTGTTGGAAGATTTAGTTGATGATGACATTGTTGCTTTGTCGGGTTGTGTTGGCGGTTCTATTTGTAAAGCTATTGAGTCTGGTAATACTGATAGGGCAGAGTATCTTTCAAAGCGATTTATAGATATTTTTAAGGATGACTTCTATTTTGAGGTCCAGTCTTGGAATCCTAAGAAGATAAATGATGGACTGCTTAGCCTTGCTTCATCTTTTGGCAGGAAATCTGTCGCTACTGCTGATTGTCATTTCCCATCTGTTCATGAGCGTGGTGATGAGGAAATCTTGTTGATGGTTTCTCAGTATCCTTCTATGAATACTGGTGATCTTCGTAAGGCTAAAGAGGGAATGTATTTTGAGGGTACTCCTATTGAAAAAATCAATAAGATGTACCCTGATCGGTTTTTGAGATTTGATCATATTACACCTTATATTGCTGATGCTAATGAGGTGCATTCTTGGTTTAAAGAAGCTGGGTATGATCGTTCTGATATTATTGAAAATACCTTAGAGGTTGCTGATAAGTGTACTGCTGAGATTATTAAGAGTCGTAATCTTTTGCCTAAGTATATGAAAGCTTTGGACTCTAATGATTATTTGCGTGAGGTTGCTTCTTATAGTTTGCAGCAACGTGGGTTTGGTCAAGAGTATGTTGATAGGTTAAATGAGGAACTGGAGATTATTTCTAATCTTGGGTTTGCAGATTATTTTTTGATGGTTTGGGATTTGGTTAAATGGGCTGATTCTAATAATGTTGGGCGTGGGCCGGGTAGAGGTTCTGTTGGAGGAAGCTTGTTAGCTTTCCTTTTGGATATTTCGATGGTTGATCCCATAAAGTTTAGTTTGTTGTTTGCTCGTTTTCTTAATCCTGAGCGTAATGATTACCCTGATATTGATTTGGATTTTGAGGATAAAAGGCGTGAAGAAGTTAAAGAATACTTACGTGTTCGATGGGGTCGCGACAACGTTGCTGCTATTTCTATTTATGGAACTTTTAAAGCTAAGTCAGTAATTAAGGATATTTCTAGAGTTTATCAAGTTCCTTTCGATGAGATTAATGGCATTACGCCTTTCTTTGAAACATTGAATGAACTGGAGTCTTCGCCTAAAGGTAAGATTTTTAATTCTAAATATCCTCATGTTATTCCGGCTGCTCGTACTTTGGAGAATCGTATTCGTAATAGTGGCATTCATGCTGCTGGCATGGTTATTTCTTCTATGCCTTTGAATGAGATTTGCCCTGTTGAAACTAAGAAAAATTCTGGTGATAGCGAGCGATCTTTGGTTACGGCTTTTGACATGGAAGACGCTGAGGCTGTTGGTCTTATTAAGGTTGATATCTTGGGCCTTAAGACTGTTTCTGTTATTAAGGATTGTCTTGCTAAGATTGAAGAAATTCATGGTGTTGATGTTTCTACTAAGTCTTCGGAGTTAGATGATGTTAATGTTTTCCGTAACTTTGATGATGGCAATACTGTTGGTATTTTTCAGGTGGATGCTGCTGCTTATCGTAATTTGATTGAGCGCATGGGTATATCTGATTTTAATGATCTTGTTGTTAGTAATGCGTTGGTTCGACCGGGTGCTTTGCTTTCTCAGGGTCAGAAGTATATTGATTGTAAGAAAGGTGTGGAGAAAGTTAAGTATCCTCATCCTTCTGTTGAGGGTATTTTGTGTGATACTTTTGGTACGGTCATTTTTCAGGAACAGTTGATGCAGATGGCTGTTATTATTTCTGGGTTTACTTGGGCTGAGGCTGATAAGCTTCGTAAAATTATTGGTAAGAAACGTGATGCGGCAGAGTTTGATAAGTATAAAGATAAGTTTGTTAACAATGCTATTATTACTAAGGCTGCTGCTGAAAAGATGTGGTCTGAGTTTGAGTTAGCTGCTTTATATATGTTTAATAAGTCTCATGCTGTGGCTTATTCTATGCTGTCTTATCAGACTATGTGGCTTAAGGTTAATTATCCTGTTGAGTTTATTTGGTCGTTGTTATTTAATGAGGATGCTCAGGATAAGATTACTTCTTATTTGATGGAGGCTACTCGCATGGGTGTTGAAATCAAGTTGCCTGATGTTAATATTTCTGAGGAGTTTTTCTCTATTGATGGTAATAGTATTAGGTTTGGTTTGAGGAATGTTTCTGGGTGTGGTAATACTGCTATTGCTGAGATTGTTTCTTTGCGCCCTTTTTCTTCTATGGAAGAGTTTTTGGCTAAGTGCAGCAAGCGTGCTGTGAACGCTAAGTTGAGGGATTCTTTTGATAAGGTTGGTGCTTTTGATAGTTTAGGTCATGTTTCTGAGTATGATCATAATAAGTATTCGTTACCTATTCTTGGTTTCTCTATTGATGTGGGTGGCGATGAAACTGAGATTGATGCTTATGTTGAGCTTCTTTCAGGGTTCCATGAGACTAAATCTCCTTTGACTTTTATTAAGGCTGTTGTTAGGTCTACTAAGAAAACTCCTCAATATTTGAGGGTGGAGTTAGAAGATTCTTCTGGTTCTGTAAGTGTGTTTTGTGGTCGTGATACTGAGATTGCTAATCGTGATCTTATTTATGCTCTTGTTGGTGATCGTACTTTGCATATGTTTTGTAACTATTATGATTATGCTAGTTCTCCTATTTTGGATTTGATTTCTTTGTTTGATAAGAAGTTGGAGCATGAGAACGCTTGGTTATATGAACATAATTTGGGTACTTCTGATGATGAGCGCAGCCTGATTTATGTGTTCAGTATTCGTACTTTTGTTACGGCTAAGGGTAAGGATATGGCAAACATTTATGCTTGGGATGGTAACAGAATTTTGAAGATTGTTTTGTTTCCTTTCGTGTATGCTAAGGCTAAGAACATTATTAAAGATATTGGTTGGTATGCGGCCAAGATGTCTTTGATCACAGAAAAAGATAGTTTAAGTCGTATTGATTCTTACAAGATTGATAACGAATCTGCTATTATGACAGTTGATAATTACATTTTAAGAAAAGAACTGGTGCCACCACTTAGTTAAGGAGTTTTATTATGGATATGGTTGTTGATATCAATATTGATTGTTCTGATTTACCAAAAGTTGATATTGTAAAATCAAGGAACGCTCATTTTATTTTGTTTAAGGGTAATGACAATATCTCTATGGGGATTAGGCATCATAATGGACATGACGTTGATGTTGAGCAAGTAGCGCGACTTGTGCTTGATAATTCTACTGATGGAATTGTTTTAGATATAGGTGCAAACTTAGGAAGTTTTTCTGTGCCATTGGCTATTGATTACCCTAAGTTTAATTTTTTTGGGTTTGAACCTCAAAGAGTTATATATTATCAATTTTGTGGCAATATTATTATTAATTCATTAAAGAATATTAATGCTTACAATTTTGGGTTAGGCGATGAATCTTTCTGTTCTAGTTTTGATATACCAAATTATAAGACAGAGCGTATTATTGGTGGGTTTAGCATTGATGAGGAGATTAGAAGCAATGGTTATGAGTGTGCTTCTGTCGGCGGCTCTCAGTTAATTAATGTTGTTACTTTGGATAGTTTGAATATTGATAATATTCGTTTAGTAAAAATTGATGTTGAAGGTTTTGAACTTCAAGTATTAAAAGGTTCATTGCAAACTCTTAAAAATAGTGGTTATCCACCTATTCTTTTTGAAGCTTGGGATTGGAAATTTCATGAGCGTAGGGCTGAACTTATTGAATTTATTGAATCTTTAGGTTATAATATTAGTTCTTTTGGCAATAATCATCTAGCTCAGTATGCTATACTATCTTACGATGTATAAGAAAATATATATTGAACAAGTCTGTAGGTTTGCATGGTAAGTGTTAAATATACAGGTGCATTCCGTGATTATTCTGGGTATGGGGAAGCTAACCGGCAGTTTATTAATGCGCTGCATTCTGCTGGTGTGAATACGCAGGCTGAGTTGGTTAAATATTGCCCTGACAAAGGATTGGATTTTGGTCCAATCCTTTCTGTTTGTGAACAATGCGGTCAGAATCAGATTGGTGGGTATAAGGTAAAAGTTTTGCATATAACTCCTGACCAGCTTACTCATTATGTAGAGAATGGTAAGTATAATATTTCTCATCTATTTTGGGAAACTGATCTTTTGCCTACAAGGTTTGTTGATGGGTTGAGGTATGCTAATGAAGTCTGGACGGGTTCTCAGGCTAACGCTGACGCTATTCGTAATAGTACTGGTATCAATAACATATTTATATTTCCGCAGCCGTATTCTTATATTGAACCAAATATGCAATCTTTAGAGTTTAAAGATGCGCTTGTTAAAGATAAAATAAATTATGTTTTTTATTCTATATTTGAATGGTCGGATAGAAAAAATCCTGTTGGTTTGATAATTTCTTTTTTGAAAGAATTTGATGGTGTTTCAGATGTTGAACTGGTCTTGAAAACTTATAAAACTGATTATTCTTTAGATTTTATATTTTTTGCTCAAAATGTGGTTAATCAATTAATTGTTAATAACAATATTAGTAATGCTCCACTTATTTCTTTTATTTTTGAATTAGTTGATAAGTCTAATATTATTGGGCTTCATCTTTATGGTGATTGCTATGTCTCTCCTCATCATGGTGAAGGATGGGGCATTCCAACTGTTGAGGCAATGTCTTATGGTAACCCTGTTATAACAACAGGGTATGGTGGTATTGGTGAATATTTGACTAATGACATTCATGGCATTGTTCTTGATTATGAAATGGACAATATTGAAGGGATGGTGGGCGCTGAACATTATTATGAAAGAGGTCAAAAGTGGGCTGTGGTGTCAGAGGATGACATTAGAGGCTCTATGAAGAAAATGTATTTAAATAAAGAAAAAACTGTTCAAATGGGAGCGGAGGCCAAGAAGTTTGTAGAGACTTTTTTATCTCCAGTACGTATTGGTAATCTTATGAAAGAAAGAATTATTGAAATTGAAGGGAGTGTAGGTGAAAATTCACTATATTAGTGATCATGAAATTTTAGAGTATGATGAAGTTAAAATGTTTACCGAAATGGGGTATGATGTTTTTTCTAATGGTGCATACTTAGATCCTAAGGGGCATATTACTTTGAAGAGGCCGGGGATTGAGGGCATGACTCATAATCTTGAGTATGTTGAAATTGCTGTTAACCGTCCTAGAACAGATTTAGATAGTAGAATTATTGAACCTTTTGATACTTTTATTTTTATGCATTCTCCTAATGTTTTAGTATCTAATTGGGATCGTATAAAGCATAAGAATGTTATTTATAGAAGTATAGGTCAATCTGTTTCTCATATTGAGTCAGCCTTTTTAGCGCCTTTAGTTCTTGAGGGTCTTAAAATTGTTAGATATTCTCCTAAAGAGCACAATATACCCTCTTTTGTTGGCGAGACTGCTCAGATACGATTCTATAAAGATCCTGATGAATATGATGGTTGGGTTGGTGATAGTTTAGTTCCTATTAATTTTACTCAGTCATTGAAGGGGCGTAGATCGTTTTGTCGTTATGACGAAATTTTTCCTATTATTGAATATTTTAATGGTAAAGTTTATGGTCCCGGTAATGAGGATCTTGGTAGCTTTAATGGTGGGCAGGTTACTTTTGATAATCATAAAGAGATTTTGAGAAAAGCTAGAGCTTTTATTTATGGTGGCACTTGGCCTGCTGCGTATACTTTATCTTTTATGGAGGCTCTTATGACAGGAACTCCTATTGTGGCTATTGGTAAAAATCTTGCTTATGATAATCAATTTGAAAATTATGATTATTATGAAGCTGATGAAATTTTGTTTGAAGCTGGTGGGATTGTTTGTCATAGTGTTCAACAAATGATTTTAGAAACCTCTAATCTTTTAAATGATTTTGGTTATGCTAAGGAAATTAGTTTACGTCAAAGAGAAATTGCTATTAAGTATTTTGGTAAAGATAAAATTATGGGACAATGGAAAGATTTGCTGGAGGGCAATAATGTTAATTAAAACTATTAGTGAACAAATTAAAGATTCTGATGGGACACTACAAATTTTTAATGAGTCTGAATGGGGTGCTAAAGATGAGCATACCAAGAAGTACAGCGCTTTTAATGATGCTGGTGTGGAGTGCGAAGTAGGAGAATTTTTATATTCTTTTATGCGACTGATTAAGCCTAATTTTGTTTTGGAAACCGGAACGCATGTTGGTGTTAGTTCCTCGTATATTGCTGCTGGGTTACAAAATAATGGTTTTGGTAAACTTCATACTCATGAATTTTTAAGTCATAATTATGATTTAGCTAATTTGCGATTTAATCTTTTGGATCTTACTGATTTTATTGATTCGCATTTTGGTGATGTTGGTGCATTGAATTTGTCTGTTGATTATGATTTTATTTTCTTGGATACTGAGCCTCAAACAAGATTTGCTGAGATGGTTAAATTTTTCCCTAACCTTAAAGAAGGTGGGTTTTTATTTATTCATGACCTTCATAGGCATATGGGTCAGGTTCCTAATGAGGAACATGGGTTTGCTTGGCCGTATGGTCCTATTCCAGATGAGTTAAATGTTCTATTTAATGAGAAGAAGATTGTTCCTTTCCATTTCAATACTCCTCGTGGGTTGACTATGTTTTATAAGCCTAGGCATGATGATTATTTTTGGGATGTATCATAATGGAATATGGATTAGTTTATTTTAAAAAAAATGAAACAAATGTCTAGAGCGGCCATTCTCCCTACACCGGGTGATCCTTTTTTGTTAACTTTGTGGATTAAGTTTTTTAAAGAGGTTTGGTGTGGGGAGATTGACCGTTTGTATATTTGTGTAAATAATGATTTTTTAGTTACTCATGATGAGTATATTTCTTCTCTTATTGATGATTTGGATAATGTAAATATAGAGTTTGTAAACACTTATTCTAATCCTTCTTATATTGAAATTGATCGCAGAACTCATGGTAGTGCTATAGCTCATACTCTTTCTAAAGTTACTGAAGATTTTGTTGTATTTATTGAGGACGATGGATTTATTTTTAAGTCAGGGTATATTGATTATTATTTTTCTTTACTTGAAAATGATACATACGATTTAATAGGAAGTCCGCGTGCTTCTTGTTCTTCTATTATTGCTGAAGAGTCTAGTAAAAAGTATTATTTAATTGATGAGGAATGGATGCAACCTAATTGGTGGCCTTGTTTCTTTTTTGCTAAAAAGAAAATTTTTGATTTAACGGATAATAATTTTTCTGAGAGAGGTTGGGCTGCTGGGGATATTCTTCCTATTTTTAATGTAGTATTGGATGAGGTGTGTGCTTCGGATACTATGGTATGGATGAGTATGCAGTTAAGAAATTTAAATTTAAAAATTGGTAGGTGTCCTCAGTTTCATGGGAATCCTAGCGATAGTGATGATTATACTACAAAAACTGGACTTTTTAATGGTAGTGCTTTTTGGATGCATGCTGGTAGTTTGTCTAGTGGCCTTAATGGTTTTATAAGCAATAAGCCTTTACCTAATTATTGTAATACTTATAGCGAAAAAATAGAATTAGAACGTAGAATAGCTTTTTGGTCTTTGGGATTAGATATTTATATGGGTGGGACTAATAGGATTATAGACGAATTTGCTTTAGAGTATTCAAATTTGTTGGATCGTCTTATTGACGGGTATGGACTTTCCAGAGAGCGGCTTGATGCATCCAAGCGTATGTATAGTGAGCTTTTTTTATGGATTTAATTATAACTTGGCCTGTGTCTGTTGATTACCCTAATTGGCGTTCCTTCATTAGGTTGAATAGGTTTAGATTTGAAAAAGTTGTTGTTTCCTTTTCAGAAACTAACTATGGTAATGATTATAGAAATTTTGTTATTGAAGCTATGGCTGAAGATGACATAACATTTTTATTTCCTGAGAACTGTAGGAATATACTTTTTAATAACAATGCGGATTGGCGAAACAATTCTATTAATGCTTGTTTAGAGGTTAGTAATTCTGATTGGGTTTGGTTCACAGAGCAAGATTTATTTATTAAAGATAATAATTTATTTTGGGATATCGTATCTGATAAGATAAATAATTTTGATATTATTGGTCATAGAGTTAATAATGATACTTCTAGGTATCATCCATTTTGTCTTTTTGTAAAAAGAGATATAATAGAAAAAACTCAAAAATATTTTGGCGTGGTCCCTGATGTTTGGGATCATTTTGCCTTTTTCTCTCATGAGATTGATGATGTAACTTCTAAAATTAAACTTCTTGATGGTGATCTTTTTTATCATATGAATGGATTGTCATACAATTTTTATTTAATGAGCGTGGGGATTCCCATTACTTACTACCCAGATGAGTTTTATAGCTATTTGAAAAATTGTTTGTTGATAAAAGATGTTCCTATTAGTGATTTTTATAAATATACTATTATGTCTATGTACCCTTGGATTCTTGATGAGTAACGGTAATGTTTTTTGTGGAA